>Ga0207661_10002921_pt1 | contig 11808 bp, 10 predicted proteins | sample KBSC713LmetaG_FD_184337 | JGI IMG/M metagenome (GOLD analysis project Ga0207661, IMG submission 184337) | Corn rhizosphere microbial communities from Kellogg Biological Station, Michigan, USA - KBS C7.1-3L metaG (SPAdes) (version 2) | ecosystem: Host-associated > Plants > Roots > Rhizosphere ... | reverse complement strand
AAGCGGAGCGCCTACTGCAACAACAAGGGCCCGGCCTGAGCGTCACCGAGCTGACCGAGGTCCTCGAGAAAAACTCCGCCTAGGGGGCGAACTTTCGACACTTGGGGCCTTTCCCATGACATGCATGGTGAAACCCCCAAGCGTGACGCGGAGCTGGCGATTTTGGCCGCCAAGCAACACGGCGTTATTGCTTTCTGGCAGTTGATCAAGCTGGGCTTCGGGCGGGGTGCCATCGAGCACCGGCTGCGCACGAAACGGCTGCACCGGATGTACAAGGGCGTCTATTCGGTCGGCTATCCGCCGACGACGGTGGAGGCATGGCACATGGCTGCGGTCCTGGCCTGTGGGGAAGGCGCCGTGTTGAGCCACTGGACCGCCGCGGCCAGGTGGGAGCTGCTGCGGCTCGGGCGCGGCTGGCCGCATGTGAGCGTGCCGGGCGACCGGCGGGTGAAGGAGATCCTCACCCACAACGTCAAGCTCGACCCGCGCGAGTGCACCCGGCGGGACCGGATTCCGATCACGACTGTGCCGCGGACCTTGCTTGATCTCGCGGCGGTGGCGCCCCTGAGGCAGCTACAGCGCGCCATCAATGAGGCAGATAGGAAGGGAAGACTGAACAGGCAAGAGATCCAGGAGGTGCTGGAGCGCAACCCGCGGAGACCCGGCACGAAGGCGCTGCGTTCCCTAATTGCCGCATTAGACCCCCAGACCCGGCGCACCCGCTCAGATCTCGAAGTCGCCTTCCTCCAACTGTGCAGAGACCACCGCATCCCCACGCCGATCTCGAACGGCAAGGTGGAAGGCATCGAGGTCGACTTCCACTGGCCGGGCACAAACCTCATCGTCGAGCTCGACAGCTACGAGTACCACCGCACTCCGGCGGAGTTCGACCGCGACAGAAGGCGCGATGCCGAGTTGATGGCGAAGGGCTACGTGGTGCTGCGAGTGAGCGAGCAGTGGCTCGAGACGGACCCCGCCGGGGTGGCCGACGCGGTCTACTCGCTGGTGACGTCCGGGTCGATCGCGTCCTCGGAGTAGGCGATCGCCACAGCGTGTGCGCGTGTGTGGGCGTCCAGCTTGCGCATGATGTTCTTGATGTGGGTTCGCACCGTGTGCGGGCTCACGTGGAACTTCAGCGCGATGTCCTCGGTGGACGTGCCCTTGGCCAGCTCCTCGAGGACGCCGAGCTCGCGGCCCGAAAGCGCGTCTGAGCGTGTCGGACTCTGGACGTCACTCCGACGCCTATCAGTGCCGCCCCGCGCCCTAGCCTCTGCTCCCGCGCGGGCGGCGAAAGAACGGTCACTCGCGCCCTGCACCGCGGACAACATAGCGCCCGAAAGTGTTTGGCGCACTGACGCTCGCTCCCCTAACTCATGCGAACGAAGCCGATGGCTTCGCTCGCCGAGTGCACGCGGCGGGAGACCTGATCGCTCGAGTTGCCCTCGATCGTGTGAATCTGGCCGCTCGCGTCGACACCCTCGACCAGGCCGATGTGCTCGTTGAAGACGATGAGGTCGCCCGGCTGGGGCGTGCGGCCCGAGCCTGCCTGGTAGGCGCGGCCCGACTGCTGCGCCCACGAATACAGCGCGTCGACCGAGCCGAAGCCCTGGCCCTGGTCACCCAGAGGAGCGCCCGCCTGGCGAGCGACCCAGGACGTGAAGTAGGCGCACCACGGACCGGGACCGGGAGCGCCGGCGGTGGCGGAGCGGTACTGCGCGATGCGGGGAGAGTCGTTCGAGCCGGGCGGCTGCTCGGCCTGGCCGACCTCGGCGGAGGCGATCGCGACCATGCGCGCGCCCACGCCGCTGCCGGCGGGCAGAACCGGTGCCGCGGAGGCGGTGGATGCGGTGGCGCTCGTGCCCATCGCGCCCTGAAGCGCGGAGGCGAAGCTGGTGCCGGAGGTCGAGGTTGAGCTGGTGGGAGTCGACTGCGGAGGCGCGAAAGCAGAGTCCAGCGCCTGGATCCGAGTCAGGACGGATTCGAGACTCACCGCCAGTTAGTCGGACGCGGCAACCGAATCTTTAGGAGCAGCAGCAAAGAGGGCCAACCGGGATCTTCCGGTTAGCCCTCCCCTGCCTACTGCGAACTGCTGACTAGCGGAGCAGCGAAAGGACGCTGTTCGGCAGCTGGTTGGCCTGCGAGAGCATGCTCGTGCCGGCCTGCTGCAGGATCTGGTCCTTCGTGAACTCGACCATCTCGCTGGCCATGTCCACGTCGCGGATCTGCGACTCGGACGCGGTCAGGTTCTCCTGGTAGGTGGCCAGGTTGTTGATGGTGTGCTCCAGGCGGTTCTGCACCGAGCCGAAGGTGGCGCGCTGAGCAGAAACCGCGTTGATCGCATCGTCGATCTCCGAGATGTCGGTCGTACCGCTGGCGCTGAGCGAGAAGACGCCCGTGCCGACGGCCGAACCCAGGGAAATCGTCGAGACCGAGATCACGTCACCGTCGTTGGCGCCAATCTGGAACGTGATCGTTCCGTTCTGGGCGAGCAGCGAAATGCCGTTGAACGCAGCGGACTGGCCGATGCGCTCGATCTCCGAACCCAGCTGGTTGACCTCGGACTGAATAGCCGTACGGTCATCCGTGCTGAGGGTGCCGTTCTTGTACTGAACGGCCAGGTCTCGAACACGCTGAAGCATCGAGTGAACCTCGTTCATCTGGCCCTCGGCCGTCTGGACGAGCGAAATGCCGTCCTGGGCGTTGCTGTTGGCCTGAGCAAGACCACCGATCTGAGCACGCAGCTTCTCGCTAATGGCGAGGCCAGCAGCGTCGTCAGCGGCGGTGTTGATCCGGTAACCGGACGAGAGGCGCGCCATCGACGTCTGGAGTCGGTTGGTCGTGCCACTGAGGTTGCGCTCAGCGTCGAACGCGGCGATGTTGTTCTGAATACGAAGGGACATTCGTTCATCTCCTTGATGACGTTGGTTACTTAGTCCCGGGGCAACTCCCTGTCACCCCGTATTTGCAGCCGAAGTAGTCGGTATCGCAGGAACTTCTTTAACCGCCGCTGGACGTTCGTTCGAAAGCTGAAAAGGGGCGGGCCCGAAGGCCCACCCCTTTTCTGATCCGTCCCTCGAGGTGGCTCGTACCTCGATGGTTATGTTCGCTCCAGAGGAGCGTTATGAGTGCTCCCGGTACTAGCGGAGCAGCGACAGAACCGAGTTGGGCAGCTGGTTGGCCTGCGAGAGCATGCTCGTGCCGGCCTGCTGCAGGATCTGGTCCTTCGTGAACTCGACCATTTCGCTGGCCATGTCCACGTCCCGGATCTGGCTCTCAGACGCGGTCAGGTTCTCCTGGTACGTCGAGAGGTTGTTGATGGTGTGCTCGAGACGGTTCTGCACCGCGCCGAACGTGGCACGCTGAGCAGAGACCGAGTTGATCGCGTCGTCGATCTGCGAGATGTCGGTCGAGCCGCTGACGCTCAGCGAGAAGACGCTGGAAGCAACGGCCGTACCGAGGCTGATGGTCGACACTGCGATCGCGTCGCCGTCGTTGGCACCCACCTGGAAGGTGATGGTGCCGGAGTTGGCGAGCAGGGAGATGCCGTTGAACGCAGCGGAGTTACCGATGCGCTCGATCTCCGAGCCGAGCTGGTTGACCTCGGACTGGATAGCCGTACGGTCATCGGTGCTGAGCGTGCCGTTCTTGTACTGCACGGCCAGGTCGCGCACACGCTGAAGCATGGCGTGAACCTCGTTCAGCGAACCCTCGGCGGTCTGGACGAGCGAAATGCCGTCCTGCGCGTTGCTGTTCGCCTGCGCAAGGCCGCCGATCTGGGCACGCAGCTTCTCGCTAATGGCGAGACCAGCGGCGTCGTCGGCCGCCGTGTTGATCCGGTAACCGGAAGACAGGCGAGCCATCGACGTCTGCAGTCGGTTGCTCGTCGAGTTCAGGTTACGCTCGGCGTCGAACGCGGCGATGTTGTTCTGAATACGAAGGGACATCGTTCATCTCTCCTTGATGACGTTGTTTATGTAGTCCCCAGGCGACTCCATGTCGCCCGTACTGCGGGGGTACTGCGATGCTGCAGGCGGAGTAATCGGCCGCAGCGACGCCGCATTCAGCGGCGTGGACGTTCGTACTACGCGGCGGCGCCGAGGCGGCCGCGGTTCCAGCCCTCGACGATCGCGCCGGCGATCTCCGGGAGCGCGCGAACCTCGCACACGGCGCCGCGCGCGGCTGCCTCACGCGGCATCCCGTACACGACGCTGGTGGCCTCGTCCTGCCCGATCACCCAGCCGCCTGTGCGCCTGAGCTCGACGAGGCCGTCTGCGCCGTCGTCGCCCATGCCGGTGAGGATCACGCCCAGCGCGTTCGCGCCGTAAACGCTCGCCACCGACTTGAAGAGGTGAGTGGCCGATGGCCTGTGCCCGCGCACCGGCGATTCTTCGGTGAGCTTGAGGCGCCTGGACGCGTCCACCGACATGTGGTGCTCGCCGGGCGCCAGGATCACGTCGCCTGCGACCGGGAGGTAGCCCTCCTCCCCCAGCTTGACGTTCAGCGGGGTGACGTTGTTCAGCCAGTCCACAAGGCCCTGGTGGAACCCAACCGTGATGTGCTGGACGATCAGGATCGGCACCGGTGCGCTACCGGGCAGCGCCTTGAAGATCTTGCCGAGAGCGTCGGGCCCGCCGGTGGATGACCCAATGGCCACGAGGTCAACGCGACGCCGTGTGTTGGGGTTGGCCGGCGGGGGTGCCGGGTGTCGGGTGTCGGGTGTCGGAGCACTGACCTGTGGACGGTGGACGGTGGACGGTGGACCGGCAAGCCTGGGCCGCCTCGTTACGACCTTCACCCCGGCCATCGTCTTCAGCGTGGAGACGATCTCGTTCGCGCGCTCGTTGAAGTCCGGCGCCGTGGGGCCGCTGGGCTTGGCGAGGATGGCGAGCGCGCCCGAGTTGAGGGCCTCGAAGGACATCTTCACGTCCTTCGGGTCGATCGCCGAGATCACGATGATCGGAGTCGGGGTCTCCCCCATGATCCGCCGGGTGGCCTCGAGGCCGTCCACGTTCGGCATGTGGACGTCCATCGTGATCACGTCGGGCCCAAGCTCGGCGGCGAGCTTGACCGCCTGCTCGCCGTCTCGAGCCTCGCCCACTACCTCGAGGCCGGGATCCCGGTTGATGATCGACACGAGCAATGCCCGGGCCACCACCGAGTCTTCGGTGACTAGGACGCGGAGGGCGCCGGGCACAGCCGTCAGACCTTGTAGGCGCTGGCGAGCTGCTCCAGCTCGGCGGCGACGCTGTTGAGGGCCTGAACCGTGGACTGCGCCTCCTCGGTGCCTGCCACGAACTCGCCTGCAGCCTGGCTGGCCTCACGCATGCCGACCGTGATCTGGTCCATGCCTGCGTTCTGCTCCTTGGCGGCGGCCACGATCTGCTCGGCGGCCTGGGCGGACTCGCGAGTGGAGTCCGTGAGGGCCGCGATGATCTCGCCGGCGCGGGTGGCCAGCTCGGTGCCGGCCTCCACGACGCTCGTGCCACGTGCCGCGGCATCCACCGCGGCGCGGGTGGCGACATCGATCTCCTGGAGGATCGACTGCACCTGGGCCGTTGCGGACTTCGACTGCTCGGCCAGCTGGCGGACCTCGTCGGCGACGACCGCGAAGCCCTTGCCCTGCTCGCCGGCACGGGCGGCCTCGATGGTCGCGTTCAGCGCTAGGAGGTTCGACTGGTCGGCGAGGTCGTTGACCGCGCCCGTGATCTCACCGATCTGAGCCGTCTGCTCGGACAGCGCCTGAACGTCCTCGGCGATGCCCTCCACGCGCTGGCGGATCTCGTCCATGCCGTCGACGATCGCGCGGACTGCCTCCGCGCCCTCGTCACCGTGGCGCACGGACTGCTGGGCGCGCTCGGCCACCTCCTCGGCGGTGCGAGCGGTCTGCTCGGCCGTGGCGCGGATCTCCTCCGTGGCCGTGGTGGTCTGGTTGATCGCGGCGGACTGCTGGTTGGCGCCGGCCGACTGCTGGTTGGCCGTGGCCAGGATCTCCGACGCGCTCGACGAGATCGCGCGGGCGCCCTCGAGCACCTGCGACGACATGCCGGCGAGACTCTCGACCATCGTGTTGAGGTTCTCGCCCAGCTGCGTGAGCTCGTCGTTGCCACCGGTCTCGACACGCTGGCTCAGGTCGCCCTCGGCCACCTGTGAGGTGAAGCCGGAGTAGCGACGGACCCGCGGGACGATCTGGCTGATGAGCCAGGCCACGCCGCCAATGCCGATCAGCGCGGCGAAGATCAGGGCAGCGATCGTGAGCTTGCGCCCGCTCTCGGCGGTATTCTCGGTGGCGTCGAAGCCGCCAGCAGCGCGCTTGTTGGCCTCGGCGGCGAGCGCCTCCATGTTGTCCTTCAGCGGGGAGATGCGCTCGTCGAGCTGCCCGGCGATGTCTGACTTGGTCTTCCCGCCCTTGGGCAGGAACTTGCCGGCCTTCCAGTCGGCGATGAAGCGCGGCCAGACCGAGAGCTCGAGCGCGATCAGCTTCTGCTCCTTGACGCTGCGCTGCGGAAGGTTCTTGAGCTGGTTCAGCTCCTTCTGGATCACGGCGCTGCGGCCGATGAGCTCCTCGCCCTCGCCCTTGTCGCCGGTGAGCGTGAAGTTCACCGCCTCGTCCTGCACGTGCCCGTACTGCACGTTCAGGTCCGCGATCGTGCGCATGCCGCTGAAGTCCGTCTCGTAGAGCGTCTCGGCGTGTGTGTCCAGCTTGTTGATGGTCCGAAGGCCAGCCCAGCCGGCAACTGCAACCGCGGCGAGCACGACGGCGATCACCACCCCAAACTTGGCCTTTATGTCGAGCTTGATGCGCTTCATTGGGTTCTCCCGAGGGGTTCTTGGCCGCGGCTCAGATGAGCCTGCGGACGGTTTCGAGTAGGTGGTCCTGCTCAGCGGAACCCTTGATGACGTAGGCATCAGCGCCCGCATCGATTCCGCGCTTGCGGTCTTCGTCTGAGCTCAACGTGGTCACGAGGATCAGGGGCATGCCCTTGAGCTTCGAGTGGCCACGCACCTTTTCGGTGAGCTCGAATCCGGTCATGTTCGGCATCTCGACGTCCGAGACGATCAGGTCTGGCTGCTTGGCCTGGACCATGTTCCAGGCCTCGAGCCCGTCGGATGCGGCGGTGACGTCGTAGCCGGCCGCCTCGAGAAGAGCCTTCTCGAAGGTCCTGATGGTGACGGAGTCGTCGACCACGAGAATGCTCTGCTTCTCGGCCGGCTCCGCCGGCTTGGCCGGCTTGTCCACAGTTGACGGTCCACGGTCCACAGGGCGCTCGCTCTTCTGTGGACGGTGGACTGTGGGCCGTGGACTGTTCGCCGACGCGCGGAGCAGGTCCAGCACGTTCAGGATCGGCACCACCTCGCCCGTGCCGACGATCGTCGCGGCGGCGATGTGGCGCACGCGGATGAGCGGCTTGGGCAGCGTCTTGGTAGCGATCTCCTGGGCGCCCAGCAGGCCGTCGACCAGGAACGCGGCGCGACGGTCGGCCGAGCCGAGGATGATCGCGGGCTGGTTGGCCGCCTCGGCAACGTCGGTCGGGATGCCGAGTACGTCGCCCAGGCGGAGCAGCGCCATCGGACGCTCGTCGATGCGAATGGCCTCGTGGCCCTCGGTGTGGCCGATGTCCTCCGCCGAAAGGCGCACGATGCGCTCGACGTTGGTGATCGGGATCCCGAAGGTCTGGTCGCCGGCCTCGACGAGCAGGCAGCGCGTGGTGGCGACGCTCAGCGGCACCGACAGCGTGAACTTGCTGCCCTCGCCGAGCGTGGACTCGACGTCGATCATGCCGTGGAGGCGCTCGATGTGCTCGCGCACCACGTCCATGCCGACACCGCGGCCGGAGAGGTCGGTGACCTCCTGCTTCGTGGAGAAGCCCGAGCGGAAGATCAGCCAAAGCGCCTCGCGCTCGGTCATGCCCTCGGCGTTCTCGGCGGTGAGCAGGCCCTTCTCGACGGCCTTGCCCTTGACCTTGTCGACGTCGATGCCGGCGCCGTCGTCCACGATCTCGATCACGAGGTCGGCGGCACGCTGGTAGGCGCGCAGGACGACCTTGCCCTCGCGGCCCTTGCCGGCTGACTCGCGGGCGTCGGGCAACTCCATGCCGTGGTCCACCGAGTTGCGGACCATGTGGGTGAGCGGCGAGCGCAGCTGCTCGAGCACCTGCTTGTCCACCTCGGTGTCTCCACCCTCGATCGTGAGCTTGACCTCCTTGGAGAGCTCGCGAGTCATGTCGCGGACCATGCGGGGGAAGGTGTCGAAGATGGTCGACACCGGCAGCATGCGCGTGCGGCGCACGTCGTCCTGAAGGTCGGTGGTGACCTGAGCCATGCGGCGGCTGTCGGCCTCGAACTTGCGGCGCAGCTCGCCGAGGCCGTTGCGGACCTCGCGCATCTTCTCGTCGCTGCGCTCGAGGAACTCGACCAGGTGGCGGGCGTCGGCAAGCGCGCTCTCGTCGCCCTCGAGTGCGAGCTCGAGCACGCGGGCCGGGCGGGTCTTGCGCCAGCTCTCCTCGATGTCGAGCAGGGAGTCGAACAGGCCGCGCACCTCGCCCATGCGGTGCTCCGCGCCGATGCGGGCGGCGAGCAGCTCGCCGACCTGCGCCATGAGCGCGTCAAGCTTGCTGGTGGCGACGCGGACGGTCTCGTCACGCTCCTCCGCCTTCTTCGCCTTCGGCTTCGAAGGAGATTGCGGCTTGCTGGTCGCAGATTGCGGGGCCGACTCGGCGGGCTTCGGCTCCTCGGCCGGGGCCTCCGCCTCTGCCACCTGCACCTCTGCGCTCTGCTCCTCCGCGGGCGCGGGGACAGCGCCGCCAGCCTCTGCGGCGGCGAGCGCCTCGCAGAGACCGTCGATGTCGACGTCCGCCGCGGTGCCGCTCAGACCCTCCTCGACAAGCGCGGTCAGCGCGTCGAGTGCCTTGTACGCCAGGTCGAAGACCTCGGCGTTGGCCTCGAGCTCGCCCTTCTGAATCACGCTGAAGAGGCTCTCCAGCTTGTGGGCGACAGTCTCCACGCGACCGAGGTCCACGGCGCGCGATGCACCCTTGAGGCTGTGCGCCTCGCGGAAGATCTCCTCGAGCAGCGGGCCCTTGTCGTCGCCCTCTGCCTCCTCGAGCGCGAGCAGGCGCTGGTTGATGGTCTGGAGCTGCTCCTTCGCCTGGTCCGCAAAGGTGGCGAGAAGAAGCTGCTGAAGCTCGTCGTTAGACATGGACATGGCTGGTTTCTCCTGAGGGCGAGTCGAAAGTGGGCGGGGGCTAGGCGGCGTTGTCCTCGACCACGAGGGCCGGGTCGGCAAGCAGCGCGTCGAGGTCGAGCACCGAGAGCATGTCCGGGGTGACACCGCGGACGACCTCGGCCTTGCTCGAGCCGTCGGCCACGGGCGGGCCGATCTCTGAGCTGCGGACCTTGCGGATCTCGGCAACCTCGTCGACGAGCAGGCCCACGCTGAGCCCGCCGCGCGAGACGAGCGCGACCTTGGGGTTCTCGACCCCCGCCGAAGCGGGCAGGCCGAGGTAGCGCTCGATGTCGAGCACGGGGTACATCGAGCCGCGCAGGTTCACGACACCGGTCCAGAACGCCGGGGTGCCCGGGATCGGGGTGACCTTGTCGAGCGGCTCGATCTCCTGAACGTCCTGCACCTCCACGCCGTAGCGCTCATCGCCGACCACGAGCACGACCATGCCGATCGTCTCGCCGCTGCGCTCGTCGTCCTCGGACGAGCGAGCGAGCGCGGCGGCGCGCTCCTCGAGCACGGGGGTGATGTCGTCCACGGCCGGCTCCGGGGCGAGGGCCTGGACGGCGGGCGCCTCGACCGGAAGCTCGGCCACAGGCGTCTCGGGGGTGAAGTCTTGGGTCTCGGGCATTGGAGGTGTGTTTCCTTCCTTGGAATGGGGCGGGCGGCTGCCGCCGCAACCTTCGATCGGATAGTCGGCCTGTGGCGGCGTTTTTTGAGGACTCAAACGCGCTAAAAAGGCGACAGGCCACAGGCGACAGGCCACAGGAAATCCTGCGACCCCGCCTGTGGCCCGTGGCCTGTGGCCTGTGGTCTAGATGCGGTACTGCCGGGCCAGCTCGGTCAGCTCGGTCGAGACCTTCGTCAGGTCCTCGGCCGCCTGCTGCGATTGCTGCATGCCGGCCACGAACTCGCCGGTGGCCTGGCTCGTCTCTTGCATGCCCTGGGCGATCTGGTCCATGCCGGCGTTCTGCTGCTGCACGGCGGCAGCGATCTGCTGGGCGGACTGGGCGGCGGCACCGTTGGCCTGGGCCAGCTCGGCGATGATCTCGCCGGCGCGAGCCGCCAGCTCGGTGCCGTGCTCGACCACCTCGGTGCCCTCCTGGGCGGCGGACACCGCGGCGCGCGTCGCACGCTCGATCTCCTCCAGGATCTGCTGCACCTGAGCGGTCGACTGCTTGGACTGCTCGGCCAGGTTGCGCACCTCGTCCGCCACAACCGCGAAGCCCTTGCCCTGCTCACCCGCGCGCGCCGCCTCGATGGTGGCGTTCAGGGCCAGCAGGTTGGACTGATCGGCGATGTCGTTCACGGCGTTCGTGATCTCACCGATCTGAGCCGTCTGGTCGGACAGCGCCTGCACATCGGAGGCGATCGCCTCCACCTTCTCGCGGATGCCGCCCATGCCCTCGACGATCGCCTCGACCGCCTGCGCGCCCTCATCCGAGGCACGCATCGCGGTCTGGGCCTGAGTCGCAACGTCATCCGCCTTCTGCGCGGCCTGCTCGGCCGTCGCCCGGATCTCCTCCGTGGCCGTGGTGGTCTGGTTGATCGCAGCCGACTGCTGGTTGGCACCGGCGGTCTGCTGGTTCACGCTCGCCAGGATCTCCGTCGCCGACGACGAGATCGTCTGAGCACCATCGAGAACCTTGCCGGACATGTCGGCCAGGCTCTCGACCATCTCATTGAGGTGCCCACCGAGGTCCGCCAGCTCGTCCTGGCCCTTGGCATCCGCGCGGACGGTCAGGTCACCCTCGGCGACCTTCTCAGCGAAGCCGGCGTAGCCCTTGATCCGCGGCACGATGTTGCGCACCAGCAGGACGGCCAGCGCGGCAGCAGCCACAAGGCCGATGGCCAGGAAGATCAGCAGCAGCGTGTGCTTCGAGCCGTACGTGTGGTCGGCCGCCTTGCTGGTCTTATCCCCCACGCGCGCCGTCTGGTCATGCAGGGAGCGGCCGGCGGTGATCACGCCGTCGAAGTCGTCAGCGAGGTTGGCGAGGATCGAGTCCTCGTCGTCCCCGTCGGTATCGAACGCCTTCTTCTGCCACTGCGCGTCGATCGCGTTGAAGTAGCGTGAGATCTGGTTGGTGACGCGCAGCCGAGCGGGGTCGTTCGCATAGCGCTCGTGCATCGCGACGAGGTTCTTCTTGACCTCGGGGATCATTTGCGCGAGCCGGTCGTGCAGCTGCTTCTTGAGCTCCGGCTGGTCGTCGTCGGTGACGGTGTAGAAACGGACCAGGCCACCGATCGCGTTCAGCTCGGCGATCACCTCGCCGTCGCTGCCGGAGTGGGCGACGGTGACGGCTAGCTCGTCACTGTCGTTCTTCATCGAGCCGATGCCGGTGAGACCGACGACGCCGACCACGAGAATCACGAGCGCGAGGGCACCAAGCACCAGGGCAAACTTCGCGCCGAGGCGCAACTTGAGGTTCTTCATTGGGGGAACTCCTGGGGATAGGGAAAAGCGGTGGTCAGACCGCTGACAGGGCGACTAAGCCTTCCCTTATTCGACCTAACCCATCTGGGCTTTACCTAGCCACAAATGAGTCGAGCCCGGCCGAAGCCGGGCTCGAACTCCCATCGTGGTTTGG
>Ga0207661_10002920_pt1 | contig 11809 bp, 8 predicted proteins | sample KBSC713LmetaG_FD_184337 | JGI IMG/M metagenome (GOLD analysis project Ga0207661, IMG submission 184337) | Corn rhizosphere microbial communities from Kellogg Biological Station, Michigan, USA - KBS C7.1-3L metaG (SPAdes) (version 2) | ecosystem: Host-associated > Plants > Roots > Rhizosphere ... | reverse complement strand
TGCGCTGCGTCGGTCGTGGTCGCGTTACGACTCGTCGCGCCCGCTGCGTCCTTACCTGTTCGGCGTCGCGTTTCGAGTCGTCTCGATGCAGCGGCGCAAAGGAAAGCGCGAGGCGGTCTTCGCCACCCTGGAAGTTCGAGACGGCGGCCCGGGCCCCGACGAGGCCTTGCAACTCAAGCAGACGCGCGGGATGGTCCTGCGCGCGCTCGAAAAGATTCCGTTGCGGCGGCGGGCGGTGCTCGTGATGCACGATCTCGAAGAAGTGCCGATGGCCCAGATCGCGGCGAACTTGTCGATTCCCCTCTTCACGGCCTACTCGCGCTTGCGCAAGGCGCGTATCGAGCTGGAGGCGGCGATTCGTCGAGGCGCCGACGACGCGAACAAGCCATGAAGATCCCACCGCCGCTCTCGCCCGAGCTCGAAGCGTTGCTCGCGCCCCACCGCACGGTGTTGCCGCTTGCTCCGACCGTCGAAGCGCGCGCGATCACCCGCGCCAGGTACATGACGGAACCGTCGCGTTACGGCGAGGTTCGCGCCTTCGCGCGGCCGCGGTGGGCGTTCGCCGCGGCGGCCGGCCTGGTGCTGGCGGTCGGCGCCGGCGCGTACGCGGCGCGCGCATGGATCGAAGCGGCGCCGCCGCCGGCGCTCGAAAGCCAGCGGCACGCGCTCGCGCCGGCACGCGCGAGCGAGCCGCTTGCGCCCGTCGCCGTCCCGGCAACGGCAGAAGCAGAGGCGCCCCCGGCGATGCCAGCGCCGCGTGTGAGACGCGCCGCGGGAAAGACGCGCGCGCCGATCGCTCCCTCGAACGCAGAGCTGCAGCTCTTGCGTGACGCGCGCCAGGATGTCACGCGCGGCGATTTCACGCGTGCGCTGGCGGTCATCTCGGAGCACGCCCGGCGGTTCCGCAACGGCGGCCTCGTCGAGGAGCGCGAAGCCTTGCGGGTCAAGGCGCTGGACGGCCTCGGCCGGCACGAAGACGCGCAGCGCGCGGCTGCCCAGTTCCACGCGCGGTTTCCGCACAGCGTGTTTCTGCCGACGTTCGAACGGTTGAAGGGGGCGGGCCGCTGACGTCGCGCGGGTGGTGGCTGCCCGCGCTCTCCGCCGCCGCAGCCCTGATCGCCGCCTGCGAGGGCGGCAACATCGACGCGGGCCGGGATCTGTCCCACGGGCGGTTGCCTGTCGACGAGCGCAACCCGGTGATCATCGCGAACGACTCCGCGACCGACAACTGGACCGGCGAATACGCGATGCTGCTCGCCAATTCGGGCGGCCCGCCGCTGGCCGGGATCATCGTCAACCCGAGCCCTTACTGGCCCGACCTCACGGCGAACGTCGCCGTGTGGAACGACATGATCGTGGCGGCGCGCGCGAGCGGCCTGTCGAACATTCCGGACGCGACCCCGAGCCCCGGCGAGCCGTTGGTCCGACCCGCCGACGGCCAGATCGAACACACGACGCCCAATGTGTCGGAAGGCGCGAAGGTGATCCTGGATGCCGCCGCGCGATTGAGCCTTCCCTGGCGGCCGCTGGTGGTCGTCACGGGCAGCCGGCTGACCGATGTCGCCGACGCGTACCTGATCGATCACACCGTGGCGGAGCGGGTGGTGGTGGTCGCTGCACTGGGCGGCGCCGCCACGGGCGGCGGCGGCGGCATGGGTTGGCCCAACGGCGAACTGGATCCCTGGGCGGACTGGATCGTCGGCCAGCGATTCCGCTACATCCAGGTCAACGGTTACTACGACCAGCAGGGCGACGTGACGTCCGCCCGTGCCAGCGAGCTGCCCGCGAACGCCTTCGGCGCGTGGATGGGCGCCAAGCTCCCGATGGTTCTCCAGATTCCGCAGTCGTCCGATCAGATCGGCGTCCTGGCGGTCGGCCTGCCCGCGTTCGTGACCGGCGTCGGGCGCGCGGTCGTCGACCCGGGCGCGGCGTTCGACACGACCACGGGGCCGCCGCTGGTGGGGCAGACGGACGGCTCGGCCTGGGTGGTGCCCAGCTGTGACACCGCGATGGCGGCGGATCGGCTCTGGCAGATGTTGCTGGATCCGGGCACGTTCGGCGAATGACGATGATTTGTTAACAAGAGGGGGCGCGCTGCGGCCAATGAAGCAGATGACCGCAGGTGTAAGCGCGAGCTCCCTTAAGCGTATCGGCGCGGCCGCATTGTTTGGCGCCCTGACGATGGCTTCGTCCGTGGCGGTCGCCGACAACCCGATCGTGCAGACCAGCTACACCGCCGATCCCGCGCCCATGCTGTACGACGGCCGGCTGTGGCTTTACACGTCGCACGACGAGGACGTGACCGTGAACAACTTCTTCACCATGAACGACTGGCGGCTGTACTCCACCGTCGACATGGTGAACTGGACCGACCACGGATCGCCGGCGGGCTACAAGACGTACAGCTGGGGGACGGGCGACGCGTGGGCCGTTCAAGGCGTTCCGCGGAACAACAAGTTCTATCTCTACACGCCCATCAACAACTCGACGGGTTCGAAGATCGGCGTTCTGGTCGCCGACAGTCCCATCGGCCCCTTCAAGGACCCCCTCGGAAAGGCGCTGATCTCGACGGGCGGCGGCAACATCGATCCGACCGTGTGGATCGACGACGACGGGCAGGCCTACCTCTACTGGGGGAATCCGGACCTCTACTACGTGAAGCTGAACGCGGACATGATCTCGTTTCCAGGGAGCCCGACGAAGGTCAATCTGACCACCGCGGGTTTCGGAACGCGGTCCAAGACCGATCGCGCGACGGCGTACGAAGAGGGGCCCTGGTTCTACAAGCGGAACTCCCTTTACTACATCGTCTATCCAGCCGACTCGACGCCCGAGAAGATCAGCTACACGACGAGCAGCGGGCCGCTAGGTCCCTGGATGTACGGGGGCGACATCATGGCCAAGGAGAGCGGCACGGGGTCCAGCTTCACGAATCACCCCGGCGTCATCGACTACAAGGGCCACTCGTATTTTTTCTATCACAACGGCGCGCTGCCGGGCGGCGGCGGCTACAAGCGTTCGGTGTGCGTCGAGGAGTTCACCTACGGCGCCAACGGCAGCATCCCGACGATCACGATGTCCACGAAGGGACCCGCGCCTGTCGCCACCTTGAACCCGTACGTGCAGGTCGAGGCCGAGACGATCGCGTTCTCGGCGGGCTTGAAGACGGAGACGTGCAGCGAGGGCGGCATCGACGTCACGCAGATCAGCAACGGCGACTACATCAAGGTGAGGAACGTCGACTTCGGCACCGGCGCGACGTCGTTCGACGCGCGGGTCGCGTCGGCCGCGAGCGGCGGAAGCATCGAGCTGCACCTGGACAGTCAGACGGGGACGCTGCTGGGCACCTGCGCCGTCCCGAGCACGGGCGGCGCGCAGACCTGGATGACCAAGAGCTGCACGGTCAGCGGCGCGACCGGCATTCATGATCTGTTCTTCAAGTTCACCGGCGGCAGCGGAGCGACGCTGTTCAACTTCAACTGGTGGCGGTTCACGCCGAAAGACCCGCTGCCCGACGGCGGCGCGCCGGACGGCGGCAGTGGTACGGGTGGCAGCGGCGGCGCTGGTGGCGGCGCAGGAACGGCGGGAGCGGCCGGGCGCGGCGGCGCGGGCGGCGTCACCGGCAGCGGCGGGCGCGGCGGTGCGGGCACAGGCACAGGCGGCACCGGTGGCGCGGGCGGTCAGGCGGCGGGGACCGGTGGAAGCGTCGGCAGCGGATCCGCGGGTACGTCGGGCGGGGCGGGGACGGGGGGCAGCACGGGGGGCGCGTCGGGCGGCGGCGCCGGAGCAGCGGCGACCGCCGGAACGACGGGCAGCGCGGGAACCGGCGCCGCGACCGCGGGCCGCGGGGGCTCGAACGCGGGCAGCACCGGTTCGGGCGCGGCCGGAACCTCGGGCACCGCGGGCGCGACGGGCGGCGGTTCGGGCGGAGACCCGGCGGGTTGTAGCTGCCGGACCAGCCCCGGCGGCGGCCAGGTTCACCCGATCGGGTTCTTGTTGCTGCTCGTCCTCGGCCTGCGACGGCGGCGGGCCAGGGGCCGCACCGACGCGCAGTCGCGGCGCGGGCCCTGCTGACGAATTGTTGAAGTTCTTATGCCAGGACGTGCCCTTGAAGAGTATGTGAGCTTTTTTAACAAACCACCCTTCGTCCAGGCAGATCAAGGGTGAGGCCCCCGATGGTCAAGACTGCGGCACCTAGCGGCATAGCTCTTCTGACCGCGTTCGCGCTGTCGGCGTGTGTAGGAAATATCGGTTCCGAACACACGCGCGCGACGGGTGGTACATCGCCGGTCGGGACGGGCGGCACCCCGAACACCGGGGGCGCGGCGCCCATTGGGGGGAATGGCGGATCCATCTCCGGAGTCGCCGGAGACGGGGCGGCGGGCGTGACCGGGACGGGCGGCACGGGCGGAGCGCCGGTCGTGCTCGATTGCAGCGCGACGGCCCCGGGCCGGTCACCGCTGCGCCGTCTCACGACCTACGAGTACAACAGCACGATTCGCGATCTGCTCGGGGACACGACCAACCCGGGCGGTGCGCTGCCCGCGCAGGTCGACAGCAAGCAGAACCTGTTCGGCAACGACGCGGACGAGCAATCGCCCTCGTCGCTCTTGATCGAGAAGTATCAGACCGTCGCGGAGTCGGTCGCGGCGCGCGCCACGGCGAGCACGACCGCGCTCGCGAAGCTGCACAGCTGCGCAAGCAGCCTGACCACGTCGAATGAGGCGGCGTGCGCGCGGATGATCGCCACGTCGCTCGCGCCGCGGGCGTATCGGCGCACGGTCGCGACGTCGGAGATCGACGATCTGGTGGCACTCTACACCAACGTCCGCGCCCTCTCGACGACGATGACGTTCGGGTCGGGTGTCGCTGCGATGATCGAGGCGATGCTGCAGTCGCCGGACTTCCTCTACCGCGTCGAGCTCGGCAAGGCCGTCGCCGGCAATACGGCGGTGAAGCGGATCGCCGGCCGCGAGATGGCGACGCGTCTGTCGTACCTCTTCTGGCAGACGATGCCCGACGCGACGCTGTTCCAGGCGGCCGACGCGGGGATGCTGGACACCAACGACGGCGTCCGGCAGCAGGCGCAGAAGCTGCTCGACGATCCGAAGTCGCACCCCACGGTGGCGTTCTTCTTCGACAACCTGCTGCCCATCCCGGACCTGGCCGGTCTGACGCGCGACGCGGCGACCTTCCCGAAGTGGTCGTCGAGCATCGGCTCCGCGATGCGGACCGAGGTCCAGCGAATGCTCGAGTACGAGATCTACGAGAACACGGCCCAGTCCGCGCCGCCGTACGCGCCGGGAAGCTGGCCCGCGATCTTGACCGCGCCCTACACGTTCGTGAACCAGTCGCTGTTCTCGTACTACGGCAGCGCGACGTTCGCCGCCGGCACGAGCGTCACGGGCACGACGCTCACGAAGGTGAACCTGAACACGTCGCAGCGCCTCGGGCTGATGACGCTGGGCGGGATGACGGCGGGCTCGACCATCAGCAGCAACACCAACCCGGTGCTGCGCGGCAGCTTCATCATCAACAAGCTGATGTGCCGCAACGTCGAGCTGCCCGTCGGGTTCACGCCGATGGCGCCCGATCCCTACAGCGGGAAGACGGCGCGCGAGCGTTACTCGAAGCACTCCTCGGCGGCGATCTGCGCGCAATGCCACCAGTACCTCGATCCGCTAGGGTTCCCGTTCGAGAACTACGACGCCGTCGGCCAGTACCGCGCGAGCGAAAAGTGGACGGACCCGATGACGAACACGACGTACGATACGCCGATCGACGCCAGCGGCTCGGTGCCCGGCGTCAGCGGGAGCGCGAAGAACGCCGTCGAGCTGGTCCAGCTGCTCGCGACGTCGCCGGAGGTGGGCAGCTGCTTCGCCTCGCACTGGATCCGGTTCGCCTACGGCCGGTCCCTAGCGGACGTCGACGGCTGCAACCAGCAGACGGTCGTCAACGCGTTCAAGGACGCCGGCTACAACGTCAAGCAGCTCTTGGTGGCCATCACGCAGAGCGACGGCTTCCTCTACCGCCCGGCGCAATAGGAACAGGAGACAGCCAGCATGACGCGGTTCAAGCTCTCTCGTCGAACGGTCATCCGGGGCGCCGGCACGATCGCGATCGCGCTGCCGTGGTTGGAGGCGATGGGCGGCGGGCGGCGGGCGCGCGCGCAGACGACGCCGGTGCCGCTCAAGCGGCTCGTCACCGTGTACCAGCCGGGCGGCGCCGTTCGCAGCGGCAGCATCGGCGACAAGTACACGCCCACCGGCAGCGAGACGTCCTTCACGCTGTCGCCGATCCTCGCGCCGCTACAGCCGATGCAGAGCCGCATCATCGTCGCGGACGGCCTCAACCTGACCTGCGGCGATCAGTCCAAGTACTCCGTCGAGCAGCACCAGGGCGGCTCGGTCGGCCTGTTCACCGGCGGGATCCAGCAGGGCTCCGGGAACTACCCGCCCAAGATGTATCCGTCGATCGATCAGGTGCTGGCGCCGAAGCTGTCGGCGGGGAAGGCCTACGGCAGCCTGCAGCTCGCCGTCCGCTGGGCGACGGGCAAGTCGCACGGGAAGCTGTCGCCGATGAACGCGCTGTACTTCTCCGACACGGCGCCGATTCCACCGCGGCTGGATCCGCAGGACATCTTCAACACGTTGTTCGGCAGCATCACCGGCGGCACGGGAGGCACGGGCGGGACCGACCCGAACGCGCTGGCGCTGATGCGCAAGAAGTCGATCCTCGACTTCGTCGACAAGAAGTACGACGCGCTCAAGACCAAGCTGGGCACCGACGATCGGACCCGCCTCGATCAGCACCTGTCCCAGCTCCGCGATCTCGAGAACCGCATCGTCATCACGACGACGCCGCCGCCGCCCATGTCGGCGTGCAAGCAGCCCACGAAGGTCGACACGACCGGCTACAACCCAACAAGCGCGCTCAACTCGGCGGACGACGGCAGCATCAAGGACACCGCGACGGACATGAAGATTCCGACCGTGGGTCAATTCATGATGGACATGCTCGTGATGGCGCTCGCCTGCGACAAGACCGGCGTCATCTCGCTGCAGTGGACCGACACCGAGGCCAAGCACACCTTCCCTTGGCTGAACCTCCCCGAGCACCATCACTTCTATCAGCACGACGGGGGCTTCCGACCCACCGAGTGCACCGCGATCCAGACCTGGTACTCGCAGATGCACCTGGCGCTGCTGCAGAAGATGCAGGCGATCGACATGGGCGGTCACTCGCTGCTCGACGAGAGCGTCGTTTTCTTCGGCAGTGAGCTGGCGGCACCGGACTCGCACGCGAAGAACAACATGCCGGTCCTGCTCGCGGGCGGCACAAGCGCGACGATGCGCACGGGCCGCTGGATCAAGTGCGGCGGGGTGCCCCACAACAAGCTGCTCACGTCGCTGCTGAACCTGTTCGGCGACACGCGCACCAGCTTCGGCGATTCGCGCGTCGATTCGAGCGCGCTCAAGTCGCCCGGCCTCACCTGAGGACCACGGTCCCGACCGCGGCAACCGCCGCGCGCCGGGCGGTCAGAACTGACTGAGAAAGGTCCAGACCTCCTGCGGCATCCAGGAGGTGCGCTGCCCGGAATCCGTGGGCGACGGGGTATGGCCGCCGTCGTAGGGACACCAGCGGACCGGATGCCCCGCCGTGCAGCCCTTGTAGTCGGAGCAGAGGTGGCCGCCGGTCGGCGCCTTGGGCAGCGTCTCGATCGTGCAGGCGTCGCTGCGGGCGAAGAAGTCACTCGTCATCGTCTGACCCTGCGTGTTCTCTTGCTGGCCGAGCGACGAGAAGTACGCGATCGGCTGGCAGGTCGTGGGGAGCGGGAGGCCGCCGCCGGAGTGGACGACCGCCGCGCGGAAGACGTTCGGGCGCGCGCACGCCAGCGTGTACGCCATCGCGCCGCCCTGGCTGAAGCCTTCGAGCTCGACGCGCGTGGTGTCGATGCAGAGATCGGCTTCGACCTGCTTGAGGATGTCGTCGACGAAGACCACATCCTGCGCGGCGGACCAGATCCCGCCGACCGCGTCGGGCGCGACGAAGATCGTGCTGCTGTTCGAGAGGTCGAAGAGGCCGAAGTACGCCGGGTTGCCCGCGACCTGGCCGCCGTTGCCGGTCGCGCCGTGGAAGCCGAGGATCAGCCGGTACGGGTGGCTGCTGTCGTAGTTCGTGGGCCAGCGGAGGATGTAACGCCGGCTCGCGCCGCCGCTGGTGATGGTGTTGTAGTTGAAGGTCGTCGTCGAGGGGCTGTTCTTCAGCGACGGCGTCCTGCCGCAGCCCGCCGACATCGTCGAGCCGCCGGCGCCCGCTCCGCCACCGCCGCCGCCCCCGCGACCGGCGCCGCCGGTGCTCCCACCACGCCCGCCGGCGCCGCCTGTGCCGGTCGTTCCCGTGCCGCCCGATCCGCTCGTTCCCGCCGAACCGGTGCCGCCGGCCGCGCCTCCCGCCCCACCTTCGCCCGTCGTTCCGGCCGCGCCCGTCGCACCGGCGGAGCCGCCCGTCGCACCCGCGCCCGTCGTGCCGGCTGACCCGCTCGTCCCGGCGGATCCGGTCGTCCCGGCCAGTCCGCTGGTTCCGGCCGTTCCGGCGGTCCCGGCCGCGCCGGCCGAGCCCTGGCTCCCCGCGGCCCCGGCCCCGCCACCTTCGCCGCCGCTGCACGCCAGACCGAGCACGCAGCAGAGCGCCGCCGCGCCGAGCCCGGCTGGCCACCGGCGCGGCGCCAGCGATCTTGGATGTGTGTCCGCCATTCGAGGTCTCGCGACGCGAGCGCCGCCTCCCTCCGTCACTGTCGAGACGCGGCGATCTTTGTCAGCAAATCGTGCGGCTGCGGCGCCGCGCGGGCGCCTTTGCGGTCGGCGGGACCGCGCAGGCGGCGGCCGCGATCACGGCGCGGGCTCGCGCGAGCACGCGGGCGCGCACGCCGCGCGGCAGCGGCGCGACGATCCGGACGTGCTCGAGCAGCGCGCGCACTTCCGGATCCAGGGGCGCGATCGCCAGTTGTCTGGCGCGGTGCGCGGCCGTGCTCGAATAGTCGAGCCGCGAGGTGGAATGAACGAGGCGCAGGTTGCGCATGCGATCATTTGTTCATTGGCGCCAGCGGATAACGTTTGTCATGGGCGCTGCGTGATTTGGTCGTTCGCCGATCAGAAGGCCGGCACGGGGATCGTCAGGGTCTTGATGTCCGCGTAGGCGGACTCGATCCCCGCCATCGAGTTGACCGACTGTGGGTTTGCGGCGGGCGTGTCGGTGATTGTGTTCGCGCCGGCCTGATTCTGCGCGACGCCCGACGGCGCGTTGACCATCGCGTTGTGGGAGATCGTGTAGCCCGAGGTCTGCTCGTCGAGATAGATGCCCAGGCTGCCGTAGTCGGCCCACGTGCTGGTCTGGTAATCGTGCAGGTAGTTGTACTGCATCTGCGAGTTCGGCTGCTGGTTCGACAGCGTGTAGATCCCGGCGCCGTCGGCGAGGATCTGGACCGCGTGGTGGATGTTGTTGTTGTTGATCTTGTTGGTGGCCATCGCGTTGACGGTGCTGGTCCAGCCGTATCCGACGGAGATCGCGGTGTAGTTCGTGTACGCGACCTCGTTGTGCTGGATGTCGATCAGCTTGGGGTAGCCGGCCGCGATGCCGGTCCCGCCCTGGAACTCGGTCGTCACGTGGTGGATGTAGTTGTCCTTGATCGTGTCGCTCGTGCAGATCTCGTTCTTGTCGGTCGGGTTGTAGGGGACGTGGTACTCGGTCGTGTCGCTCGCGGCGAACTTGCCGATCGAGATGCCGTTGCCCGCGATCTCGGTGACGACGTTGCCGACGATCATGTCGTCGTGCGTGCCCGAGACGAAGTCGAGCCCGGTCGCGCCCATCTGCGTGAAGATGTTCCGTTCGAAGTGGATGTGGTTCGCGTTGGTCACGCTGACGCCGGCGGGCGCGCGGCCGATCGTCTGCTTGTTGTCGCTGGTCGCGGTCAGGTTGTACTGCCCCGCCTGGGCGTCGCAGAACCCGGACTGGCTGGGGCGCATGAACGTCGAGTGCGCGAACGTGATTCCCTGGAACCAGAGATAGCTGGCCTGGCTGGACGTGCTGGTGCCGTTGATACTCATCACCGTCTCGAGCATCGGCGCAACGACCGTCGCCCTGGTCATGTCCTCACCGGAGCGCGGCTTGTAGGAGAGGACCTTCTGCGTCTCGTCGAGGTACCACTCGCCGGGCTGGTCGAGGAACTCGAGCGCGTTCTCGAAGTAGTAGACGTGCTTCTGGAACGTGCTGAACTGCCCCCCGAGGTGGGGATAGGGCCGCACGAACACGATGCCCGCCTCCGGGCTCTGGATCTTGAGCGTTGCCGTGCCGCCCGACGTCGTCAGCGAGGCGAGGCGCAAGGTGTTGTCGCCCCAGCCGGTCATGATGTGCATCTCGACCTTGGTCAGGTTGTTCCAGGTCCCGACCTCCGACGCCGCGACCTGGATGTTCTGCGCGGTGTTGTCGGCGCCGGTGATCCGGTTGAAGGCGAAGGCGCCGTTCGTTCCCAGGTTCGGGCTGCGCGCGCGGATCGCCTTCGTGCCGTTCACGTAGAGCTGCCTGAACGGCGTCGTCACGTTGCTCGCGGAGTAGATGCCGTTGCCCGCGCTGGACGCGGTCCACCCGGTGATCGGCTTTCCGCCCGTGATGATCGGCTGCTCGTTCTGGTAGGCGACGTACTTCACGTAGAAGCCGTTCTTGCCTGAATCCGCGTTGCCGAAGGTGAGCGTGCTGGTCTGCGGGTAGGTGCCGCCGCGCAGGGTGACGGTGATGTCGGCGGTCATGTTCGCGGTCATTCCGCGCACGACGTCGCGTGCTTTCGCCACGGTCTTCAGCGGCTGTGCCATCGTGCCCGGGTTCGCGTCGTCGCCGTTCGGCGCGACGAAGATCGTGCCGGTCGCGATCGCGCCGCCCGTCCCGGCGCCGCCGCCGGTGCCCGCCGCGCCGCCGCCGCCCGTGGTGCCGCCAGCGCCCGCAGCGCCGCCCGTGGCTCCGCCGGTGCCCGCGGCGCCACCGCGGCCGGCGCCGCCGTTTCCGGCGCCGCCGGCTGAACCGCCGATCCCCGTCGACCCACCGCGGCCGCCGCTCGCGCCGTTGCCGCCGGTGCCGGTCGTGACCGATCCGCCCGTGCCGGTCGCGATCGATCCGCCTGTTCCGCTCGCGCCGCCCGCGCCGCCCGCGCCGCCCGCGCCGCCGCTTGCGCCGCCGGTCCCGGCGCCGCCCTGCGCCGCGCTACCGCCCGTGCCGCCCGTGCCGGTCACGCCGCCCGTGCCCGCTCGGCCGCCGGTGCCCGCAGTCATCCCGGTGGGTTCGCCCGACCCGCAGCCGGCGAACGCGCCGATCACGCACGCGATCGCGACATGCCCGCATCCAGACCAGAAGCGCGTCCTCGGATCTCTGCCGTCTTCTGTCATTGCGGAGGCCATCGATGTCATTGGCCTTCCGTCGGGGGCATTGTCAGAAAAATCCATCGTCACAAGTCCGCCGCGGTCGCGCCAATGAACGCGCATGTCCACCACGCGTGATGGCAGCGGCGTCGCACCGAGGTCGCCGGTTCGATCGTGGCTCGCCGCGCTCGCCGTCATTGCCGCGGCGTGTTCGTCGAGCCCGGCGAGCGACCCGCAAGGAACGGGCGGTGGTCCCGGTACCGGCGGCGCAGCGGGGGCGCAGGGCGGGGCGGGCGCGAGCGGACATGCCGGCTCGAGCAGCGGGAGCGCTGGACGCGGTGGCGCGGATGCCGGCGGCGGGACCGGAGGCGGCGCGGACACAGGCGGCGCGGGCGCGGGCG
>Ga0207661_10002916_pt1 | contig 11821 bp, 9 predicted proteins | sample KBSC713LmetaG_FD_184337 | JGI IMG/M metagenome (GOLD analysis project Ga0207661, IMG submission 184337) | Corn rhizosphere microbial communities from Kellogg Biological Station, Michigan, USA - KBS C7.1-3L metaG (SPAdes) (version 2) | ecosystem: Host-associated > Plants > Roots > Rhizosphere ... | reverse complement strand
GCGGACTCGATCAGCTGCGACGCGCACAAGTGGCTCTCGGTGCCGATGGGCGCCGGAATGTTCTTCTGCCGCCACCCGCGCATCGTCAGCGAGGCCTTCCGGGCCGCGACCGCCTACATGCCGCCGCCGGCTGGTGAGGCGACGGTCGATCCCTACGCCAGCTCGCTGCAGTGGTCGCGCCGTTTCATCGGCCTGAAACTGTTCCTGGCGCTGGCCGAGCACGGCGAGCACGGCTACGCAGCGTTGATCGAGCGACAGGTGCGGATGGGCGACGCGCTGCGCGCGGCGCTGCGCCGCGACGGATGGACGATCGTCAACGACACGCCGCTGCCGCTGGTGTGCTTCACCCGCGACGGCCTCGACACGCGCGCCTTTCTCCCCGAGCTCTACCGGCGGCAGGCCGCGTGGATCTCGGAAGCGCGGCTCGGCGACGGCGAGCCTGTCCTGCGCGCCTGCATCACCAGTTTCCGGACGACGCCGGCCGACATCGAGCGGGCCGTCGCGGAGATGACCCGTACCGCACTCGAATCCTGCGAGGTGCACATATGAAGCGCGAAACGCTCGCCATCCACGCCGGCTATGACGGCGATCCCGCTACCGGAGCGGCCGCGGTGCCGATCTATCAGACGGTCGCCTACGCCTTCGACAGCGCCGATCACGGCGCGGCGCTGTTCAACCTGGAGACGGAGGGCTATCGCTACAGCCGCATCGCCAACCCGACGACGGCTGTGCTCGAGCGTCGCGTCGCGGCATTGGAAGGAGGCGTGGACGCGTTGTGCGTCGCGTCCGGACAGGCCGCGGTCCACTATGCCGTCGCCAACGTCACCGAGCCGGGCACGAACATCGTCTCGGCGCCGCAGCTCTACGGGACGACGCACACGCTGTTCGCGCACGTGCTGCCCAACCAGGGCGTCACCGTCCGCTTTGCCGCGTCCGACCACGCCGCCGCGTTCGAGCGGCTGATCGACGGACGCACGCGCGCGCTCTACTGCGAGAGCGTCGGCAACCCGGCCGGCAACGTCATCGACATCGAGGCGCTCGCGCGCGTGGCGCACCACCACGGCGTGCCGCTGATTGTCGACAACACCGTGGCGACTCCCGTGCTGCTGCGGCCGATCGAGTACGGCGCCGACGTAGTCGTGCATTCGCTGACCAAGTTCATGGGTGGGCACGGCACGACTCTGGGCGGGGCGATCGTCGACGGCGGACGGTTCCCCTGGCAGGCGCACGCCGATCGCTTTCCGATGTTCAGCCGGCCCGATCCGTCGTACCACGACCTCGTCTATGTGGACCACTTCGGCCCGGCGGCCTACATCGGCCGCTGCCGCAGCGTGCTGCAGCGTACGACTGGAGCGGTGCTGGCGCCGTTCAGCGCCTTCCTGCTGCTCCAGGGCATCGAGACGGTGGCGCTGCGTGTCGAGCGCCACGTCGAAAACGGGCGCCACGTCGCCGAGTTCCTCAGAAGCGATCCGCGGGTCGAGTGGGTCAACTACGCCGGCTTCGCCGACAACATCTCCTACGCTCTGGCGCGCAAGTATCTCGGCGGGCGGGCCTGTTCGCTGATGACCTTCGGGGTGACCGGTGGATATGAGGCGAGCAGGCGCTGCTACGACGCGCTCACGCTGGTCAAGCGGCTGGTCAACCTGGGCGACGCCAAGTCGCTCGCCTGCCACCCGGCGTCGACCACGCACCGGCAGATGTCCGTCGACGAGCAGCGGAAGGCGGGGGTGACGCCGGAGATGATCCGCCTCAGCATCGGCATCGAGCACATCGACGACATTCTCGCCGACCTGGATCAGGCGCTCGAGGTCGCGGACGGCATCCGCGTGGGAGCGGCGTAGTGCCGGCCGGGGAGGCGATCGAGATCGCGCTCGTCAACAACATGCCCGACGCGGCGCTCGATGCGACCGAACGGCAGTTTCGCGCGCTCCTGTCGGCCGCCGCCGGCGGGCGCGACGTTCGCCTCACCGTCTACTCGCTCCCGGAAGTGCGCCGCGGCCCGTACGGGCGGCAGCGGACCGCCCGCTACGGCCGTCTCGACGAGCTGTGGGGCCGGCGCCTCGACGGCCTCATCGTCACCGGCGCCGAGCCGCAGGCGGAGGATCTCCGCGACGAGCCGTACTGGGGCAGCCTGACGCGGCTGCTGGAATGGGCGGAAGCGTCGACGTATTCGACGGTTCTCTCGTGCCTCGCGGCGCACGCCGGCATCCTGTTCATGGACGGCATCGCGCGGCGGCGCCTTGCCGGCAAGCAGTTCGGCGTGTTCGAGTGCGCGCGCGTGTGCGACCATCCGCTCACCGCGTCGGCGCAGGGTGGGCTGCGCGCGCCGCACTCGCGCTGGAACGACGTGGCCGAGGACGCGCTGCAGGCCTGCGGGTACCGCGTGCTGACTCGCTCGCCGGACGCGGGCGTCGACATGTTCGTGAAGCAGCGCCACAGCCTCTTCGTGTTCTTCCAGGGACACCCGGAATACGACGCGGTGACGCTGCTGCTCGAATACCGCCGCGACGTCGGCCGCTATCTTCGACGCGAGCGCGACACCTATCCGGCGATGCCGCGCGACTACTTCGACGAGGAGATCGAGCGCGAGCTCTCCGCGCTCCGCGAGCGCGCGTTGCGCGATCGCCGCGAGGCGCTCCTCGCCGGGTTCCCGACGGAAACGGCCGCTGCCCGCGTGACGAATCACTGGCGCGACGCCGCGGAGCAGGTCTATCGCAACTGGCTCGGCTGGATCGAGGCGGCGAGGCGGCTGCAGCCGGGTCTCACGTCAGGTAACACACATCGTCGGCCGCCACGAAGCTGGCGTCGCAGTCGAGCATCTGGATGTGCAGCTCGCGCCCGGCGAGCACCCCGGCGTTGCCGAACAGCGTGAGCGGTGTTTGGTCGCGCCGCCGGAACCCGGCGCGCGCGAATGCCGCCTTCGCGATCGCTGTCGAGGCCCAGCCGCTGACTTCGTGCACCTCGTCGGAGCGTGCCGCCGCCGCGCACGCGGTGCGCACGCCCGCGCACCAGTCCGCGGAGTCGGACGACGCCACCCAGATATCGGCGATACGCGCGACGTGGCGCGCGTGGGAGATGCAGAAATACCCGGCCGGCTCGCCGTGCCGCGTCAACCGGAAGAGCGAGTAGCGCGTCCGCGGCGACGCGAGGACGTAGCTGTAGAAGGCGGCGTTCCGCCGCGCCACGGCCAGTGCCGTGGAGGCGGAGGGCCAGATCGACGCGTCGATCCCGTCCGGCTGCGCAGGGATCGCGTCCCACCCCGGCGGTGGCGCGACCGGTAACGACCAGCGCCAGGCGCTGTTTCTGACGATCCTCGCCGCCGCGCGCCAGCTCCGGTCCGCCGCCGCGCGCGCCTGCGCCAGCGGACGCAGCGGCCGCGCGAAGACGCAGACCTCGCCGAACGGACGGAAGCCGGCCACCGGCAGCATGCGCCGAGTCAGCTCCGTGCCGCCTGTCGCGATGAGCAGATCGGTCTTCGAGCGCATCTGCCGGATCAGCCAGAGCCCCGCGCCCGGGTACCGGCGGTCCGAGGCCCAGTCGAACAGATGCGCCGCGCGCAGCGTCCGATCGGGCAGCACCACGTGGACCGGCCAGGCGGCGACATGGGCGACGATCGCCTCGTCATGCCGCGCCGTGAAGCTGCGCGGCTCCGTCCAGTCTCCGCGATCCAGCCAGTATTTCCACGCGAGGTGCCGTGGATCGAGGAGCATCGCCGTCGGCGCGCTGTGGAACACACGCTGGAGAAACCCCGAGAGCGCGGCGGCGTCTTGTGGCGCGGTGGGGCGGAGATGGACCCTGCTGCCGGCGGCGTGGGGACGGAGGCGTTCGTCGGCGGCCGCTAGCATAGCGCGGCCGCCACCGCTTCGGCGGCATCGCGCGCCGCCGACACGAGCCGATCGATTTCGTCCGCCGTCACGACGAGGGGCGGCGCGAAGAAGACCACGTCGCCCGCGGCCGGGTGCGGCCCCTGAGACGGACGAGTGCGCGTGAACACGCCGCGCTGCATCAACCCGGCGCGCAGCGCCGCCGCCACGTTCGTCCCGGGCGGGAGATTGCGCTTGCTGGCGCGATCCTCGACGAGCTCCACGGCAGCCATCAGGCCCAGCCCGCCGCGGACCTCACCGGTGAATGGCAGATCCCCGAGTGTGTCCTGCAGGCCCGTCACGAGGCGCCGGCCCATGTCGGCGGCGTGGTCGAGCAGGCCGTCGCGCTCGATGACGTCGAGGTTGGCCAGCGCCACGGCGGACGACACGGGATGCCCGGAGTACGTATAGGCGTGCATCCAGCGATCGCGCGGTGCGACGGCATCCATCGCTTCCCTGATCGCGCGCGAGACCATCATCCCGCCGAGCGGCACGTAACCCGACGTGACACCCTTGGCGAACGTGACGATGTCGGCGGTGACGTTCCAGTGCGACAGGCCGAACCAGCGTCCGGTGCGGCCGAAGCCGGTGATGATCTCGTCGGCCACGAGCAGGATGTCGTGGCGCGTGCAGATGTCGCGAACGAGCGGCCAGTAGTCGTCGGTCGGATACACGATGCCGCCGGCGCCATGAATCGGCTCCGCGACGAAGGCGGCGACGGTGCCGGCGCCTTCGCGCAGGATTGTCTCTTCGAGCGCGCGCGCCGCGGCCTGGCCGGCCGTCTCGCCGGGCGCGCCCTGATAGCGGTAGGGGTAGCACGTCGGCACGTGCACGAATCCGGGCACGCGCGGCTCGAACATCTGCCAGTAGGCGCGGCCCATCGCGGTGGCGCTCATGGTCTGCAGCGTCAGGCCGTGATAGCCCTGGTCGCGGGCGATGACCTTCACCTTCTCCGGCATGCCGCGCGCCTTCCAGTAGAAGCGCGCCGTCTTGAACGCCGACTCGTTCGCCTCGGCGCCGCCGCAGGTGAAGAACACGGCGTCCATCGCGCCGCCCGTCAGAGCGACGAGCCGCTCGGCCAGGCGGATGGGCGGGACACTCGAGGAGCCGGCGAATCCCGAGCAATAGGCGAGCGTGCGCATCTGCGCCGATGCGGCCTCGACGAGCTCGCGGCGCCCGTGGCCGACGTTGACGTTCCACAAGCCCGACAAGCCGTCAATGTAGCGCCGGCCGTCCGCGGCGATCAGCGTGGACCCCTCGCCGCCGACCCAGACGACCGGATCGCGGCTGTCCACCGGATGATGGAGCGGATGGATCAGATGCCGGCGGTCGGCAGCGGCGAGCGCAGCGTGGGGATCGGTCATGGCGTCGTGAAGCGGGGAACGGGAAGAAGCCTGGCCAGGTCGGCGACCAGGGCGCGTGCGGTGACGGTCACGCCGGCGCCCGGAGCGCGAATGACGAGCGGCCGCGGGTGGCGATCGGACGTGAGGACAACGATGTTGTCGGCGCCGTCACCGGCGGCGAGCGGGTGCTCGCGAGCGATCTCCCGCAGACCCGCGGACGCGTGACCGTCTTCTAGCGTGGCGATGTAGCGCAGCAGCGAGCCGCGCCCGCGCGCCCGGCGGAGCCGTTCGCTCAGTTCGTCGTCATCGGCGGGCACGGGGGCAACGTCGATCTCCTCCAGCTCGAGCGGCAGGCCCGTGGCCCGCGCCAGAATGAGCAGCTTGCGGCGCACGTCTTCACCCGACAGGTCCTGCCGCGGATCGGGTTCCGTCAGCCCCGCCGCGTGCGCCTTCGCGACGAGTGTGCTGAAGGGCACCGTCCCGTCGAACGCGTCGAACAGGTAGGCGAGCGTGCCCGAGAGGATGCCCTCGACGCGGTGGACGGTGTCGCCACCGGCGGCCATCTCTCGAATCGCGGCAAGGACCGGAAGCCCTGCGCCGACAGTCGTCGAATCGAGCAGACGCCGCCCGCGTGCGGCGAGTGCGCCGGCGAGCCGCGAGAACCTCGGCCAGGGGAGGACTCCGGCGCGCTTGTTGGGCGTCACGATGTCGCAACCCGCCGCCACGAAGCTTTCGTAGGCGTCGACGACGTCCGTCCCTGCCGTGCAGTCGACCAGCACCGCGTGCGCCGGCGCGAGCTCGCCGATGGCGGCGGCGATGCCGCCCACATCCGGCGCGCCGCCCGTCGTTTGCAACGCATCGCGCCAGCGCGCGAGATCCACGCCGTCGGCCACGAACAGCGAACGGCGGCTGTTGGCGACGCCAATCACTTTCACCTCGCGCCCCTCGCGGCGCCAGGCGCCCTGTCGGGCGTGGAGCTGGTCGAGCAGCGCGCCGCCGACGTGGCCCGCGCCGACGAGCGCCACGGTCAGTGCCCGATCGTCTGCGAACAGATCGCGATGGACGGCGCGGATCGCGCGCGGCTGGTCGGCGGTATCGACGAGGCACGACACGCTGCGAGCCGAGGCGCCCTGACTGAACCCGCTCAGCGCGACGTGCCGCCGCGCCAGGGCCCCAAACACGCCGCTCGCCATCGACACCCCGTCCGTGCCGGCGGCGCCGATGACGGTGACGAGCGCCTGGCCCGGCGCGTCGGCCAGCGTCACGTGACCGCGCTCGAGCTCGAAGCAGAACTCCTGTTGAATGGCCGCGATGGCGGCCATCGCGTCGGCGTCGCGCACGGCGACGGCGATCGACAACTCGCAGCACGCCTGCGACCCGAAGACGAGCTCGATGCCGCGTGAGGCGAGCGCATGCGACAGGCGCGCCGCGCGCGAGCGGCCGCCGGGACGCCCGACGCTGCGCAGCGTGAGCAGCGTCAGGCCGCCGATCGACGTGACGCTCCCCGCCGGCGCGCTGCAGGCCGGCGCCGGCGACGCGCAAATCCGCGTCCCCGGCGCGGCCGGGTTCAACGTGTTCTTGATGACGATCGGGATCGACCTTGCGATCGCCGGGCCGATCGAGGCCGGATGCAGCACCGTGGCGCCCGCCGACGCCATCTCGAGCGCGTCTGCATAGCTGATCTGCGGAATGGCGGCCGGCGAGGCCGCCCGCCTCGGATCCGCGGTCAGGACGCCGTCGACGTCGGTCCAGATCTCGATCGCCGCCGCGCCGAGTGCCGCGCCGACGATGGCGGCGGTGTAATCGGAGCCGTTCCGGCCGATGGTCGTGGTGCGACCGGCGGCGGACCGTCCGATGAAGCCGGTCACCACCGCCACCGCGGACGGATCCTCGCGCCACAGCGCGGCGAAACACTCGCGCGCCGCCCGGCTCGTGACGGCGAGATTCACCGCCGCCTGCGTGAACTCGTCGTCGGTGGCGACGAAGTCTCGCGCATCGACGAACCTGGCCGGCCGGAGACGGCTCAGATGGCCGGCGACGATGGCGGCGGAGAGCCGCTCGCCGACGCTGGCGATCGAGTCGAGCGCCGCCGGCGGACAGCAGCCGAGGAGGCGAATGCCTTGAAGCAGGTCGTGAAGCTCGCGCAGCGTGCCGGCGACCGACGCCCGTGTCGCACGATCGTCGCGTGCGACCAGCCTGTTGACCGCCGCGAGGTGCCGGTTGCGAATCGCCTGGTAACCGGCCCTGGCCGCGGCATCACGGTCCACCGTCTGCCGCGCGCAGTCGAGCAGCGCGTCCGTCACGCCCTGGAAGGCGGAGACGACGACCACGATCGGCGTTGCCGCCGCGGCCTCGTCGACGAGCCGCGCGACGGTGCGAACCCGATCAGGCGTCGCCAGCGACGATCCGCCGAACTTGACGATCCGCAGTGACGCGCGGGCGGCCGGTTCCCCGACGGGAACGGCCGCGGTGAGGGACGCCGGCAAAGGAGGCAGGAGGTCCAGCATCGGCCGAAGGTCACTGTAACGGCCGCCCGCGCCGATACCAATCACCCGGACGTGCCCAGGAGCAGTGGCCGGTGTAGATGTTGTGATCCGCTGCGGCACGCGTCGATGGCCTGACGCGGCAGCGTCCGCGGGCTGACGCGCTCGACTGCCTGACGTCGTCGGCCGCTTACAATCCTGCAACAGAACTGCAATCGGGCCATCGCGTTGGGCGAATTCGCGGGACGCGCGACGGCGTCATCCGAGCCGGGGTCACGGGTACGGCATACTCGTTGCCTCCGCGGAGCCACGTTCTGTGTCAGAAGTTCCCGGTGGCGCGGCGACCGTGCGGATCGTCATCGCAGATCAATCACCGATCTTCCGCGACGGCTTGCGCCGTCTGCTCTCGGCCGACGCCCGACTGGTGACGGTGGCCGACACCCACCTCGAGACGCTGGTCCCGGTCCTGCTCGCCGCGCAGGAGCCGGACCTGCTGCTCCTGGGCGCATCGCCCACCGAAACGCACTGGGCCGATTCGCTCGGCGCCATTGCATCGGCAGGGATTGAAATTCGCACCATCCTCCTCGCTACCCGCGTCGATCTGCCCCAGGTGACGACCGCGCTGAAATCCGGCGCGCGCGGCATCGTGGTGAAGGACGCGGCGGCTGAGTTCCTGTTCCAGAGTATCGGCGCCGTGATGGCCGGCCAGCGCTGGATTGGGGCCGAACCGGCATCGGAAGACGTGGCGGCGAGCGTCAAGCGACTGGACCACGCGCGCCGGCACGAGAAAGGATTCGGCCTCACCCGCCGCGAGCTGGACATCATCCGCGCCGTCCTCGACGGCGACACCAATCGCGAAATCGCCGTCCGGCTGTGCATCAGCGAGAACACCGTCAAGCGCCATCTGCTGCACACCTACAACAAGATGGGCGTGTCGAGCCGGGTCGAGCTGGCGCTGTTTGCCGCGCACCACCGCATCCTCGAAGATATCTGAGCAATTCCGTCCTGACCGATTTCCGTCCTGAATTCATGCGGCAATGGTTCCGCTTCTGTCGGGAAAGCGGTCACGGATCCGCGACACTCCCGCCGTAGGAACGGAATGCCCGCTGGCAGTCCCCTTGCTGGCGCCGCCAGGGGAATCCTGCACGCTGAAGTTCATGAACGCTGATCTGTCGGCTCGAACCACCCGTCCGGCGCGCGTCGTCATCGCGGACGACGAGTGCATGTTCCGGACGTGCCTGCGCCAGCTCCTTGCCGCGCCTCCGTCCGTCGTGAACGAGTGCTACGGCGCCGATGTCGGGGCCGGCTTCGACGTCATCGGGGAGGCGTCCAGCGGACAGGAAGCCGTCGAATGCGTCGGCCGCCTGCATCCCGACCTGTTGCTGCTCGACGTGTCGATGCCGCGCATGTCGGGGCTCGAAGCCCTGCGCGAGCTGCAGCGTGCCCAGGCGGAGACGCAGACGAAGACGATCATCCTGTCGGGCACCCTGGACAAGTCGCAGCTGCTGAGCGCCATTCAAGGCGGCGCGCAGGGCATCGTCCCGAAAGCCAGCGCCACCGAGGAGCTCTTTCAGGCCATGGTCGCAGTGATGGCGGGCCAGTCATGGATCGCCCCCTCGCTGACGACCGGCTTGATGGACGTCCTGCGCAACCGCGTCGACGCCCCGGCCAGCGCGGCGCCCGCACGGGGCTTCGGCCTGACGCGCCGCGAACGTGACGTGCTCGCATTCGTGGTGCAGGGCTGCGGCAACAAGGAGATCGCGCAGCGGCTCGCCGTCAGCGAAGAAACGGTCAAGCATCACCTCACCCGCATGTTCGACAAGGTCGGCGCCGGCAACCGTCTGGAGCTGGCGCTCGCCGCCAGCCGTAACGACCTGATCAACTAGCCACTGCTACAGGGGTGCCCCCGACAGTGGTCCCTTCCGGGTGATTTCCTGTTCGCCCGCCCGCAGGTACGGTAACGGAATGATGCGGGACGGCGCGCAATGGTCCGTGTTGTGGACCCACAGCAACAGCGAACGTCTTGTCGACGAACAGTTGAAGGGCAAGGGCTTCGAGACGTTTCTGCCGTTCATTCGATCCTGGTCGCAACGCGGCGGGACGCAGCGCTCCATTCCACTGCCGATGTTTCCCGGCTACGTGTTCGTTCGCCACGCCGTCGACAAGCACAGCCACGTCGAGATGCTCAAGGCGCGGGGGGTCGTCAGACTCCTGGGCGAGCGCTGGGATCGTCCGGCCCCTGTTCCGGACCACGAGATCGACGCGATCCGCCGTGTGGCGCACGCCGACATTCCCGTGTTTCCGCACCCCTTCCTCGCGGAGGGACAGCGCGTGCGCATCGTCGGCGGGGCGCTGGCGGGCGTCGAGGGCATTCTGGTCGCGACCAAGCCGCAGAAAGGGCTGCTCGTCGTGTCGGTCGATCTGCTGCAGCGCAGCGTCGCCGTCGACGTCGAGTGCACGAAGGTGGAACCAGTCGCCGCGGCGCGAGGCCGGGCATGACGCGGCATCTGATTGCCGCATCGGTGTGGCTGTGCGCGGCCGGCGCGGTGACGGCCCACGCGCAGGCCTTGTGGGCCCTGCCGTCTCTGGCGACCCGCGTGCTCTACGACAGCAACGTCTATCACCGAAGCGCCGCCGAGAGCGATCTGCTGACGCGTGTCAGCCCGCGGCTCGACGTCCTGCGCCGGCGCGAGCGGCTGACGATGAGCGGACGTCTCGAGCTCGACGCCGATCGCTTCGCGCGGCATCCCGGGCTGTCGACGGACCGGAGCAGGGAAGCCGCGGCGGTCGACATGCGTTATGCCGCATCGCCGCGCCTCTCCGTCTCGAGCGCGGCGGCGTTCACCGCGACCGACAGCCCGGACGAGCTGAACGAGCTCGCCGCGCTGTCGCCGGGACGCGCCCGCGCGCGACGGCTGCTGTGGCATCCGTCGGTCGGTTACGACCTCGGGCCGCGCGCGAGCCTCGCACTCGGCTATCTCGTGACCGGCGATGCCCTCCACGGCGGCGTCGGCGGCACGACCGAGACCGTATCGGCATCCCTCGCGCGCCACCTGTCCGCGCGCGACGGTCTCGCCCTCGAGTATCTCGAGCAGCACTTCAGTTTCACCGGCGCGCCAGCCAGCGCGTCCCGCGCCGTCACCGTCGAGTGGAGCCGCCAGGTCGATCGCGGCACGACGGTGACGCTTCGCGTCGGGCCGCGCGTCGCCGACGGCGCATTGGCCCCGGAGCTTTCGGCTCTGCTGCGCCGGGCGCTGCAGGCGGGCAGCGTCTCGCTGTCCTATCAGGACACCGAGACGACGTTGATAGGACTTGCGGGCAGCGCGCGGATGCGCAGCCTGGGCGCGGGCTTCGAACGCGTGGTCGGGCGGCGCCTGACGCTGCGCACGACCTCCGCCCTCGTCCAGACACGGCAGGCGGAGCTGCGCTCGGTGGCGTATCGCGTGTCTGGTGGATGCAACTGGAGATTCGCTCCGCGGCTCGGGGTCGAGGCCTCCTATGACTCGGACCTGCAGCGCGGCGACCTGTACGCCTCGCAACCTGCGCAAGTCATCCGGCGCAATCTCTTCAGCGTCTCACTGGTCGTCGCCGACGCCCGAGCCGCGGCGCAGGGGCGGTGACGCGGTGAACATGATGCGACCGGCACGTCTGGCGGTGGCGATGGCGCTGTGGATGCCGCTGAACCCGCTTGCTCTCGCGCAGGCCCTGCAGAACCCGGCCGCTGCCGCGGCCGAGCCATACGTCATCGGGCCGGAAGACGTGCTCGAAGTTGCCGTGTGGAACAACGCCGACATCAGCCGGACGGTCCCCGTTCGTCCCGACGGGAAGATATCGCTGCCGCTCCTGCACGACGTTCAGGCGGCCGGGCAGACGCCGATGCAGCTGTGCGCGGCGATCACCACGGCGCTCTCGCCCTTTGTGACCGGTCCAGTCGTGTCGGTCATCGTTCGCGAGGTCCACAGCGTCAAGGTCACCGTCATCGGTGAAGTGAAGGCGCCCGGACGCTACGAAGTGCGCAGCCGCGCGACCGTGCTCGACGTTCTGGCCATGGCGGGCGGTCTCGACCAGTACGCGGCGCGCGGCCGCATCACCGTGCTTCGCTACGAGACCGGCGGGGTGCGGCAGCTTCCGA
>Ga0207661_10002912_pt1 | contig 11827 bp, 10 predicted proteins | sample KBSC713LmetaG_FD_184337 | JGI IMG/M metagenome (GOLD analysis project Ga0207661, IMG submission 184337) | Corn rhizosphere microbial communities from Kellogg Biological Station, Michigan, USA - KBS C7.1-3L metaG (SPAdes) (version 2) | ecosystem: Host-associated > Plants > Roots > Rhizosphere ... | reverse complement strand
CCCCGACGTACTTTACGGAGCCGACAATGACGTAGCGGGCGCCGTGGGTGGCGATCGCTTCGGCCAGCGAGTCCTCGTCGCCTGACGTGGCGATGCAGTTCACTGGCGCCGATTCAAATACCTCGGGCGCCCGCCCGTACTCGGTTTCCGTCACCAGAACGATCACGCTCTCCTCCCAGGTTCTACGGGTTCTACAGGGTTCTGCGAGGTTCTGCAAGGCTCCTTCGACCCTTGAGACGCGTCCTCAGAGCAGGACTCGTGAGTTCCCGGAGCGCCTCCGCGCCGACCAGTCTCGCCGACGCATCTTTCGATCGCGCCAGGCGCCGCGCCAGCCCAACGGCATCGGAATTGAGCGCGAGATTACGTTTGCCGATCGCCCGCAGGGCCATGCTCGTCGCCTTCCTGACAAAGTGGCGCTGGTCGCCTGCTTCACGTTCGACGAGAAGAAGGCCCCGCATAAATGCGTCGTCCTTCGCACTCTTGTCGTGCACGGTGAGACTCCAGAGCAACGCAAAGGCCGCACGCTTTTCGAACTCGGCGCGCCTGCCGCTCCACTGGGCGACCTTGGTCCATGCGTGCGGCGTGCGATCAAACAAGTTGAAACTCATCGCGTCGCAGATTGCCCAGTTGTCAAAGTCCCTGCACCACCGCTCCATCCGGGCGGCCGTGAGTCGCTCCGGATCTCCGACAAAAGAAGCAAGCATCCGCGCTTCGTACACACCCGTTTCCCACAGGGCGACGGCGAGTGGCTGGTTTCGCCCGAGCAAGGTTCCGAGCGCCTTGATGTCTTTCATCGCCACGCCGTAGGCGTGGTCCGAAGGTATCGCATATCGCGCCATCCCTTCGAGCGTCGCCCTCGTGCGGTGACGCTGCAGCCATGTGAGCGCGAACGCAACCTGATCCTGGACTGGGGGCTTCGATACGTGACGGCTCATTGCGATTGGCCGGTCTTCGAACCCGACAGACGAATGTCTATGCCTACACTGACACGAATCAGCGAAAACTCACGCAGCACGTTCGTGTAGACGATGCCACTTCCCGGCGCGCCATGAAAATTGCCGGGCGGCCCGAGAACCTTGTAGTACGTGGCCGCAGTCCGCAGCCCGATTCTGTCGGTCAACCGAGTCGTTGTGCCTCCTCCAACTTCGATGCCGAACTGCGTGTCCGTTCGTTGCAATGACTCACCGGGCGGTGGTGGACGCATTGCGCGGGCAAAACCGGCGCCGACGCTGCCAAAGGGATTGAACGTTCGGCCGTGCGTCACCGGGACAGCGACCCGGACCATCAGTGTGGAGACGTCGGCCGTCACCGCCGGCAGGTAAGTCGGCGCGCCGGCAACGGCACCAACGTCCCGACGCTGCTCCTTCGACGGCGTCGCCGCGCCGCGATCGATGCCATGACGTGACCATCCCAGTTCCAGCTCTGGTCGTACAACGCCAAGTGATGTGCCGATAGCCGCGCCGACCGTCGGTTGGCCTTCGCCAGAAATCCCGACGCTCGACGAAACGGTGATCTGCGCCCAGGCCGGTGACGCGATGCCGGTGCACCACACGGCCAGCACTGCTGCCGGCATTGATGATTTTCCGATCGATGTGTACATAAGACCTTTCAATTCGCGTTGCGACCGGACACGGTCGTCAATTCGGTGCGCGAGAGCGAGTCGCTGAGCCGCGCCGCGCGCAGGAGCAGGTAATTCCGCTCCGAGGCGTTGGTGGTGCGCTGCGCCGCGCAACGGTACGCGTCGATTGCCTGCGCATGATGACCGGCTCTCTCGAGCAGGTGTGCGCGCGACGCCTGCAGCCGATGGTGGGTCGCGAGACGCGAATCGCGTGCGAGGTCGTCCAGGGCCGCCAGGCCGGCGGCGGGGCCGTTGACCATGGCGAGGGCAATTGCTCGGCTGAGCTGCGCCATCGGGTTGTCGTCGACGCGCAGCGCGTCGTAGAGCGCGAGAATCTGCGGCCAATCCGTCGCCTCTATGCTTGGCGCTTCGGCGTGCAGTGCGGCGATGGCCGCTTGCACCTGGTAGGGGCCACCCGTGCCCTGCACCAACGCACGTCCCAGAACCTGCTTGCCTTCCGCGATACGCTCCTGGTTCCAGCGCGACCGGGCCTGTTCATCGAGTGGGATCAGCTCGCCGTTCACGCCCGTCCGTGCGGAGCGCCGCGCGTCGGTGAGCAGCATCAGCGCAAGCAGGCCGCCGACTTCTGCGTGATCCGGAAGCAACCCGCAGAGCAGCCGGGCCACGCGAATGGCCTCAGTCGACAGGTCGACGCGGGACAAGCCGTCGCCGTCGCTCGCGGTGTTCCCTTCGCTGAAGATCAGGTACAGCACTTTGAGGACACTGGGCAGACGTATTGCACGATCCTGCGCGGTCACGTCGGGGAAAGTCCGCCCGGCCGACTCGATCGTCTGTTTCGCGCGCGTCAGACGCTGCGCCATCGTCCGCTCGGGCACCAGAAACGCCCGCGCAATCTGCCCGGTCGTCAGCCCGCCCATCACGCGCAGCGTGAGCGCGATCTGCGATGGCTGCGACAATGCCGGATGGCAACACATGAAATAGAGATCGAGCGTTTCGTCCCGCTCATCGACACCGGCAGCGTCCGCGGCCAAAGCGATCTGATCTTCGGCGGGGATCAAGCTGACCACCAGGTGCTCGCGGAGTCTCCGGGCGGTGTCAGCCCGTATCTGGTCGGTGAGCCGTCGCGTCGCAACGGTAATGAGCCAGCCTTTCGGGTTATCGGGCATTCCCTGCGCTGGCCACTTCATCGCGGCGGCAAGGAGAGCCTCCTGCACCGCGTCTTCGCATCCACCGAAGTCGCGGTATCGACGCATCAGTGCGCAGAGAACCCCCGGCGCAAGATCGCGCAAGACGTCCTGAGCGCTGTCGTCCAACCGCGGGATCATGCGCCCGGTGTCCAGTCGGTCGGCGGACCGCTCATCTCCTGCCGCACTTCGATGGGGAGATTCAGCGGCCGGCCGCCTGGGCCGGGTGCCGCGGAGGCTTCTGCCGCGATCGCATAAGCACGCTCGGGCGTCTCGACATCCACGATCCAGTAACCGGCCAGGAATTCCTTCGCTTCAGAGAAAACGTCGTCCACGAGGGGCGCGCCGTCAGCGCCGGCTCGCACGCGCTTCGCCTGGTCAGGGCCGCTCAGGCCTCCGGTCCAGACCAGCTCTCCGGCCGCAGCAAGCTTTTCGACAAAGCCCCGCATGAACGCGATATGTGCCGTGATATCCGCCGCGGCCCAACCGGCAATCTGGTACGGTCCACCGCCGGGGACGTTCATCAGCAACATGTACTTCATGGGTCTCTCCTCGTCCGTCAGCTACGCGGCGAGGTGTGCACGCCGCAGGCTCGCGATATCGATCTTCTGCATGCCCATCAGGGCTTTCGCAACACGTCCCGACGCCTTCGGGTCGGGATCGCTCATTAGCTCGATCAGCGCCGTCGGAACGATCTGCCACGACAGACCGTAGCGGTCGTCGAGCCATCCGCACGCGTTCGGCCGACCACCGCCTTCAAGGAACTTCGTCCACAGATCGTCCACGTCCGCCTGTGAATCGCAGGTGACGAACAGCGAAATCGCCGGCGTGAACGGGTACTGTGGCCCGCCGTTCAGGGCGAGGAACGACTGACCGGCCATCTCGAACGCAATGTTCAACACCGACCCTTGCAGCCCAGGTCCGCCCTCCCCCCACCGCGCGATGTGGGTGACCTTCAAATCCGGAAACACGGACGTGTAGAACTCGACAGCCGCCTCGGCGTTGCCATTGAACCAGAGGTGCGTGGTGATCTTCTGCGTACGTGCCATTCTCGGCTCCTTGTGAGGTTGCCCCAGTGGGGCGTTCATGGTGTAGTCGGAGCCGACTGCCAGGACGCGACATTCATGTCTGGTTCGTCGCCGTTAGCGGCGTCGTTGTTTGATGTTGGCCGCCTTGTTTTCGAACGAACCGTGGAGAACCTGTTAGAACCTCGTAGAACCTTGCGGAACCTGAAAACAAGCAACAAGGATGTCGGTCGCGTCTCGAATCGGAACGCGATTGTTCGAAACGGTAATTCGCAGTAACCGTCGCACGAGGGAAGATCGAGGAAATCCCGGGAAATCACTGGTTGGCGCATCCCTTGCACCACCAAAGTGCTATGGAATACGCGACATTGCTACAACGGGTACGCTCAGAGTTCAACGAAATGCCGGGTCTGAGACTGACTCCCGCCCAGGCAGCGCGGCTGCTGGGGCTCGATAATGGTTCCTGTCAACGAGTTCTCAGTGCGCTGGTCAGCTCGGCGTTCCTCAGATGGACTGCCGACGGCAGCGTTATTCGGGCTGAATCCTAGCCACTTGCACCACCGGAGCGGGCCACCTGCCCGCTCAAATCCTCCATTTTTGTTTCTTATTCACTGACCAGACACGGTTTGTGGCGCTTTGCCTCTGAAAAGGAGGCTGGCACTTTCCCGCGAAAGTGCCAGCCTCCTTTTCAGCGCCAGCCGCGTTTTTGGCGCCAGCCGCGTTCCGTTCGGGGGGCGCGGATATAGTGGTGCTCCTCACTGCGATGACGGTGTCCACGCTCCCCAGCCCGGACGACGTGCCGGAGTCCGACGGCATTTTCGCGACGATCCGCGAAGCGCTTCGCGGATCGACCCTCGACTACACCACCGCACCGGTAGGACGGGCCGTCATCATGCTCGCCGTGCCGATGGTGATGGAGATGGCGATGGAATCGATCTTCGCCGTCGCCGACGTCTTCTGGGTCGCGCACCTCGGCGCCGACGCGGTCGCGACCGTCGGCCTCACCGAGTCGATGCTGACGATGATCTATACCGCCGCGATGGGGTTGTCGATCGGCGCGACCGCGCTCGTTGCGCGACGCACGGGTGAGCAGGATCCCGAGGGTGCGTCGAGGGCCGCCGGTCAGTCAATCCTCCTCGGTCTTGCGGTCGCCGTCGCAATCGCGGTGCTCGCCGCGCCTCAGGCGGAGAACCTGCTGCGAATGATGGGCGCGTCGGAAAACGTCGTGCGATCCGGCAAAGGATTCACGGGGGTGATGCTGGGCGGCAACGCGACGGTGCTGCTGCTGTTCATGTTGAACGCTGTCTTCCGCGGATCCGGCGACGCCGCCGTCGCGATGCGCGTCCTCTGGCTCGGCAACATCCTCAACATCATCCTCGGCCCGTGCTTTATCTTCGGCCTCGGACCATTTCCAAGACTCGGCGTTGCCGGCGCCGCGGTCGCGACCAACCTCGGGCGCGGCACCGCGGTCGCCTGCCAGCTCGCGATTCTGTTTGGCGGACGCGGGCGCGTCCGCCTCGCCCCCCGTCACCTACGGCTCGACCTGCCGCTGATGCGCAGCGTTCTTCGATTGTCCGGGTCGGGCACCATTCAGATCCTGATCGGCACGGCCAGTTACATCGGACTCGTGCGCATCCTGTCGATCTTCGGCAGCCCGGCGCTGGCCGGTTACACCATCGGCATGCGCGTCATCATGTTCGCGATCCTGCCGGCGTTTGGCGTCAGCAACGCGGCCGCAACGATGGTCGGCCAGAATCTCGGCGCCGGGCGACCCGACCGCGCCGAACGCGCGGTCTGGACCGCGGCGTTCTACAACGTGGTGTTCCTCGGCGCCATCGGGCTGGCATTCCTCGCCGGGGCGCCACTGATCGCAGGCCTTTTCACCCATGACGCCGAGGTGTTGCCGTACGCGGTGAGCTGCCTCCGCACCGTCAGCCTCGGCTTCCTGTTCTACGCCTACGGCATGGTGCTGACGCAGGCGTTCAACGGCGCGGGCGACACTTGGACGCCCACGATCATCAACCTGTTCGTCTTCTGGTTGTGGGAGATCCCGCTCGCCTGGTGGCTGTCGTCGCACACTGGCCTCGGCGCACGCGGCGTGTTCATGGCGCTGACGATTGCGTACTCGAGCTTGGCGGTGGTGAGCGCGATTCTTTTCAGAAGGGGACGGTGGAAGAAGGCGGCGGTTTAAAGCTTCCAGCTCCCAGCTCCCAGCCTGTCCCGCCGAAGCGCCGAAGGCGCAAAGGCGGACGAGCGGCGAATCCGGATTCGGTTAAAATCTGCGGCCGAGGGGGAGTAGACATGGATCGCAGACAACGTATCTTTCGAGCCGCGGTGCTAGCCGTGGTCACTGTGTCGGGTCTGGTATTCGCTCAGCAGCCAGCGACGCCGCCGGCGGGGCAGGCGCCGGCAGGTCAGCCGCCAGGTGGTGGGCGACAGGGTGCGCCACCGCCGCCGATGTCGTTCTTCGTGACGAGCATGGGCAAGGGAGACGGAGCCAACCTTGGCGGCCTGGCGGGCGCGGACGCGCATTGTCAGGCGCTCGCGACGGCGGCTGGCCAGGGCAGCAAGACGTGGCACGCATACTTGAGTGCGAACCCGCAGGGACAGCCAGCGGTGAATGCAAGAGACCGGATCGGGAATGGCCCCTGGTACAACGGCCGCAGCGGAACGCCGATCGCCAAGGACGTCGCCGATCTGCACGGCGACACGCTCGACCAGGCGCGGCTCGGTAACAACCTGTCGCGCACGACGGTGTTCAGCGAGAAAGGTGAACCGATCAACGGCGCGGGCCAGACACCGAACGAACACGACATGCTGACCGGATCGCAGACCGACGGTCGAGCATACACCGACGGCCAGGACCACACGTGTAACAACTGGACCAGCAATGCGACCGGGCGCGCACAGCTCGGTCATTTCGATCGGACCGGTGGCGGAAACACGTCGTGGAATTCCGCACATCCGTCGCGCGGATGCAGTCAGCCGGATCTCGTGGCCACCGGCGGCGCGGGAAAGTTCTACTGCTTCGCGATTAATTAATCGCCCACCTTCGCGCCTTGCGGCGCTACGGCGGGCACGCGTCTCGCGGCTCGCGACTCGCGGCTCGTGGCTCACGGTTCAATGGTGTCGAATCGCGAGCCGCGAACCGCGGGGCGCGGCGATTCACGGAAACACTTTCTCCACGATATCGACAACCAATCGACCGTGCGGATCGATCAGGAGCAGCCTCGGCCCCACGAAGCGATACTCCAGCGCGCTCGGCAGCGCCGGGAGGCCCTGCAGGATTGGCAGCGGCACGGTCGAGTACGCGGCATTATCGGGATACGGTGAATTCACCTGAAGGATCAGGTTCCCGGTGTAGGTGTCGAGAATCGTCCGCTTGATCTCACGGCCGTCTGGGCCACGAAAGACGCTCGCCAGCAGTCTGCGCACCACGTTTCGCATCGGTTTGGAGACGATGTCTCCGGGCTTCGCGGACTGCCGCTCCTTCTGCATCAGCTTCGCAAACTCGCGCTGATGCTCGACGACCGCTTCGGGCCTTCCGTCCCGGGAAGGCTCCGTCAACATCGATTCGACTTTCTGATGAAGCGTCGCGTAGTCGTTCACGCGCTTCATGAAGTCCGCGATCGCCGCCGCGTCCGGATTAACGTTTGTTTCCTGCCCTGTCGTTCTGATGCCTGTCGCCACCACGAACAGGGCCATCAGAATCGCGCCTACACTGCATCGATGAATGAATGCCATGACAGTCTCTTGAACGAACCTAGTAGAACCCAGTAGAACCCAGTAGAACCTGGTAGAACCCGTTCTTACTTGATCCAGACGGGCTGAACGAATGCTCCGTTCCCTGCCGAATCCCAGACGGCGAACCGCACCCACGCCTTGTTCGCCGCATCGAATGGAATCGAAAAGTGCTTGGTACCAAAGGCCGGCAGATCCGTGGCTGAAATCACCTGACGGTCGATCTTCTTGCCGTCTCCCCAGACGACTTCGACGAACGAGAGGGGAAACGTCCACTCGACATCGGCCGAGATCGTCCGCCGGTCGCCCGTTCCGTCGACACTGTAGGCCGGAATCAGAATCTCTCCCGTCGTCACGAAGAAGTCGCCGTCGCGGAGAGCCTTCAGTACCGGTGTCCAGTCTTCGTCTGGTCCGGGCACACGCGGAAGCTTCAAATAGTTCACGGGGAAATTCGGATAGAGATCGTCCTCGGGTCCCTTCTGATAGGTATCGATGTCCGCGATGATGTACTTCGGCCGAAGACCGGATCTCGCGTAGAGATTGTTCATCGTGTCGGTCGAGTCAAAGCACCGCCACTCGCAGAGGCGCACTTCCGACAGATCCATTCCCATACCGGGCTTGAACGCGCCGCCGAGGTAGCGATCGTTTTTCGTCCACGCTTTGTCGAAAATCAGATCCGGATACCCCGTCGTCCCCTTCGTGCGCGGGTGCGCGTGGTACCAATAGGCCCCCTCCGCATCCAGCATCGCCTGCACGTCCTCGGTGCTTCCCGTGTGGTAGACCTTTCCATAGGCTGGGTCGCTCTCCGTAAACGGTTGTCCGGCCTGCCGGACCTTCGACCAGTAGACATTCTTCGGAAACATGATGTTGTAGTGCCCGCCGAAGTACGCGCTCGGCTCCTCCCACGGCGTCACCAGGAAATCGGCATCCGACGCTCTGCGCGTTGCCTCGCGATAGTCTTTCTGATCTTTGAATCGCAGCGCGCCCGGATCGTTCGCGTGGAGGTCGCCGTGAAAGTCGCTCAGGCCAACGATGTTCAACCCGAGCGATTTCATGGCGGCCAGATCCTGGATCGGTGTATCGAATGACCCGGACGCCTTCACTCGATCGGTGAACCGCAAATGGAAATGGTTCACCATCGTCTTGTAGCCGGCAGCCGGTTTGAACGTGTCGTCGTGAGTAAACGCGAGCACCGCCTGCCGCGTTGCGTCCGCCGAGTCAGGGCTGACGTAAAAGTACATCCCCATCCGCTGCTTCGTTCCCGGAGGGGCATTGAAGAGGGCAAAGTTTTCGGCGTATTGCGCAACGTCCTCTCGCTCGGCTTGCCGGACGCCGAACGCAAACCGCTTTCCTTCGTCGAGGCGATACCAGACATAACCGAGGTTCGTATCCACTTCGCGGGTGAAGAAGAACGTGTGCGGCATCGGAAACGCCGCAATCGATCCCCCTTTTTCTTCCACGACGAGTACCCGATTCGCCGCCTTCACCGGAACGATTGTCTCGTTGGCGACTCCTCCAAACGCGTAGTGCTGATTGTGGCCGCCGGTATCACGCCAGACCACTCGCGGCGCAAGCGCGGTCGAGAAGCCGGCGAGGCCAGCGTCGTATTTGTACGCAACCCACTCTTCTTGTGTGCTCGCGACCGCGTCCATCCGAAGCAGATTGGTGCCGCGATACGCGGTGAACCGCAGGTCGCCAGCGAACATTCCCATGGTGAGTCCCGGAAATGTCGCCTCGAGGCTCGCGCCGTCGGTCCTCACAGAGCACGACGAGCTGCTGAACGTCGCGCTCGCGCGGCGTATTTCCGACTCGGTTCGGGGTGGACCAACCGTTCGCGCGGCCGGCTGCCCGCGGCCGGCTGCCGGTGGGGGCGGGATGAAGAGCGGCGCGTCCCAGAACGCGTACCACCGATTCTTTGCGATGACGTCAGGCGTCAGTTCGACGCCGGCGGCGCGAAGCGGATCCGCCTGCTGCGTGGACATCCGCCTCACCCCGGTGACGACCCGGTATTCAGGCTTGAGATTCTCGCCGAGCGTCGCCCACGATCCGGTGCCCTTCCGCGCGACCAGGTCGCGGATGAGTGGCTGCCCGTTCTCGATTCCGAACCGTGCCCGAAGCTCCGACTCGCGCGCTCCCTTCCAGGTCACGACGAGCTGATTGTCAGCCATCGTCGCGGTGAGGCCGCTTTGGGGCCGGTAGCTGCTCAAGTCGCAATTCAGAGCTGAGGACGGCGACGATAGGAGATGGGCCGAAATATACGCGGCAGCGAACAACGATACCAGCAATCTCATGGTGACACCCTGTTCTCGCGTGCCGGAAGGTTACTACGGATCAGTACCGCCGCTTCTGTTGTCGCACGATATCGAACTTCGCCGTATCCGCGATCGCCATCACCGCCATCACACCTGCCTGCACCGGGTCGCTGACGACGAGGTCTGCGGCATCCGGCACGCTGCCGGCCATGTTCAGCGAAATCACGTAGGTCCCCTTCTGTCTCACGTCCTCCACCGCGCGCGTAATCTCACCGCCCATCAGTGAACCGGCGAGGACGAGCAGCTTCACCCGCGGCAGACGGACCACAGCGCGGACCGCCGCGGCGAGCTCCATCTCGCCAACCAGCGGAATCGTGTCGACAGAGATCCGTTCGCCGCGGATGTTGTGGCGATCGGCTTCGGCAATGGCGCCGAGCGCGACCTGGCCGACCTGCGCGCCGCCGCCCATGACGATGATCCGCTTGCCGTAGATCTTGATCAGCGACGGTGTTTCTTCCACCGTCACGACCCCATCCACTGCCTTCAGATCCCGCAGGACGTCGTCGAAGGCGCTGCTCTCGGGAAGCGTGAATTCAAAGTAGGTGTCGGAGAATGTGCCTCCTCCTCCATGCATGTCCACATAAGTGATGTTCGCGTGATGATTGGCGAGGACACGGGTCATGCCGAACAGCATGCCGGGACGATCGGAGACAGTCACAAGGACGGCGTGAGCAGACATGGGAGAGAGATTACCAAAATGCCGATTTTTGATTGCTGAATGCTGATTGAGGTAGTACAAGACAGCTGCGCCTATCCGACCACAGGATCTCGAGCACTTCGCCGGAGGTACCGCATGTCTCGCCTGCGACTCCTTCTGGTGGTGACGGCCTTCATTTCATCGGTCGCCCACACTTCGTTCGTTTTCGCCGCAGCCCCGACGCCGACAAAACTCGAGACGATTGCGGTCAACGACAACCGTGCGGACGCCGGCTCTCTGCAGGGAACAACCTTGACCGTCCGTCTCGAGGCGCGCGAGGGAGAGTGGCACCCCGATGGCGACACTGATCCGGCGGTCAACGTCCTGGCGTTTGCCGTGGAGGGTGGTCCGCTGCAGATTCCGGGGCCGCTCATTCGCGTGACGGAAGGAACCGAGGTGCTCGCGTTCGTGCGCAATCGGTTGGAGAAAGAGCCGCTCGTGCTGCATGGACTGTACGCGCGCACACCGGGACTCGCTGTCGCTCCAGATCCAATCACGATCGACGCGGGTCAAGTGCGCGAGGTGCGATTCGTCGCCGGCGCGCCGGGCACGTATTACTACTGGGGGGCGACGAGCGACGTCCCGCTCAACCAGCGCCTCCCGCGGGACACACAACTGTCAGGGGGTTTTCTCGTCGAGCCGCGCGGCGCCGCACCACGCCGTGAGCGTGTTTTTCTTATTGGCGTCTGGGCCGGTGTCGGTCCGAACGGGTTGGCTCCCATCAACGGCCTCAATCGGATGGTGATGAACGGCAAGTCATGGCCCCACACCGAGCGCCTGACGTATCAAGTTGGCGAGCCGGTTCATCTCCGCGTCATCAACGTCGGGGCCGCAGTGCACCCGATGCACCTTCACGGCTTCTACTTCAACGTCGACAGCCGCGGCGACGAGGTCAGCGACAGGATTTTTCCGGAGCGAGGTACGCCGCGCCTCGTCAACACGGAGCGGCTTGCCATCGGACGGACGTTTTCACTCACGTGGACGCCGACACGGCCGGGGAACTGGCTGTTCCACTGTCATGACACCGCGCACATCGCGCCGGCCCTGCCGCTCGACGGGAGTGCGCCGCCGGCGCATCGTCACGTGGAGAATCACGCGCTGCAGATGATGGCGGGACCGGTGGTCGGCATTACGGTGAATCCCGGCGGCGCGCCCGGTTCGACTTCACCCGACACGCGGATTCGTCGGATGCTGCGACTCATCGCAAAGGTCGACACCGGCGGAACACCGGACGAACCGGCATACGGTTTCGCATTGGAAGAGAGCGGCAAGGCGACACCATCGGCGCC
>Ga0207661_10002911_pt1 | contig 11827 bp, 10 predicted proteins | sample KBSC713LmetaG_FD_184337 | JGI IMG/M metagenome (GOLD analysis project Ga0207661, IMG submission 184337) | Corn rhizosphere microbial communities from Kellogg Biological Station, Michigan, USA - KBS C7.1-3L metaG (SPAdes) (version 2) | ecosystem: Host-associated > Plants > Roots > Rhizosphere ... | reverse complement strand
ATCAAGGGCGTGACCGAGGAGACGACGACCGGCGTCCACCGGCTCTACCAGCTGGCCGAGACCGGTGACCTGCTCTTCCCGGCGATCAACGTCAACGACTCGGTAACCAAGTCGAAGTTCGACAATCTCTACGGCTGTCGCCACTCGCTTGTCGATGGGATCAATCGCGGCACCGACGTGATGATCGGCGGCAAGGTCGCGGTGATCTGCGGCTACGGCGACGTCGGCAAGGGCTGCGCTTCATCGCTGCGCGGCCAGGGCGCCCGCGTGATCGTCACCGAGATCGATCCGATCTGCGCCCTGCAGGCGGCGATGGAGGGCTACGAGGTGCGCACGCTCGACGAAGTCGTCGACAGCGCCGACATCTTCGTCACCGCCACCGGCAACAAGGACATCATCACCGTCGAGCACATGGCGCGGATGAAGCACAACGCGATCGTCGGCAACATCGGCCACTTCGACAACGAGATCGAGATGGCGGCGTTGGAAGAGTCGGACGCCGAGCGGATCGTGATCAAGCCCCAGGTCGACGAGTGGCGCTTCCCCGACGGCCACTCGATCATCGTCCTCTCCGAAGGCCGCCTGCTCAACCTCGGCAACGCCACCGGCCACCCGAGCTTCGTGATGTCGAACTCCTTCACCAACCAGGTGATCGCCCAGATCGAGCTCTTCGGCCAGCCCGAGGGATTCGCCGCCAAGGAGGTCACGGTGCTGCCCAAGCACCTCGACGAGAAGGTCGCCCGCCTCCACCTCGACGCGCTCGGCGTCAAGTTGACCGAGCTCAGCCCCGACCAGGCCGCCTACCTCGGCATCCCGGCAGAGGGCCCCTACAAGCCCGACCATTACCGCTACTAGGCGCGGGCTCCGATGCCGAACGTCTACAAGCCGACGTTCGAGGAGGGGGAGAGGCCGGAGGGGTTCCGCTGCGGCGGGCCCGGATCGGCTATGAGCTCGGCACCGAGCTGATCGGCTGTAGTTTCTGGGAGCTGCCAGCCGGTGAGGCCGCCTACCCGTACCACTTCCACTATGCCGACGAGGAGCTCGTGATCGTCCTCTCCGGCAGGCCGACCCTGCGGACCCCGCACGAGGTTCGCGAGCTCGAACCGGGGAGGCACTCCGCTTCCCGGTCGGTGAGGAGGGCGCGCATCAGATCATCAACCGCGGCGAGGAGCCGGCGACCTTTCTGGCGATATCAAGCAGCGGCCGCCCCGACGTCATCGTCTATCCCGACTCGGACAAGATCGGGTTCGCGCCTTCTTCAAGCGCGAGGACAGGGTCGGCTACTTCGAAGGCGAGAGCCCCGACGAGGGCTAGGTCCAGAAACGACAAGACCCGCCGGAGCGGGTCGAGTCTAGGTCCGTGTGGGGAACCACCCCACTGGCACCTGCAGATGGATGACACCCACCAGCAGCCTACCACCCAACTCGACCCGCTCTTCGGGATGTTCTGCGGAGGGCGCCGGACTCGAACCGGATCCGTGGTTATCGGACAGACTGGGTGTCATCCAGCTGCAGGCACCCGCCTGCGTCACCCTCCTATCGGCGATGCTAGCCGTGGAAATCGCCTCAAAAGGCGGCCATTACTGCATTGGCACAGTGAATTGACACTTCCGTGCCAATTCACCCCGTACCTGCCTGCGGCTCCCAGCGAAAACGCCGGGTGGCGACCCAGACGCCTGCCAAGGCCCAGGCGGCGAGGACGGCGATGTTGCCGCCTTCCAGACCGAGGCCACTCGCTTGGGGGGAGAGGGTGCTCTGCAGGCCGATTGCGAGGTGGTAGAGGGGGAAGATGCGGCCGACCTCTTGCAACCAGTGGGGGAGCTGATCGATTGGGATCCAGACGCCGGAGACGAAGGCGAGGATGACGACGCTGAACGGCGCGATCGTTGAGGCGGCGTCGACGGTAGGGGTGAACGGGGTGATGGCGATGCCGAGCGTGCAGAGCGTCGCCGTGCCGAGGGCGACGTAGACGAGGAAGCCGATGAAGCTCGAGCCAGGGAAGTCGACGCCGTAGGCGAGCACGCCGATCGCGACCAGCAGCACGGTCATTGCCAGCGCCTGCGCGGTGGCGCGCAGGATCTGGGCGACGATGAAGGTCCAGGCCGGCATCGGCGTGCCGCGCAGCCGCTTCAGCTGGCCTCGCTCGCGCTGGGTGGTGATCGAGACGGCGAGGGTGGTGAAGGTGGAGAGGGAGATCGAGTAGGCGGTGATCCCGGCCATGAAATAGGCCTGGGCGCTCAGCTTCAGCCCGGTCGGCAGGGTGACGCTCTGGTCGCCGCCCTTGATGAAGATCGAGTTGAAGAGGACGAGGAAGATCAGCGGGAAGAAGAAGGTGAAGACGAGCGCCCGCGGCGTGCGCAGCGCGACCACGATCGCGGCGCGGGCCTGGGCGAGGACGATGCGTCGCTCGCTCACGGCTGTCGCCCCTGGTCACGGGTGAGATCGAGGAAGATGTCCTCGAGGCTCGGCTTGCGCACCTCCAGCTCCTCGAGCGCGACGCCGCGCTGCTCGGCCAGCGCCAGCAGGCGGTAGAGATCGCCCTGCGGCTGCTCGGTCTCGATGCTGATCTCATCGCCGGCTACCTGCGGCGTCGCCGAGACGCACGAGCGCACCTCCTCGACGTCGAGCCCCCCGTTGAGCCTGAAGCCGATCACGGTGCGGCGGCCGAGGCTGGCGCTGAGCTCCTGCATCGGCCCCTGGGCGACGATGCGGCCTTCGCGCAGGATCGCTACGCGGTCGGCGAGGTGCTCGGCCTCGTCCATGTAGTGGGTGGTGAGGAAGACTGTCTTGCCCAGTTCCTTCAGCCCCTCGATCATGTTCCAGGCGTCACGACGGGCGGTCGGGTCGAAGCCGGTGGTCGGCTCGTCGAGGAAGATCAGGTCGGGGTCGCCGACGATCCCGATCGCGACGTCGACGCGGCGTTTCTGGCCACCGGAGAGCGAGCCGATCCGCGCCTCGCGCTTCTCCGCCAGGCCGGTCAGCTCGATCGTCTGATCGACCGGGCGCGGGGAGGGGTAGAAGGTCGCGAAGAGCGTGACCGCCTCGCGCACGGTCAGCAGCGGGTCGAGCTCGCACTCCTGCAGGACCAGACCGACGCGGCTGCGCCACTCGCGGGTCGGCTCGCCGGGATCGACGCCGAGCACCTCGATCTCGCCGCCGCTGCGCTCACGGTAGCCCTCGAGGATCTCGATCGTGGTCGTCTTGCCGGCCCCGTTGGGCCCGAGGAAGCCGAAGACCTCGCCGCTGCCGACCTCGAAGTCGATGCCGGCCACGGCCTCGTGCTCGCCGTAGGACTTGCGCAGCCCTCTGACGCTGATCGCTGCCTCGCTCACCATCGGCACGCTACCCAAACACTGCGGCGCGAAACTAGTTTGCTAAACTAATTACCAACGCTAACTAATGACGCCAGAGGCTGACACCACTCTCACCGATGCCGCCGCTCAATTGCGGCTGGGGATTGTGCGCACGGCACGGCGTCTGCGGCAGGAGGCTGCTGCCGAGGCGAGTGGGCTGACGCCGACCTCGACCGCGGCGCTGGCGACGATCGAGCGGCACGGGCCGCTGACGCCCAGCGAGCTGGCCGAGCTCGAGCGGGTCAAGCGGCCGACGGTGACCCGCACGCTGGGCTGCCTGGAGCGGGAGGGGCTGGTCGAGCGCACGCCGGACCCCAGTGACGGTCGCAGCTCGCTGGTTAGCGTCAACGCCGCCGGCCGCGAGCGCCTGCGGCGTCTGCGCGGCCGCAAGAACGCCTACCTGGCGAGGCGCATGCGCGACCTTCCAACCGAGGACGTCGCCGCCCTGGAGCGCGCGGCGGAGATCCTCGAGCAGATGCTGGAGGAGCCGCGCGGCAAGCGCGGTGGTGGTTCGTGAGCGCGGGCCTGCGGCGAAGCTTCTCTTCTCTCTCCGTCCCCAACTACCGTCGCTACTTCGTTGGCCAGATGGTTTCGCTGTCGGGGACCTGGATGCAGACGGTGGCGGCGCTCTGGCTGGTGCTCAGCCTCACCGGCAGCGGCGTTGCGGTCGGCCTAACCACGGCGCTGCAGTTCCTGCCGATGTTGCTCTTCGGCGCCTGGGGTGGGCTGCTCGCCGATCGCTTCTCGAAGCGCAAGCTGCTGATGGCCACGCAGGCGCTGATGGCGATCCCGGCGCTCGGCCTTTTCATCGTTACAGAGGCGGGTATCGCCGCGCCCTGGATGGTCTTCCTCGCCGTCTTCGCGATGGGCTCCGTCAACGCCGTTGACAACCCCACCCGGCAGAGCTTCGCGATCGAGATGGTCGGGCCTGACCGCGTCGTCAACGCGGTCAGCCTCAACAGCGTGATCGTGCAGTCGGCCCGCATCGTCGGCCCCGCCTTCGCCGGCCTGCTGATCGCCGGGGTCGGCATCGAGACCTGTTTCGCCGTCAACGTCCTCTCTTTCGGCGCGATGATCTACGCGCTCTGGGGGATGGACCCGGAGAAGCTGCGCAGCGGCCCGAGAGCGACGCGCGAGCGCGGCGCGATCCGTGCCGGCCTACGCTACGTGCGCGCCACGCCCGAGCTGGCGATCCCGCTGGCGCTGATGGCCCTGGTTGGCACCTTCGGCTTCAACTTCCAGGTGATCCTGCCGCTGCTGGCCCGCTTCAGCTTCGGCGGCGGCGCCAGTGTCTACGCCGCACTGGTCTCGGCAATGGGGGTCGGCTCGATCATCGGCGCACTGGTGACCGGCTCCCACGGCCGCACCAGCCCCCGCCTGATCGCCGCCGCCGCCCTTGCCTTCGGCGCCGCCGCGCTGGTTGCCGCGGCAGCCCCCGCGATGGCCGTCGAGATCATCGCCCTCGTGCTGCTGGGCGCCGCCTCGGTCACCTTCGCCGCAACCATCAATTCCTCACTCCAGCTGGCGGTGATCCCCCCCATGCGCGGCCGAGTCATGTCCCTCTACTCGGTCGTCTTCCTCGGCTCGACCCCCATAGGCGGCCCCTTGGCGGGCTGGCTATCCCAGGCCTACGATCCCCGCTGGGCTCTAGTGCTCGCCGCGATCTCGGGCCTCAGCGCCGCCTGGGCCGCCCGCATCTGCTTCGCCCGCCTCCGCACTCGAGCTGAGCCGGCGGAGACAGCCCTGGCTAAATCGCAAGGAGAAGCGGCAGCGGCTTAACCCTCGCTCGGCGGGGTCCCGCCGCAAGCGTTTGGAGTGCCCGGGGTGGGGGTCCGCCGGACACTCCCCGCTTTTGTCCGGCGGACCCCCACCCGGGCGCCCGAATCCCTACCTGACGTACCCCGCCGATTTCAGATACGCCGCCGCCGCTTCCTTCGGCGTCTGCTTTTCAAGTTCGACCCTGGCGTCGAGCTCCTGCATGACTTCCAGCGTCAGACCGGTTTGCACCTGCAGGATCGTGCTTTCGTAATCGTGGCCCGCTTTTTCGAACGTCGACAACTTGGTGACGAAGATGACGTTTCCGGCCGGGAAGACATGCTTGTCGTCTTCGAGGATGACGAACTTGTCTTTCTCCGCCGCCAGCTGCGGGTCGGTGGTGAAGAGGATCGAGAGGTCGGCCTGGCCCTTTTCGAGCACGGTGTAGCGGAGGCCGATGTCCACCGGGTGGAAGGCCTTGAATTTGAGCCCATAGTACTTTTCGAGCCCGGCCAGGCAGTCGATCCGCTGGCGGCACTCGGGCGAGCCGTAGAGGGTCATGCTTTCCGACTTGCCTTTCAGGTCAGAGACCGTTTTCAATCCTTCTTCTTCGGCGAACTTCTTAGTAGTTCCGACCGCGTTGGCGCTGGCGAACGGGGTCGGGGGGAATGCCACGAGCCCTTCTGTCTCGAATTCGTCGTGGGCCAATTCGTAGGCCGCATTGGCGTTCGCCGGTACTTCTTCGGGTTCGAAGCCGAAGAAAGACGTGAGGGCCGTCGAGGCGTACTCCGGATAGCCGGAGATCGTGCCGTTCTTCACCGCTTCGTGGGCGACCGTTTCGGAACCCAGGTTGAGATCGGTCTTCACCTTGTAGCCGACTGCCTTCAGGGCCTGGGCGTAGATTTCGCCGAGGATTTCCTGTTCGGGGAAGTTCTTGGAGCCGATCGTCAGGCTGATCTTTGCGTTCTTTGGGTTGGTGACGAGCGAACTGCCGGTCGCCACTTCTTCGCTACTGCCGCTCGTACTGTTGTTGTCGCTGCTGCTGCCGCAGGCGACCACGCCGAGGCTGAGGGCTAGGGCGAGCAGCAAGGCGATTCCTGCTCGCAGACGAGTGAACTCGGACCTCATTGGATTCCTCTCTTGTCGTTTGAACGGACGAGATTCATGCTGGGCTCAGCTTCAAGCCTTTCGAAGTGAGCCGACGTTGCAGCGTGGCGAGCCCGAACTCGAGCGTCAGGGCCAGCAGAGCGACGAGGATCGCTCCCGCCAAAACGCCGTCGTCGCCGTAGACGTTCTGGTTGATGATGAAGTCACCGAGGGTGAGGACGCCGGCGATCGGGGCGATCGTCGCGGTGGCCACGATGGCGATCGTGGCCGAGCGGATTCCGGCGAAGAGGGTCGGGATCGCGAGCGGGATCTCGACCTTGCGGAGGATCTCGAACTCGGTCATGCCCATGCCGCGGGCGGCGTCGACGGCGGAGCGATCGACCTGGTGGATGCCGACGAAGGAATTGGTCAGCAGCGGCGGTATGCCGAGGACGGCGAGAGCGATCGTCAGGTTGGCGACCCCGACCCCGATCAGGGCTGCCATGAAGGCGATCAGCGCCAGCTCGGGAATCGCCCGGCCCGCGTTGCCGATCACGGTCGCGAACAGTTCACCGACGCCGCGATGACCGAGGTAGAGACCGATCGGCAGCGCGACGATCATCGAGAGGGCCAGGGCAAGCACGGTCAATTCGAGTTGATTGACAAGTAGTTCGAGCACCTGATTGATGCCGCCGACGGTCTTGCCGCCGGTCACGTTCGAGGTCTGCGGGGTGAAGATGAATTCGATCGCGCCCTGGATCGAGGCAAGGGGCGGGCTCGCGAGAGGCGCGATCATCACGCCTGCCTCACGCGTCGCCACGGCGTCAGGAAGCGTTGAACCGCGAAGAGGATCAGGCCGAGGATGACCGCGATCAGGAAGGCAATGCCACCGGCGATGATCAGGTTCGTCTTGAAGCTGATGCCGCCCTTGAGGATCGGTTCGCCCAGACCCCCGCCGCCGGCGAAGGCGGCCAAAGTGGCGATCGCCACGGTGCTGACCGTGGCCACCTGCAGGCCGGCGAAGATCTCCGGCATCGCCAGCGGCAGCTCAACTCGCCAGAGGACCTGCCGATCGGTTTGCCCCATGCCGCGGGCGGCGTCGACGACCGCGCGCGGCACGTTGGCGAAGCCGATCATCGTGTTGCGGAAGATGATCTGCAGCGTGTAGGCGCTGAGGGCGATGATCGCCGTGTCCATGCCCCGACCGGTCAGGGGCAGCAGGAGGAAGAAGAAAGCGACGCTGGGGATCGTGTAGAGGACGCCGGTGCCGGCGAGCAGCGGTGGCTGCAGCCACTGGTGCCGGTGCGCCAGCAGGGCGAGGGCAAAGGCGATGACGAATCCGATCAGGACCGAGATCGCGACCAGCTCGAGGTGCTGCAAGGTCGGGGTCTCATAGCGGTTGATGTGTTCCCCCGCCCAGTCCCAGCAGAAGAGCTTGTCGGTCGCCTGGCAGGGGAGCGTTTCGGAGGTCCGTTCGTGGATGAACCCCTTGCCGACTTCTCCGACGGCGGCGAGCGTGGTGACGCTAGCCACGCGGGCGCTCCACTGCCGAGTGCTCCTCGGTCTTGGCCTTGGGTGAGGCGAGGAACTCGGAAATGATCTCGACCGAGAGGACGCCGTCGATGCGGCCTTCGTGATCGACAACGGCGGCGTATTGGGCCTCGCCCTGCAGCAGGTCGGCGAGCGCGTCGCGCATGATGTCGTCGCGATCGAGTAGCGGTCCGAGCGGCGAGTCCGGCCTGGCCGGGACCTTCTCGCCGGCGAGATCGCGCTCGGAAAGCCAGCCGAGCGGCCGGCGCTCGCCGTCGACCAGGAGGGGGTAAGGGATTTCGGCGTCCTCGAGATCGGCACGCACCTCAGCGGTCGCCTGCCCGGCCTGGGCGAGCGGCGCCTTCCAGAGGTCGATGTCGGCGACTCGCATCAATGCCAAGCGCTTCAGTGCCCGGTCGGCGCCGACGAAGTCCTCGACGAACTCATCGGCGGGGTCCATCAGGATCTCGGCCGGAGTCGCGTACTGGGCGACCCTGCCGCCCTCGCGCATGATCGCGATCCGGTCGCCCATCTTGATCGCCTCGTCGATGTCGTGGGTGACGAAGAGGACGGTCTTGCCGATCTCGGCCTGCAGGCGCAGGAACTCGTTCTGCAGGCGCTCGCGGTTGATCGGGTCGATCGCGCCGAAGGGCTCGTCCATCAGCATCACCAGCGGGTCGGCGGCGAGGGCCCGTGCCACCCCGACCCGCTGCTGCTGGCCGCCGGAAAGCTGTGCGGGATAGCGATCGGCGAGGTCGGGGTCGAGCCCGATCAGAGCCAGCAGTTCGGCGCCGCGGGCGGCGGCGCGCTCCTTCTTCCAGCCCAGTAGCTGCGGTACGGCGACGATGTTCTCGGCGATCGTCCGGTGGGGGAAAAGCCCGACCTGCTGGATCACGTAGCCGATCTCGCGGCGCAGCTGCGCCGGGCTGCGATCGCGGACCGAGCGATCGCCGATCAGGATGTCGCCCTCGCTGATCTCAACCATGCGGTTGACCATCCGCATCGCGGTCGTCTTGCCGCAGCCCGACGGCCCGACGAGGACGCAGATCTCGCCCGCCGGCACCTCGAGCGTCAGGTCCTCGACCGCTGCCTTGGCAGAGCCCGGATAGCGCTTGGTTGCGCCTGCGTAGCGGACGGGGGAGGCCCCGGCACTGGACTTTTCAGTCAGCTCATCGCTGGGCACTCGGGTCGAGCCTATACCCCGCCGCGCGCGGCGTTAAGCGTGGGCGGGGCAGCTGTGGGTGCTGGAACGCGCCTGGCGACTGAGCCAGAAGAGCGCGGCGAAGACGATCAGGCCGAGGATGTTGAGGACCAGCTTGTAGTCGAGCTGGACCGAGCCGAAGATGTCCGAGCGGGTGGGGCGGGTGGTGGGGATCAGCCCGGCGGCGCTGAAGAGGCCGTCGATCGCCAGGGCGGCGACGATCATCGTCAGCAGCATCAGGGCGACGATCCGCACGGTGAAGGCCCAGCCGTAGTACTTGCGGTAGATAGCGATGATCGGCAGCACGATCAGGTCGGCGAAGATGAAGGCCATCACGCCGGCGAAGCTGATCCCGCCCGACCAAAGCACGGCGGCGAGGGGGATGTTGCCGACCGAGCAGACGAAGCTGAGCACGGCGATCAGCGGCCCGACGATGACGTTCTCGATCGCGGTGAGCCAACCCGGCCCGCCGCTGATGAAGAGGACGTTGAAGAAGTCGTCGCCGAGCAGGCCGATGAAGCCGGCGAGCAGGAAGCCGATGCCGATCTCCTTCCACAGCATCAGCCAGTCGCCGCGGAAGTTGGCGGCCACCTCGCTCCAGCCGGCTGTAGAGGTGAGCCGCTCCCGCCAGCTCGCCGTTTCCGTGCCCTCGCCGTGCTCATGCTCGTGCCCGGCATCCGCCTCCTGGGCGTGCTCCCGCGCCTGCTCCTCCAACTGCGGCGAGACGAAGAAGCGCAGCAGCAGTGCCATCAGCACGATCATCAGGATGCCGCCGAGGTACTCGGCGAGGGTGAACTGCCAGCCGAGCAGGACCCAGAGCACCAGTCCCAGCTCCCAGACCAGATTGGTCGACGCGAACTGGAAAGCGAGCGCCGAGGCGGCCGAGGCGCCCTTCTGGAAGAGGCTCTTGGCGATCGCGATCGCCGCGTAGGAGCAGGAGGATGAGGCGGCACCGAGGCCGGTCGCCCAGGCCACCGGCTTCGCTCCGCCGCCGGCCATCGTTGCTTCGATCCGCTCCTTCGGCACCCAGGCCTGGACGATCGCCGAGATCGCGAAGCCGAAGACCAGCGCCCACCAGACCTCGTAGGCCATCAGGAAAGACTGCTTCAGCCCTTCGAGGATTGTGCTCGCGACGTCGGCCACGGGGAAAGACCCTAGCATACCCCCGGGGGGTATATGAAGAGGCGTGGACAGGGTTGGGTTAGGCGCCGATTCCGAGCCGCCGCGAGCGCTCGAGCGCCCGGGCGACGACCTCCTCCGCGCCCGGCACCTCGCCACCGCGCATCAGCACCTCGCCGTCGACGACCGTGGTGTCGACGATCGAGCCGCTCGCCGCGTAGAGGAGGTCGGAGTACAAGTCGCCGAGGCTGAGCTCGAGCGAGGCGCTTCGCAGCAACAGGAAGTCGGCGGGCTCGCCGACCTGCAGGCGGGCGCCGCCAGTGGCGATCCCCCAGGCCTCCTCTGCCGGCACGACGGTTGGGTCGCGGCTGGCGTGGCGCTGGACGAGGGCGAAGAGCTTGAGGTCGGCGAGCAGGTCGAGCGAGTCGTTGGAGCCGGCGCCGTCGGTGCCGAGCCCGATGGCGACGCCGGCCTCGCGCGCGGCGGGATAGGGGAAGACACCGCCGACGGCGAGCTTCATGTTGGCGACCGGGTTGGTGACAACGGTGCAGCCGCGCGCGGCGATCAGGGCCAGCTCCTCCGCGTCGAGCCAGACGCCGTGGGCGAGGATCGTGCGCTCGTCCAGCGCGCCCAGTCGGTCGAGGTAGACGGCAGGGCGCACGCCGTGCTCGGTGAGGCAGTCCTCGACCTCCTGCTCGGTCTCGGAGAGGTGGACGTGGACCGGCAGCTCGTGCTCTGCGGCCCGTTCGGCGGTCCAGCGCAGCAGCTCTTCGCTGACCGTGTAGATCGAGTGGGGCGCGAGTGCGGCGGCGACCCTCGGACCGAACCCGCCGAGCTCGTCGAGGTTGTCCAGCGCCATCGCCTGCATCGCGTCCGTGTTGCCGTCGACGTCGAAGAGAGGGCCGCCGATAGTCGCCCGCAGGCCGGAGTCGGTCACCGCCCGCGCTGTCGCTCCCGGCTGCCAGTACATGTCCCAGAAGCGGGTCGTGCCGGTGCGGATCATCTCCAGGCATGCCAGCCGCGCGCCCCAGTAGACGTCCTCGGCCTCGAGCTTGGCCTCGATCGGCCAGATCACCTCGCGCAGCCAGCGCATCAACGGCAGGTCGCCGCCGAAGCCGCGGAAGAGGGTCATCGCCGCGTGGGTATGGCCGTTGAGCAGCGGCGCGACCAGCGGCGCCCCGGCCGCGTCGATCGTCTCGTCGCCGGGCTCGGGTGCCACGCCTGGCCCGAGCGCCGCGATCGTCCCGTCGAGGCAGCGAACCCCGACCCTCTCACCGTCGAGAACGGCGCCCGTTACGGTGAGCGCTCCGGCGCTCACGGCCCCACGGCGCCGAGCTGCGGCAGCACCGCGGCGAGGCCGTCGTGCAGCTGCAGGGCGTTGCCGGCCCGCGCCGCTTCCAGCTCGATGATCTCCAGCGGATCCGGGCCGATGCCGTTGGCGAGGTTGTCGACGACGCAGATCGCCGCGTAGGCGAGCCCCAGCTCGGCGGCGACGACGCACTCCGAGGCGATCGTCATCCCGACCACGTCGGCGTGGGCCGCGATCAGGCGGATCTCGGCCGGGGTCTCGAAGCGCGGCCCGATTGCCTGCCAGTAGACGCCGCCGTCGCGCACTTTGGCCGGGCCCGCGTTCCAGGCGGCGAGGACTTCCCCACGCCAGACCGGGTCGAAGCGCGGTGCGCGGTGAGCGCGCTCGTCATCGAAGGAGGAGAGGCCGACGTGGAGCGCGATGAAGTCGTCGGGGCAGAGCAGGCTGCCGACCGGCAGCTCGGCGTCGAGCGAGC
>Ga0207661_10002907_pt1 | contig 11842 bp, 12 predicted proteins | sample KBSC713LmetaG_FD_184337 | JGI IMG/M metagenome (GOLD analysis project Ga0207661, IMG submission 184337) | Corn rhizosphere microbial communities from Kellogg Biological Station, Michigan, USA - KBS C7.1-3L metaG (SPAdes) (version 2) | ecosystem: Host-associated > Plants > Roots > Rhizosphere ... | reverse complement strand
CGTAGCCGGGCTGGAGATAGGGCTTCATCGCCCTGAACTTCGCCCAGAACGGATCCATGTCGACGACGAGGTCCTTGACGATCGGCAGGTTGCCCATCGCCGAGATCACCGGGATGCGGCCCTCCTGCGCGATGTCGTAGATGCGCGTCTTGCAGGCGAGCACCGCGGCCCCGTCCATGCGCATCCCGCACGAGCCGCAGATCATCATCCGGCAGCTCTTGCGGTACGCGAGCGAGCCGTCGTGGCGGTCCTTGACGATGTCCAGGCAGTCGAGGAGCGTCGCCTCCTCGGGCGCGTCGATCTCGTAGTCCCTCAGGGCACGCTCGCCCGTGGACGAGTCGTAGCGCCAGATCTTCAGGGCGACCTGCACGTCGGCGTTCTCCTCTCCTACTTGGTGGGCAGCAGCGCTGCGAGGTCGGTGGTCTCGTCGGCGGGCGGCGGAGTCACGTCGACGTTCGTTCCGAAGTCGGAGAGCGTCGCCTCGATCTGCACGTCGGCGCCGCCGGCGTGCAGCGACTCGTCGAGCTTGCGGACGTATCCGTCGCCGTCGATCCAGACGCTTACCGGAATCGGGGTCGCGCCGATCTGCCCAAGGATCTTGGCAAGCCCGGTACCGGCGAACGTCGCCGCGATCTTCTGCGGGTCGAGCGTGCCGGTGTACTTCGTCGTATCGACGCCGTCGATCTGCTCATGACCAGCCTCGCGCACATTCCCGACCGACTGCAGCAACTGCAACGCCTGTGTCGGATCTTGCTGCCCGACCGCCTGCAACAGCTGCGCAAGATCCACGCCCTTCAGCTTCGAGAGCTGCGCCAGGTCGAGCTTCACCCACGGCTTGCCGCCGGGAACGAGCTTCGTGAGCGCAGGCGGCAGCTTCACATACACGGTCGTCTCGTCGAGTACGACGACCGCCTTCCGACCGGCGGTGCCGACCGTCATCCGCGCCGTGTGGCTTGCGTTGTCCGCGACGCCGTCGGCGGTGACCGTGAACGCACTCGAGGTGATCGCCAGGTGGACCTTCGCGCTGTCGGTCGTCGTCGTCTTCGAGACGGCCTGCGAGACGAGCTCGAGCGCCGTGAACGACTCCTTGCTGCTGGCGCCGCAGCCTGCCGCGACGAACGCGACGACGCAGAGGAGGGGGACGACTGCCGCTTTCCGAGCCATCCGCATCTCAGCCTCCCAGTTGCTCGAGGGCCTTCGCGCCGGCGTCGAAGGTGTCTGACTGCGACGGGACGGTGACGCTCACGTCCTTGCCGAAGTCGGAGAAGTCCATCGTCATCGACATGCTCTGCCCGCCGACGGAGTAGCCCAGCTTCATCCGGTGGACGTAGCCGTCGTCGTTGCCGATCCACACGTCGTACGGCTGGGCGGTCGCGCCCTGCAGTTGCTTGAGCTTCGTCAGGTCGAGCCGACCCCGGTAGTGCGTCGTGTCCACGCCGTCGATCGTCTCCTCGCCGACCTTCGTCACGTTCCGCGAGGCCTGCAGCTGCGAGAACGTCTGCGTCGGGTTCTGCGACAGCAGCGCGGAGAAGTCGACGCCCTGCGCCTTGCCGAGCTTCTCGAGGTCGAGCTTCATCCAGGTCTTGCCGTTGGGAATCGCCGCCGCGAGCAGCGGCGAGCGCAGGTAGATGCTCGTGCCGTCGAGCACCTCGTCGATCTGCACGTCCACGCCGGCGACCTTGGCGTGCACCTCCATCGTGCCCTGGTGCTGCGCGTTGTCGAAGTCGCCCTCCCCGGTCATCGTCACCGTCTGGCCCTGCAGCGTGACGGTGCCGTCGAGCTTCGCGTGCTCGCTCTCGGCCTTGGCTGTCTTCGCGGCCGCCTGTTTGACGTAAGCGGTCGGCGCGAGCTGGACGGTCGTGCCGCCGGAGCTCGAGTGCTTGCCGCCGCCGCAGGCGGCGAGGAGCAGCGGGAGAACGGCCGCCGCGAGCAGCAGGCGGCGCATCAGTACTTCCGCTCCTCGGGCTCCCACTTCGTCACGCGGACGGGCGCGGTCGACAGCTCGACGTCGCCGTCGCGCCAGCGGGTGATCGTGTGCACCATGAAGTTCTCGTCGTCGCGCGTCGGGTAGTCGTGCGGGCGCGAGTGCGCGCCGCGGCTCTCCTTGCGCCAGATGCCGCCCTCGACCATGCAGAGTGCGGTGTCGAGCATGTTCCCGAGCTCGATCGCCTGCGTCAGGTCGTTGTTGAAGACGTCGCCCTTGTCCTCGACGTAGACGTTCTTGTAGCGCTCGCGCAGCTCGAGCAGGATCTCGCGCTGCCGCATCATCTTCGCCTCCTCACGGAAGACGGCGAAGTTGTCGAGCATCGACGAGCCGAGCTCCTCGCGGATCTTCCACGGGCGCTCGCCCGACGTGCGGTCGAGCAGCCGGCGCAGGCGCCGCTCGACGTCGCGCTCCACCGACTCCGGGACGTCGATCGTGGTGTTCGAGAGCGCCCACTCCGCTGCCGACGTTCCGGCGCGGCGGCCGAACGTGATCGTCTCCATCAGCGAGTTGCCGCCGAGGCGGTTCGCGCCGTGGACGGAGACGCACGCGCACTCGCCGGCGGCGTAGAGGCCGGTCAGCTCCGTCGCCCCGTCCGTGTCGGTCGAGATGCCGCCCATGTGGTAGTGCGCACCGGGCCGCACGGGCACGGGATCGTAGATCGGGTCGACGCCGGCAAAGGTCATCGAGAGCTCGCGCGAGCCCGGTAGCCGCTCGATGATCCGCTCCGCGCCCAGGTGGCGCATGTCGAGCAGGATGGAGCCGTTGATGCCCCGCCCCTCGTCGATCTCCGTCTGCTCGGAGCGGGAGACGACGTCGCGCGACGCGAGCTCGAGTGCGTTCGGGGCGTAGTGCTTCATGAAGCGCTCGCCCTCGCTGTTGATCAGGTACGCGCCCTCGCCGCGGCAGCCTTCGGTGAGCAGCACGCCCGACGGATACAGCGTCGTCGGGTGGAACTGCATGAACTCCATGTCCTTCAGCGGGAGGCCGGCGTGCAGCGCCATCGCCATCCCGTCTCCGGTGCAGGCGTACGCGTTCGTGGTCACGCGGTATTGACGGCCCGCGCCGCCCGTCGCCATCACGATCGTCTTCGCACCAACCGTCTTCAGGCCGCCGTTCAGGAGGTCCCAGGCGACCACGCCCTGGCAGCGCCCGTCGTTCACGACCAGCTGCCAGGCGAAGAACTCCTCGTAGACCGGGATGTCGCGCTTGACCAGCTGCTCGTACAGCACCTGGATCAGCACGTGGCCGGTGATGTCGGCGGCGTATACGGTGCGCGGCGAGCCGGCGGCGCCGAACGGGCGCTGCGCGAGCTTGCCGTCGTCGCGGCGCGAGAAGAAGGCGCCCCAGTGCTCGAGCTGGACGATGTCGCTCGGCGCCTCGGCGGTGAAGGTCTCGATCGAGTCCTGGTCGCCGATGAAGTCCGAGCCCTTGACCGTGTCGTAGGCGTGGATGTCCGGGCTGTCCTCCTTCGCGTTCCCGAGCGCAGCGTTGATGCCGCCCTCGGCCGCACCGGAGTGCGATCGAGTCGGGTGGAGCTTGGAGAGGATGGCGACGTCGGCGCCCGCGTCGTGCGCCGCGATGGCCGCGCGCATGCCTGCGCAGCCGCCACCGATCACGAGGACGTCGTGCTCGCCGATCACCGACGAAGGACGCTAGCGAAACCGCCTCGGTTGCCGGGCCGGGAACGCGTGACTACGCCTTCGGACCGGCGGCCGCGACGTCCTCGCCGGCCTCCGCCGCGAACTTCTCCTCGAAGTTCTTCCGGAACATGGCGGCGAGCTCGCGTGCCTTCCGGTCGTACGCCTCCGGGTCGTGCCACGTGCCGCGCGGGTCGAGGAGCTTCGTGTCGACGCCCGGCGCCGTCACGGGCACCTGGAAGCCGAAGACCTCGTCGGCCCGGTACTCGACGTCCGCGAGCCGGCCCGACAGCGCCGCGTCGAGCAGGTCGCGCGTCGCCGAGATGGGCATCCGCTGCCCCTCGCCGAACGGGCCGCCCGTCCACCCGGTGTTCACGAGCCACACGGTCGAGCCGTGCTCGTCGAGCTTGCGGCCGAGCATCTCCGCGTACACCGTCGGCGGCTGCGGCAGGAACGGCGCGCCGAAGCACGTCGAGAACGTCGGCTCGGGCTCGGTGACGCCGATCTCCGTCCCGGCGAGCTTCGCCGTGAAGCCGGAAAGGAAGTAGTAGAGCGCCTGCGCGCGGTCGAGCCGCGCGATCGGCGGCAGGATCCCGAACGCGTCCGCGGTGAGCATCACGACGTTCTGCGGATGGCCCGCCATCTTCGTCGGCAGCGTGTTCGCGATCGCCTCCAGCTTGTACGCCGCGCGCGTGTTCTCGGTCTTCGACGCGTCGTCGAGGTCGAGGTTGCCGCGGCCGTCGACGACGACGTTCTCGAGGATCGTCCCGAAGCTGTGCGACGCCTTCCAGATCTCAGGCTCGGCGGTCGGCGAGAGGCGGATCGTCTTCGCGTAGCAGCCGCCCTCGAAGTTGAAGACGCCGCTGTCGCCCCAGCCGTGCTCGTCGTCGCCGATCAGCAGGCGGGACGGGTCGGCGGAGAGGGTCGTCTTCCCCGTGCCCGAGAGGCCGAAGAAGATCGCGATGTTCTCGCCGTCCTCGGAGACGTTCGCGGAGCAGTGCATCGGCAGCACGCCCTCGAGCGGCAGCCGGTCGTTCAGCACGGTGAAGATCGACTTCTTGATCTCGCCGGCGTAGAACGTCCCGCCGACGATCAGCTCGGTGCGCTTCGGGTGCAGCACGACGAAGGTGCCGCTGCGCGTGTTGTCGGCCGCCGGGTCGGCCTCGACCTCGGGCGCGTGCAGGACGAGCGCGTCGGGCGTGAAGCCGCGCAGCTCGTCGTCGGTCGGGTCGATGAACATCGTCTTCGAGAAGAGCGCGTGGTACGGCCGGCTGGTGACGACGCGCACCGCGATCCGGTGCTTCGGGTCGGCGCCGGCGAAGGCGTCGACGACGTACAGCGTCGGCTGGCGGTCGAGGAACTCGACGACCTTGTCGCGCAGCCCCTGGAAGCTGTCGTCGTCGATCTCGCTGTTCCCGCCCCACCAGATCCGCTGCTCGGAGCTCGGCTCGCGGACGATGAACTTGTCCTTGGGCGAGCGCCCGGTGTGCTTGCCGGTGTCCACGACGAGCGGCCCGCCTTCGGCGATCCGCGCGTCGGCGCCCTTCACCGCGTGCTCGTAGAGGAGCGACGTGGTCGGGCTCCAGATCACGTCGCCGGACGGATTCAGGCCGTGCACGGAGAGATCCCCACCGCCTGCACGAACGTCGATCGTCGTCATGGATCGTCTCCTTCCACGGAACCTTCCTCGAGTAACGGCGCCGCTTATCGTAGGGGAAGATGCGCGATCGCACCCTGACGGACGGGATCGTGGCGCTCCGGCGGTGGCGCGAGACGGACGCCGACGAGCTCGTGGCATGCGCCAACGGCGACGACGTGCTGGCCGTCTGGCTCGACCGGCTGCCGCAGCCGTACACGCGCCGGGACGCGCTCGCCTACATCCGCGGCGAGACGATCCCCGACGAGGAGGCGTACTGCATCGCCGACGCGGAGAGCGGACGAGTGCTCGGTTCGATCGGGATCAATCGGAAGCCGGGCGGCGACGGCGTCGTCGAGATCGGCTACTGGACGCGTGCGGACGCGCGCGGGCGCGGCCTGATGACGCGCGCGCTGCGGCTCGCGGCCGGCAAGGCACTGGACGACGGTGCCGCGCGCGTGCAGCTGCGCGCCGACCCCGAGAACGTCGCGTCCTGCCGCGTCGCGGAGAAGGTGGGCTTCACGCGCGAGGGCGTGCTCCGCTCCGCGCACTGGAACCCGCGGCTCGGCCGCCGGCAGGACTGGGCGATGTACTCGTTGTTGCCGGGAGACGAAAACGGGGTGGCGTTCGTCGAGCGGGCGTGATGGGCGAGTGCGCTCCTAACGAGCGTTGATCGCGAGGAGCTTCAGCTCGGTCATCTCCTCGATCGCGTAGCGCAGCCCCTCGCGACCGAGGCCCGAGGCGCGCACGCCGCCGTACGGCATGTGGTCGATCCGGAACGCGGAGACGTCGTTGACGATCAGGCCGCCGACCTCGATCCGGTCGAACGCCTTCTCGATCACGCGCAGGTCGTTGGTGAAGATCCCGCCCTGCAGCCCGAACTCGCTGCGTCCCGCCGCCTCGATCGCCTCGTCCACGTCGTCGAACCTCGTCACCGTGAGCAGCGGTGCGAAGACCTCCTGGCACGAGACGCGCAGCTCGGCCCCGGCGCCCGCCAGCACGGTCGGCCGCCACACGCTGCCCTCGCGCTCGCCGCCGGTCAGCACCTCCGCGCCGGCCGCCTTCGCCTCCTCGAGCCACTCCTCCACGCGGTCGGCGTTCGCGGTATCGATCAGCGGCCCGACGTCGGTGTCGGGGTCGAGCGGATCGCCGACCTTGAGCTCCTCGACGCGGCGCACGAGCTCCGAGACGAAGCGGTCGTACACCTGCTCGTGCACGTACACGCGCTGGACGGAGATGCACGTCTGGCCCGCGTAGGAGAAGCCGCCCCAGGCGATCCGCTCCGCCGCGTAGTCGACGTCGGCGTCCTCGGCGACGATCACCGCCGCATTGCCGCCGAGCTCGAGCGTCACGCGCTTGCGGCCGGCGCGCTGTTTCAGGGCCCAGCCCACCTCGGGAGAGCCGGTGAAGCTGAGCTTCTTGATCCGGTCGTCCTCGACGAGCGGCCGCGCCGTCTCGGTCGAGCACGGCAGCACGGCGAAGGCGTCCGCGGGCCAGCCGGCGGCGTAGACGATCTCCCCGAGCTTCAGCGCCGCGACCGGGGTCTGTGACGCGGGCCGCAGCAGGATCGGGTTGCCGGCGGCGAGCGCCGGCGCGACCTTGTGCGAGACGAGGTTGAGCGGGAAGTTGAACGGGCTGATCCCGGCGATCACGCCGAGCGGCACGCGGCGCACCTCGCCGCGCCGGCCCTCGTTGCCGGGCAGCCAGTCGAGCGGGACGATCTCGCCGTAGATCCGCTTCGCCTCCTCCGCGGCGACCTTGAACGTGAACGTCGCGCGGTCGACCTCGCCGAGCGCCGTCTTCAGCGGCTTGCCGGCTTCGAGCGCGATCGTCTCCGCGAGCTCGTCGCGGCGCTCCGCGATCCCCTGCGAGATCGCGGCGAGGATCTCCTCGCGCCGCCACGACGGCAGGTGGCGCGTCGTCTCGAACGCGGCGACGGCGCCGGCGATCGCGCGCTCGACGTCGTCGGGCGTCGCCCGATGGACGACCGCGACGGGCGAGCCGTCGTAGGGGCTCGCGATTTCGTACGTCTCGCCCGTCTCGTGCGAGCCGCCGCCGAGCAGGATCCCGAACTCGCCGAGCCGTGTCTGGGTCGTAGCCATGACTTACTCCAACGATACGACGTTCGGGGCAGCCTCCGCTTCCGGGGGCACCTCCTCGCGGCGCACGACGACGGCGACGCAGGCGAGCACGAGGATCGCGCCCAGGCCGACCGTCCAGCTCAGCGACTCGTGCAGCACGAGCGCGCCCAGGGCGATCGCCACGACGGGGTTGACGTACGCGTAGGTCGCGACGGTGCCGAGCGGCGCGTTGTCGAGCAACCAGACGTACGCGGTGTAGCCGACGACGGAGCCGAACGTGACGAGGTAGACGAAGCCGAAGATCGAGCGGCCGGAGAAGTGGCTCGGGTGGGGGCTCGTCGTCGCGATCCCGATCGGCAGCAGCACGAGGCCGCCCGCCAGCATCTCGTACGTCGTCGCGGCGAACGAATCGCGGGGCATCGGCAGCCGGCTGGAGAGGAACGAGCCGGTCGCCCACATCACCGACGAGCCGAGGACGAGCAGCAGCGCCCAGAGCGGCGCGCCGCCGCCCGGCCGCACGAGCAACGCGAGGCCGGCGAACCCGACGAGCACCGACGCGAGTGCGGCGGCCGGCGGGCGGTCGCCGTTCGTGATCCGCAGGACGACGATCCAGAGCGGCACCGAGCCGATGATCAACGCGCTCAGGCCGGTGGCCACGTGCTGCTCGGCGACGAAGAGGATCGCGTTGGCGCCGGGAAGCAGCACGCCGACGAGCGCGGCGGTCGCGAGCTGGGACGGCGTGACGCGAAAGGCGCCGGGGCCGCGCCGCCACCAGGTGAAGCCGGCGAGGAGCGCGGCGGCGCAGAGGAAGCGGACGGCGACGGCGAAGAGCGGCGGGATCGTCTCCCCGGTCAGCTCGATCCCCAGATACGTGGAGCCCCAGATCACGTACACGGTCGCGAGCGCGACCCATACTTTCGTCGTCTGCCCCACAGTGAGGACAACCCTGCCCGACGGCGAAGGGGCTGCGACGGATGGTTGCACGGGATGCAGCGGAGCGGTTCCTCGACTCGCCTGCCCTCTCCGAGTCGACGCGGCGGACGTACCGGTTCGACGTGCTCGAGTTCTGCCGCTGGCTCGGCGACCGGCCGCTCGACGCGGTCGACGTCCGCGTGCTCGCGGAGTACGCCGGGTGGCTCGGCAGCGCGCGCGGCGGCCGCGGCAAGCTCGCGCCGGCGACGATCGGGCGCAAGCTCGTGGCGGTGCGGGCGCTGCTCCGGCACGCGCTCGGCGCCGCGAACGTGCCGGAAGCACGGCTCGCCCCGAAGCGGCCGCGCCGGCTGCCCGAGGCGCCCAAGGGGCACGAGATCGAGGCGGAGCTCGCCGCGCTCGAGGGCGACGGGCCGCTCGCGCTCCGCAACCGCGCGCTCGTCGAGCTCGTCTACTCGGCCGGGCTGCGCGCCGCGGAGGCGGTCGGCCTCGATCTCGGCGACGTCGACTTCGAGCAGGAGCTCGTGCACGTGCGCGAGGGCAAGGGATCGAAGGACCGCGTCGTCCCGCTCGGGGAGGAGGCGGCGTCGTGGGTCGCGCGCTACCTCCGTGACGCCCGGCCGGCGCTGGCAGCGCGCGCGTGCGACGCGCTCTTCCTCTCGGCGCGCGGCAAGCGCCTGGACACGTCGACGCTGCGGCGTCTCGCCCCGCACCCGCACCGGCTGCGGCACGCGTTCGCGACGCACCTGTTGGAAGGCGGCGCCGACCTGCGGACGATCCAGGAGCTGCTCGGCCACAGCTCCCTCTCGACGACGCAGATGTACAGCCACGTGGACGCGAAGCGGCTGCGCAAGGTCTACGACGCCGCCCACCCCCGCAAGTAACACACTGCAACTTGCGCTGGTTTTTTCGAGAGCCGTGACGGTTTGGCGGCGACGATGCGTCCGTGGTCCGCGTCACCCGCGAGCTGCTCGACCTCGTCGCCCGGCTCGACGATCCCGCCGAGCCGTTGGCCGAGATCGCGCGGCGTGTCGGCGCCGAGACGGAGCGCCGAGGCCTGACGCGGCCGAGCTACGAGACGGTGCGACGGCTGATCCACGACCTTCGCCATCTGCGGGCCAGGCCGTCCACGGCAGAGGTTTTCTTCCTCGACAGCATCGCCGGCATCACGCCGGGCTGGGCGGAGGAGCTGCGGAAGCCCCGAGCGGAGCGCCGGCCGAGGCGCAAGTAACACACTGTTACTTGCGGGGTCGGAGAGGAACGCCCGGCGCCCGCTTGAAAGCAGGCGGGTGGACGATCCGGCCGTCGAGTCGTTCCTGCTGATCGGCGCGGCGCGGCTCGCGCCGCGCACGGTCGAGGCGTACCGCCGCGACCTCCGCACGCTGCAGGCGCACCTGGGCGAGGGCACGGGCCCGGCGGAGGCGACGACCGAGCAGCTCGAGGCCTACGTCGCCGGGATGCGCGCGGCGGGCCTCGCGGCGACGACGATCGCCCGCCGCGTCGCCGCGATCCGCTCGTTCTACCGCCACCAGGTGCTGATCGGGGCGCGCCGCGACAACCCGGCCGCCGAGCTCGAGCTGCCGCGCCGGCGCCGGGCGCTGCCGAAGACGCTCTCGCCGGGCGAGGTCGTGCGGCTGATCGAGGCGGCGAACGGCGTCACGCCGCGCGCCCTCCGCGACTCCGCACTCGTCGAGCTTCTCTACGGCGCCGGGCTCCGCGTCAGCGAGGCGGTCGGCCTCGAACGGACGTCCGTCGACCTCGACGACCGGATCGTGCGCGCGATCGGCAAGGGCTCGAAGGAGCGGATCGTCCCGATCGGCCGCCCGGCGGTGGAGGCGCTCACCCGCTACCTCGCCCGCGGGCGGCCCCACCTCGACCGGCGGCACCGGGCCGAGCTCTTCCTGAATGCGCAGGGCGGCGCGCTCACCCGCGCCGGCGCGTTCCTGATCCTCCGGCAGCTCGCCGGGAAGGCAGGCCTCGAGCCGGAGCGCGTGCACCCGCACCTGCTCCGCCACTCGTTCGCGACGCACCTCCTCGAGGGCGGCGCCGATCTCCGGTCCGTTCAGGAAATGCTCGGACACGCAGATCTGGCAACCACCGAGCTGTACACCCACGTATCCGATCGAAGGCGCCGCGAGTTGTACTACCAGGCGCACCCCCACGCCAGGAAGAAGTCGAAAACGAGGTAGCGATGACCTTCGATCCGCACATGCTCACTATCGCCATGGCCACCCTCGGAGTGGGCTGGCTGATGGCCTATGCGGGGATCCAGAAGAGCGCGCTCGAGCTGCGGAAGCGCCGCAGGGTGTGCCCGTCCTGCGGACGGACCATCCAGGGACATTCCTGCTCTAGCTGCGTCTAGGGCCCTGACGGCGCTTGAGCTGCTGCGCCACGCCGCCCGCGGCGCGGCGCAGTTCCGCATCCGCCTCGTCGTCCTCGGCCAGTCCCTCGAGCAGGACGATCGTCTCCCGCTGGGGTGAGCCGTTCTTCAAGGAGAGGATCGCGAGCCGCCGGACGGCGTTGTTCCCGTCCGCCGTTGCGAGATCGTGCAGCAGCCGCCGGACGCCGTTGACCGTGCTCGGGTGGTCGCGCGAGAGCAGCTCGACCGAGAGAAGCGCGGAGCCGCGACACGCCGGCGACTCGTCGTCCAGCCCGCGGCGGAGCAGCTCCTCCTTCGCGCGCCAGCGGAACTGGCCGATCGCCCGGTAGGCGACGGCGCGCTCGCGAAAGTCGGCGCTGCGCGCCGCCGCTTCGAGCTCGTCGCCCCACTGCGCGCGCAGGTCCGCGAGCTCGCGCTCCGAGCCCGAGCCCGCCAGCCCGTCGGCCTGCACAGCTGCCTCGCCAAGCGTCACGGCCCGGAATCTACCTCCGGTACGCTCGAACGCATGGCACACAACGTCGTTCTCATCCCCGGCGACGGCACGGGCCCCGAGTTGACGGAGGCCACGCGCCGCGTCCTCGAGGCGACGGGCGTCGAATTCGACTGGGACGTCCGCGAGGCCGGCGCGGACGTCATGGAGCAGCACGGCGGCAACCCGCTGCCACCCGACGTGCTCGACGCGGTCCGCGAGTCCGGCGTCGCGCTGAAGGGCCCGATCACCACGCCCGTCGGCGGCGGCTTCCGCTCGGTCAACGTGGCGCTCCGCAAGGAGCTCGACATGTACGCGCAGGTGCGCCCCTGCAAGACGTATCCGGGCGTGCGCACGCGCTTCGAGGACGTCGACCTGATCATCGTCCGCGAGAACACGGAGGATCTCTACGCCGGGATCGAGTACGAGCAGGGCTCCGACGACGCCAGGGAGCTGATCGCATGGATGGCGTCGAAGGGCGGCAAGCTCCGCCACGAAGACGCCGGCATCTCGATCAAGCCGATCTCGATCACCGGCACGCGCAAGGTCTTCGAGTTCGCCTTCGATTACGCGCGCAAGAACGGCCGCAGGAAGGTCACCTGCGTCCACAAGGCCAACATCATGAAGTTCAGCGACGGCCTGTGGCTGCACGTCGCGCGCGAGGTGGCGGCCGAGAACTCCGACATCGACTTCGACGACCGCATCGTCGACAACATGTGCAT
>Ga0207661_10002903_pt1 | contig 11846 bp, 6 predicted proteins | sample KBSC713LmetaG_FD_184337 | JGI IMG/M metagenome (GOLD analysis project Ga0207661, IMG submission 184337) | Corn rhizosphere microbial communities from Kellogg Biological Station, Michigan, USA - KBS C7.1-3L metaG (SPAdes) (version 2) | ecosystem: Host-associated > Plants > Roots > Rhizosphere ... | reverse complement strand
TTCCAACTCGATGCGCTTGCGCAGTTCTTTCGCGATGTCCCGCGCACGATCATCGGTTACCGTTTGGGGCGAAACGACGACGCGAATTTCGCGTCCGGCCTGAATCGCAAACGCCTGCTGCACACCTTCGATGGACAGCGCGAGTTTCTCGAGCCGGCCCAGCCGCTGGATGTACCCGGCCATCGACTCCGCCCGCGCGCCCGGCCGCGTTGCGGAAATCGTATCGGCGAGAATGACGAGGCCCGAATAAACGGTTTCCGGTTTCACTTCTTCATGATGCGCGGCGACGGCATTGACGACGATCGGCGTTTCGCCGAAGCGCTTGATGAATTCGGCGCCGATGTGTGCATGACTGCCCTCGAACTCGGCGCTCACCGCCTTGCCCAAATCATGCAGCAGCCCGGCACGTTTCGCGACGTTTGGATCGAGCCCAACCTCGCTCGCGATCATCGACGCGAGCGACGCCGTTTCGATCGAATGGTCCAGCACGTTCTGGTTATACGAAAATCGGAACTTCAGTTTCCCGAGGAGTTTTATGATTTCGGGATGCAGTCCGTTGATGTTGAGCTGCGTCACGGCATCCTCTCCCGCCTGCATCGCCGACAGCTCGATCTCTTCCTGTGCGCGTTTCACGAACTCCTCGATCGTGGCCGGATGAATGCGGCCGTCCTTGATCAGCGCATCGAGCGCCACTCGCGCGACTTCGCGGCGCACGGGATCGAACGATGAAATCAAAACCGTCTGCGGCGATTCGTCGATCAGCAGCGTCACGCCCGTCGCCGACTCGAACGCTTTGATGTTGCGCCCTTCGCGGCCAATAATCCGGCCTTTCATGTCCTCGCTCGGGAGCGAAACGAGCGTCGAGGTGAGATCGTTGTTCGGTTTGCTCGCGAGGCGTTGCATCGCGGCGATGATGATGCGCCGGCTTTCCGTCTGCAGATCCTGCTCCGATTTTTCCATCGTCTCGCGGCGCAGCGCCCGCAATTCGTCCTGGCATTCGAGCAAAACTTCTTCGCGCAGCGCGCGGCGGATTTCCTCGGCGTCCATTTGCGAGACGCCTTCGAGACGCTGGCGCACGCTTTTCGACAGGGCGCGAATCGCGTCTCGTGCCTGGCGGATCGCCGCGTTTTCGCGGTTGAGTCGCTCCTGCCGCTGTTCGAGTTGATAATCGAGCAGCGCCAGCGATTCCTCGTGTGCCCGGATTTCGCGGAGTCGCACCTCGCTCTCGATTTCGCGCCGGTCGAATTCGCGGTTCAGCTCCGCACGTTTTTCCTGCAGCTCCGCTTCCGCCTTCTGTCGAATTTCTTCCGCCGCAACCGCGGCCTCGCGACGCGCCACCTCGACCAGTTCCGCCGCCTGCTCGTGCGCCACCCGACGCGAGTGACGCGTGAGAGCCCACATCACGAGGTATCCCAGCGTTCCTCCAATGATCAACGATACCGTGAGCGACCAGTCAAACGAGTCGCTCTCGGCGATCAGAAACGCGAAGTCGGCTGCGCTCACTGACGTCAAGGGACGGTGAACGTAGGAACTGCCTTCGAAACCTCAAGCCTTCTTCCGTCGTCCGCCGCCCTGTCGCGTCATCGGGTTTTGCAGGAGGGAGGCAGGACGGGTTGATTCCACATCGCGGCCTACGGCTCAAACACCGGCAACGTTCCGTCCAGCACCGCCTGCATTCGCGCGAGCGCCGCTTCGTCGCCGTCGCCGGCATCCGCTTGCAACAAAACATAGGCCCAACGATCCGCCTGTCCGTAACGCAAACGTTTCCACGCATCGCTCATCAGACGCTGCCAGTGGGTTGCGACCACCTGATCGCTGCTCACAAACCAATAGGCAACGAGCGCCGGAACCCTCCGATGCGTGAACCGTTCGATTCGCACAGTGTGGAGCAAAGTCGCCGGCACTTTTCTCCCGGATTGGCCGGGAAATGAAAACCGGTACGCGCTCGCACTCGCGATGGTCCAGCCTTGCCCAACGAGGCAAATTTCCGGTCGGTGGATCGAAGTCCGATCGCGGCCGCTCAGCACGATCGAAACAAAAACCGAATGTGCAGCATCCTGCACCAAAACATAATTCCGCCGGGAAAATCCCGTATCCGCCGGAAGGATTTCGCGCTCGATCGCCGTCACGTCCATCCTTCGGCCAATCCAGTCGGTGCCAATAAACGCCGGCAACTCCACGGGATTTACGCCGTCAGCCGTCAATCGCACACCAGCCGCACCACGCGCCGGCGAGGCGGCCACGTGCGCCAAAAAAAACATTTCGCCAGCCGCGAGCGCGACGAAAAACAGTGTCGGCATCCAGACGGTTGCAATCGAGTGCGACGGGCGGGCGCCGCTTTCGCCGGGTCGCGCGGAAGAAAGCGGCGTCACGCAATCGCCCTCCTCCAAAGCTGCGCGCCGGTCGCCGTCACTTTTTTCCGGCCACCAAAACCGAACCAACTCCGCGGCTCCCAACACGCCTCCGAGCACGATCGCAAACACGCCGAATCCCATTACGTCGTGAGCGCGTTCGGCCCAAACCGGCCCGCCCCACCGACCCGCCAGGATAATCGAGCCAATGCGAACAACGTTCCCGAGATACGTCAGCGGAAAACAAAGCAGAAAGATCAGCGCGCGGCGCGGCCACGACCGAAAATTCAAGTACCCGACCAAAAGTGACAAAGCCGACAGCGCGACCAGCGACCGCACGCCCGAGCAGGCCGCCGCGACGTCGTATTGAAAATGTCCGTCGGGCGACAGGAGTTGCGTGCCGTTGCGCGCCACATCGATGCCGGCCGCGTGGGCGATCCACTCGCTCGCATCGATCACCCAAAGTCGCAGCCAGAATCCGATCGAGTCGAGAACGTTGAGCGGAATCGCGAACACCATGAACGCCAGGGGAAACGCCGCGGCGTCGCCCCACCGCTTTCCCCCAGCCAGCCGCACCATTCCCCACGCCAACAACAATGCCGCCAGAATCGAAAGCCGGGTTTGCTGCGCGATAAAACCGAGCGCGTGGAGCAAGAGCGCGAGGATCAGGGCAGAAATCGCGCGCGTATCCAGATAACCATTCCACGGGGGAGCGGGCTGAAAACTAGCGCGCCCCGCCGTTCGCAAATTTCGCCAAAACAGCCACGCGCTAATTCCCAAAATGAGCCATCCGTGCTGGGTCTCGGCCTGCGGATCCAGCCAGTGACTGATCCACCACCAGAAAAGCGAAGAGGTCGCAATGTAGCCGCGCGTCGCGTTGCCGAAAAATTGAAACAGCACGACGCCGGCGACGGCGCAGACGGTCACGGCCCAACGCATTCCGGACTGGGATTTCGCGGGCGCGACGATCATTGTTCAGTCTATTCTTTCCCGCACCGCGCCACTTTCCAAGCCCGAGATGCAGCTTCTCGTCTTCGCCCATACGCCGCCGCCGATCCACGGCCAGAGCCTCATGGTGCAAACCCTGGTCGAAGGCTTGCCGTCGATCATCACGCCCCTTCGCGTTTTCCACGTCAATCCGCGCCTTTCCCGCGACTCGTCGGACGTCGGCCGCTGGCGGCTCGGAAAATTTTTCGCGCTGGTGGCCGCCTGCGGGCGCGCGCTGCGTTTGCGGGCACGCCACGGTCGGACAATTTTCTATTACGTGCCGGCTCCCGCCCGGCGCGGCGCGCTGTATCGTGACTGGCTCGTGATGCTGCTCTGCCGGCCGTTTTTTGGCGCGCTCGTTTTGCACTGGCACGCCGTCGGTTTGGGCGAATGGCTGGTAAGGCGTGCCACGCCGCCGGAGCGTTGGCTGACACGCGCGCTGCTCGGCCGCGCCACGCTCTCGATCGTGCTGGCGCCGGAACTCATCGCCGATGCGCAACTGCTTTCACCCCGACGAATCGCCATCGTGCCCAACGGCGTGGCCGATCCGGGTGCGCCAACGCCACGCGACCGCGCGGTGACTACGCCGTTTGAAATATTGTTTCTCGGGCTGGGCAGCCGGGAGAAAGGTCTCTTCGACACGCTCACCGCGGTGGAGATCGCACTCGCGCGCGAGCCCGGCGGCTTTCGACTGACCGTCGCCGGCGGATTCGCGAGCGCTGCGGACAATCGGGCCTTTCTCGCGCGCGCCAAAACATTGGGGGCCGATGTCGTGCAGCACATCGGTTTCGCCGACGAGGCTCGCAAGCGCGCGCTTTTCGCATCCGCCGATGTTTTTTGTTTTCCGACATCCCACCCGTACGAAGGTCAGCCGCTCGCGTTGATTGAAGCGCTCGCCCATGATGTGCCGATCATCACCACTCGCTGGCGCGCGATCCCGGGGATGTTGCCGACAACACACGTCTGGTTCGTCGATCCGGCGCGCCCCGATCAGATTGCCGAAGCGCTCCTGGCCGCGCGGCGCAGCGAGCGCCCGCACGGAAAATTGCGCGAACACTATCTCGCGCATTTCACGCGTGAACGCCATCTGGAGGAACTCGCCACGGCCCTTTTGTCGTTGGAGTAACGCAAAACGCGTCAGGGTGGGCTGTCCGCCGCCACGAGCCCGCTGGCACGATCCGGGATCAGCTTCATTCAACGGTTCGAAGCCACGCCGTAGAAACCGCCCGCCCTTGGAGCGCCGATAGCCTCGCGGCTTGCGGAGGCGCTGAAGCCGTCAAAACCATATTACGACGATCGAATTCGAGCGCACACGCCAACGCATCCTTGCCCATCGGCTGCCATCTGCGCCAGCGTACGCGTCGTCCTCGCGCTCCGTTCATGATCAACGTAGAATCCGCATCTAGCCAGTCGTTACTGGACCGGGCGGCCCATGGTCATCGGAGCACTCTTCTTTCCCAAGGGCTGCGTCTCTTCTGCAAACTCGCGTCGGTCCTCGTGCTCGCGCGACTGGTCTCCCCAAACGACCACGGCTTGTTCGCGATGGCGTCCAGCGTCGTTCTGCTGCTCGCGCTTTTTCGCGATGCCGGCCTCGGGATTGCTGCGGTGCAGGCGCCCGCGCTCGACGCGACCCAGCGCAACGCGCTTTTTTGGGCTCAGCTCGCGCTCGGAGGAATCCTCGCTCTAACGACGCTCGGCCTGGCCCCGGCAACCGCGCGATTTTACGCTGCACCCGAGGTGGCTCCTCTTCTCGCGTTGATGAGCATCTCCTTTCTCTTGATCGGCGCAGGCGGGTTTGCCCGCTCGCAACTCGCACGCGAAGCCCGCTTCACCGACGTCAATCGCGTCGAAAACGCCGCCGCCGTCCTCGGTACAATCGCCATGATCATCGCCGCAGTCGCGGGCGCAGCGGCCTATTCATTCGCCGTGTTTCTGTTGGTTTCGGAAGCGGTTGCCACGACCGTCGCGTGGCGCACGCTCGCGTGGCGGCCGCACTCGCGACCCTCCTGGGGAAGCTTGCGCGGACTGTTGCGAACGGGCGCCGATGTCACGGCGTATCAGTGCCTCGGTTACATTTTGCAACAGCTCGACACCGTCATCGTCGGACGCTGGTTCGGAGCTCATTCCGTCGGCCTGTATAATCGTTCCAATCAACTGCTCGCGCTTCCCGGTCTCTACGTCGTCACTCCGCTGAGCCAGGTGACGCTCGTGACCCTGTCGCGCCTGGGCGCCGACTCCTCGCATTTTGACCAGCACGCGCAAAAGACCGCCACCGTCATTGCGCATCTCATTCTTCCGTTGTTCGCGGTGTGTATAATCCTGCCAGCGGAAACGGTGCGTTTGATTCTCGGCGCACATTGGCCCGACGCTGCACCATTGCTACGCCTGCTCGCGATTGCTGCCGCCGCCGCCGCGATCACTTCGCTGGGCTACGCAGTCAATGTCGCGATGGGACGCACGCGCCTTCTCGTGAGTTCCGCCGCGTTTGCACTGCCGTTTACCGCGCTCGCGATTTGGATTGGTGCGCGTCATGGCGCGTTGGGCGTCGCGGCAGGAATCGCAATCGTCAACGTTGCCCTCGCGCCGCCGCGGCTGTGGTGGGCGCTCCACGAATTGCCCGGAGGACTCGCGGGATATTTTCGTGCCTTGGTTGGACCGTTCATCGCGATGGGCGCGACCCTCCTCGGTCTCTGCGCCGGAAGTGAATTCGCCAGCGAACACAGCTGGTTCGTTCGCCTGCTGACGTCGGTCGCAAGCGGCGCGGTTGCGCTCACGCTCGTCGCTGCGCTTTCACCGCAGTTGCGACGGGAGTGGCGCTGGGTCTTCGAGTATTTGCCGAAACCGGCATGGCTCGAAAAAGGAGATTCCTGAAATGCAGCCGATGTTGTCGCCGTACCCAGCAAACCGTCGTCCGCGCATTCTTCAGTGCGTCACACATCTCGCGTTGGGTGGAGCGGAGCGGGTAGCGCTGACCTTGATGACTGCGCTGCGGGAGGAATTTGATTTTTCGGTTTACGCTATTCGCGGCTTGGGAGACGGCGAGGTCGGCCGCGACCTCGAACGGGAATTAAGTACGCTGAACATTCCGCTGCGCGCCGGGCCGGCTGTCCCGATGCGGTTCGGTGGCATGATCAGCGGTGGCATCGGATTGAAACGAGCCGTTGATTTTTTCGGGCCCGATCTCATTCACCTGCACACGGAAATTCCGGAGGCCAGTTACGCTACGATGACCGTTCTGCGTCCAGCGCGGCGAGCGATCCCGCTCGTCCGCACGATCCATAACGCGGTGATCTGGGATTTTTGGCGCTCGCTCGGACGTTGGTGTGATCGGCGGATGCCCGAAACGTTTGCCGCCGGCGTTTCACAAGGCGCCGTCGATGCGTTCCTCAAACTTCGCCGTGAATCCGGCGCGGGTGATCCACCAATCCCGCCGCGCGTGATTTACAATGGCGTACCGCCGGTGAATTATTCTGCGCGACGCCCACGTTCGCCGACCGATCCGGTCCGGATTGTTTTCGGAGGACGATTCGAGCCGCAAAAAGGCACCGATCTGCTGCCACAGATTCTTGCGCAAGTCCGGATGCCCAGAGATCGCCGCGTTCACCTGGTCCTTTTCGGAAGTGGGCTGCATGAAATATTGCTTCGATCGCTTGGCTCTCAGCCTCCGCCGAACTGGACGATCGAAGTGTGCCGGCCCGTATCCGATTTTCGCATGCGGCTCGCTGATTTCGATCTCGCGATCGTCCCATCTCGTTTTGAAGGAATCGCGCTGGTCGCGATCGAGGCGTTTCTGGCCAATTTGCCCGTGATCGCAACGGACGCCGCGGGTTTGCGCGAAGCACTCCCGCCGGAATATCCGTGGCGGGCGCGCGCCGGGGATGTTGAGAGTTTCGCGGCCATGCTCACCGAAGCGCTCGCGAATCCGAATCGCTGGGAGGAAATTGCCGGGATGGGGCGCGCCTTTGCACGGAAACGCTTTGATGTCTCACCGATGGCCGGCGGTTATCGCGCGCTCTATCTTCGCGCGCTCGAATCGCACACGTCAGCCAGCCGCCCGGCGCGCGAGGTTGGCGTGCCTTCTTCTCCATGACGCTCGCACCGCAGTGGCGCACGCGTTTTTTCGCCGTCGGTGCGGCGGCAATCGCGATCTGGCTCGGAATCGCAATCGCGCAGGAGGATTTTTTTTGGCCATCGATCACAGCCGGCGTCTTGCTTTTATTCTTGCTGGCGCGCTGCCAGCCGTTGCCGTTGGGAACGCTGCTTCTCGGCGGCGCGATCATCGGTTACATCGTCGGCAACCGCGGCTTCGCGCAGGTCACGTTGATGTCTTCTTTTCCGCTGCTGCCCGCGGAAACAGTGCTGTTGCTGGGCGGCGGGATATTGCTGGCGCAATCCGCCTGGCGCCATGAACTGCCGTTTCGCCGCGGGCCGCTCAATGTGATTTTGCTAACCTGGATCGCGGTCGGAACCATTCGCGTCGGTTTTGATTTTCGTGAATTTGGATTCGTCGCCCTGCGGGATTTCGCCGTCGTTTACTATGCGGCTTTCTTTTATCTTGCGGAGGAAGCCGCTCGCGACGCGCGGGCCGGCCGATTTCTGCAAAATGTCGTGCTCGCCAGCTCCGTCGTGCTGCTCGGCGTATATTGTATTTACGACAATATTCCCGAATTTTTTCTCAACCACTTCACCTTCCGCGGAATGCCCCTGATTTTCTACAAGGGCGATCTTGTGGGAACGTTTCTTGCCGTTGGCTCGGTGCTTTTTTTTCTCCGCTTCGAGGAAAAAAAACGCTGGTGGAATCTGGTTTTGAGCCTGGCGCTCGCCGGCGCGGTGCTGGCGACCGACAATCGCGCTTCGTTGCTCGGGCTGGGCGCTGCGACGGCCTGGCTTGCGATCGGAGGACGGTGGAAATTCGCAGCCGTGCAGGCGGCCGCGGGCGTCGGCGCGGCCACCACCATTCTGCTTTTCGCGACCGCCATGAACATTCCCTGGGACCGCACCCCGCTTTTCGGCGTTTATGAAATGGCCGTGTCGATCGCGGACCCGTCCGGATCGCAGCACTATCGCGGCAGCGAGACGTTCAACAAAGGTGACAACAACCTTTTTCGAACCGTCTGGTGGCAGGCGGTGATCGATGAGACGATCGAGGGTAATCCGTATGTCGGACTCGGTTTCGGGCACGACTTGGCCGATCGATTCGTGCGCGAATATTATCCGGAGAACAGCGAGGAATTTTCCACGCGCAGTCCCCACAACGTGCTGGTGACGATTTTCGCGCGCATGGGCGCCGCGGGGCTCGCGGTATTTCTCGCCGCGATGGCGGTGATTGCGGTCCGCACCTGGCGGGCGGTTCGGGCCGGACCGCGCGAAGCCGCGCCGTGGTGCGCGGTGTGGGTGATGTTCATGAGCGCGTGCTTCGGTGTCGTGCTCGAAGGACCGATGGGCGCGGTTGTATTCTGGACGATGCTCGGGGTCGCGTACGCATCGTCGACCGCGCCGAAGGATTCGCCATCACCTGAGGTTTTGGCCACGCCTGCCGCAACAAATGAGGAGGCCGTCACGATCAGTTAAGCCTCGTCACCGCGAGTACCAAGCCAGGCGGGCCGCCGCGTTCGCCGCGACTTTTTCCCCAATCCGCGGCGCGGTCATTGCCAATGGGCGGAGCTTCTGTTAAAAGTGTGGCCTCAAGTGAATCTACCCTCGCCGACCGACTATTTAAGCGTCTTCAAAACGACGACGCGCGGGCGCTGGGATCTGCTCTCGCCCATCGCGCTCGCCGGCCTGAGCCTGTTCGGCATTTCGTTTATCTACAGCGCGCAACTCACGACCCACGGCAACGCTTGGGAAATACAACTCGTGTGGCTGGCCACTGGTGCGGCGATCTATGTGGCCGTTTCGCTGGTCGACTACCGTTTTTGGATAAGCGTCGCACACTGGTTCTACTTCGCCTGCCTGGTACCGCTCGTCATCGTATTCATTCCGGGGGTCGGCGGCACCGCCACGGAGAAATGGGGTGCACAGCGTTGGATCGATCTCGGGCTCTTCTCGTTCCAACCCTCCGAAACCGCGAAAGTCGCAGTGCTGTTGATTACTGCCGGCATTCTGATTCGCAATGAAATCGGCACCGTGCGGCAGTCGCTGGGCGTACTCGGAAAATTGGCCCTTGCGGTGGGTGCCCCCATGATCTTGATCTTGTTACAGCCCGATCTGAAGTCGGCGATCGTGCTTCCCCCGATGGTTTTTTCGATGCTCTATGTCTCCAAGCTTTCCACGCGATTTTTCGCGGGAGCGCTCGGAGCGTTCATGCTCGCTGTCGGGCTGGTGACTTGGGATAGCGTGCGCTACGTCCACTTCATGGACTCGCATCATTACGACTACACGCGGGATCGCGGGAAGTTCGACGTGGAGGGTCATCCGGTGATCCCTTGGCACGACTACCAGCGCAACCGGATTCTTGCGTTCGGCGCCCCGGAAAAAGTCGACCCCAATGGCACCGGCGTAGCCTATAATCTTTCGCAGTCGCTGATCTCCGTCGGCTCCGGCGGCCTCACCGGCAAAGGTTGGACGGAAGGCACGCAGGCTCAACTCGGCTATCTGCCTCGCTCGGTCGCGCACAATGATTTTATCTTCTCGGTCATCGCCGAGGAAAAAGGATTTTTGGGAAGCTTAACGGTTCTCGGCCTTTTCGGTCTGGTTTTGTTCAATGGCATTCGCATCGCCGGTCTCGCTCGAGACCGCTTCGGCACTCTTCTCGCCATCGGCGTGACCGTGCTGTTTGCCGTGCACATGTTCGTCAACATCGCCATGACCATCGGGCTCGTGCCCATCACGGGCATACCGCTTCCTTTTATCAGCTACGGTGGCTCGTTTGTGCTCAGTTGCTGCTTGCTGCAAGGACTGGTCCAGAGCGTCTATCGCTTCAGGAAGGATTTCACATGAGATCCCTTCTTCGCGCTATCGACCGCTCTGCCGGAATTTCCTGCGCCGCGACTGCCGCCAGCCGGGTCCCCGTCTTCAACACACTAGACACCCATGAGCGATCAATCGCAGCCCAGCCCTGGCATCTCCCAGGATGTTGCCCGCAAATATGACGAAGAACTCGTCAACCCTCCGCCCGCCACCGAATCGTCCCCGGTCACGGCCGCGGAACTAAAAGCCGGCGCCGCTGACCGCGCCAAGCAACGTCCACTGCTTCAGAAAATCATCTCGGTTTTCAAAAAAGAAAAAGGCTCCTACCGCGAGCTCATCATCAACTCCGAGCCGTTGGAAAAGCGCGTCGCGCTTCTGGTCGACGGCCGGCTCGAAAAATTCGAGATCGAACGCGAGTCCGACAACCGGATGGTCGGCGGCATCTACAAGGGCCGCATCAAGAATCTGGATTCAGGCCTGAAAGCGGCCTTCGTCGACATCGGCTACACGAAAAACGCGTTCCTGCATTATTGGGACATGCTCCCCGCGGCCGCCGACTCGTCCGTCGAAGTCGTGCGCGTCAACAAAAAGAAGAACGCGCCGCCGCGGCCGGTCGACCCGACGGTCAAGGATATCCCGAGCATGTATCCGCCGGGCACCGACATCGTGATTCAGGTCACGAAAGGCCCGATCGGCACGAAAGGCCCGCGCACGACGACGAATCTTTCCATCCCCGGACGTTACCTGATTCTCACGCCGTTCAGCGATGGCTGCGGAATCTCGCGCAAAATCGAGGACCCAAACGAGCGCAAACGCCTCAAGCAGCTCATCAACGAACTCACCATCCCCGAAGGTATGGGCGTCATCGTGCGCACCGCCGGCGAAGGCAAGAAAGCGCGCTACTTCGTCCGCGATCTGCACATCCTGCTGAAAACCTGGCAGGACATCACGACCAAGATGCAGAATGAGCGAGCTCCCGCATGTCTCTATCAGGAACCAGATCTGGTTGAGCGCACGGTCCGCGATTTTCTGACCGAGGAAGTGGACCGCGTGCTCATCGACAGCCCGGATGATCATTCGCGCACCCAACAGCTCGTTGGCCAAATTTCCAAACGCTCCGCCAGCAAGATCGCGCTCTATAAAGACAGCATTCCGATTTTCGAGCGCTTCAACATCGAGCGACAAATCGAGCAGACCGGTCAGCGCAAGGTTCCGCTGCCGTCCGGCGGCGAAATCGTCATCGACGAAACCGAGGCCCTGATCTCGATCGACGTGAACACCGGCTCGCACAAATCGCGCGGCGGTGACGAGAAAAATGTGATCTACGCCGTCAATCTCGAAGCAGCGACGGAGATCGCGCGCCAGATTCGTCTGCGGAATCTCGGCGGACTCGTGATCATCGACTTCATCGACATGAAGGAGCGGCGCCATCGCAACGCCGTTTACGAAAAGATGGTGCAGGAAATGGCGACCGATAAGGCGAAGAATCACATTCTCCCGATTTCGACGCTCGGCATTCTGCAAATGACGCGCCAGCGCCAGCAGGAATCGCTCTCGAGCAATCTCTACACGGATTGTCCGTATTGTCGCGGCCGTGGA
>Ga0207661_10002901_pt1 | contig 11849 bp, 6 predicted proteins | sample KBSC713LmetaG_FD_184337 | JGI IMG/M metagenome (GOLD analysis project Ga0207661, IMG submission 184337) | Corn rhizosphere microbial communities from Kellogg Biological Station, Michigan, USA - KBS C7.1-3L metaG (SPAdes) (version 2) | ecosystem: Host-associated > Plants > Roots > Rhizosphere ... | reverse complement strand
GTCGTCGCCGACGTGAACCACTTCGCGCCGTACAAGCGGTATTGGTCGCCCGAGTCGTGACGCGCAATGGTGGTAGTCGCGCCGACATCGGACCCGCCGGTGCGCTCGGTCATCCACTGTCCGGAAGTCCAGAACTCGCCGGGGTCGCGCGATGTCAGGTGCTCGAACACGCTGCGCGTGTCGGGACCGCCATGGACCTCGAGAAATCGCGCCGCGCCGTCAGTCATTGCCAGCGGGCAGCTGTAGAGCGCCGACGATGGCGCGAACAGATAGAGCCGCGCGAACTGATCGATGCGCGAGAACGCGCCGTGGGCGCGCTCGTACGCGGCGGCGACTATTCCTTCCGCCGCCGAGATGCTATCGAGCTGCCGCCACGCGTCACTGGTTTCGATGCGATCGATGCGTCGGCCCCACGGGTCGTACGGCACATGGCGCGGCGGCTCACGCTCGGCCGCTTCTCCGATTGCCAGGATGTCCGTCGCCGCGCGTTGGCCGAGCCGGCGCAAACTCGGCTCGATATCGGCAAGTATTGCGGAAGGCAGATTGCGCCGCAGGTACGACCGCAAGACGCGGTCGTCGTCGTACTGATTGCCGAGCTGCGGCGATTCCTGAAAGAACTCGTGCATGCAATTCCTTATGGGTCACGGTGAGTCGCTTCGCTACCACAGATGAGCGTCGAGTTGCTGAGATACGCGAATTGGTCTGTGTAATGCGATTGTCTTTTTGTGACTCTCGCATTTTGGTGACTGACAATGCCTCTGCAGTACGAAAACCTGGATCCGACGACGCGACGCTACGCACTTGCCGAGCTGGACAGCGATATCGCGAACGGAACCTTTCACATCTCGGATCGGATCCGGCCGACCGCCGGTCAGGAGTACCAGCATTTTCTGCGCGAAGCGCTCCGCTACTACGACGACCGATGGCTCGAGGAGCACGCATCCGATCTACTTGTCGAGACTGAAGAGCGCCACACCCGGAGTGGCGGAACGACCACCGCGCGGGTCCCGCAGATGGCAGCGCGGATGCTGGCCGAGGGTGATTTCAATCGCTACTACATGCGCGGGATTGCGCTGCGCGCGATCGAAGAAGGCAGGCAGGTTCTCGAGGTGTACCGCGCGCGGCTGTCACTCGAGCCGCGGCCCGAGTCGGCGGAGCTGGAAGGGACGCGCATCCCCGCTGCCGAAGTGCTCGACCATCTTCGAGGCCCGTTCAGCGGGGATCCTGGAGTGGGGGCGTTGGGGAGAACCAATTCGGGGCTCAGCGTGAGGTTGGTATAGAACGGAAAAGAACGGGTGCGCTCTGAACTGCAACGGAACGGGTGCCAGCGGTCAGGAGTGTAGGTGCCAGAGATTAGTTCACGACGTCGGGACGTTTCTACGCGCGGTACGGCACAAGCAGTTGTCTGTACCTTGAATGCTGCCTTATGACGTCCCGGCGTAGTGAACTAGCAACTGAGAGCCATGCTACTGACGTCTGGCACCCGTTCCGTTTGCAGTTGTCAGAGCACCTGTTCTGTTGCGGTCTCCCCGACCTATCCCTGCACGGGATTTGTAGCCCAGAGTGTCGCCTCGGTAACGAACCCGCGATCCTCCATCTCCAGCATGCTCACGATCAGCTGACCGACGTCGGCGGCGACTAGCTTGGTGTCGTTCTGCGGCTTCATCGGCTTCGATTCCTCGGCGCCGAAGCTGGTCTGCACCTCACTCGGGTTCACCTGCATCACCCGAATGTTGTGCTGGCGCAGCTCGGCTCTCCAGCATTCCGTAAGGGCGTGGAGTGCAAACTTGCTCGAGCAGTACGCGGATCCGTTGGCGAAACCGCGCAGCGCGGCAGTCGACGCGATGTTGATGATGTTGCCGTAGCTCTGCCCGATGAAGTGGTGCGCCGATTCTCTCGCCACCAGCATCGCGCCGAGCACGTTGGTCTGCCAGACGCGGAAGAACTCGTCGGCGGTGAGATCGACCAGCGGCGCGAATGCGCCGAAGCCGGCGTTGTTGATCAGAACGTTGTAGTCGCTGTATTCCTTGACCACGGCCTGGATCATGTGCTGGACATCTTCTTCCTTGCCGACATCGGCGACGACGGGCAGCGCGCCCAGCTGTTTGGCGGCGCTCTCCAGCATTTCACCATGACGGGCGCATATCGCGACGCGCGCCCCGCGTTCTCGCAGCAGTCTCGCCGTCTCGAATCCAATCCCGCAGCTGCCACCGGTCACGAGAACCGCCGCCTTTTTCAGATCCACTGCTTCTCCGTTGCACCTACCGCCTGGCGGACCAGCGCGGCGAAATCCGCGATGTCCGCTTCCTCGGTATCGAAAGATGTTATAAGACGGGCCTCCGACTTCGCTTCATCCCAGACATGGAACGGCCAGCGCTCCTGCAGCTTTGGTATGATCGCCGGCGGCATCGTCACGAACACCTCGTTGGCCTGGACCTGCTGGGTCAGCGCGACCCCCTTGATCCCCGCGAGCTCGCCAGCCAGAAGCTGCGCCATCCGGTTGGCGTGGCTCGCGCTCCGCTTCCAGAGATCGTTACTGAGCAGCGCGCTGTACTGCGCAGCGATGAAACGCATCTTCGACGCCAGCTGCATCCCCTGCATGCGCCTGAACTCGAAGTCGTCGGCCAGAACCTGCTTGAAGAACACCACCGCTTCGCCGGCGACGAGGCCGTTCTTGGTTCCACCGAACGACAGCGCATCGACACCCGCGCCACTGGTGATGGCCCTTAGCGGGACGTCGAGGAAGGCGGCTGCGTTGAAGAGCCGCGCGCCGTCCATGTGCAGCAGCAGTGAATGGGTGTGCGCGAAGTCGGCGATCGCGCGAATCTCCTGCGGGGTGTAAACCGTCCCGTACTCCGTCGCCTGGGTGATGGTGATCGCACGCGGCTGGACGTGGTGCTCGTTGCCGATGTCGTGGAGATGCTGACGGATCCCCGGCACCGTGATCTTCCCATTCGGCGATGGAACCGGGAGCAGCTTGCATCCAATCTGCTTCTCCGCCGCGCCACACTCCGATGTATGAACGTGCGCAGTCTCGGCGCAGATAACCGCCTGATGAGAGCGCACCATGCTCTGGAGGCAAAGCACGTTGGCCGCGGTGCCGCTGAAGACCAGAAACACTTCCGCGTCTTCGCCAAGTGCAGCGCGGATCCGTTCTTCGGCGTCGCGGGTGAACGGGTCGGCGCCATACGACGGGACGTGGCCTACATTCACTTCCGCCATCGCCGCCAGCACCTCGGGATGCACGCCCGCCCAGTTGTCGCTCGCGAACGCGCGTCCGGTCGCTTGCTTCTGTCGCATAGCCTAGGATAACGCACCGCGCATCCGAGCGGCAAGAACTGCTGCGAGGTGAGAACTAACGGCTCCGAGGTGCGGACCAACTGCTACTCCGAACTGCTAACTAAATGCGAGTTGGGGGACTAACTGCGAGCTCCGAACTGACTTCTGCGAACTGCGACCTGCGGACCAGCGGCAACGAGTCGTGTTCGCAGTGCGTAGTTAGTGTCCCAAGCCGCAGTCAGTTAGCAGTTCGGAGTGGCGGTTGGTCCGCACCTCGGAGCCGTTGGTCCTCAGTCCGCAGCCTCAATGAAAGTCTCTCGACGCATGAACCAGGTCCCTCACAGGCAGCTCGCTGAATTTTCTGCCGATCACGTTCCGCACTCCGTCGTCGCGCTCGAACTTTCCTTCTACCATCACGAAGGTCGAGAACCTCACCACCTCCGAGTACTCCTCGACCATCTTCTTTGAAACGATCACGTTGATGAAGCCGTGCTCGTCTTCCATCAACAAAAAGACGGTTCCCTTCGCGCTCTGCGGCTGCTGGCGGATTGTTACCAGGCCTGCGGTCGCGATCCATTCGCCGCCTTTCAGCTTCTCGAGCTGCTTCGAGTCGAGCACGCCGGCGTTGCGCAGCTTCTCGCGCAGGTGCTCCATCGGATGGCCGCTGACGCTGATGCCGACCGAGAAGTAGTCGAGGAAAATGAGCTCGTCACGGGTGAGCGGACGCGGCTCGTAGGGCGTGAGTCGCGCCGGTGCCAGCGGCAGGGTGTCGCCGACGGCGCGCATCGCCACCCATGCCGCGCGACGGCGATCGGGCTCCCAGCATCCGAACGCTCCGGCGCGCGCGAGCTGAAGCGCGTCGGTGCGCTGCAGCCTGGCGCGCTGGATCACGTCGTCGATCGACGAGAATCGGTCCCAGCCGCGCGCTACCTTCAGAGCCTCGAGAGATTTCTCGCCGAGCCCGCGGATGTGGCGCCAGCCGATGCGCAGCGCCGGACGATCTGGGTCGTCGGTCGGCTCGTTGGTGCACTCCCAGTCGCCATCCCTCATGCACGGCGGCAAAACCTTCAGGCCGTGACGCCGGGCATCGTGTATCAACGTTGACGGCGGATAGAATCCCATCGGATAGGAATTCAATAGTCCCGCGTAGAACTCCGCCGTGTAGTGAGCCTTGAGATAGCCGGTCGCGTACGCGATCAGCGCGAAGCTCCACGCATGCGACTCCGGAAATCCATAATTCGCGAAGCTCTTCAAATCCTCGGCGATCTTCGTCGCGACGTCCTCTGTCACGCCGCGCTCCATCATCCGCTGCCGCAGCTGCTCGAGCACCCGGTGCAGCTTCTCGACTTTCCTGATATGTCCCATCGTCCGGCGCAGCTCGTCGGCCTGCGCGGCAGAATAGCCGCCGAGCTTCATGGCAATCGCCATCGCCTGCTCCTGGAAGATCGGAATCCCCTGGGTGCGCTTGAGGATCGGCTCCAGATCGGGATGCGGGTATGTCACCGGCTCGAGTCCACGGCGACGCGCTGTGTATGGATGGACGAAGTTCGCCTGGATCGGACCGGGGCGAATCAGCGCCACCTGCACCACTATGTCGTACAACCGATCGGGCTTGGTGTGCAGTACCGACGCTATCTGCGCGCGGCTCTCGATCTGGAAGGTTCCGATCGTCTCACCCGTTGCGATCAGCTCGTAGGTCTTCTCGTCGTCCGGCGGCAGCTTGTACATCTCGGGACGAGTGCCGGTGCGCACCTCGATCATGTCGAACGCGCGTCTCACCAGCGACAGCGCGCCCAATCCCAGAAAATCGAACTTGGGGATTCCGACCGCGTCGAGATCATCCTTGTCGAACTGGATGATGGTTCGGCCCATCGTGGTGTGCTCGACGGGCAAATAGTCGCCCAACAGCGCCGACGACAGCACGAATCCGCCGACGTGGGTCGAGCGCAGCCGCGGCACTCCCTCGAACGCCGCCATCGCCGCCAGAGTCGCGCGGCCGCGCGGATCATCGAAGTTGATTCCCAGCTTCGGCGCGAGTTCGTCGCGGACGTAGACGGCACCCTCGGCGGGATCGCTCCAGTGGATTCGCTTGGAGATTTTGTCCGCCATCTCCACCGGATATCCGAACGCGCGCATCGAATCGCGGATTGCATTCGGCCCGCGGTACATCTGGATGATGCAGGTGATCGCCGCCTGCGCGCGGTTGTACTTGCCGTAGACGTAGTCGAGGACTTCCTCGCGGCGATCATGCTCGATGTCGACGTCGATGTCGGGCGCTTCGGTCTGGCCATCGACGCGGATCTCCGACAGAAATCGCTCGAATAGCAATCCATGCCGCACCGGATCGACCGCGGTGATCGCCAGGCAGTAAGCGACCGCGGAGTTCGCGGCGCTTCCCCGCCCCTGACAGAGAATTCCGTTGCGCTTCGCGAAGTGCACCGCGTCCCACATCACCAGGAAAAATCCGGCGAAGCCGAGCTTGCCGATCACTCTCAGCTCGTGCTCGAGCTGCGCCATCTGCTTGTCGTCGATCTCGCCCCAGCGCTCGCGGGCACCCTCCAGAACTTTCTCGTGCAGAAAAGTGTCGTCGTTGAAACCGGGTGGAACCGGAAACCTTGGCAGCGGCGGCCGCACCCAGGCGAGACTGAAATCGCACTCCGACGCGATGCGCTCGCTCTCTTCCAGTCCCGCTTCGCGGCCCTTCCACCGCTCGGCCATCTCCTGCGCGGAGAAAAGCCGCCACTCACCATTTGGATGCAGCAGCCCACGCGTCAGCGCGTCATCTATGGTTGTGTCGTAGCGCAACGCCGTGAGCACGTCGTGCACGAGCCGGCTCTCGTTGTCGATGTAGCGCGGCTCCTGGCAGATCACCCACGGCACCCGATGTCGCTCGGCGAGCTCGATCAGCGCGGCGGCAAGCGCGGCTTCGCTGCCGCTGGTGTGGTGCAGCTGGACCTCGACGGCGAGCCTCTCGCCAAATACTTCGCGCCAGCGACAGAGAGTATGCTCGGCTTCCCTGAATTCGCCTTTGCGCAGACAGGATGCGACCGGCCCGGACGCCGGACCGGTCAGCACCTGAATGCCTTCACTCCGCTCCGCTACCTGTTGCCACGAGACCCGCGGGCGTCCACGGGTTTTCTTGCCGTCCCCCTTCTGCCAGGTCGACAGCTCGCCGACCCTCGATCTCGTAACCAGAGACGCGACGTTGTTGAATCCTTCCTTCGTGCGCGCCAGAAATCCGACCGGACAGCCATCGACGTTGAGCTCGGCGCCGACCATAGGTTTCACATTGAGACGCCGGGCCTCGAGCGCGAAGCGCACGATCCCGCCCAGGTCGGCGGTGTCGGTGATACCGATGGCGGTGTAGCCGAGCGAGGCAGCTTTGGCGACCAGCGCTTCCGGTGAAGTACCGCCGTCACCAAAGGAAAAGGCGGTATGGGCCCTCAGCTCGACGAATCCCATGGCTGAGATTATACCGAATAAAGACCGAAAGCAAGAGGGAGAATCGGCAGTGGCGACGGTCGCAGAAGTTGCGACGGCGAGTCGCTGAGAGTCACCGCCTCGAATGAACGCACAAGCCGCTTCGAGTGACTAAAATTCAGCCAGCAGTCTCCACGGAACACCGACCCCGATAAATGGCAACGACAGCATCAGCGACCCGCCTGGATCAGAACGCTTATAAATCTTCGGCGGCTTCGGCTAGTCGCATCGAGGAAGCGTATAGTCCTTCGTATCTCGCGGCCGCAATCGCAGCGGCCCTGGTGTTCATTCTCTATCTGATGACCCTCGCGCCGTCCGTCGCGATGTGGGACACCGGTGAGTACATGGCGGCGGTCAAAGTGCTCGGCATTCCGCACCCGCCCGGCAACCCGTTCTTCGTGATGCTCGGGCACGCGTTCGCGTCGCTCCCGATTCCGGTTTCGTACGCGGCACGCATCAACATCATGGCAGCGCTTTGCAGCGCGCTGTCGGCCGGATTGTGGTTCCTCATCACCGAGCGGATCGTCGCGCGCTGGATTGGCGAGCGGTGGCAACGTCTGGTGGTCGCGAGCCTGGCAACATTGATCGGCGCAACGGCGTTCACCGTGTGGAACCAGTCGGTGGTGAACGAAAAGGTGTACACCGTTTCGCTGCTGTTCTTCACGATCGTGTCGTGGCTGATGATTCAGTGGATCGAGGAGCCCGACGCGCCGCGCGCCGATCGGATCTTGATTCTCGTCGCGTACCTGCTCGGCCTTGGCTACTCGAATCACCCGGCTGGATTTCTGCCGCTTCCTGCCGCCGGCCTGGCGATCATCATGGTCAGATGGCGCACCCTGCTGCGCTGGAAGCTGGTGCTGATCGCGCTCGGGGCTCTCGTGCTCGGGCTGACGCCCTTCATCTTCGAGCCCGTAAGGGCGGCGTACTTCCCCGCGATCAACGAGGGCGCGCCGACGGCGTGCACGACCCAGCTCGAGGCGAGCTGCACTTTCACCGAGCTGACGAAGGATCGGTTGATGTCGAACATCAACCGCGAACAGTACGGGGCAAAGGTCGGACGCGGAGCTCCGTACACCGCACAGGTCGGGATGTGGTGGTTGTACTTCAAATGGCAGTGGCTGCGTGATTCACACGAGGTGATGCAGGGACTGCAGTTCGTCGTCGCGTTCCTCTTCCTCGCGCTCGGACTGCTCGGCGGGTACGTGCATTGGGATCGAGACCGAAAGACATTCTGGTATTTCGGTCCGTTGATGTTCACGATGACCCTCGCGCTCATCTACTATCTCAATTTCAAGTACGGCTGGTCGCAGTCGCCGGAGCTCGGCAGCGCGGTCGATCGGGAAGTGCGCGACCGTGACTACTTCTACATCTGGAGCTTCTCGGCGTGGGGGGTCTGGGCCGCGATCGGCCTCAGCTTCATCTGGGAACAGCTCGCCTATGTTCTCGGCGGCGAACCCAAGCAGGAGGAGAAAGCGGTCAAGAAGGCGACGCCCGCGCGGACGTGGCCGACGCGCCGCGGTTTCCAGCTCGCCGCGCCAATTCTTCTGATCGCGCTGATTCCGCTGTTTGCCAACTGGCGGTTCGCCTCGAGGTCGGGGCAATACTTCACCCAACAGTGGGCACACGATTATCTCAACTCGCTCGAGCCTTACGCGGTCGTCATCACCAACGGTGACAACGACACCTTCCCTCTGTGGTACGCGCAGGAAGTAGAAGGAGTCCGACGCGACGTTACCGTAGCGGTGACGACCTATCTCGACACCGATTGGTTCGTACGGCAAATGATCCGCCGTCCGGTCGAGACGTACGATGCTGCGAAAGGGCCGGCGATCTATCGCAATCAGGTGTGGAAGAAGCCGAGCGGGCCACCGCTCAAGATGTCGTTCGCCGACGCCGATGCGATTCCGGAGTACATCCAGATCACCCAGCCGCAAATTTTCCGGCAAGGCAACATGACGCTGAACATCCAGCCGGGGTATCTGGTGAGGCACGATCTGGTGATGCTGCGTCTGATCAAGGATGCATTGCCGGAGCGGCCGATCTACGTATCGACGGGCGGCGGCGCGACGCTCGGCCTCGACCCGTATCTCATCTCGCAGGGTTTCGTGCAGAAGCTGGTGGACCACCCGGTCGCCAACGCCCCCGGTATCGTGCAGATCTCCGGACTGAACCTGGACGTGCCGCGCACCAAAGCGCTGTGGGACACGGTGTATCACGCGCCCGAGGCATTGATAAAGGAAGGCGACTGGATCGATCGTGCATCGTTCGGGATCCCGTACACCTACGCGTTCACGGGCGCGATTCTCAAAGAGGCGATGCTTGCGACCGGCGATACCAAGAGTGCCGACAGCATCATGAACAGGGTGCGCGCGATCGTGAAGGCGGCGCGGATCGAGGGCTTCCCGGGAGTCTAGCGTTGCGGACGGGATTGGCGATCAATCCCGCTCCGCCTGGTTCCAATCGCTATTGTTGCGGTCCGAGCCGAGCCCAGACATCGATCATCCGGTTCTTCGCCGCCGCGGAATCGGCGGGCAGCATCAATCGACGGCCGACAAGCGATGATATCGCGTCGTCGACGTGCCGCAGAAATCCCGCCCTGTCGCCGTACAGCGCGGTGATGCTGGGGCGTGGATCGCCGCTCGCCGCGCGCTCGGCGTCGGTCTTCGGCAGCGGGACGAAGGTGCCGCGAAAACTCACCAGTCGATCAGCGCCGCCGGGGAAGCCGGTGCGGAGCTGCCACGGATAGTAGGTCGCGAGCGGAACCAGAATCTCGACGCTGCGGATTCCTCCGAGCTCGTTGCCGATCGAATCCACCCGCGAGACGAAGACGGGAAATGGCGCGCCGATCTTCGGCGGCTCGAGGTCGACGATTCCTTTGTCCCAGCGCGGACCGAAGTCGAGACGATACGGCTGGTGCGGAACGCGTGCGACCGGCAGGTTGGGAATCTTCGGCACGACGAGGTCGGAAGCCGCGACCAGATCACCGGTGGCGAGCTTGGGATAGACTGACGGTGGTGGCGCGGTCGCGTCGACAACCCAGTCGATGAGCGAAGACATCAATGCCCGCAACGCGAGACGCTGGTCGAGCGGATCGCCGCGATAAGCCGCCGTGCCGGCAACGCGCGCATTGTCAGCAAGCGGCCACGCCGACGGGCTCGAGTGCTGCGCCGACGAGATGACGTAGCGGCGCTCGGTCGGCAGAAATCCAACGTCGGATTTTCCGTCGGGGGTGGTGTGGGTTAGGGAGGCGGCGCGTCCCCAGTACTCGTACCCACCATCGACGTAGAAAACTTTCGTCGTGCTGGTGCCGTGGAGATTGTCGCGCAGGCCGGCGCGCAGTCCCGTCAGCGAATCGGTCGTGGGAACGCTGGTGAAAGGAAAGACATCGGTCGGATAGAAAAACGTCGAGTACGGCTGCGCGTCGCGCGAGGGCTGGGCAAAGCGATGGTTGAAGCTGCCGCGGCCCGCACCGGCGGTGTGGGCAAAGAATCCATCGAATGCCACTCGGCCTTTTTCGTCGGCGTTGAAGCCCTGATAAAGAAACGTGCGGATGAACCTGCCGGTCTGCGAGACGCCGTACCCGATGCCGTAGCGGACGTGCGCGATCGCGTTCGGATCGTACTTGAGGTAGGACATCATGTCGCGTACCGCGGCCATGCCCGCTCCGACCACCACCGGGTCCTTGGCGCGGTAGACGACTTCGTAAATCCGGCCCGGCAGGAATCCCTTCGACATATAGACCGAGCGCGCGTCGGGGATGGGGATGCCGCCCATCTCACGCGCGAACCGCCAATCGCCGCGCGGGACGATGGTGCGAGGGCCGGTGGGATCCGTGCGCACCGTCAGAACGTTCGCGGGATCGTCGGTGTCGGCGACTGGGTAAGCGAGGGTCGGGGCAAGGCTGTGGCCGAGCGGGATCGTCCGTGTCGCGCTATCGACGGTGATGTCGCTTCGCACGAGTCCGGTGATGGGATGCCGCGCTGATCCAACGCTCGGCGCATCGAAGTGGAGCGCGGAGCCGAGGCGCGGAACATCCCATTGCCAGGCGAGCGCGACGATGGTTGCGCCGCGATTCATGAGCAGGGCGTCGCCGTAGAACTCGGACGAAGCGACGGGGGCGCGCGGATCGCGCTCGAGATTGAAGATGAAAGTGGTCATGCCACCGCGATTCACGATGTCGATGACGCCGACGTCGGTGGTGTTGTGGATGTCGGCGGGGCGGAGCATCACGAAATCGCTCGTCGCTTCGACTTCGCCATTGCGGTTGCGCGGAGCGAGGGCGAGGTCGACGATCTTGCGGTTCTCGGGATTGTGCGGGTCGAAGGCGAAGTAGACGCGGCCGGTGATGCGCTCGTAGGCATGGCCGCCGAAGGTTCCGGTGATGGCGTCGCGGGAAAGGATCTGGACGCGGACGACGCGGGCGTCGGCGCTGGCCGAGGACAGCGCGAGGGCGAGGGTTACGAGGAGGGGGCGGGCGAATCGCATCGGGAGAAAATCGCGAGGTGGGCGAGGAATCGTAAGAAGAACAGCAACCGAACGCTCTGGGAACTGCAACGGAACGGGTGCACTGGGAACTGCAACGGAACGGGTGCCAGATGTCAGTAGCATGGCTCTCAGTTGCTAGTTCACTACGTCGGGACGTCACTGGTGGCTGGCGAAGCACAGGCACTCGCTTGTGCCATAATGCGAATCGAGACGTCCGGACGTCGTGAACTGGTCACTGGACGCTACGCCACTGACCTCTGGCACCCGTTCTTTTGCAGTTTCCAGCGCAGCCGTTCTGTTGCAGTTGTTATCAGTCCCACCACCCATGAACGAACCACTCGTCCGTCCGCGCATCCCTGAACAACCACACCATCATCCCCTCCTCCGTGACGCAGCGGAAATACTCTCTGGCGAACGGGTCGGTCCATTGCCCGCCGGAGACCCGATCGGGGCCGGCGGCGGAAGTGATGGTCTGCCACTCCTTGTCGCGGTACTGGGTGGGGATGTCGTGGTCGCGACGGCGCTTCGTCGTCACCGCGATGCGGCGCGGCTCGGGGAGAAGCTGCAGGGTCAGGCGCGGCGCGGCGGTCGCCTTCACCACCCGC
>Ga0207661_10002900_pt1 | contig 11850 bp, 10 predicted proteins | sample KBSC713LmetaG_FD_184337 | JGI IMG/M metagenome (GOLD analysis project Ga0207661, IMG submission 184337) | Corn rhizosphere microbial communities from Kellogg Biological Station, Michigan, USA - KBS C7.1-3L metaG (SPAdes) (version 2) | ecosystem: Host-associated > Plants > Roots > Rhizosphere ... | reverse complement strand
GATCGCGTTGACGCGGATCCCGCGCGCGCCGAGCTCGAGGGCGAGCGACCGCACCAGGCCCAGCGCGGCATGCTTGCTCGCGACGTAGCTCGCGAGGTTCTCGTTCCCGCGCCATGCGTTCTGAGACGCGATCACGACGATCGCACCGCCGTCGCGGAGTGCCGGCTCGGCCTCCTGGACGGTGCGCATCACGCCGCGGGCGTTCACGCGAAAGACGTCGTCCCAGACGTCCGGGTCGAGATCCGCGATCCCGGTCCAGGCGGGGACGATCCCCGCGACGGCGACGAGAACGTCGATCGTCCCGCCGACCGCGTCGCGAGTCTCCGCGAACGCCGAGCGGATCGAGTCGTCGTCCCGCAGGTCGACCGCGACCTCGCGCCAGCCGTCCGGCGCGGTGCCCCGTCCGAGCGACGGCTCGAGATCGAGGACGACGCCGGAGGACGCGCCGGCGGCCGCCAGCTCGTGCACGACGGCCGCCCCGATTCCGTTTGCACCGCCGGTGACGACAGCGCTCCGGCCGGCGAGGATGGGCCACGGGCCGTGGCTACCGCGAATCACGGTGGTCGTCCGGGAAGGAGGGGAGTCGACGGGCCCGCGTCGCGTGCAGCCGGTCGCCTCGGCCCGTGGCGGTCACCGCCCGAACCTAAAACATCGAACATCGAATGTCAACATTCGTCCGGTCGATACGCTAGACTCCGACGCCGCATGGATGCGAACCCCGTCACGCTCGAGCCGATCAGCCCCGGATCCGTCGTCGACGTCGCGTATCGCCGCATCCGCACGCTGATCGAGGACGGCGAGCTCGGCCCGAGCACCCGGCTCCGACAGGGCGACATCGCGGACGCCCTCGCGATCTCGCGCACGTCGGTGCGCGAGGCGCTGCACAGGCTCACCGCCGACGAGCTCGTCGAGTTCAAGGCGAACCGCGGCTTCTTCGTGGCGTCCTTTCGGCTCAAGGCCGTGCTCGAACGGCTCGAGCTCCGGCGGATCCTCGAGCCCGGGTTCGTCCGGCTCGCAACCGAGCGCGCGACCGAGGAGGACCTGCGCGTGCTGGAGGAGATCGTCGCGGCACAGTTCACGGCCTCGACGTCGCGAGTCGCGCACGACACGAGCCGAGAGTTCCACATCCAGCTCGCGCGGACGACGCGGAACGAGCAGTTCGTCCGCGTGCTCGAGGGCCTCTGGTCGCTCGACATCGGGCGCCAGCTCCTCGCGCGACGGGGCACGAACCCGGGCTGGCAGGAGGAGGACGCGAACGAGCACAAGGAGATCCTCGCCGCGGTGGTCGCGCACGACGGCGCCCGGGCCGAGGAGCTGATGGACCGCCACATCGCGCTCACCCAGGAGCATTGGTCGAAGGAGGCGAGCACGGACGGGCTGTTCGAGGGGAGCGACGGGAGATGAAGGTCGAGGTGATCCACCTACGCGCACCCGACGAGACCGAGGTGCGCGAAGTCGCCCTCGCCGAGGCGATTGCGGGCAAAGGCATCGAGGGGGACCGCTACTTCTTCGCCGAGGGTGCCCGGCCGGGCTTGGCGCTGACGCTGATCGAGGGCGACGTCGTTCGTGAGGCCGGCCTCGCGCCGGGGTCGACGCACCGGCAGCTGACCGTCACGGGCACGGGTCTGAACGACCTTGTGGGGAAGAAGTTCCGGGTTGGCGCGATCGAGTGCTACGGCGTGATGCTCTGCGAGCCTTGCCTCCATCTCCAGCAGATGACGCGTCCGGGGATCATCAAGGAGCTCGTGCACCGCGCAGGGCTCAATGCGGACATCCTCACGGACGGCTCGATCTCGGTCGGCGACGAGGTCGTCGAGCTCTAGAACGATCGCGGCGACGAGCGCATGGCTGACCCGTCGCCCGAACCATTCAGACTGGACGTCCCCCAGGAAACCCTCGACGACCTGCGCGCCCGGCTCGCGCGTACGCGCTGGCCGGACGAGATCCCCGGCTCCGAGTGGAAGTACGGCTCGAACCTCACCTACGTCAGGCGCCTCGTCGAGCACTGGCGGGCCGACTTCGACTGGCGGGCCCAGGAGGCCGAGCTCAACGCGTTCGACCAGTACCGCGTGCCGCTCGGCGGGGTCGACCTCCATTTCATCCACCAGCCGGGCGTCGGGCCCGATCCGACGCCGTTGCTCCTTGTCCACGGCTGGCCCGGTTCGGTCTGGGAGTTCCACGACCTGATCCCCCGGCTCACGGACCCGGGGCGCTTCGGCGGCGATCCGGCCGACGCCTTCACGGTCGTCGCACCGTCGCTACCGGGCTACACGCTCTCCTACCGGCCGGGCCAGCCGCGCTTCGACGTCGGACAGATGGGCGACCTCTTCGCGCAGCTGATGACGGACGTGCTCGGGTACGAGCGCTTTGCCGCCCAGGGAGGCGACTGGGGCGGGTACGTCGTCGCCTGCCTCGCCGCCGGTCACGCCGAGAAGCTCCTCGGCATCCATCTGAACTTCCTGCCGGTCCGGCAGGACCTCCCGCTCGGAGACGCGCCGTCCGAGGAGGACCTCGCGTACCTCGAGGAGCTCCGCTTCTGGCAGGCAGAGGAGACGGGCTACCACGCGATCCAGGGCACGAAGCCGCAGACGATCGCGTACGCCCTCACCGACTCGCCGGCCGGTCTCGCCGGCTGGATCGTCGAGAAGTTCCAGACCTGGACCGACCACCGTGGCGACTTCGAAGGCTGGGTCACGATGGACTCGCTCCTGACGAACATCACGCTCTATTGGGTCACCAGCGCGATCAACTCGACCTTCTGGCCGTACTACGCGATCCGCCACGGGCCCTGGCCGCTCCCGGACGGCCGGATCGAGGTGCCGATGGCGTACGCCTCCTTCCCGCGCGAGACCCGCCACCCACCGCGCCGATTCGCCGAGCCGTTCTTCGACGTCCGCCGCTGGACCGAGTTGCCGCGAGGCGGCCACTTCGCCGCGCTCGAGGTGCCCGACCTCCTCGCCGAGGACGTCGCCGCGTTCTTCCGCCCGCTCCGGCAGCGGCGCTAGGAGCCGGAGGAGGGGTGCAATCATCCCGTTTCGGCGAACATTGACATTCGATGTTCGATCATCTAGCGTCCCACGCCATGATCCTCCCAGCCTCTCGAGGGCAGGTCTGCAGTCGGATCGAGGGACCTGCCGCTCGGATGGGTGGATCGGAGGCAGTGCGGAGGTCGCACCGCCCGTCTCCCCCGGAGACGCCATCGACGCGCCGCCGCGTTGGGCGGCAGAGGAGGTCGTAATGCGCAGGATCACCCTGGCACTCGGGGTCATGCTGGCGCTCCTGCTGTTCGGTGCTGCGATGCTCGGCACGGCACAGAGCGCGACCACTCCGAAGTACGGCAAGTGCAAGCCGACCGGAAAGTACAACTCCCTCAAGCTGAAGACCCAGAAGCAGGGCGTTCTCACCGTCGGCTACAACACGATCTCGCCGCGGACCTACAAGGGCAACACGCCCGACAGCGTCAACGACGGCTTCAACTACTGCTTCGCCGCCAACATCGCCTGGCGGGCGGGGATCCCGAAGATGAAGCTCCGCTTCGTCGACTTCGCACAGCTCATCGTCGGCCGTCTCTCCGGCTACGACGTCGCGATCGACGACTTCTACATCAAGCCCGAGCGTGAGGAGAAGGTCGACTTCTCGATCCCGTACGGGCACTCCTGGACGGGGCTCGTCGCCCGCACCGACGGCACGGCCCCGACGAAGGCCGGCATGAAGGACCTGAAGTACGGCGTCACGCTCGGCTCGGTGCAGCAGAAGTACCTCGAGGACGTGCTGCACCCGTCGCAGCAATACAACACGTACGACGACACCGCCCAACTGTTCGCTGCCCTCAAGGCGAAGCAGATCGACGCCGTCCTCATCGACCTGCCTGTCGCGCTTCCTGCCGCGGCGGCGTCGAACGGAGACTTCAAGGTGTTCGCCCAGGTGAAGGTGGGCGGCCAGGTCGGAATTGTCATGATCCAGCCTTCGCCCAACCGGAAGGCGATCAACACGATGGTGCGCCAGATGCTGAAGAACGGCACGCTCAAGAACCTCGAGAAGAAGTACTACTTCGCGTCGTTCGGCGGCGTCGACCCGGACAAGCTGCCGGTCTGGGGGTAGGTCGAAGGAATGGAGGCGACGACGGAGGTCTGGGCGGCCGAGGCTGCGACCCCGGGGGGCGTCAGGCGACTGGCGCCCCCACCGCGCTCTCTTCTCCTCGCGGCGTTCTCGGTCGTCGTCGTCGCCGCGGTCGCCACCGCGTTCTGGATCTACCCGCTCGAGTCGGTCCGCGGGCTCGAGACGCCGAGCGGATGGAAGACCGGCGCCACGGTCGCAGTCATCGTGCTCGCGGCGCTGGCGAGCCTGCTCGTAATCCCGGGGATCCACGCGATCGCCCTCTCGTTCCGTGCGCGCCGGCTGGAGTCGGGCGGTGACGTCGTTGGGGCACGCCACGTCGCGGCGCGGGCCAGGGAGAAGGCCCAGCGGACGCTCGGCTTCGCTCTCGCGGCACTCGCCGTCCTCGCGCTCGTGATGTTCCTCCTGACGAACAACGCAGCCTTCGTCGAGACCTTCCTCTCCTGGGACCAGATCCGTCGGAGCGCCAGCGACATCATCCACGCGTTCTGGCTCAACCTCTGGATCGCGCTTGCGAGTGAAGTGTTGATCCTCGTCGTCGCTCTCAGCCTTGCCCTCATCCGCGCCGCGCCGGGGCGGGCGATGGCGCCGCTCCGTTTCCTCGCGATCGCGTACATCGACGTCTTCCGCGCGATCCCGTTGATCATCCTCCTCTACCTCGTCGCGTTCGGGATCCCGATCGCGGAGATCCCCGTGCTCAGCGATCTGCCAACGCCGTGGCTGGTGGTGATCGGGTTGACGGTGACGACGAGCGCGTACGTCGCGGAGGTGTTCCGCTCCGGGATCGAGACGGTGCATTGGAGCCAGACCGCTGCGGCAAAGTCGCTTGGCTTCTCGACCAGCCAGACCTGGTTCTACGTCGTCGTGCCGCAGGCGTTCCGGCGCGTCCTGCCGCCGCTCCTCAGCTATTTCATCGGCCTGCAGAAGGACACCGCGCTCGTACTGGTCGTCGGCACCATCGACGCGTTCGGGATGGCGAAGATCTACGCGGGGAACTACTTCAACCTCTCGTCGGTCACGTTCGTCGCGATCGTGTTCATCCTCGCGACGATCCCGCAGACCCGCTTCGTCGACTATCTCATCGCACGGCAGGCGCGGAAGACCGGCGTCCGCGCGCTCTGATGGCGCTGCTCGAGATCGATGCCGTCCGGAAGTGCTACTCGGACGACGAGGTGCTGAAAGGCGTGAGCCTCTCGGTGGACTCGCACGAGGTGGTGTGCCTGATCGGCGCGTCCGGCTCGGGCAAGTCGACGTTGCTCCGCTGCATCAACGGGCTCGAGACGATCGAGGACGGCGAGATCCGCTTCGAGGGCGACGTCGTCTCCGGGCCGGGCGTGAACTTCGTCGAGCTGCGGAGGCAGATCGGCCTCGTGTTCCAGAGCTTCAACCTCTTTCCGCACATGTCCGTGCTGCGAAACGTGACGATCGCCCCGGTCAAGATCGGCGGGGTCTCCCGTGCGGCGGCCGAGGAGCGCGCCCGCGTCCTGCTCCGCCGGGTCGGGCTGGAGGAGAAGGCGGACGCGTACCCCGACCAGCTGAGCGGCGGCCAGCAGCAGCGCGTCGCGATCGCGCGCGCCATGGCGATGGAGCCGAAGGTGCTGCTGCTCGACGAGATCACATCCGCGCTCGACCCGGAGCTCGTGAACGAGGTGCTCCTGCTCGTGCGCGACCTCGCGGAGCAGGGGATGACGATGGTGATCGCGACCCACGAGATGAGCTTCGCGCGGGACGTGGCGAACACGATCTGCTTCCTCCACGACGGCCAGATCCTCGAGATGGGGCCGCCGGCCCAGATCTTCGAGGCGCCGCGCGAGAAGCGCACGCAGACGTTCCTGCGGGGCGTCCTGGAAGCCGGGACGATCTAGATGATCGATTCCGATTAGCCGCGACGGCTTGCCCGTCGACGTGCACACGGCCCGCGCCGAGACGCTCTTCCGCCCGCAGTTCGCGCTCGTCTGCGTGTACTCCCTCGCAACGACGCTCGCCGCAGGCACGCTGCTTCCCGTCCTGCCGCTCTACGTGCGGGGGCCGCTGGACGGCGGCGACGTCGCCGTGGGTCTCGTGATGAGTGGCGCGCTTCTCGTCGGCGCGCTCGCCCAGCCGATTTTCGGGCGCCTGGCCGATCGCCGCGGTCGGCGACTCCTCCTGCTCGGCGGACCGCTCGTCTTCAGCTCGTTCGTCGCGCTGTTCGCGTTCGCGTCGGACCCGGCCACGCTCTTTGCGTTGCGGGCGGCCGCTGGCGTGGGGGACGCGGCGTGCATCGTCGGCTCGGTCACGATGATCAACGACCTCGCACCGGACAGCCGGCGAGGCGAGGCGTACAGCCTCTATTCCCTCGCTGCCTGGGCGGGGCTCGGTCTCGGGCCCGTGATCGGCGATTTCGTCCATCGCGCGAGCTCGTTCGACGCCGTCTGGGTCGTCGCGATCGCGCTTTCCCTCTCGGGCGCCGCGCTTGCGGTCGCCCTGCCCGAGACGAGGCCGCAGATCACCCGGTCTCGGCCCGCGTTCGCGTTCTTGAGCCGCTACGCGGCGGTCCCCGGCGCCGTGATCGCCCTCGAGATGTTCGGGTTCGCGGCGCTCGTCGTCTTCTCGCCGCTCTATGCACGCGAGCTCGGCATGCAGGGCGCGGGGCTCGTCCTACTCGTGAACGCCGCGGTCCTCGTGGCGATGCGGGTCCTCGGCCGGCGGCTGCCCGACCGCGTGGGGCCGAGGCGCGCGGCGTCGGCGGGCGTCCTGCTCGCCGCCGGAGGAATCGGGCTGGCCGCCGTGCTCGGCAGCCCGGCCGGGTTGTACCTCGGCGCTGCCGTCTTCGGCGCCGGCCATGCGCTTCTCTATCCGGCGTTGTTCCTCCTCGCGGTGGGGCGCGCGCCCGAGGACGAGCGCAGCGCGGCGCTCGGCAGCCTGAAGGCGCTCGAAGGGCTCGGCTTCGCGTTCGCTGCCGCCTTCATCGGCCTCACGGCCTCGCTCGGCGGGTACGGGGTCGCGTTCGGAGTCGCGGCGGTGATCACTGCCACCGGGCTCATCCCGCTCCGCGTCTTCCTTCCGCGCACGCGCCTAGAGCGGCCGGCCCTTAAGTTCGATGATTGACATTCGGTATTCGAATATCGTAGGATCATGGCCGCGCGTCGGGAGCATGCATGCTCCGCTGCATATGCGTCGGAAGGGGCAGGCACGTGGCTGAGGAGCACGGGAAGGCTCTCGCACGGGACGGCCTCGCGACGCTCGAGTGGATCGAGCGCTACCTGGAGCGCGTCCGCGAGCTGCCCGTCCTCGCGCAGGTCGAGCCCGGGGAGATCCGCGCGAGCCTCCCCTCGCTCCCGCCTGAGCACGGTGAGCCATTCGCGTCCGTGCTACGCGACCTCGACGACGTCCTGCTCCCCGGCGTCACGCACTGGCAGAGCCCGCGCTTCTTCGCGTACTTCGCGACGTGCGCATCGGAACCGGCGATTCTCGCCCAGCTCCTCGTCGCGGGCCTCAACAACGTCGGCATCCTCTGGCGGACGTCGCCCGCCCTCCAGGAGCTCGAGGAGGTGACGCTTGCCTGGCTGGCGGAGCTCATCGGCCTGCCGCCAGGCTGGCACGGGCAGCTCGAGGACGGCGCATCGTTCTCGACACTCGAGGCGCTCGCGGCGGCGCGGCAGGCGCGGCCCGACGACCCGGTCGTGGTCTGCTCCGAGCACGCGCACTCGTCGGTCGAGAAGGCGTGCAGGCTCCTCGGTCTCGAGGTACGGAAGACGCCGGCGGACGAGGCGTTCCGCCTCCGTCCGGACGCGCTCGACCTCACCGGCGCCTGCGCCGTCGTTGCGACCGTCGGCACGACGTCGTCGACCTCCGTCGATCCGCTGCCCCCGATCGCGGACGCGTGCGAGCGGCACGGCGCCTGGCTTCACGTCGATGCCGCCTACGCCGGCGCCGCGATGGTCTGTCCCGAGCACCGATGGGCGTTCGAGGGGATCGAACGCGCGGACTCGCTGGTCGTGAACCCCCACAAGTGGCTGCTCACCGCGCAGGGGTGCTCGGCGTTCTGGACACGGCGCCCGGACGAGCTGCGCGAGGCGTTCAGCGCCGTGCCGGAGTACCTGCGCACGCCGGACGAGGTCGTCAGCTTCAGCGAGTACGGCCCGGCGCTCGGGCGCGGTTTCCGCGCGCTCCAGCTCTGGGCGGTGCTCCGCTGCTTCGGCCGTGAGGGCCTCCAGGCGGCGATCCGCAACGCGGTCGCCCTCGCGGAGACCTTCGAGGGCTGGGTGCGGGACGAGCCGGGCTGGGAGCTCTGCGCGCCCCGGCCTTTCTCGGTGGTCTGCTTCCGGCGAGAGGGCGCCGACGAGGACAATGCCGCGCTGCTCGAGCGCGTGAACGCCGGCGGCGAGGTGTTCCTCTCGCACACGAAGCTCGACGGCCGCTACGTGCTGCGGCTCGCGGTCGGGAATCTCCGCTCGACCGAGGACGACGTCCGCCGCGCCTGGGACGTGGTTCGCGCGGAGGCTGCGTGACGTCGCCGACCTGGCACGAGGTCGGCGCGGCCGGCGACGAGCCCGAGGGGACGCTCCGCCGCGTCGAGGTCGCCGACACGGCCGTCTGCCTCGCGCGGAGCCGAGAGGGTTGGCTGGCGTTCGACGACACGTGCACGCACGAGGAGTGCTCGCTCGCCGGCGGCGAGCTCGACGGCGAGGTCGTGATCTGCCCGTGCCACGGATCGGAGTTCGACGTCCGGACAGGCGACGTGGTCACGCCCCCGGCCCTCGACCCGCTCCCGATCTACGAGGCCCGCGAGGACGGCGGCACGCTGTTCGTCCGCCTGACCGCACCTGCCGCCGGCGACGGCGCACAGGCGGCCGGGATCGCGACGAGGGTCGCGGAGGCGACCGTCCCGGGGCTGACGCTCGACGGGCTCGCACTCGACGACGTCGACCTGACCGATCTGGACGTGTGGGAGCGCGGTGTCCCGTACGACTGGCTTGCCCTGCTCCGGCGGGACGCCCCGCTCCACTGGCAGCCCGAGAAGGAGGGCTCAGGCTTCTGGGTGATCACGCGTTACGAGGACGTGGTGCGCGTCGCCAGGGAGTGGGAGACCTTCTCGTCCGAGCTCGGCGGCACGTCGCTCCAGGACCTGACGCCGGAGGAGCTCGCGGCCCGCCGCTCGATGATCGACACCGACCCGCCGGCGCACACGCGGATGCGCGCGCTCGTCAACAAGGGCTTCACACCACGGGTCGTGAACGCCTACGAGGAGCGGATCCGCGCGCTTGCGCGGGGCATCCTCCAGACCGCCGTCGCCCGGCGCGAGCTCGACTGGGTCGAGTCCGTCGCGGCGGAGATCCCGATGTGGGTCTTCTCGGAGATCATGGGGCTGCCGGTCGAGGATCGTCGGCTGATCATCGAGCTCGGCGACAAGATCCTCGGCAACACCGATCCCGAGGTCGTCGGCGAGGAGTTCGTCGCTGCGCGTGCGCTCAAGGACCCCGAGCTGCGCAAGCTGCCGTTCTCTAGCCCGTTCTCCCTCGACCTCATCGCGTACGGCCGTGCGCTCGGCGAGGCCCGCCGCCGCGACCCCCGCGACGACATCACGACGAAGCTCGTCGAGGCGGAGCTCGACGGCTCGCGGCTTTCCGAGCAGGAGTTCGGGACGATGTTCATCCTGCTCACGACCGCGGGGAACGAGACGACCCGGCACACGCTCAGCCTCGGGCTCGTCGATCTCCTCGCGCACCCCGACGAGGTCGAGAGGCTCGTGGCCGACCCCACACTCGCGGCAACGGCCGCCGACGAGCTGCTTCGCAGAGCGCACGCGGTCCACCACTTCCGTCGGACCGCGACGCAGGACGTCGTGCTCCACGGCCGGCGAATCAAGAGGGGCGACAAGGTGACGATCTGGTACGCCTCGGCGAACTACGACGAGCGCCAGTTCCCCGATCCGTACCGGCTCGACGTCGGCCGCACCCCCAACAAGCACGTCACATTCGGCCTCGGCGGGCCGCACTTCTGCCTCGGCGCCCACCTCGCCAAGCTCGAGGTCCGGATCTGGCTCGAGGAGCTCGTCCCGTACCTTCCGCGGCTCGAGCTGACGGGCGAGCCGGTACGGCTACGCTCGAACTTCTTCAACGGCGTCAAGCGCCTTCCCGTCCGGATCGCCGGATGACCACGCGCACGGAGAGCCCGAGGATGACGGACCACGAACACGAGGCGGAGGCGGCGCTCGCGGCGCTCGACGCGACCGGGCTCAAGGCGGTTCGCCTGCTCTACACCGACCTGCACGGCGTCGCGCGCGGGAAGGACATCCCGCTGCGCCACTTCCCCGGGATGGCCGGGGACGGTGTGACGTTCTGCGGTGCGGTGATGGGCACCGACCTACGTCACACACCCGTCGTCGGCGGGGCGGAGGGGTACGTCGACCTGGCGGTCCGCCCCGACCTCGACACCCTGCGCGTCGTCCCGTGGCTGCCGGAGGTCGCATGGTGTCTCGGCGAGGCGTGGACGCTCGACGGGTCGTCGCACTGGCCGGTGTGCCCCCGCAACCTGCTGCGGCGCGTCGTCGCCGACTACGCCGAGCTCGGACTCGCGCCGATCGTCGCGCCCGAGCTGGAGTTCTTCCTCCTCGAGCGCGACCCGGCCGCGCCCGGTGGCCTGCGCCGCTACGTCGACGAGCTGTCGCGCGTGTACACGGTCGGCGCGGTCTCCGACCCCCGCGAGGTCGTCCTCCGGATGCTCCTCTGGTGCGACGAGCTCGGCCTCGAGGCGTTCGCCGCGAACCACGAGTACATGAGCTCCCAGTACGAGATCAACGTGAAGCACTCGGGGGCGCTCGACGCCGCCGACCGGGCGTTCATGCTCAAGGCCGCCGTGAAGGAGATCGCGGTGCGGGAGGGGCTGCTCGCCACGTTCATGGGCCGGCCGTTCACCGACCAGGGCGGGTCGGGGTTCCATCTCCACTTCTCGCTGAACGCGGAGGACAGACAAAACGCCTTCGCCGACGACACGCGAGCGCACGGGCTGAGCCCCCTCGCGGCCTCGTTCGTCGCCGGCGTGATCGACCACGCCCAGGGGCTGCAGGCGGTCCTCGGGCCGACGATCAACTCGTACAAGCGGATCCTCCCGGACAGCCTCGCGCCGACGCACGCGAACTGGGGGCACGACAACCGCACGGCGTTCTGCCGCATCCCGAACGAGCGCGGGTCCAGGGCCCGCGTCGAGGTCCGCACGGGCGACGGCTCGGCGAACGCGCACCTGATCACGGCGGCGATCCTCCTCGCGGGCCTCGACGGGATCGAGCGCGGCCTCGAGCCGCCCGAGCCCGTGGTCGGAGATGCGTACCGGATGGACGACGCCCACGCGGGGACGAGGCTGCCGGAGGATCTAGGCGCGGCGCTCGACGCGCTCGAGGCGGACGCCTGGCTCGTCGAGCGTCTCGGGCCGCAGCTCGTGTCGACGTTCGTGGCGATGAAGCGCTTCGAGGTGGAGCGGTTCCAGGAGATCGTCGGCGAGCTCGACCGCGACGTGATTTCGGTGTGGGAGGTCGAGGAGTATGCGGCCCACCTTTGACGTCCGCGAACGCCGTGTTCGCGTCGAGGTCGACGGCGAGCCGCGCTGGGGGCGCCGCGACGGCGCGCGTATCTTGCTCGACGACGGCACGGAGGTCACCGAGGCGGAGGCGCTCTACCTCGCTCCGGTCGAGCCGACGAAGATCCTCGCCGTCCACCTGACGTATCGCTCGCGCATCGAGGAGTACGCCGCCCGGAC
>Ga0207661_10002899_pt1 | contig 11851 bp, 14 predicted proteins | sample KBSC713LmetaG_FD_184337 | JGI IMG/M metagenome (GOLD analysis project Ga0207661, IMG submission 184337) | Corn rhizosphere microbial communities from Kellogg Biological Station, Michigan, USA - KBS C7.1-3L metaG (SPAdes) (version 2) | ecosystem: Host-associated > Plants > Roots > Rhizosphere ... | reverse complement strand
CCTCGCCCCACTTGTCGTCGGGCATGCCGACCACGGCCACCTCCTCCACGGCGGGATGCCGCAGCAGCGCGCCCTCTACCTCGATGCTGGAGATATTCTCGCCGCCGCTGATGATGACATCCTTGATGCGGTCGCGAATCTCCACGTAGCCATCGGGATGCACGACGGCGGCGTCGCCCGTGTGGAACCAGCCGCCCTGGAACGCTTTCGCCGTCGCCTCGGGATCGTTGTAGTAGCCGCGCATGATGACATTGCCGCGCGCCACGATCTCGCCGATCGTCTCGCTATCATGTGGCACTTCGCGCATCTGCTCATCGACCACCAGCAGGTCGCCGGAAGTCGAGAGCGCCACGCCCTGTCGCGCCTTGATGGTGGCGCGCTCGCGCATGGAGAGATTGGCGTGCTCGGGCAGCGGCTCGCAGATGGTGATGAAGGGCGCCGTCTCGGTGAGGCCGTAAACCTGCGTGATCTCCCAGCCAAAATCGCCCTCGATGCGCTCGATGGTGGCCGCCGCTGGGGGCGCGCCCGCCGTCAGGATGCGCACGCCGGGCCTGGCCTTGGCCCGCGCCTCTGCTGGCGCATTGGCGATGCTGATGAGCACGGTCGGCGCCGCGCAGAACATCGTCACATGCTCATCATTGATGGTGTCGAAGATGGTCGCCGGGTCGATCTTGCGCAGGCAGATGTGCTTGGAGCCTGCCGCCGTCACCGTCCAGGTGAAGGTCCAGCCATTCGCATGAAACATCGGCAGCGTCCACAGGTAGCTATCGGCGGGCGACATATGCGCGTGGATCAGCGTGCCGACGACGTTCATGTAGGCGTTGCGGTGGGTGATCATGACGCCCTTGGGGCGCGAGGTGGTGCCGCTAGTGTAGTTGATCGTCAGCAGGCCGCTCTCCGGGATGTCGGGCTTGGTGAAGGTCGGCGACGCATTCGCCAGCAGCGGCTCGTAGTCGAGCCAACCATCGCGGGCGCCCTCCAGCGCCACATAATGCCGCACGTTGGGGATCTGCGAGCGGATGCTATCCACCGCGTCGAGCTGGTCGCTGTGCGCGCAGACGATGGTCGAGCCGGAGTGGTTGATGATGTAGGCGAAATCATCGGGCGTGAGGCGATAGTTGATCGGCACGAGGGTCGCCGCGAGCTGCGGAACGGCGTAGAAGCTCTCTAGCTGCGCATGCGTGTTCGGCGCGATATACGCGACACGATCACCGCCCTTGACGCCCAGGCGCTGCTGCAAGACAGCGGACCAGCGGTCGCATCGGTCGGCGAACTGGCCGTAGGTCAGCCGCAGGTCGCCATCCACGACCGCCTCGCGGTCAGGGTAGATCAAGCGGGCGCGCTGCAAGAAATCGAGCGGGGTGAGGGATAGTTCCATAAGGCGACTCCTCTGGCGCTGAGGCGCACGACTGCGGGCCGCTTCACGACGGCCTCCAACGGAACGACATCCATCCACGAACGACGAGACGCGACTACGAGGGAACAGCCATCCACGAACGACTTCGATGGGCAATCCGCCGCGCGAGCACGCGGCAGCCACGGCGCCGCTACGCCATCAGGTCTACTGCGATGTACTATAGCGCGCATTGCGACATAGTGCGACAGATTAGCGGCTCACCCCGGCGCTGGCCAGGCTTGTCAGCACGAGCGGCTCGTCAGCAGTGATGGCCAAGGTATGCTCGAAGTGCGCTGAGAGGCTATTATCGATGGTCGAGACGGTCCACTTATCGCCCAGCGTGCGCGTGCGCGGCGACCCGACACTGACCATCGGCTCGATGCAGACGACCATGCCTGGCCGCAGCAGCGGATTGGGGATGCCCTGCTCCATCGCGTTTGGGATGAACGGGTCTTCGTGCAGCTCGCGCCCGATGCCGTGGCCGCCGTAGTGCTCCACCAACGCGAAGCCCTGCCCCTCGACATAGGATTGCACCGCCCGCGTGATGTCATAGACCCGCGCGCCAGGCTTCGCCGCGCCGATGCCCCTCCACAGCGCCTCCTGCGTCACGCGCAGCAGCCGCTCGGCCTCGGGCGAGACCTGGCCGACCGGCACGGTGATAGCGGAATCGCCATGCCAGCCGTCCACGATGGCGCCGAAGTCGAGGGCGATGATGTCGCCTTCCTTCAGCGTGCGCTTGCCAGGGATGCCATGCACCACCTGTTCGTTGACCGAGGAGCAGATGACGCCAGAGAACGGCGGTGTGCCCTTGGCGGGAGAGTAGCCCTTGAAGTTCGAGGTCGCGCCACGGCGGGCCAGCTCGCGCACAGCCAGCGCGTCGAGCTCGCCAGTGGTGACGCCGGGCCGCGTGGCCGCGCGCAACACCTCCAGAATCTCCATGACGACCTGGCCAGCCCGCCGAATGCTCTCAATCTCCGTTTTGCTGCGATAGTGAATGGTCATGTTTGCCTTCCCGCGCCTCACGCCGCCTGTCTCGTCGGGCCAGCTGTTAGCCGCCCACCGTCGCCAACACCGCTTTGGTCACGACCTCGATGGGCTGCGCGGCGTCGATGCGCGTCAGTTTGCCCTGCGCGCTGTAAAAGTCGAGCAGCTTGATGGTGTCGTTGAAAAAGATGTCGAGCCGATGGGCGATCTTCTCAGGGGTGTCGTCGGATCGCTGATACAACTCGCTGCCATCATAATCGCATATGCCGGGCTGTTGCGGCTTTTTGGTCTTGATATTCCAGACATGGCCGTGCGCGCGGCAGATGTAGCGGCCGCCGAGGCGGTCGAGCAGCAGGGCGCGTGGCGCCTCCAGATAGAGCACATGATCGATGCGCTGTCCCATGCGCCGCAGAGCCTCGTCGAGCGCGTTGGCCTGGGGCGTGGTGCGGGGGAAGCCATCCAGAGTGATACCGTGTGAGCTATGCTCGCGGATGTAATCGAGAATCATCTGGATGACCAGACCATCAGGCACGAGGTCGCCGCGCTCGTAATAGGGCCTGGCTTCCATACCCAGCGGCGTGCCCGTGGCCATATGCTCGCGCAGCAGGTCGCCACTGGCGCAGGGCTGCAAGCCTTTCGCGCGCTCCAGCGCCTCCGCCTGAGTGCCTTTGCCGCTCCCCTGAGCGCCGATCATGATGATGTTCACGCAAATCTCCTCGTTGTGCGCCCGGCGCCAAATCAAAGCCCGGACGCGCATCCCGCCACGTCAGTGTGGCGGAGTCTGTTCGCAGTCACCGCTGGCTGCGGTTGCTCAGCGCATGCACACACAATTTTACGCCGAAGCGGGGCGCCGTTGATAGGGGGATATCGCGTAGCCCGCGAGACGGACACGGTCTGTGCACGGCCGCAGCCATGAATCGCACGCTTCGCGCCGCTTGACGGTTTTTGGAGAATGGAGGCGAGGCGCACGTGCCGTCCCGCCATTTTTCGAGCGGCACTTGCATGTTAACGAAAAATTCGTTAGGATAGCTGACATGGAACAAGGGGCAAACGCCGCCGAGCGCATCATCAGGCGTTTCGGTGGCCAGAGCGCTCTGGCCGCGCTGCTCGGCAAGCGGCAGAGCACGATCGAACACTGGGCGAAGACAGGGCGGGTACCAGCGCAATGGCAAGTCCCGCTCATGTCGCTCGCCCGTCAGAGAGGTGTGATCGTGGAAGCAAAAGACTTCGTAGAACCTCAGCCCAACCTGATCCAGCCAGCAGAGGGTCGCCTCGGCATCCTGCTCGTCGGCCTCGGCGCCGTCGCCACGACATTCATCAGCGGCGTCGAGCACGCCCGTCGCGGCAGCGGTCGCCCCATCGGCTCGCTCACCCAGATGGGTACCATCCGCCTCGGCAAGCGAACGGAAAACCGATCACCGCTCATCCGTGAGTTCGTCCCACTGGCCAGCCTGGACGATCTCGTCTTCGGCGCCTGGGATCCTTTCCCAGACAACGCCTATGAGGCAGCGGTGAAGTGCGGCGTCCTCGACCGACACGAGCATATCGAACCCATCGCCGCCTTCCTCAAGTCCATCGAGCCGATGCCGGCGGCCTTCGACCAACACTACGTCAAGCGCCTCGACGGGCCCAACGTCAAGCGTGGCGCGAAGAAGGAGTTGGCCGAGCAGATTCGCGCGGACATTCGCGCCTTCAAGTCCGCGAATCGCTGCGACCGCCTCGTCATGGTCTGGTGCGCCTCGACCGAGATCTATATGGAGGAGGGGCCAAGCCATCGCCGCCTCGAAGCATTCGAGGCGGCGCTCGACGCCAACGACGAAACCATCGCCCCTTCGATGCTCTACGCCTATGCTGCCCTGATGGAAGGCATCCCCTTCGCCAACGGCGCTCCCAACCTGACGGCGGACATCCCGGCGCTGGTCAAGCTGGCGTGCGACCAGGGTGTGCCGATCTGCGGCAAGGACTTCAAGACCGGCCAGACGCTGATGAAGACGGTGCTCGCGCCGATGCTGAAGGCGCGCATGCTCGGCCTCAACGGCTGGTACTCGACAAACATCCTCGGCAACCGCGACGGTGAGGTGCTCGACGACCCGCAGAGCTTCAAGACCAAAGAAGAGTCGAAGCTCGGCGTGCTTGAGTACATCCTCCAGCCACAGCTCTATCCCGAACTCTACAGCGACGCCTACCACAAGGTGCGGATCAACTATTACCCGCCCCTGGGCGACAACAAAGAGGGCTGGGACAATATCGACCTCTTTGGCTGGCTCGGCTACCCCATGCAGATCAAGATCAACTTCCTCTGCCGCGATTCGATTCTCGCCGCGCCGCTGCTGCTTGACCTCACGCTGTTCCTCGACCTCGCCCAGCGAGCCGGCATGAAGGGTATCCAGGAATGGCTATCCTTCTACTTCAAGAGCCCGCAGCACGCCACCACGGTGTACCCGGAGCATGACCTGTTCATCCAGCAGACCAAGCTGAAGAACATGCTGCGCTGGATGATGGGCGAAGAGCAGATCACCCACCTCGGCCTCGAATACTACCAGGACTATCAGGAGGAATAGCGGGTAGCCGAGAGCCGCTCCGCAGAAGACGACATGAACCTCTCCGCCTGACGTTGCGCGCCAGGGGAGAGGTTCACGTATCAGCGGGCCGCGCTGAATGTCAGCTCAGGAAGCCGGAGTAGTTGCGCATGACCATCTGCGCCTCGATCTGTTTGACGGTGTCGAGCACGACGCCCACCACAATCAGCAGAGAAGCCGCCTGGATGACCTGACTGCTCTGGTTCGTACTGAGCAACGCTGGGGCGATCGAGACGACACCCAGGAAGATCGCGCCACCCAGCGTGATGCGCTTGAGGATGTTGTAGAGATGCTCCTCGGTGCTCGGCCCTGGCCGGATGCCTGGAATAAAGGCGCCCTGCTTCTGCAAGTTCTCCGCCGTGTTCTGCTGCTGCCAGATCACAATGGCGTAGAAGTAGGTGAAGGCGAAGACCAGCACACCGTAGATCACCCAGTAATACCAGTTCGAGCTATCCAGCCAGACGCGCACGTTGCTGAAGAAACTCGAGATGCCTTTGTTCGTGCCGTAGGCGACGAAGTTGGCGATGACGACGGGTAAGAGCAGGATCGAGCTGGCGAAGATCAGCGGGATCATGCCCGCGCTGTTGACCTGCAAGGGGATGTAGGTTGTATCCTCGCTGGCGCGATAGCCAGAGAAGAAGCTGCGCTTGGTCGGGTAGCGGACGCTGACGCGCCGCTGGGCCATGTAGACGATGACCATCGCGTAGGTCATCGCCAGCGCCAGCGCGATGGTGAAGCCAATCGTCAGCAGGCCGCCATTGTCGATGCCCGCGCCGGTGCCACTGGTGCTGACAAGGGTCTGGCCGATGGTCTGCGGCAGGCTGGCGACGATATTGGCGAAGATGATGAGCGAGATGCCGTTGCCCACGCCATTCTCGGTGATCAGCTCGCCGATCCACACGAGGAACATCGTGCCAGCGGTCAGTGTGATCATGGTGGCCAGCGTCGGCACCACCGTCGCGCCGTTGAAGAGGTTGAACTGGTTTGGCGACACCGCCTGCAGATTCACCAGAATCGCCATCTGGCTGAACGCCTGGAGCAGCGCCAGCGGCACGGTGATGTAGCGCGTGATCTGCGAGAGCCGGTTCTGGCCCGCCTCACCCTCGCGGCTCAGCTCGCCCAGCCGCGGGATAATGCCTTGCAGCAACTGCACGACGATGCTGGCGGTGATGTAGGGATAGACGCCCAGCGCCACGACCGAGAAGTTCTTGAAGGAGCCGCCTGAGAAAGCATCGAGCAGCCCGTAGAATTGCTGCAGGTTGCTATTCTTGTTGATGATGCTGCTCAGACTACTGGGATTAATACCCGGCACTGGCACGTAGGCCATGACGCGGAACACCAGCAGCATAGCCAGTGTAAATAGGATCTTCTTGCGCAGATCCGGCACTGTCCACATGCTGCGGAGCCGGTTCCACATGCTCGCCTCCAGTACACGCCAGCAGACGCCAGGGGGCTTTCGCCAGGGCCGTCGCCAGGAGGAAATCGCTTGCTGGAGTATCACTACTCCATCCAATTACCCATACGCGCTCAATATACACTAACCGTGTCCGCAACGCGAGAGTAACAGGACTCTCGCGCCGCAGACACGGATATATTGTGGGCGCAGCCAGCGCTACTTTTTCTTGGCCTCGTACTCCGATGGCCTGCCGGAGCGCTTGGTCTGCTTGCGCTCTGGCGGCGCGATCAGCGTGACCGTGCCACCCGCCTCCTCGATCTGCTTGCGGGCAGATTCGGAGACTTTGTTGGCCGTCACCTTGAGCGCGCGATCCAGCTTGCCCTCGCCGAGCACCTTCACCATCTGCTTCTGGTCGCTGGGACGGATGAAGCCCTTGGCGACCAGCGTCTTGGCGTTGACCTCCTCGTTGGCCTGATACAGGCTGATGAGGTCGCGCAGGTTGACGACGGTGTAGACCTTCTTGAACGGGTTCTTGAAGCCGCCCAGGTAGGGCATGCGCTGCGAGAAACGGTTCTGGCCGCCCTCGAAGTATGCCGGGATGCTGCCATGCCCGGTGCGCGCCTTCTGACCCTTCTGGCCACGGCCAGAGGTCTTCATGCGCCCGGAGCCGTGGCCGCGACCCAGCCGCTTGTGCGACTTACGCGCGCCATAGGGGGCGTGCAGATCAGAGAGCTTCACTTGGTCGCCTCCTCAGTGGATTCGACAGGCTCAACGCTCACCAGATGCGACACCTTGTTGACCATCCCCAGGATGACCGGGGAGTCTTCGTGGATCACCGACTGGTGGAGGCGACGCAGCCCCAGCGCCTCGACCGTCGCTTTCTGCTTCGCGTTGTAGCCGATGACGCTCTTTGTATACGTAATGCGGATTTTCGCCATTGTCGTCGCTCCAGACACGCCGCAGCGGCAGGTCGCCGCCGCAGCGCGCTTCATTCTCGCGTCATCTCACTACCGACGCGGGCCACCGCCCGGACGGCGCGGGCCACCGCGCCCGGGGCCACCAGGGCCGCCGCGGCCAGGGCCACCAGGGCCACCACGACCCGGGCCGCCCGGGCCACCGGGACCGCCGCGCTCATTGCGGTCGCCAGGGCCACGGCGACCACCCCGGTCGCCAGCGCCACGGCGGTCGCCGCGATCCTCGCGCTCCACCCGCTCCACAGGCGCAACCGCCGCAGCGGCGGCTGCCGCCTCGGCGATGCGCGCCGCCTGGCGTGGGCCGACCAGATCGCGCACGCTGCGGCCACGGCGGGCCGCCTCGGAGTCGTACGAGCGCAGGCTGCGCAGGCACTCAATCGTCGCCATGACGGTGTTGAGCGCGTTGGAGCTGCCCAGCGACTTCGAGAGGATGTCGTGGATGCCCACCGCCTCGACCACCGCGCGCACCGCGCCGCCGGCGATCACGCCGGTGCCGGGGGCGGCGGGGCGCAGCAGCACCTCCGACGCCGAGAAGCGACCGCGCGACTCGAAGGGGATGGTCGTGCCCAGCAGCGGCGCTTCGATCACGCGCTTCTTGGCATCCTCCACGCCCTTGCGAATCGCCTCGGGAACCTCAGCGGCCTTCCCGATGCCCACGCCCACATGGCCAGCGTGGTCGCCTACCACGACGAGCGCGCGGAAGCTGAACCGACGCCCGCCTTTGACTACTTTCGAGACGCGAGCGACCTGGACGACCGTCTCTTGCAGGTCGAGCCGCGTTGCATCAATCTTCGGCATGAATCTTCCGATCTCCTCGCGCCTAGAAGTCGAGGCCGCCCTTGCGGGCGCCATCGGCCAGGGCGGCTACGCGCCCATGATAGATGTAGCCACCACGGTCGAAGACCACGCGCGTCAGGCCAGCGGCCTTCGCACGCTCCGCGAGGAGGCTCCCCACCTGATACGCGACCTGCACGCGGCGATTCGCTTCGATGCCGCGATAGCCCGTCGTAGAGGACTCTTCGCCCTCGGCGGGGGCCTTCAGCGTCGCCTTCACCTTGGTCAGATCCGCATCGCGCGAGGAGGCGGAGACCAGCGTGCGGCCCTTGGCGTCATCCACGATCTGGGCATAGATCTGGTTGCCACTGCGGAAGACGCACAGGCGCGGGCGCTCGGTCGTGCCGGCCAGGCGCTTGCGCACGCGCAGATGGCGGCGCAGGCGCGACTGATTCGCATACTGCTTCTTAATCATGCGCTACTTCTTCTTCCCGCCGACCTTGCCGGCCTTGCCCGCCTTGCGCCGGATGACCTCGTTGGCGTATTTGATGCCCTTGCCCTTGTACGGCTCAGGCTTGCGGATCGCGCGAATATTTGCCGCGACCTGCCCGACGAGCTGCTTGTCGATGCCAATCACCGTGAGCTTCGTCGGCCCCTCCGTGGTGAAGGAGATACCCGCAGGCGCGTTCACCATCACCGGATGCGAGTAGCCGACTGAGAAGACCAGATGGTCGCCCACCTTGGCCACGCGGTAGCCCACACCGTTGATCTCCAGCGACTTGCTGAAGCCCGTGCTCACGCCCACCGCCATGTTGTTCAGCAGCGTGCGCGAGAGGCCATGCAGCGACTTGCTGGTCTTGGAGTCATCTGGCCGCGAGACGGTCAGCGTGCCGCCATCCTGCTGGATGCTCATAGACGACGGGAAGGTATGCGTCAGCTTGCCCTTGGGGCCGGTGACGGTCACGGTATTGTCAGCGCCCACCTCGACCTTTACGCCGGAGGGGACGGTAATCGGAGAGCGTCCGATACGAGACATCTGTCGTCCTCCTTACCAGACGTAGCAGACCACTTCGCCGCCCAGCCCTTGCTGGTACGCCTTGCGGCCCGACATCATACCTTGCGGTGTCGAGATGATCGCGGTACCCAGACCACCCCGCACGCGCGGGATCGCATCGCGGCGCGTGTAGACGCGCAGGCCCGGCTTGCTGACACGCTTGAGCTGGGTCAGCACAGGCCGCTTGTCCACGTAGCGCAGCGTCACGATGATGGCGCCTTGCGGCCCGAACGGGTTCTCTGGCTTGTGGTCTACCACGAAATCTTTGATATAGCCTTCCTCTTTGAGGATCTGCGCGATGGCGATCTTCATGTTTGAGGAAGGGATCGTGACGCGCGTGTGCCGCGCCATGATCGCGTTGCGGATGCGCGTCAGCATATCCGCGATGGGATCGGTCATGTTCATGCCGCGTGTTCTCCTCGCCAGTCCTACCAGCTCGACTTTGTCACGCCGGGAAGCAGGCCCTTGAGGGCCTGCTCGCGGAAGCAGATACGGCAGAGGCCGAACTTGCGGATGTACCCGCGCGGACGACCGCAGACGCTGCACCGGTTGTGCCGCTGCGTCGAGTGCCTAGGCTTGCGCTGGGACTTGACGATCATCGAAGTCTTTGCCATCGTTGCCCCCTCCAGGGCGAGAGACCGGGCTTCGGCTCCAGGCGCGTCGGGCGCATGGCCGGTTTCCGGGCTCCTTGTCCCGCTCTATGCGGATGCTTTCAGGATCACTGCGCGCGAGTTGCGCTATTTCTTGCTGAAGGGCATGCCCATCAGCGCGAGCAGACGGCGGCCTTCTTCATCGGTGCGGGCGGTCGTCACGATGGTGATCTCCATGCCGCGCACTTTGTCGATCTTGTCGTAGTCGATCTCCGGGAAGGCGAGCTGCTCTTTCATGCCCAGCGTGTAGTTGCCGCGCCCGTCAAAGGCGTCCGCCGGAACACCCTGGAAGTCGCGCAGACGTGGCAGCGCCAGCGTCATCAGCTTCTCCAGGAAGTCGTACATGCGCTGGCCGCGCAGCGTCACCATCACGCCGATGGGCATGCCCTCGCGCAGCTTGAACGCCGCCACCGAGCGCTTGGCCCGCGTCACCACGGGCTGCTGGCCAGTGATGTCGGCCAGGTCGCGGCGCGCATTCTCGATGGCCTTGGGATTCTGTGTCGCCTCGCCCAGGCCGATGTTGATGACGACTTTATGCACCGAGGGTACCTGCATCGGGTTCGAGTAGTTGAACTCCTTGCGCAGCCCCGGCGCGACCTCATTGAGGTAACGGCTCTTCAGGCCGGATGTGGTTGTGGTGGCCACGGCTTAATCCCTCGTGTGCTCTTCAATCGGTTTGCCGCAGCGCTTGCACACTCGGCGCGTCCGGATCTTCTGGTCGGCGCCCTGCGCCACGCGCTCATGCGCGATGCGCGTCGGCTCGCCGCACTCGGTGCAGATCACCATCACGTTCGAAACGTGCAGCGGCATGGTCTTGTCGATGATGCCTGCCTGCACGCCTGCGCCTGCCCGCACATGCTTCTTGACGATGTTCACGCCCTCGACAATCACTTTGTTGTCGCGCGGTATCGTTGATAGCACCTTCCCGCGCTTGCCACGGTCTTTGCCCGCCAGCACGAGAACGGTGTCTCCCGTATGCACGTGTAGCTTGGCCAGGTGCAGGGGCTTGCGCGCTTTCAACTTTGGGTCAGCCATTGCGATATGTCCCTCGTTCCCTTGCCCTTTGGCCTGATCGTCTCACTCCTGGCGTTCCTGGTTCGCCAGGTTGCGCTCGCAGGCTCCCATCGGCTCCTGCTGGCGCCTGGGCGACGCCCACTGGACGCCAACGACTGGCGTAGTCTGGACGCCTGCCCAGCGGTCAGATCAGTCGCCTGCGCCGAGGAGGTCTAGAGGTTTCCTCTAGAGCACCTCTGGCGCGAGCGAGATGATCTTCATGAAGGCGCGGTCGCGCAGCTCGCGCGCGACCGGCCCAAAGATGCGCGTGCCACGAGGATTGTTGCCACCCGAGATGATGACCGCCGCGTTGTCGTCGAAGCGAATGTGGCTGCCATCAGGCCGCCCATATTCCTTCGAGACCCGCACGACCACCGCCGTGACAACCTCGCCCTTCTTGACCGTGCCATTGGGCGCGGCCTGCTTGACGGACGCTTTGATGATGTCGCCCACGCTGGCATAACGGCGGTTGGTGCCGCCCATCACGCGGATGCACATGATCTCTTTCGCGCCGGTGTTGTCGGCTACCTTGAGCCGGGTCTGCACCTGAATCATGCTAGCGCTCCTCTGCCTCCGCTGACTGTGGGTCGAGCTGCGACACCACCTGCGCCACAGACGGAGCCTGCACCGCGCGCCTCGTGATCTCTACCAGACGCCAGCGCTTGTCTTTGCTGATCGGGCGCGTCTCTTCGATGCGCACCATGTCGCCAGGCAGCGCCTCGTTGTGTTCGTCGTGCGCCTTGAATTTGGTCGTGGCCTTGTAGGTACGCTTGTAGAGCGGGTGGCGCTTCAGCGTCTCCACGGCGACCACGATGGTCTTGTCCATCTTATTGCTGACCACTCGCCCGGTCTTCTGCTGGCGGCGCGAGGCTTTCGCCGTCGCGACGGCCTGCTCAGTCGTCTTGGGCTTGGCGACACGCGGCGCGCGCGGCGCCTTCGCGACCGTCTCGGCCTTCGCAGTGGCCTTCGTGGTCTTGGTCTCAGCGGTCTT
>Ga0207661_10002898_pt1 | contig 11851 bp, 10 predicted proteins | sample KBSC713LmetaG_FD_184337 | JGI IMG/M metagenome (GOLD analysis project Ga0207661, IMG submission 184337) | Corn rhizosphere microbial communities from Kellogg Biological Station, Michigan, USA - KBS C7.1-3L metaG (SPAdes) (version 2) | ecosystem: Host-associated > Plants > Roots > Rhizosphere ... | reverse complement strand
AGACGGACGGCTTCGACTTCTCCACTGTCCCGACGGCCTCGTCGCTCCTGCGATCTCACCTGACACTATAGAGGGTTTTCATCATCTTCGGTGGGCCGAAGGCCCATACCCAACAGACGGAACGTTTCCGGGTTCTTAGGCACCGCAAGGAAACCCGGAAACCTTCCGTCTGTCCCCAGGTTTTTGAGGGGGTGGGCCGCTCAGATGAGCGGCTCGGTATTTTTAACCGACTATGAATCAGCAGCTTACGGGAGCGGGCCGCTCTAGCGTGAGCGGTTGGGCTTCTTTTTGACCGTCCCCATGATCTGTTCGTTCAGCGCTTTCAGGCGGTGGAACTCCGCGATCCACTCCTTCAGCGTCTTCATATTGATGGTCCGGACGCCGACCGTTTTGTCGAGCCAGTCCTCGGCATCGCCTTCGGTGAAATAGAAGTAGTTCTTCGCTTTCGCGAGACGCTCCTTGCGGCCGAGACGCGCGAGCTCGTCGTTGATGGTCTTGAGATGAAGGGCGGGCACGTCAGTCGCGATGCGCCAATCGAATCACGCCTGCGATGCCGCCGCCGAGCAGGATCGCTCCGATCAGAAAGGGACGGGCGATCGGGAGGCCGATCAGCCCAATGGTCACGAAAACGGCCGTAGTAATCAGCCCCGCGACACCGCCGCCGACTCCGAATTTACTGACATTCGGGGTCGCCGCAGACGGGTCGAACGTTTCGGCGTGCTTCATGCCGCTACCTCCGCGTCGCGCGGGGCCAAGTGCAGCGCCTCCGCAACGCCCTTCCATTTTCTCATGACCAGCTCGGCGATATTCAGCGCGAGCGCGAGCACCAGCAGCGCGGGCCACAAATTCATCGTCGTGCGGATGCTGCGGCCGGCCGCGTCGAAGACCGATTTCGGCGCGGGATTGAAGTGGCCTCCGGTCGCCGCGGCGATCTGGCGGAGGAGCGCTTCGTTGTTGCCGTACTCCAGCATCTCGTCTTCCTGACGATAGAAGCCGATCTCGGGGAACGCGCGCGAGTCGGCGGCCGGGCGGACGCGCAGCAGTCCCTGCGTCGCGCCGATCGCGAGCCGCCCGCGATAATGTCCGGCGGCGATCTTGCTGACGTTCAGCGGCGCCTGGAAGCCGTTCGGTCCGAACGCGAAAATGTCCGGGACCTTGGCCGGCTCCTCGACATTCTTCGACAGTCGGTAGTCCACCACGAGTTCGTTCGACGCGCGGTCGAACTCGGCGGCGGTCTCGCTCTTGGGCGCGTGCGGCAACAGGTCGCGGAAGACGTTGGCCCAGAATTTATCGAAGCCTGGCCAGTTGATCCAGCCGGCCGCCCAGCGATTCTTCGCGTCCGACGTCCACACTGCCGAGCGTCCCAGGCCATATTGCCAGCGGACGAAGAGCGGGTCCGTCCGGTCGGCGTCGAGAATGCGGTCGGCCGTCGGCCGCGCATCGAAGCGCACATAGCCGCGCAGCGGCGGAGCGGTCTCCATCCCGACCCCCTCGAGGATCTCGGTCTGCTTCAGGACCTTGGGCTGGATGTTCTTCTCGACGGCGGTGTTGCCCGTGTGCTCCTCGACGTCGCGGAGCAGCAGTTGCTCGAGGCCGGCCGGATCGTTCAGGAAATACGATTTGCCCTGCGCATTGGTCGCGACCTTTTCGAGGAACGCGCGATTCACGTCCTGCCCCAGACCGACGGTCGAGATGGTGACGTGGTTCGCAACGGCGTCGCGCGCGAGCGACATGCTGTCGCCCTCCTCCGAGATGCCGTCGGTGAGCAGCACGATGTGCTTGTAGATCGCCTGTTGCGGCAGCACCCGCTGATAGGCCTCGGTGAGCGCCGGCGCGATCTGGGTGCCGCCATCCGGCGTGATTCCGGAGATCATGCGCTTGATCGACGCGCGGTCGTCCGCCTTGCGGATCGGCACCGCCCATTGGAACGAGTTGTCGAAGATCAGGACTCCGACGCTGTCGATGGGGCGCAGATTCTCGACGACCCCGATCGCGGCGAGGCGCGCCAGCTCGATCTTGCGGCCCTCCATCGACGACGACTTGTCGATGATCAGGACGACCGCAGTGCCTTCAGGCGAGCGCGGCGGAGCGAGCTTGGCGGGCAGCGTCCGTTCCAGCGGGTCTTCCTCGCGGCCCTTCTTATCGACGTAGATGTTGTGTTCGCCGGCGATCCAGATCAGTCCACCGCCCTGCTTCACGTGATCTTCGAGCGCGGCCTTGCGCGGGGCAGGGATGCTCTCCATGTCCCAGTTGTTGATGACGATGAGCTGGTAATCGTCGATCTTGTCGGGGATGCCGTTGGTGACGTGGTCGACCTCGAACTGGTTGGCCTGGAGCGCGGTGATCAGGTGCTGTTCGCTGGTCGCGGGATCGCGGGAGAGCAGCAGGACTCGCGGGCTGCGCAGCGTCACCGCATCTTCGAAGCGAGCCTCGCCGAGCCCCTCGGCGGCGATCTTGCCGGCGAGCGCGATGGCGCCGGCGGAGTTCACGCTGGCTTGCAGGCGCAGGTGATTCTCGCCCGCCGCGAGGTCGACGTGGTTGCTGCCGATCGGCTTGCCTTCGGCGGTCATATCGACCGTCGCCTTGGCGGCGCGCGGCGACGTGACGGTCACCTCGATCGGGAAACGCTCGCCGCTGAAGACTTGGCCGGGATAGCTGATGGATTCGAGCACGAGGCCGGGCTTGGGACGTCCCGCCAGTGGGACCGTATCGACCGGAACGCCGAGCTGCTGCGCCTGCCAAATCGCGCGGGAGACGCTGCCGAGATTCTCATTGCCATCGGAGACGAGCAGGAGTCGGGGGACCATGCCGGCGGGAAGCGCCGCGGCTCCATCGCGGATGGCCGCTTCGAGATTCGTCCCGTGGCCCGCGGCGCCCGCCGTGTGCCGCAGTTGCCAGTCGCTCTTGACGCGCTCCTCGGCGGCAGCGTTGCGCGTCGCACGCGCGAACGGCACGACGCGGACCCAGTGCCGTCCGCGGGCGCGCTCGAGCTTGCCGGCGTAGGAGGACTCGGCGACGAGATCCTGCGGGGAAACGCTGGCGGAGGTGTCGGCGAGCATCGCGACGGCGACCTTGCTTTCGTACACCGTGAGCTTGGGCGAGGCGAGGGCGAGGGCGATTGCTACGAAGGCGCCGGCCTTCAGCGCGAGCGCGGCGCGCCGTCCGGAACTGCGCCACTCCCAAGCGGCCCAGGCGAGCGGCAGGAGCACCAGCAGCAGCGCGAGAGGATGATCGAACGTCATTGCCGCGCCTCCGTCGCCGATTTCCCGGATGCTGCACGGGCAAGGGAGCGGCGTTTCATGAGCATCGGACCGATGGCGAACCGGCCGCGCCGGAAGCGGCCATAAAGGAACCACTCCAGCGCCAGCCCGAGTGCGCCGAGAATCGCGAGGATCGGCCAGATATCGCTCGATCCGTCGAGCGAGGGAGTGAAGCGCGGGATCCCCTTACCGGCGTCGGCGGGCGGCTCCCATTTCGTGTCCCAGAGTTGCGGGAGCGTAAGCGAGTACATGTACTCGCGGTCGCCGGCGACCACCCGCACGGCGCCCGGCGCGCCGGAGAAAAAGTCGATCGCGCGGTCGCGTAGCGTGAAGGGCAGCGCCGCGCCGTCTTCCGACAGCACCTTCACCTGATCCTGCGGCGTATCCTGATCGAGCGTCACGCGGAGAGCGCCGACGCTGCCCGCGTTGATCTCCCAGCGGCGGAAGATCTCGGGGGAGATCCAGCGCAACAGATTGGCGAACAGCAGCGGCGTGGTGAGCTCGTAGCGCAACGGTGTGAGTGCGGGATGGAAGCCGAAGGCCACGACCTTGGGATGGCTGGCGCGCGCCACGATCACCGGACCGCTGTCGACCTCGCCGACCGACTCGCCCGGAGCGGCGTCGAAGACCAGCGCCTTATCGAGCTTGAAGTCTTTGGAGCGCAGGCCGGCGGAAGCGGGATGTCCGGGCGTCCACTGCTTGAACGCGGCTGCTTCCACCGTCTTCCGCACCGGGATCGGCGATCGCTCGGCAGGCGGCGCGATCCAGATGGAATCCGCGGCGGGACGCTGCGGCGGCGCGAAACGGTCCAGGATCACCAGTCCGGTATCGTTGGCGCGATATTCTTCCGGCTTGCGATAGACGGCGGTCACGCGCGGTGTTGCGTTGAGGACGGGCCGCAGCAGGTCCGGCTCGTTCGAATAGACGGTGACTTGGAGGACCGGCTGCGAGGGCAGTTCGATCTCGGCGTTATCGTCGGCGGCGAACGCGTCGTGCGGCGTCAGGTGAATGCCGAGGATGCCGGCGGCGCGCGTCCGGTACTGGAAGCTGACTTCCTGGTCGGCCGCCGGCTTCAGGGTGAGGTGCTGGGTCCCGGCGGGGACGCGTCCGACGTTGCCGGGCGGTCCGAAGTCGATCGAGATCGCGGCGACGCGCGGCTGGTTCCCGTAGTTGTGGACCGACGCAAAGATCTCCCAGGTGTCGGGGTCGGAAGCGGAGCGGCGGGCGCCGACCTTACGGAGTCCGGCGTTTTCGGGCGAATCGGTGACCAGCAGCGTGCGCAGATTCTTCGGAGGCGCCGCAGCCGACGGGTCGCGGTCTCCCGTGCGGCCCGCTCCCACATAGACGATTTCACCGGCGCGTCCGCCGGCCTGCGCCTGGATGTGGCGGGCGAAGACGAGCGCCTGGTCGAGATTCAACGCCGTCGATCCCGGCTGCGATCTTTGGATGGCGTCGGCGATCTTGCGGCGATCGGGCTCGAAGCCGGTCGCCGGAGTTGCCAGGGCGTCGGCGCGGACCAGCATGACGCGGTCGCGGGCAGGCAGCGCGTTCAAATAGCGGCGGGCGCGGTCGCGAGCGAGATCCATGAGGGTGCGATTGCCGGAGCGGGCGGCCATCCAGGCGGAGGTGTCGACCAGCAGGACGTGGTCGCGGCCCGCCTGTTCGGGCGACCCGAGCCGCAACTGCGCGATCGCGAGGATGAGCAGCGCCATGCTGACCAGTTGCAGGATCAGCGACCACGGCTGGTTGATGTGGCGCCGGCGCGCCGCGGCGGCGGGCTGCTCCGCCGCGACCCAGAACCGCAGCGTCGAGACCACCTGCTTGCGGCGCGAACGGTCGAGCAGGTACAGCGCGACGGCCATGGCGGAGATCGACCCGAACACGGCCACGAACTGCAGTAGAGAGAGGTTCAGTAGGTACACGACAGATCTCCGGCCTTCACGCGATTCCCTGCACCCGGATCAACTCCCCGAACACCACCGCCTCTAGCGGCATTGCCGTGGAGAGCCCGGCGTAGCGGCCATTGCTGCGCACCGCCAGCCGCCGGATCTCGTCGCAGTACTCCTCGAAGGCGCGCGTGTAGCGATCGCGGGCGGCATCGTCGAAATCGAGCTTGAGGGCGGCCCCGGTCTCCGCATCGCGCAGTTCGAGCTCGCCGGTCCATGGCGGACGCCGGTCTTCCTCGGTCCAGAGCTGCAGCAGCATTAGCTCGTGGCCGAAATCGCAAAGATATTGGAGCGCACGCTCGCAGCCGTTGTCGTCGAGAAAGTCGGAGATGATGATGACGAGCCCGCGCTGCGCGTAGCTGCCGATGAACTCGCGGATGACGGCCAGATAGTCCGTGGCGCCGCCGGCCGTCAGGCCCGCGATATCGTTCATGACGCCGGTGAAGCGATGGCGGCCGCCGGTGCAGAACATGCGCTTCCCGAGGCGGCTCGAAAATCCGTGGATCTCGATCGTGTCCAGCCGGACCAGCCCGATGTAGCAGAGCGAGGCGGCGAGCCGTCGCGCGAGCTCGAACTTCGCGCCGTCGTGAGCCATCATCGACTCGCTGGTGTCGATCAACAGGCGAACCGGGACGCGCGGCTCCACCTGAAACATCTTCAGGAAGAGCTTTTCGAGACGCAGGTAGGCGCGCCAGTTCACCGCGCGCAGATCGTCGCCGTGGTGGAAATTGCGGTGATCCAGGAACTCCTGCCCGGCGCCGGGGAATCGCGAGCGATTGTGGCCGCCGACCAGCCCGGCAAACGACTTCTGCCAGTGCAGCGTCAGGCGCTCCAACTTCTCCAGAAATGCGCGGTCCAGCAAGGGCGCGGGAGGCATATGCGATTCTACGCCGAAGCGGCGGCGGGCACACCCTGGATGATGGTCGTGAGGAGGCTTTCCGGCGTCTGCCCGTCGGCGTGGGCGTCGAAGTTCAGGATGATGCGGTGGCGCAGGACGGCGGGCGCGACCTTCTTGACGTCGTCGAGCGAGAGGTGGAAGCGGCCCTTCATCAGCGCGTTGACGCGGCCGCATTCGACCAGCGCCTGGGCGCCGCGCGGCGAGCTGCCGTAGCGGATGTACTTCTTCGCGAGCTCGTGGGCTTCCTTCTGCTCCGACTGGGTCGCCATGACGAGCTGGATGGCGTACTCGCGGACGTGCTGCGCGACCAGCACCTGCCGGCAGACGGCGCGGACTTCGAGAATCGCGTCGCGGTCGAGCACCGGCTCGGGGCGCTCACCCTCGGGCTGAATGGTGCGCTCGACGATGCGGCTGAGGTCGTCGCGCGTTGGGTAGGTGACCAGGATCTTCATCAGGAACCGATCGAGCTGCGCTTCGGGCAGCGGATAGGTGCCCTCCATCTCGATCGGGTTCTGGGTGGCCATGACGAGGAACGGGCTTTCCAACTCGTGGGTCTTGGTGCCGCTGGTGACGGTCCGTTCCTGCATCGCTTCGAGCAGCGCGGACTGCGTCTTCGGGGTGGCGCGGTTGATCTCGTCGGCCAGCACCAGGTTGGCGAAAATCGGACCGTGCTGGAAGCGGAAGGCCTTGCGCCCGTGGTCGTCGGTCTCGACGATCTCGCTGCCGATGATGTCGGCGGGCATGAGATCGGGTGTGAACTGGATGCGGGAGTATTTCAGCGAGAGCGTCCGCGCCAGGGTTCGGAGGAGGGTCGTTTTGCCGAGGCCGGGAACGCCTTCAAGCAGCACGTGGCCGGAGGCCAGCATGCAGATCAAAACGCCGTCGACGACGTCTTCCTGTCCAACAATGACTTTCGCGATTTCCCGGCGGACGGCGTCCAGCCGGCTGACGGCAAGTTCGAGGCTCGCTTGGCTTTCCACGTTCTCCATTCTAGAGCACGCGGGAGGCGGGGATTGGGCAATCCAAGACCCGGGTCGTCCGGATGGGGTTAAATCGGCGCGTTACCTACGCTTCGCCGTGCACGCCGGCACGGTTTCCGATGCGCCCGGCCAGGATCATCAGCACGGAAGCCATCTCGCGAAGGGCGGCGCGCGCTTGTTCGGGCGCGGCCACTTTCGTCACCGAGTACCACATCTGCATCATCTTGTAATCCCACACCAGCAGGCGCTCCTCGAAGCTTTCGAGGGCGAGCCCGGAGGCATGCTGCACGAGGTACGTGAGAACCTCGTAATCGCGCTGCAATGCGCTATGCAACGGATCGAGCTGGGGTTCGGAGCCGAGGCGGCCTTGCACCTCGTGGAAATTGAAACTGGCCTGCACCGCCGCGCTAAACGAATGCGCCTCTTCCTCTCCGTTTCGGACAAGAAGGATACAGGTGTACCGGAACCAATACACCAGAAGCGCGGCACAAATGACAATGATCAGAATGCTGGTAAGCATCGTAATCGGAATTTCAGCTTTGGTACTAGTCTAACCATGACGAGTCTAGCATTGGCCCCGGAGTGGCGCAACCCGTTTTTCACCCTACGGATACACGTTGGTCGTACGACTTAAGTGAACTCGGGTTTTACCTCATTTACGTGCTCCGGCAACCACTTCTACGCCGTCCCGCTACAATGCGGTTGATGCGCCGGCGTTCCTCCATCCGCAACTGGACCGAGTACGCGCTGGCACTCGCGGTGGTCGCTTCGTTGCGTTGGACGCCGCTCCCGGTGTCGAACTGGCTGGCCCGTCGGTACGCCGGTCTGCTCGATCTCGCGATCCCGCGGCTGCGCCGCGTCGCTCGGTCCAATCTCGCCTTCGCGCTTCCGAATGCCGACGCGGAGCCGATCGTCGATGGCGTCTTCCGCTCCATCGCCCGTTTGCTGGTCGCCTTCGCCCGATTCCCGGACATTCGTCGGGAGACCGTCGCCGATTGGGTCCGCTGTGAAGGCATGGAACACTACGACGACGCCATTCGCGCCGGCCGCGGCGTCCTGTTCGCGACGGCGCACCTCGGGAACTGGGAACTGAGCGCGTATGCCCACGCCCTGTTCCGATCTCCGATGCATGTGGTGGTGCGTCCGCTCGACAATCCACTGATCGACGCTCTGGTCGAGGGGCGGCGGGCGCTCTCGGGCAACCGGCCGATTGCGAAGACCGATGCCGCCCGCGCCATCCTGAGAGCGCTCAAGGCGAACGAGGCCGTCGGCATCTTGATCGACCAGAACTCCGCGCCGGAAGCCGGAGTATTCGTCGACTTCTTCGGAGTCCTGGCCTGCGCGCCCGCCGGGTTCGCCAAGCTCGCAGCTCGAAGCGGCGCCGCTGTGATTCCCGGCTTCGCGCTGTGGTCGGAGCAGGAGCGCCGATATATTCTGCGCTTCTATCCGCCGGTACCGATGAGCGGCGACGCAGCCCGAGATACACAGGCGATCCAGTCGCAATTGGAGAGCGTTATCCGCGAATATCCCGACCAGTGGTTATGGATCCACCGGCGATGGAAGACGCGGCCCACGGGCGCGCCATCGCTGTATGAATCGTCACGGGCGCCCGGCAGGTGACGTAGTACGATAAAGGCCGGAGAAGGGATGAATCGGCTGAAGCGCTCACCGCTGCACGGCGGCGTTTTCGCGGTGGCGGCATCGGCCGTGGCGCTCCTGCTCACTTTCGTTCTCAGCTCTTACCTCCAGCCCGACATCTTCGTTTTTTTCCTCGCGGCTGCCTGGATCAGCGCATGGCTGTATGGCCGTACGGGCGGCTTGGCCGCCACAGCGGGCTCGGCAGTCGCGATCGTCGTCTTCTTCCTGCGGCCGTCGGATGCCACGCCGCTGTGGAGCACCGTGGTCCGGGTGACGGCATTCGTCATTCTGAGCGGGATCGTGACCTGGATGACCGCGTCGTGGCGGGAGGGACGACGCCTGTTCTCCGCGACGCTCTCCGGTATCGCGGACGGCGTCGTGGTGGCCGACCCCGACGGGCGCGTCACATTTCTCAATCCCGTCGCCGAAACGCTCACCGGGTGGCCGCGCGCCGACGCCAAGGGAAAGCCGTCGGATCAGGTCCTGAAGCTGCTCACACAGCAGGCCCGCGAACCCATCGAGAATCCGGTAACGCGCGCGCTTCGCGAGCGCATTCTGATCGGCGGACAGCAGCCGGCGATTCTGGTCTCACGCAGCGGCAGCGAGGCGCCGGTGGAGCATACCGCGTCGCCGGTCCGCGACGATTCGGGCGAATTGCAGGGCGCCGTGCTGGTATTCCGCGACATCAGCAAGCGCATGCAACTGGAGCAGCAGGCGACCCACGCGTCGAAGATGGAGGCGGTCGGACGGCTGGCGGGCGGGGTGGCCGGCGACTTCAACAACGTCCTGACCGTCGTGACGGGGTATGCCGAACTGCTGCGCACCGAAATCCCGGCGACGAACCCGATGCGCCGGTTCGTCGACGAGATCATCTACGCGGGCGAGCGCGCCGCCGCGCTGACGCGACACTTACTCGCGTTCAGTAGGGGCGCGACCGCGCAGCCGCGCGTGCTCGATCTCAACACCGTCATCTCCAACATGGAGCCGATGCTGCGCCGCCTGCTCGGCCAGAATATCGAGCTGATCCTGCTCTCGACTCCTGGGATCGGCCGCATCAAAGCCGACCCCGCGCAGATCGAGCAGGTGATCGTCAATCTGGCGACGAACTCACGGGATGCGATGCCGCGCGGCGGCAAGCTGATCCTCGAAACGGCGAATGTAGACGTCGAGGCGACGGCTGGGCAGAACATCGGCGTGAAACCCGGGCCCTATGTGATGCTCGCGGTGAGCGACACCGGGGTCGGCATGGATACGGAGACGCGGTCGCGCCTGTTCGAGCCGTTCTTCACGACCAAGGCGCCGGGCGGCGGCAGCGGCCTTGGTCTCGCGACCGTCTACGGCGCGATCAAACAGGCCGATGGATACGTCACGGTCTACAGCCAGCCGAACTGCGGCACGATCTTCGAGGTCTACCTGCCGCGAGTCAAGGAAGCGCTCGAAGAGCCGGCGCGGAAGGGGTCCGCCAAGGGCTCGGAGACGATCCTGCTGGTCGACGACGAAGAAGGCGTGCGCAAGTTGGTCTTCGCCGTTCTCAAATCGCACGGGTACGACGTCATGGAGGCGGCGAATGGGGTCGCGGCGCTGGCGGCGTACGAGAAGAACGGCCACAAGGTCGACATGGTCCTGACCGACGTCGTAATGCCGCAGATGAGCGGCTTCGAGCTCGGCAAGCAGTTGGGCGAACGCTCGCCGGGGCTGAAGATCCTGTACATGTCCGGCTTCCGCGACAATGCGACCGGCGCGGCTAGCGGGGATGCGCCCCGCGCCTTCCTGCACAAGCCGTTCACGCCCGACGTCCTGCTCTCGAAGGTCCGCGAAGTGCTCGACAACGCGGCGGTTTAGGCGGCTTTCGCCAGCCTCTGCTGATATTCCGCGATCAGCACCATCACCGAGTATTCCTCGGGACGCAGTCCGAGGCCGCCATAGGCGGAGTCCTGCTGCTCTCCCTGCTGCATGGCGGGGAAAAGCGTGCCGTCCGAGTACGACTCGAGGATCGTCGGGTGGATGTAGTATTTCCGGCAGGTCGCGGGACGGTTACCGAGCTGGCGCGCTACCGACTTGATCGCGGTCACGAGAGTCCGCTTGCCGGTCGTGGCATTGCGGCAGGGGCCTGCGGCGTAGAGTTCGCGCGCGGCGAGGACGGTGCCTGCCCACGTGCGGAAATCCTTGGCGCTGAAGTCCTGGCCGGAGATCTCGCGGACGTAGCGGTTCACGTCCGCGGAATCGACCCGGCAGATCTCGCCCGCGTCGTCGACGTACTGGAAGAGCTCGTAGCCGGGGAGGTCCTGACACTGCTTCACGATGCGCGCCAGGCGCTGGTCGCTGAGCTCAATGGTGTGCTCCTGCCCGCTTTTTCCCCGGAAGCGGAAGAGCAGACGGCCGCCGGCGATGCGTACGTGGCGGTCGCGCATGGTGGTGAGGCCGAAGGAGTCGTTCTCCTTCGCGTACTCGTCGTTGCCGACGCGGATGAAGGTGGTCTCGAGCAGACGCACGACGGCCGCGAGGACTTTCCTCTTGGGAAGACCCGGAAGCTTCAGGTCCTCCGCGACCTGACGGCGGATGAGGGCCAGCACGGTCCCAAAGGCGATCATGCGCGAGAACTTCGCCTGATCGCGATGCTCCCGGTAGGCGGAGTGGTAACGATACTGCTTGCGTCCGCGGGCGTCCCAGCCGTAGGCCTGGATGTGGCCGTGCGGGGAGGGGCAGATCCAGACGTTCTCCCAGGCGGGCGGGATGACTATCGAGCGAATGCGGCGGAGGTGGCGCTCATCGCGCAAAGGCTTGCCATCTGTTCCGAGATAGCGGAAGGATTTGCCGCAACGAATGCGCCGGATACAAGGTCCGGAGCCGGAAACGTAGCGCAGACCCGCTTCCTGCGCCGACGCGCACGGGTCGATCATGGTCAACAAGAGGGCAATTGGGAGACCAGGGTAAAAAACTTATCTCTCGCAGAGGCGCAGAGACGCAAAGAAAACGAACAGCAACGCGTGCGATTTTGTGTTCTTTGCGCCTTCCATGAGAAGGCCGTTTTTGTCAACACACACTTCTCGCAAATCGACTGTCGAGGCCGTCGCGACCGCCGACCGACGGGAACTGCTCCGTACCACTCGCCCCCTTTCCCTCATCCCA
>Ga0207661_10002895_pt1 | contig 11859 bp, 16 predicted proteins | sample KBSC713LmetaG_FD_184337 | JGI IMG/M metagenome (GOLD analysis project Ga0207661, IMG submission 184337) | Corn rhizosphere microbial communities from Kellogg Biological Station, Michigan, USA - KBS C7.1-3L metaG (SPAdes) (version 2) | ecosystem: Host-associated > Plants > Roots > Rhizosphere ... | reverse complement strand
TGACTGACAGTGCTGGCCAACGCCCGCGGCGTCGACGAAGCGTGCGCCGAGGTGGCCGCCGCGATCACCCCGCGGGTCGGCCGGGGTCGGCCCGACCACCGTCGCCATGCTGTTCCGCAACGCCGTGACCGCCGCCGAACACACCACTGCATGACCCATCCGACCGGCGCCATCCAAAGCCTTACGCCACCGCCATCGCTGACCGCCAAAACACGACGTTCGCACCTGCCGAGCATCGGTCACACACCGTACCGGCACCCACCCTGGCCACCGCGCCGGATGCGGCAGATCAGGAAACCAAGATCGCCGTCTGGCTCAATGCCTAGGCGTGATCTGGATCGTGACTCGGTGCTCACGGCAGCGCCCGGCGTCCGCACCGCTTCGGCGAATCAAGGCGAGCACGGGTGCAGCCGCACGCAGCCATGGCCGGGGCTCGGCTCGGGCAGTGCGAGGTATGCGTCGCCGGCACCGTCGACGACGGGCCGCGGAGCAGTTGAAGGTTCACTCCGCAGACGAGGGCGGTGGATTGCGCGAGCCGGTGGAACGGGCAGTTGCCCGGCGCCAGGGTGGCTCGTCGTCCGAGCGGCAGGTCGTATCCGGTTTCCTCCAGTGCGGCGTGCAGGTTGTCGGCGGCCGCGCCGATGGTCTGACCGGCCTCATAGGCTACGTGTGGCAGCGCTTCCCGTGCGGATACGCGATTGTCTATCGACTCGGCCACGGCCCTGGCGAGCAATCCGCCGACCGGGTCGTAACGCCGCTCGGCACCGATACCGCGGTCTGCCCTCGCCCCGCCGGTACAGCATGGCTTGGCGCTTCGTCGTAGTGAACCTCCCACTGACTGTACGAAGCGCGCTGATTCGGATCGCGAAGAGAGAGCTCCGGCCCTCTACGCAGTGCGGGGAATGTACGCGATGGCCTCGACCTCGATTCGCAGGTCCGGATTGGACAATGGGGCCACAACCGTCGACCGGGCCGGTAGCGGGTCGGCGAAATACTCTCGGTAGATCTCGTTGAACGGGTCGAATAGGGTGGCATTGAGCAGAAATGCGGTTACCTTACAGACGTCGCCAAGGTCGCCACCCGCAGCGCGGCAAACCGCGCGGACGTTGTCAAGGACAACACGGACCTCGGTGTCGAAGTCGCCAATGACGGTACCGCCATCAGGTCGCACTGCCACCTGGCCTGAGATGAAGACGTAGTCGCCAGCACGCGTGCCGTGCGGCAGGGGCAGCGGAAGGGACGCGACCTGGTCGCTGTGGACGTTCTCGATCATGGCTGCCACGTTACCTGCACAGCGAAAGTGAACTGGGCCAGCCTCACCTTCCCGGGCGCGAGTCCACGGAACGTCGAGTACCGATACCGGAGCCGTGCAGTGAGGCGATGCTAGACGAAGCTCGCCGGCGGGGCGTTCTATATCTAGGACGCGTTGGCGGAGACGGTGGAGGCGCCTGTTCGCTCGCAAACAGACGGATGTTAGCAGCGCCACCGGATGGCTACCCGGGCGCCTCAGCGAACGGGGCCGGGCCAACGCCGCCGACATGGGTCGGCGGCGACGCGACGACGGCCTCGCCGCCGTGTTCACCTCAGATCTGCACCGCGCCGTGCAGACCGCCGAGATCGCGTTCGGCAGCACCGACATCCCGATCCTGCACGACTGGCGGCTGCGCGAGTGTGACTTCGGTACCCGCAACGGCTCACCTGCTGCGCAGATCAGCCGGGACCGCGTCGACTTCTGCGATCGTGCGTATCCGGGTGGGGAGAGCCATGTTCAAGCGGTCGCCCGGGTGGCGCGATGCCTTGCTGATCTGCCGACCCGGTGGGCCGCACGACGGGTCATGCTGATCGGGCACCTGGCGACCTACCAGGCGTTGGAACACGTGAGCACCGGCCGCAGCGTGCGGGAACTGGTCGCGGCCAGCTTCGAGTGGCAAGCCGAGGGGTGGCAGTACCGACTCGATGATCGAGTCGGATAATCTATTCGGCCAGGTCGTCACGCAGTTGCGGCACCGGCCAGGCGGGATCGGGCCGGAAATCGGTGTGAGTGCCGTCGAACGGGAAGTCGCCGGCCTCGATCAGTGTGATCAGCCGATCGCCTTCCGCGCGGACCGCCTGGGCCTCAGCCTGGTCGAAGTAGAGGCGATGGCCGATGCGGCGATCGAACTCCTCGGTGTCCTTCCACTCCCACTGCAGCACCCGACACCGAGGACGAGCACGAGCAGGAAGAGCCGGTTGCGGTTGCGCACCAGAACCTCCGATTCGGTTGAGGCCTTGTTCGGCGGCAGGTGGCTCCGAACGACCAGCAAGCGATGCCGCAGATGCTGTCGTGCCCGCCTGTGGCCGTTGAGCGACCCGGACGCGTGCGACGACGAGAGCGTCCGGCGTCCAGGCGAACGCCTCAGTGCAGCAAGCCGCCGCCCTCACAGACTTCGCCGACAAGCCGCTGGTCGTCCTGACCGCCGGCGTCGGCAGTGATGCCACCCACACAGCGGCGCAGAACCACCTGGCCACCTTGTCGACCAACAGCACGCACCGGGTCGTCGACGACGCCACCCATGAAGGACTCATCGCAGACCAAACACACGCCGCCGTCACCACGCAAGCGATCCTCGACGTCGTCGCGTCGGTCCGCAGCGCCGCACCGCTGGACCAGTGATCGGGAACGCCAGCCGCACGAGCAGTTGTCCCTGCTGACGCCAGGCGGTGATCTGTTGGTTGGTCCACACCGCGGTTCTCGCGGTCGGGATGGCCGCAGGAGGCCACCCTTCGTTGATGAGCGATCGCTGACGCAGCTCGACCGCCAGATGATCGGTCTAGCGCTCGACGGTCAGTGACGGCAACGGCTCACCGCCGGCCGGGACGGCAGCGGCCCGGGCCCGTCGCCGCGCGCTGGCGCGCAAATTGCGTGCGTGCAGCAGCGCCGCGAGCACAAACAGCGGCCCGTGGGTCAACGGCAGGGTGCCCGCGAACCAGGTCGGCAGGAAGATGTCCACCACCGCGCCGTTGGTCGCGCCGAGCGATTCCGCCAGATCGGTCAGCGGGCAGCGGAACCCGTTGACGGCGAAGATCAGGCACTCGCATGCGACGACCGCGGCGGCGATACCCGCGCGCCGACCCGAGCGCCGGACGATGCCGGTGTAGAGCATGTACAGCAGGCACACCTCAATCGACAGCCAGGCGACCGTGTGAACGATCTTGATCGTCACAATGGCGTCGGACGCGTGCCCCTGCAGCCACGGGTTGCCGTGAAGGAACGGCACGCCGAACACGACGGCCGCGGCGACCGCAACCACAGCGCACGGGACCAGTACGATCGCACGCCGGTACCACCGCGTTGACCCAGCCTGCCGGGGCGCGAAAGTAGACCGCGCGGACCCGACTACCTCAGCCACGACGTCTCCCGGACACAAGCCCACCCCCTCGGGAGGGCCGGGTCAGGTCGCCGGCGCAGTAAGCGCGCCGCCGGTTGTCCCGGTGACCGCGGCCTGCGGCGAGCGCGGTTTCCGTAGCCAAATCATCGGGACTCTCTCGCTGCTGCTGGTCGAAGGGCGGCGGTGGTCATGTCGTTCTCCTTGTGTCGATTGGTGAGCACCCATAGAGGTGCGAAGGTGGTACGCCGGGCTGGTCGGATTCGGCCTGAGCGAGCGAGGGTTCACGATGCGCCGCGTGTTGTGGCGACCGTGGTGGTGAGACCGACCAGTGCGGTACTGACCTTCCATAGCCGTGCCGCGGCGGCGGTGTCGTAGGAGACCCTGCTGGAGGTCTTTGGTTTGCGGTTGGCGAAATATCGGCCGGTGGCCCCTTCGAGCTCGACCGAGGACGCGAGATAGATCGTGGTGGCCGCACCGGCGGCAGGGGTCTTCATGAACAGGCGCACCAGCGGCAGCATCGCCTTGATGAGGCCGGCCGGGTCGTCGGCGCCGAAGTTGGTCCGCACCACGCCCGGGTGCAGCACGGTCGCGGTGACGCCGGTGCCTTCCAGGCGGCGGGCCAGTTCGTAGGTGAACATGACGTTGGCCAGCTTCGAGGCGCTGTAGGCCCGCTTCCCGGAATACTCGGCCGTGCCTTGCAGGTCGTCGAAGACAATACGGCCGGTAGCGTGCGCACCGGAGGAGACGGTGACCACGCGCGCCGGGGCGCTGCCCTTCAGCCGATCCAGCAGCAGGTTGGTGAGCAGAAACGGGGCAAGGTGGTTGAGCGCGAAGGTGTGTTCCAGGCCGTCGGCGGTGACATGCCGGTGGGCCCAAAACCCGCCCACGTTGTTGACCAGTACGTCCAGCCGTGGATAGGCGTCGAGTACCTCGCCGGCCAGCCGGCGGACATCGACTTGGGAGGACAGGTCGGCGGTGAACACGTCCACCGCTGCCGGATTCCCTGACGCGACGCGGATGTCGGCCGCCGCGGCCTCGGCGCTGACACGGTCGCGGCCGGTTATGGCTACCTGGGCGCCCAGGGCGGCCAGCCCGACCGCGGTGGCCTTGCCGATGCCCCTGGTGCCACCGGTGACGAGCACGTTCTTGCCGGTCATGAGTGGTGTGCCAGTCATCGCCGACTCCTTACCAGTGATGGCGAGCGCGTGGGCGGCCGCCCACACGGGGCGTGGGCCCGCTGCGGTGGCGGACGATCGTAGGGTTGAACACCGGCGCCCGGCCGTCCCACGGCGCGCTCGCTCGGCTACTGAACGGTTGGTGCGATGACGGCGGTGCCGGGGTCTGTGCCGCCGGTGTCCAGCCGGAACGGCGGGTAGGCGTCGGTCATCAACGATGTATAGGCGGCGACCCGCAGCACCCACCGGTTCAGGCCGAGGATGAAGTCGTAGAGGCCGCGGGGGTAGCGGCCGGTGAAGGCCAGGACGATGGCGGCGATGAGTACCAGGAGCCCGATGAGGCCCCCGGCCGTCCAGCTGTAGTTCTGGGTGTCTGAGCGGGTGGCGAGCCAGCTGCCGCCGCCGGCGAAGATGCCGACGATCACCAAGTGCGGCAGGGCCAGCAGCCACCACTTCACCAGGACCAGGCCACGCGAGAGGTGTTCGGGGTAGGGCACGTGCAGTTGTGCCGGGTAGTCGGGGACTTCGGCAAGGGTGAATGGCGGGTACCGGTCGGTGCCCAGCGCGCTGTAGGCGTAGTAGTTGACCCGCCAGGTCCACCGCATGACGCCGAGGTTGAAGTCGAAGATCGGCCGGGGGTAGCGGCCGGTGAACAGGATCGCGAAGAACGCCACCACGGACGTCACGAAGAACGCGATCCACAGGAAGAGCAGCACGACGTAGTGTGGGATAGTCAGGACCCACTTCACCAGCCACAGCCAGCGGGACAGGTGCGGATCCAGACGCGCATCCACGCGCACCGGATAAACGGACGCTACGGTCATGATCGACTTACCTCCAACGGATCGGCGGTCACCCCGGCCCGCGGGGCGTCAGCGCCCGACGAGACCAATGGTTAGTGCACGGGCCCGTCCGGTGAACCGAGTGGACAGGCCTCATGTCCCACGACACGCCGCACGGTCATCGCTGATGACGACGTGCCGGTCGGGATCCTCTACCAATCGCTCGGCCCTCAAACACGGCGGTGCCGCGTCTGGCTGCCGAGGTCTGGGGCAACGTGCCCGGTGGGCGCCGGCCGTCAAGGAACTGACGAACCGATCCACACCTAACTGTACGCGCTTTCCGCGGCCCCGCGCCGTGACGGCCAGCCAATTCGACGCGCGCCCCGCGTCGACGCCAACAAGGGTCTGGACATGGCGGGCGCGATCACCCGGCCGCTCAAGCACCGGACGTGGGCGCCTCACCGTCGACCCATGCTCATCGAGGAATCGAGCGGGATCTTCGCGGTGATCGCGACCCGCGTCCGACGTACGCGCCGCCGGCTGGTGCCAACCACGTCGACCTGGCCGGAAACCTGCACGCCTACCTACGTCGGCGCGATGCCAACGCCCGCCACCCCGACGTGATGACCGCCCAACGCCGAGAACGCGTCCGTATGCGCGGCTAGCGCCACCAACACGGGGGCGTCGATCTCGCAGCGAGCGAACCGGTCGGCGACGATCCGCTGTGCGTTCCACGCGCTGGGGGAACGTCGCCGGAATGCCACGATGATCACAGAGGCCAGCCGCCGAGGATGAGCAGTATCGTGACTCCGGAAGCGATCAATCCGCCCCCGCCCGGGCGTGCAGGTAACCGCAGTGCATCATCTCGTTTCAACGCTCCTCGTCGGGTTAGCACCGTACGAGACGACCGACAGTTCAGCAGCAAGCTCCGCTGCCCAGGAGTCGATCGCCGCCCAATCGCGGAAGTCGCCGTCGGCCACCCGTAACGCCAGGACCACAGCCTTCTCGGCAAAGCCGAGCCGGTGCCGGTCGAGGCGGCCGGTGAACACCCGATGGCCACGCGCGTGTGTGGTCGTGACGAGGTCGGCCACGTCGGCGGGTTCGTCGGCCGGCTTGGATGGATCGCCGATCGGACCGCTGGAGAACAGCCATACCGGCCGCGGCGGAAGGGCCGCGATCTTCGCTGCGGCGTGGCGGGCGTCGTCCAGCCAACGTCCCATGTAGACGGCACTGCCGAGCACCACGGCGTCGTACGACGCCACCTCAGCGATGTCGGGCGCCGGGCAGACGTCCACGACTGTGTCATCCGGAAGGCCGGCACGCAGCGCCTCGGCTATACGTGCGGCGATCTCGGTGGTGGAGCCGTGTTTGCTCGCGGCGCTGACCAGGATCTTCACTATTGGCGCTCCCGTCTGGTGGTTTGTTTGGGTTGGGCTCTCGCGACCCGGAACGTGGCTCGCTCGGCCCGCTGTTTGATGCCGTGGAGCATCCGCCGGCTCATCACGAAGCTGACCACCTCGACCGGCTCGACGAGCAGGACGGCCCACCGTCGCAGGTATCCGTAGCGTTCCCGCACCACGAGCCGGGTCTGGGCGTGCGGGGCGTCCTGCAGGACGAAGGCCCAGGAGAAGGTGTACGGCGGCGGCATGGCGCCGATCGGGATCCCGCCACGCAGCACCAGGGCGCGGCCCGGCTGGACGATGGCTACGCTCGGGCCGCCGCCGGGGTAGAAGTTGACCGCGTCGCCGACGTCGACGTGCTGCCATTCAGCGACGATCCGGTCGGCGCTGTGGATGTCGCAGCCCATCAGGTTCTCCAGGAAGTCGTAGCTGTAGAAGCCGCCGCGTCCCTGTCCGAGCTGGGCGATCCACGGCCACACCTCGTCGGCCGACGCGTGGATCGTGACGGCCCGGGTCGCTGCCAGGTCGGCGTGCGGCACGATCTCGTCTCCGGGCAGCGACATCGCCACCTCGTGATCGGAGGCGCCCCACCGCAGGTATCGCCATCTGAGGACAGACGCGATCGCTGCGACGGCACCGCCCAGCGCGACCGATCGCACGTTCAACCCAGGTACATGTCTCATGACGCCTCCACAGGTCGTGTCCCCGCCGGGTCAGTTTCCCGGTCGGGTGGTGTGCCGGTCGTCCGCCGAGCGGTTCGGAGCAGACGCGTGGCGAGCCCGAGGCTGACGATGACGACGGTGGCCATTGGCGCCAGCAACGGCCAGCCGGGGCTCTCGCCGCGGGCATCGGCGATGAACGGGGTGAGCAGGATCGGCAGACCGGTCAGGCCGAGGAAGACGAGCATGCCGGGCCCGATCAGATATCCCAAGGGTCGCCGTCGGACCAGCTGGATACCGGCGACCGTTGCGGCCGGTAGGTAGAACGACAGATCCAGCACGTGTACCGGGTTCGATGGCAGACCGAGTTCACGAGCTCCCGCTGGTACCTCTCCGGAGGCGATCGACGGAATGAGGTCGCGCAGCCACAGTGCGGCGAAGAGCGCCGCGATGATGATGAGGAACCAGCCGGCGAGCGTGGTGCGCGGGTGCTGAAATCGGGCGGCGACGGCGTGCGGGTCGAGGATCGCCGATCCGCCGATCAGGGCGAATAGGGACAGGCTGAGGACCGCGATCCAGGGCAGGAACAGTGGCCCGACGTGGATCGACAGGGTGTAGATGACGTAGTTGTAGACGGTGAACGCCAACGTCCCCAGCCAGGCCAGGTGGGCGGCGAGGGAACCGCGACGGGCGAGCAGGGCCAGGACGACGATCGCCGGGCACACGATCGCGAGGCTGACGGTGTCCTGCGCGATCGCCTGGTCGATGAACGCCGATGTCTCCGTGCCGTAGATCCGGTCGATGTCGGCAAGTCCGACAATGTTGGCGAGGCCAGCGATGCACGCGGCCGCGATCGACATCCACGGCCAGAGTGTGCTGTGGGCGCGCTGCCACGACTCCGGCTCGGCGTGGCCGCGCTGCACCGGCCCCGGATCCGGGGCGAGGTCGGACCGGGTCTGGTGGTGCCGCGTCCCGGTCACCGGGCATCGTGTGGTTCTGGCGGCGACGAGGCGAGCGTTCCCGCTGTCCAAGGTTCCACACGGGCAGCCGCCATCAGGCCGGCATGCCATCCGGGTGCGCGGCCGTGTGCGGGTGGTCCGATACTTTCGGTCTGATGGTCGCTGCGGGCCAGTAGCCACGCCGTCAGCGAGTTCGAGTTCCACATGTCGCCGGCGCGGAGCTGGTCTCGACCCCACGTGAGCATGGGTACCTCCGGTACAAGACCCAGCAACCGCCGTGCACGGGTCGGGTCATGACTCACGCGTCGGGGTCCCCCGACGGCGTCCGTCGCGTCAGGAATGACGCCCATGCGCCAGCGCCGTACCTCGTACCGGAACGCGGTGAAACGACCGAGCCCGCGGGTTCCGACCGGACCCTCGCCGACGACGCCACGGTCGGCGACGGCGGTGCCCCAGGCCGGAGTCATCTCGATCACGAAGCGTGCGTCATCGAGGTAGACCTCGAGCGCGGAGTGGTAAAGGTCCTTAGCAGCGCGGTGTTCATGACGGGCGGCGAGGGCCTCGAACACACGGCCGTTCCAGCGCACCGAGCGACCACCGGCGCCGAGCGGCAGCCAATACAAGACCACGCTCGGCGCCACGGGCCGACCTGCGTTCCAGGACATCGCCACTCACCCCATCTCGGTTTCAACTCAGCAATCGTCGGTGTCTACTTCAGCCAGGTGGCTCGCGACGACATCCCGGTTCGGGTCGAAGGCGCGGCAGCTATTCGGTCATGACCTCGGCTCGTGGGCACATGGAAGACGGCGGCGGGCTGACAGCCACCGGGGACCCGAGCGACAACCTCACCGTACGCCCCAATAGCCCGGCGTGGGATCCGCTGCTCTGTCGAGGCGGCGGGCGGCGTCGGCGAGCGCCGACCTTACTGTGCGGTGAGGCGCATCCTGGTGGACTGCAACCGCTTGACGACAACGGCCATGAACCGTTTGTTCAGCTCGTAGCCAAAGGCAGGTTCGGCGTCACAGTACGAGCGGGTGGCAGCGCCGTCGACCGCGATGGCGAGTACCGGCTCGGTCGTCACCGCGCCGAAATGCCAACGATACGGCGGGAAGAGCCACGACCACCCCAGCACCGCACCGGGACCAAGCGTTTCGACGACGGCGTCGCCCCGGCCGCGCGGCCGGATGTCGAGGTCGACGAAGCCATCCCGGATAAGCCAGAATCCTTGCGCCTGCCCGTGTTCCTGGAAGATTCGGCTGCCGGCGCCATATGGTGCGCGAGTCGCCCACTGCGACAGGTGCTCCAAGTGGCGCATCGGCAGGCCGGCGAGGAACGGGTGCGCGACGAGAAGGTCGTATGTCGTGATCATGGACGCTCTCCCGATGATCGTGAACGTGTGGGTGCCGCGGGCCGCCCGTTCCCACGCCACTACCCGTCTGGCCGTAGCGGTGCTTGCGGCCGCCATCGCAGCCGTTGCTGACCGGCCCGACGATGCGCGCCGCGGCGTCAAGCCGGCCACGCCCGATCGCGTCCAGCAAATGCTGCCCGCGAACACGCGGTGCACGCAGGCGCCGGTTCGGTGTCGTGGATGCAATGGCAGTCCTCGCCGTGGTTGATCCGGTCGGTGTCGGCCTGGCGGTTCTGGCTGAGCAGGTCGCGTTGATTCGTTGGCTAGGACCGGTCGATGGTCTGGTCGGCGGGTAGGCGGGGCGCGTGGGGTGGGCCGGGGTCGACCGGGTCGATCCGGCCGAGGCGCAGCAGCAGGAACGGGTAGCCGGTGCTGGCGAGGATGACGCGCATGGCCTGCCGGGTAGCGACGGTTTCGATTGGGGCGCTGTGGGGCAGGACGCTGACACCGTACTGGGTGGCGGTGAGCCAGCCGGCGGAGAGTGCTTCGCCGGCGCGCAGCCAGTCGAGGGGTTGGTCGGCGTGGCCGTAAAGCATCACGAACACCGCGGCCTTGTCGTGGGCGGCGGTGATCGGCAGTTCGCCGTGGTGGCCGAAGTCCCGGCCGGGCACGGTGGTGCGGGTGGCCCGCTCGGGGATGGCGGCGTCCGGGATGCCGGTCCCGGTGGGTCGGGTGCCGCCGGTCCAGTAGGCCAGCTCGGCCTGCCAGGCGGACTGGTCGGCTTCGACGCGTTGGGCGTGGTCGGCGGCGCTGGCGAGTTCGAGGATCTGATTGGGGGTCAGCGTGTGCAGCCGGGTGCTCTCGGCGGTGACCGCGGCGGTGATGGCGGCCAGTTGCACGGCGCCGACCGGCTCCCCGGTGGTTGGGCGGCGGTCGGTGAGGCGCAGTGGGATGGTTCGCAGGTCGAGGATGGAGGGCGGGTCCAGCGGTGCGCGTCCTTCGACGTGTATCTGTGCGAGGTGGTCGGGGTTGGCGTGGTCGGGTAGCCGCACGACCGTGACGCGCCAGCCTTGGGCGGCGAGCGCCACGCGGGCGTGGTGGAGTGCGGCGCCGCAGCTCAGTGTCGCGAGCCTGGTGTCGGGGTCGGTGACGTGAAGGACGCGGGTGCGGTCGAGGTGCAGATCGAGGACCTTGCCGATCTGCCGCCACCGCCAGGGCTGGGTGTTGTGGATCGATGGGGCGTAGCCGGCCGCGGTCGCCGCCTCGACGAGTGCATGGTTCAGGCTCTGAACGTCGGTGGGGTGGGTCAGGGCGTCATTGGGCATGGTCAGCCGCCTTCCGGTGGAGGTCATACCGTCGGCCAGGTTGTCGGCTCGCGCAGCAGCGGGTTGCCCATCAGGTAGATCTGCCCGACGGACAGATGGTTGGCCGCCCGCCAGTAGGCGTCTATTCGGGCCGCTTCTTCGGTACCCAATGGTTGTCTGTCAACGACGTGCATGGGTTGGTCCTTCCTCGGATGGAACGTCGACCGAGGCGAAGAAGCCGACCCGGAGCCAGACATACGGTGATCACCGCGGGGGCCGGGCGGCAGAAGAGGGGTCAGCGTTCACGCCGACTGGCGCGCAGGCATGCAAGCGCCGATGCTCTGCCTAACTCTACGCTGATCCGGCGCAAGCGGCGGAAACGAACACGCTGCGCTTCTTGCTCCGATTGCGCGTAGAGTGATGGTGTTGCTCGAGACCCGGTGGCCGTCACCTCCGCCCCAACCTGTTTGGGTTTCTCGGGCCGAGGTCGTCCTGACCAGATATCGACAATCGTCGAACGCCGTCGGACCGGCCCACGCATCATCGCGTGAGGGCGGCCAGCGACCGGCATACTCCGCGGGCATCTGCACCGCGGAAATCCGCTCAATGAGCAAACCGAAGGAATGTGAGTGCGATGGTCGACATCGCCAAGAACCACAACCGTACCGCCGGGTCCACGACCGGCCCACTCCTCGATGCACGGCGCGCGCCTCCCACCAACAATGGGCAACGCGGCCACCGCGACCCAGTCGCGACATCCGACACGCGGTCGGGAACGGCCGTGCGGTACCTGCTGGCCGGCATCCGGCTCGCCCTCGGCTGGATCTTCCTCTGGGCGTTTTGGACAAGACGTTCGGTCTCGGC
>Ga0207661_10002891_pt1 | contig 11870 bp, 13 predicted proteins | sample KBSC713LmetaG_FD_184337 | JGI IMG/M metagenome (GOLD analysis project Ga0207661, IMG submission 184337) | Corn rhizosphere microbial communities from Kellogg Biological Station, Michigan, USA - KBS C7.1-3L metaG (SPAdes) (version 2) | ecosystem: Host-associated > Plants > Roots > Rhizosphere ... | reverse complement strand
CGGTGGCTGCGACGCCGAAGCGACGCGTGACGGACTCGGGGATCGAGGTGAAGCCCGTGTACGGGCCGGACGACGCGGTGGGGCCGTCCGAGCTGCCGGGTGCGTTCCCGTTCACGCGCGGCCCGTACGCGGACATGTACCGCGGACGGCCGTGGACGATCCGGCAGTACGCGGGGTTCGGCTCGGCGGAAGAGACGAACGAGCGCTTCCGGCGGCTGCTCGCGCAGGGACAGACGGGGCTCTCGGTCGCGTTCGACCTGCCGACACAGCTGGGCTACGACTCGGACGATCCGGTCGCAGACGGCGAGGTCGGTCGGACCGGGGTCGCGATCGACTCGGTCGAGGACATGGCCCGGCTGTTCGAGCGGATCCCGCTCGGCGAGGTCTCGACGTCGATGACGATCAACGCGCCGGCCGCGCTCTTGCTCCTCTGTTACGAGCTCGTCGCAGCCGAGCGCGGCGTGCCTGGCGACGCCTTGCGAGGGACGGTGCAGAACGACGTGCTGAAGGAGTACGTCGCCCGTGGCAACTACATCTTCCCGCCGCAACCGTCGATGCGGCTCGCGACCGATCTCTTCGCATACTGCGCCGAGCGGATCCCGCACTGGAACACGATCTCGATCTCCGGCTACCACATCCGCGAGGCGGGCTCGAGCGCCGTGCAGGAGCTCGCGTTCACCCTCGCGAACGGGATCGCCTACTGCGAGGCCGCGGTCGCGGCCGGACTCTCGCCCGATGCGTTCGGAGCGCGGCTCTCCTTCTTCTTCAACGCGCACAACGACGTCCTCCAGGAGGCGGCGAAGTTCCGCGCGGCGAGGCGCATGTGGGCGACGATCATGCGCGACCGGTTCGGCGCCACGAGCACCGCGGCGCAGGCGCTGCGGTTCCACGCGCAGACGGGCGGCTCGACGCTCACGGCGCAGCAGCCCGAGAACAACCTCGTCCGGGTCGCCGCACAGGCGCTCTCCGCCGTCTTCGGCGGAGCGCAGTCGGTGCACACGAACGCGTTCGACGAGGCGCTCGCGCTGCCGACGGAGCGCTCGGCGATGCTCGCGCTGCGGACGCAGCAGATCCTGATGCACGAGGCGGGCACGACGAGCACAGCCGACCCGCTCGGCGGGTCGTGGTACGTCGAGGCCCTCACCGACGAGCTCGAGGCCAGGGGGACCGAGCTGATCGCGCAGATCGACGAGCTCGGCGGCGCCGTCGCCGCGATCGAGGCCGGCTGGGTGCAGCAGCAGATCGAGGAGTCCGCGTTCCGCTGGCAGCGCGAGGTCGAGCAGGGCGAGCGCGTGATCGTCGGCGTCAACCGCTACACCGTCGACGAGCCCGAGCGCATCGAGCTCCACCGCCTCGAGCCCGCGATCGAACGAGCCCAGCGCGAGCGAATCGGCGCTCTCCGCGCGCGACGTGACGCCGCGGCGGTCGAGTCGGCCGTCGCCGAGGTGCGCCGCGCGGCCGGGTCCACCGAGAACCTCCTGCCCGTGCTCCGCGACGCGCTCGCCGTGCGAGCGACGGTCGGCGAGCTCTGCGGCGCCCTGCGCGAGGTGTGGGGCACCTACGACGCGCGCTGACGGGTGCGGATCCTTCTCGTCTCGCAGATGTACCCCGGGCCGGACGCCCCGGACCTCGGCACCTTCGTCGCCGAGCTCGAGGCGGGCCTCGTGGCGCGCGGGCACGAGCTCGCACGCGCGGTCGTCGACCGGCGCGGCGGACGGATGCGCCATGCGGCACTCGCGTACGACATTGCGACCGCTGCACGCCGTTTCCGGCCCGACGTCGTTTACGCGCATTTCCTCGTTCCCGCCGGCCTGCTCGCGACGCTCGCCGGCCGCGCACCGGCGGTGGTCACCGCGCATGGCCAGGACGTCGCGAACGCCGAGCGCTCGAGCCTGGTTCGCGCCGCGACGCGGCTGACGGTTCGCCGCGCGGCCGGGGTCGTCGCGGTCTCCGACTGGCTCCGAGCGCGGCTCGAGGCAGTCGTGCCTGAGGCACGCGGACGAGTGGACGTCATCGACTGCGGCGTCGACCTCGCGCGGTTCGCGCCGAGACCAGCCAATGAGGCACGCAGGGAGGTGGGTTGGCAACCGGACGGGACCGGGTTCGTCTGCGTCGGCAGCCTGACCGAGCGCAAGAACGTCCTCCGCCTAGCGCGCGCGTTCGAGCGCCACGGCGAGGGCGGCCTTGCGTTCGTCGGCCACGGCCCGCTTCGCGACGCACTCGCAGGCCGGCCCGGAGTTACCTTGGTCGGCGCGGTCTCGCACGATGAGGTCGCGCGCTGGCTCGCCGCCGCCGACGTCGTCTGTCAGCCGAGCGTCGTCGAGCCGTTCGGCCTCTCCACGCTCGAGGCGATGGCCTGCGGCCGCTCGGTTGTCGCGACGCGCGTCGGCGGGCCGCCGGAGTTCGTGTCGCCGGAGGCGGGCGTGCTGGTCGAGCCCGGGGACGAGGACGCGTTGGTCGACGCACTCGAAACTGCCGCCCGACTCCCCCGCCCGAACGCCGCTGCCCGAGAGGCCGCGCAGGCGCACGACATCGTGACGCAGGTGGCGCGGATCGAAGACGTGCTGCGTCGCGCGGCCCCCGCCGCCGCGGGGGCCGTAACCATCTAGGTTTCGCTGGGCGGCTCGGCGGGCGGCGACTGCCTTTCCGTCTCCGGCTCCTGCCCGCGCCGCGAGGCTGCGGCGCGCGCGGCCTCGAAGTCGCCGCGGAGGTTCGTGTCGCCCTCGACCACGACCCTGTGCGCGATCCAGCCGAGCACGGCACCGAGCATCGGGAAGATCAGGTAGATCCAGTAGTCGTGGAACTCGGTACCGACCAGCGCCGGACCGAAGCTCCGGGCCGGGTTCACCGAGGAGCCGCTGATCGGGATGATCGCAACGTGGATCGCGAGGAGGGTGAGGGGGATCGCCAGGAGGGCGGTGCCGCGAGTCCGTTCGCTCTTCGTCGACTGGAGGATCACCGCCACGAACAATGCGGTCATCACGGTCTCGACGACGATCCCCGCCCAGTTGTCCGGCGATTGCGTGGTCGTGGCCGCAACGGTCGAGTCGTCGTAGGCGATCAGCACGACGAGCGAGGCGGCGATCGCGCCGAGGAACTGCGAGACCCAGTACCCGATCAGGTCGTCAGCCGCGAGCCGTCGGTCGAGGAACAGCCCGAGGGAGACCGCGGGATTGTAGTGGCCGCCCGAGATCTCGCCGAAGGCGTACAGGCCGACGAGCAGGGCAAGCCCGAAGCCGAGAGCGATCTCGACGACCGCCGCCGGCTCCCCTGCTCCACCAGCGGAGACGATGGCAAACGAGCCGATCCCGACGAGGGTGAAGGTCCCCAGGGCCTCGGCCAGGTACCTCTGCATCTTCCCCATGTGCGGCGCTCCCCTTTCCGAGATGTCGGAGACAGGAGGAGTCTTACGAACGTGTCGGCGGTTTTCAGCCGGTACGGGCGTCGAGGTCGGCGAGCCGGACCTCGACGAGGGGCCGCACGGCATCCTCGAGCCCGGCCTCGCGCGCGGCCGCGAGCGCCTGCTCGTAGCTCTCGCGTACCTTCTCGGGCGCGACGCCCTGCTTGAGCCGGTTGTCGCCGGTCACGAGCAGCCGCTGGATCGTCGCGCGCGCCTCGTCCTCGGCGGTCATGATCGAACGGTAACGGCCGGTACCATGCTCGGCCGTGGTCTCGGTCTTCGCAGTCCTCCAGGTGATCCTCGGCGCCGGGCTCGTCACGCTGATCCTGATGCACTCGGGACGCGACGCGGGCTTCGGCGGCATCGGCTTCACGCCGACGTCGCAGGGCGGCACACACATCGTCGAGCGCAACCTCACGCGGCTCACCGCCGCGGTCGCAGTGCTGTTCGGGATCAATACCGTGGTCCTGTACCGGCTGCTCGCGTAGCGCGGTCACGGCCGCCGTCCCCGCCACGCCGCTATCATCCCGAGTCCACGCGCTGGTGGCGGAATTGGTAGACGCGCAAGGTTGAGGGCCTTGTGCCCTATTGGGGCGTGGAGGTTCAAGTCCTCTCCAGCGCATGTCTCGCGGGGGAACCCTGGTTCCCCCGCGAGCCCTCCTCCAGCGCAACGACGCCATGTTGGGGGGCCCGGCGGCCCGGCCGGCAAAGCCGGCCTCCGGCCCCGGTGACCCGACGGACGTCGCGAGAGGTTTGACGTCGTCCGGAAGGATCCGTACCCTCCATGACGAACATACGTTCGTCGACCTCGACCAGGAGGGCTGCCCCGTGTCCGCCGAGACCACATTGACCGCACGCCAACAGGAGATCTGGCAGTTCCTCGTGACGTACGTCGACGGTCACGGCTACCCGCCGACCGTGCGCGAGATCGGCGAGGAGGTCGGGCTCGCCTCGCCCTCGACCGTCCACGCGCACCTCGCGAACCTCGAACGCGTCGGGCTGATCCGCCGGGACCCCACGAAGCCCCGCGCGATCGAGCTCACCGGGCACCGCCGCGTCGTCGAGCCGGCCGCCGAGGCCGTGCCGCGCCTGCCGTTGCTCGGGCGTGTCGCCGCCGGTGGCCCGTTGCTCGCAGAGGAGAACGTCGAGGACGTGATCGCGGTGCCGGAGCCCCTCGGCCGCGGCGCCGACTTCCTCCTCACCGTGCACGGCGACTCGATGATCGAGGCAGGGATCCTCGACGGAGACACGCTCGTCGTGCAGAGCCGGGACGAGGCCCGGAACGGCGACGTCGTCGTCGCGCTCGCCGGCGAGGACGAGTCGGCGGACGAGGCAACCGTGAAGACCTTCTACCGCGAGGCCGACGGCCGCGTGCGGCTGCAGCCGGAGAACGCGGCGCTCGAGCCGATCTACGCCGACCACGTGAAGATCCTCGGCAAGGTCGTGGGGGTGTTCCGGAGCCTCTGATGACGACGGCTGTGACACCGCTCGCCCGGACGCTCGACCAGGAGCTCCTGGCGCTCTCCCGCGGCGCGAGCCTCGAGTGCCTCGCCTGCGGCGAGTTCGTGATGCGGCTCCGCGGCGTCCTCGCGTGCCCGGAGTGCCGTGCGCTCCTCGCCGACGGGCGGGAGGTGCCCGAGGTCGTCCTGCCGCGCGCAGTCGAAGCCTCGTAGACGCCGTACACTTCACGTCGCAGGCCGGGTGGCCGCGGGCGGTCTCGACCGTCCGAGGAAAGTCCGGACACCGCAGGGCAGGACGCTGGGGAAACCCCAGGCGGCGAAAGCCGACGGAAAGTGGAACAGAGAGGAGACCGCCGGCGCGCAGGCGTCGGTAAGGGTGAAACGGTGGGGTAAGAGCCCACCAGCACCGTGGTGACACGGTGGCTCGCCAAACCCCGTCCGGTGCAAGGCGAAGCAGGTCCCGCTGACGCGGCCCGCCGAGGGACCGGGTACGCCGCTCGAGCCTCCGGGGGACCGGGGGCCTAGATGGATGGCCATCCAAGACAGAATCCGGCTTACAGGCCTGCTACGGGAAAGCCCCGCGCATGCGGGGCTTTCCTATCTCTTCCGACGACGCGGCGCGGCGGCGCACCCGACCGTCCACCCGCCCGGTACCGGCGACCACGTGCCCCATACCGGCGAGAGGACCAATCCGGCAGGCTCCGCACTCCGTACCTCCTCCTGGACGGACAACAGGAAGGAGACTCGGTGAGGGACAAGGGACATACGACGACGTTCACCGGCGGTCGGCTTGGCGCCGCGGCGATAGGGCTCCTGGGACTGGCGTTCTTGCTCGCGTGGTTGACGCTGTCTCCGCAGGCGGGCGCCGCCGACCAGCGCTCCACCGCGGGCGCGAACACCATCGGCGTCGCGAAGACGCCACTCGGCAAGATCGTGGTCGACAGCCGCGGCCGTTCGCTGTACCTGTTCGAGGCTGACCACAAGGGCATGAGCGCCTGTAACGGCGCGTGCGCCAAGGCGTGGCCGCCCCTGATCGTGGTCGGGAAGCCGAAGGCCGGGCCTGGCGCCCGCGCCGCGCTGCTCGGAGTGCTGATGAGAAAGGACGGCAAGCAGCAGGTGACCTACCGCGGCCATCCGCTCTACCGTTTCTTCAAGGACACGAAGAGCGGCCAGGTCAAGGGCCAGGGTCTCGACTTCTTCGGAGGCGAGTGGTACGTCCTCACGCCCGCGGGCATCAAGCTCGAGCACGCGGCGGCGACGGACGACAACAGCTCGGGTGGCACGACCACCGGTGGCACCAACACCACCGGCGGCGGCGGTTACACGTACCCGTAACGGAACCGGATCTGCCCGACGTCCGGCCAGAGCCCGCCGGACGTCGGGCAGGGCGACTCGGCGCAGCCTCTTGCACTAACCTCTAAACTCTCGAAAATGGTTAGTGAACGTGAGCAGCCGATGCGGTACCGGCGGGTCGTGGACGATCTCGTCCTCCCTGTTGCGATCGCGACCCACCCGGCGCTCGACTTCTGCAACACGCTCGCCGGATGGCACGAGCCCGGTGCGCACGACTACCTCGCGACCTACGACCACCTCGCGGTCTGGGCACGAGAGACGGGCCTCGTCGACGCCGGCTCGACCGCCGAGGCGCTCGAGCTCGCGTCCGCGGATCCGCGCGGCGCAGCCCGGCAGCTCGAGCGCGCTCGTTCCCTGCGAGGCGCGCTCTACGAGGCTTGCAGCGCTCCGACCGACGACGCGGCCTGGGACGCCGTCGCCGGCGAGGCGCGCTCGGCGGCCGCGCGAGCGGTGTTGAACCGCGGCGCACCGCCCGGGCGGCGCTGGTCGATCGCTGTCGACGTCGGGCTCGAGCGACCGGTGCTCGAGCTTGCACGCGAGGCGGCAGACCTGCTCGCCCGCACCGATCTGCGCCACGTGAAAGCGTGCCCTGGCACCCATTGCGGCTGGCTGTTCGTCGATCCGAGCGGGCGCCGGCGCTGGTGCACGATGGAGGTCTGCGGCAACAGGGCGAAAGCGCGCCGGCACGCGGAGCGGCAGCGCGCGGCCCGCGTCGACCCGGGGCGCAGCTGACGATGGTGCGCTACGCGATCCGCCGCGTGCTGTGGACGATCCCCGTCCTGCTCGTCTGTATGACGCTCCTCTTCGCGCTGATGCGCCTTGGCGGCGGCAACTTCCTGCGCCACCCACCGCCGGCCGGGCTCTCGAACGTCGCCTGGGTCAAGTACGGCGACCCGAAACCGGAGTCGATCACGCGGAACATCGAACGGCGTCTCGGTCTCGACCTGCCCTGGTACGACCAGTACCTCCACTACGTCGGGTCGGTCGCGCGACTCGATTTCGGCCCGACGTTCACGTTCACCGGCCGCTCCGTGAACTCGATCCTGCGCGAGCAGGGCCCGATCACGCTGGAGCTGGCGCTGCTCTCGCTTGGCTGGGCGCTCGCGCTCGGGATCCCCGTCGGCGTCGCAGCAGGCCTGCGCCGCGGAACGCTGCTCGACCGCGCCGTCACGACCCTGACAGCGGTGACGATGGGACTCCCGCTCTTCTTCCTCGGCACCGTCTTCGCATGGCTCTTCGCGGTCGAGCTCGGCCTCGTCCCGCCCTACGGCTGGGACGGCTGGCGGACGAAGCTCCTGCCGGTGTTCGTGCTCGGTCTGATCCCCTTCTCCCAGGTCGTCCGTGTGCTCCGGTTCGAGATGCTCGAGGTTCTCGGCCGGGACTACGTGCTCGTCGCGCACGGCAAAGGCCTTCGCCACGGCCGCGTGGTGCGCACGCACGTCCTTCGGCCGGCGTTGATCCCGCTGGCGTCGATGCCCGGGCCGATGCTCGGCCAGCTGGTCGCAGGCCTCTTCGTGGTCGAGTGGATCTTCTCGATCCCCGGTCTCGGCCGGTACTTCATCGCCGCCGCCGAGGTCGGGGACTACCCGGTGATCCTCGGCCTCACGATCGCGCTCACGGTCGCGATCGCCGCGGCCAACCTCCTCTCCGATATCGCGCTGGCCATGCTCGATCCACGACTGCGCGACGCGGAGGTGGCAACCTGACCCCGACGGCCGCGTCCGCCCGGGGGCTACGGTCGAAGGCCATGGCGCCTCCGCGGGTCTAGGTCCGCGCCGCGAGCTCAGGTACGCGTGAACGCGAGCAGCTCGGAGAGATACGCGTGCGCCAGGCAGACCACGGTGTCGGCGGCGCCGTAGTAGACCGTCACCCGGTCGGCAGGGGCGTCGACCAGCGCGGCACATGGGAAGACGACGTTCGGGACGTCGCCGACCTGCTCGTAGAGCTCGTGCGGCGCGAGCAGGTACCGGGCTCCACGCGCGACGACGCGCCACGGCTCGTCGAGGTCGAGCAGCGCCGCGCCCATCGAGTAGACGAAGCCGTTGCACGACGTGAGCACGCCGTGGTAGAGGACGAGCCAGCCTTCGGCCGTCTCGATCGGCGTCGGGCCGGGCCCGATCTTCGTCGACTGCCAGGACCAGGGCACCGTCGACATCACGTGTCTGTGACGCCCCCAGTGCACGAGGTCGGGGCTCTCCGAGTAGAAGACGTCGCCGAACGGCGTGTGGCCGTTGTCGCTCGGCCGGTTGAGCATCGCGTACGCGCCTCCGACCCGCCGCGGAAAGAGAACGCCGTTCCGGTTGAACGGGAGGAAGGCGTTGTCGTGCTGGGTGAACGTCAGGAAGTCGTGAGTGGACGCGAGACCGATCGTCGGCCCGTGGTAGCCGTTGCACCACGTGACGTAGAAGCGGTCCTCGAGCCACGTCACACGGGGGTCGTACGCGTGGACGAACGTCTCCTGTATCTCGGCGACCCGCTCGTCGCCGGCGACGAACGCGATCGGCTCGGGGTCGATCTCCCACGCGACGCCGTCACGGCTCCGCCCGGAGTGGATGTTCATCAGACGCGCGGTGTCGTCGACGCGAAACACCCCTGCGAAGCCGGCCTCGAACGGCACGACCGCGGAGTTGAAGATGCTGTTGGCCCCGGGCACGTGGTCGCGCGTGACGATCGGGTTCAGGCTGGAGCGCCAGACGACGGCGCTCGACCCGGCGCGGCGGTCCTCCCACGGAATCCCTTGGGCCGAGTCGTCCGTGCGCCGAGTCTCGTCGGCCTGGGTCGTCACGACGTCTCACCCACGGCGGCGACGAGATGGTCGGGCTCGACCTCGACGAGGTGGGCCGCGGTCTCCCCGCTCGTCTGCTCCACCACCGGCCGCGGCCTCGTCGCATCCCACTTCGTGTGCAGCTGCGGCACCGAGGTGAGGAGCATCCGCGTGTACGGGTGGACCGGGTTCCCGAATACCTTCGACGTGGCGCCGGCCTCGACGATCATGCCGTGCCGCAGGATCACGGCGCGGTCCGAGATGTAGTTGCCGAGCGAGAGATCGTGCGTGATGAAGAGGACGCCCAGGCCGCGCTCTTTCAGGTCGCCGAGGAGGTTCAGCACGTCGATGCGGGTCGAGGCGTCGAGCATGCTGATGATCTCGTCGGCAACGAGGAGCTTGATGTCGAGCAGGAGCGCCCGCGCGATCAGCATCCGCTGGAGCTGGCCGCCGCTCAGCTGGTGCGGGTACTTGCCGAGGCAGGCGCCAGGCTCGAGCCGGACGGCGTTGAGCGCGTTCTCGACCTTCTCGTCCCACTCGCTGCGACCGATCTCCGGGAAGAACCCCTTCACGAGCGCGAGCACGCGGTCTGCCTTGAAGATGGGGTTGTAGGAGCTGAAGGGATCCTGAAAGACCCCCTGGACGTCGGCGTAGTAGGCGTGGAGCCGGCGCCTCTCGAGCCGCGAGACGTCCTGTCCCTCGAAGGAGATCGTCCCCTCCGTCGCGCGCGAGAGGCCGAGGACCATCCGGCCGATCGTGCTCTTCCCGCTCCCGCTCTCCCCGATCAGCGAGACCACCTCGCCGGGAGCGACCTGGAAGCTGACGTCGTTGACGGCGCGCAGGCGCTTCCCGCCGAACGTGCCGACCTTGTAGACCTTCGAGACGCCGTCGAGCGCGAGCATCAGGCGGCCGCCTTCCAGCATGCGACCTCGTGGCCCGGCTCGATCTCGACGAAGGGCGGCTCCTCCTCGCATTTCGCGAACGCGAGCGGGCAGCGGTCGCGGAACCGGCAGCCGGCGGGCGGCGACAGGAGGGACGGCGGCTTTCCGGGGATACCGGCCAGCCGCGTCTCGTCGAATCGGACGCCGACCTCGGGCAGGGACGAGATGAGCAGTCGGGTGTACGGATGACGCGGCGCGCCCACGATCGTCTCTGCGGGCGCCTTCTCGGCGAGCTTTCCGGCGTACATCACGAGGATCGTGTCGGCGACCTGGTACAGGATCGCGAGGTCGTGGGTGATCACGATCATGCTCTTCACGAACCCGCGGTCGCGGAACTCGACGAGGAGCTCGCCGACCGCTCGTTGGCTCGAGACGTCGAGCGCCGACGTGATCTCGTCCGCGATCAGGAGCGAGGGGTCGAGCAGGGTCGAGATGACCATCACGGTCCGCTGCTTCATGCCGCCCGAGAGCTCGATCGGATAGCGCTCGAGGACGGCCTCCGAGAGCCCGACCAGGGTCAGCCGGCGGACGAGCTCGGCTTTCACCGTGTCGAACGGGACGTCGCGCGACTCGAGCAGCTCCCGCGCGACCGTCCCGACCTTCCGCGTCGGCGTGAGCGCGCTCATCGAGTACTGCGGCACGATCGACACGTCGCGGAAGCGGAACTCGTTCATCTTCCTGTCGTCCGCGATCGGGAGCTCGCGCCCGTCCAGCTCCACGCGCCCGCCGACGTGCTTCATCCGCGCGTCCATGCGGATCAGGCTCTTGCCCAGGCTCGACTTCCCGCAGCCCGACTCGCCCGCCAGCCCCATGATCTCGCCGTCCTCGATCGAGAACGTCGCTCCGTCGACGGCCTTCACGTCCCCACGGAGCGAGCGGTAGTAGACGGTGAGGTCGTCGACGCGGAGGCTCATGTCTCCCTCAGCTTCGGGTTGAAGACCTCGTCGAGCCCGACGTTCATCACGTAGAGCCCGCCGACGAGCGCGACGATGCCGAGCCCCGGAGGAAGGAACCACCACCACGAGCCGAGCAACAGAGCGGAGGCGAGGAAGGCGTTGTTCATCATCAGCCCGAGTGAGATCGACTCGGACGGGCCGAGGCCGAGGAAGTCAAGCGATGCCCCGATCAGGATCGCGCCGCCGAACAGGAGGATGAACATCATCAGGAGGTAGGAGCTCATGTTCGGGGCGAGCTCCGTCGTCAGGATCTGCCGGGTGCTGCGCCCGCTCAGGCGCGCGAGGTCGACGAACTCGCGCGTCTTGAGCGAGAAGGTCTGCGAGCGGACGGCGCGCGCCGCCCAGGGCCAGGAGGTCAGGCCGATGATCACCGCCTCGGCCCAGTAGCTCTGCACCTGGAGGTATGCAGCGACGATGATCAGGATCGCGAGCGTCGGGATCACGAGGACGACGTTCGTGAGCATGTTGAGCACGTCGTCGATCCAGCCGCCGCGATAGCCGGCCGTGAACCCGACACCTGCTCCGAGCACCCACGCTATCCCGCCGCCGAGACTGCCGACGAGGAATGCCGCGCGGAGGCCGTACACGAACTGGGAGTAGACGTCCTGGCCGTACGACGTCGTCCCGAACCAGTACTCCGACGACGGGGGCTGGTCGGTCGGCCCCGTGAACGCGAGCGGGGCGTTGGCCGTGAGCAGGGGGCCGACGAGCGCGACGAGCAGGCACGCGAGGACGATCGTCGCGCCCGCGACGAACTTCCAGTTGCGCAGGGCGAAGTGCAGGAACTCGGAATGGACGTGCGGGGCGACCGGGACGCCGGGCTCGGACAGGGCCGGTGCGCCGGTCGCCGGGCCGGAGACGGTCTCTCCCACGACGGCGACACCGGGCTGCGGGGGCTCCGAGACCGACATCAGCTGCCCTGCATCCCGATCCGCGTCCGCGGATCGATGACGACGTAGGCGATGTCGATCACGAAGTTCGCGATCAGGACGCCGG
>Ga0207661_10002889_pt1 | contig 11876 bp, 13 predicted proteins | sample KBSC713LmetaG_FD_184337 | JGI IMG/M metagenome (GOLD analysis project Ga0207661, IMG submission 184337) | Corn rhizosphere microbial communities from Kellogg Biological Station, Michigan, USA - KBS C7.1-3L metaG (SPAdes) (version 2) | ecosystem: Host-associated > Plants > Roots > Rhizosphere ... | reverse complement strand
CGGCAGATGGCGCCGCACCTGTGGCGCTTCTGGTACCAGTGGCTGATCCTCAGCCCCGGCGTCGGCTACCGGCTCCACCGCAGCGGCAAGTTCGTGCCGAAAGTCCTGGTCGGCGGCTCGGTTCGCAAGGGGGTCTGGGACCAGGCGACGCTCCACGCCTTCTCCGACACCTTCACCGAGCCGGCGCGAGCCCGGGCGGCGGTGCAGATGTACCGGGTCTTCAACCTGCGCGAGGTGCCGGAGATGGCGCGCGGCCGCTATGCCCACGCCCACCTCGAGGTCCCGACCCGCCTCCTCTTCGGCATCGGCGACCAGGCGCTGCGCCACACGATCCTCGCTGGCTCCGAGCGTCACGCCGACGACATGCAGGTCGAGAAGGTCGAGGGCTGTGGTCATTTCATTGCGGATGAGAGGCCGGAGCTGGTCGCAGACCGAGCTCGCGAGTTCTTCGGGTAGCGGGTGGGGGAGGGGGCGGGGTGCCCCTTCCCGGGAGCACCTCCGCCGAGAGGGGCGTTCCCCTGCTGTCGCCCAAACCTTCCAGGCTCGGCTCCATGCTGAGTACCCGGAAAGGGGCACCCCGCCCCCTCCACTAACAGCACCTAAGGACGCCCGAGCCCGATCAGCTTTTCTCGGATAGCTGTCTCACATTGGGCGACTGTTCGATCCGTTGCGTCAGAGGGAGTCGGTGGGGGGTCGTGAGGTACTCAGCATGGAGCCGGGCCGCTTCCGTTGGAGGCGTCAGCAGATGCGGATCCTCCCGGCGGAGGTGCTCCGAACGACCCCCCACCGACTCCCTCCCAAACGCCGGTGCTCCGAACGACCCCCACCGACTCCCTCCCCCCGCTTAAGTTCTGATCCGCGCCTCTTCGAGATCCAGGTCCCTCTCGATCTGGCGCAGGGTCTGGTTGCGCAAACGGCCGGCGCTGGTGAGTTCGAGCAGTTCCTCGCGCTCGACCCCGATCAGCTCGCGCCGCAGCTCGCCGTAGTCGGCGATCCGCTGCTCGCGGGCGGCGACGTCGGGATCCTCCCCGCCGAGCACCGCCTGGCACATTCGGAAGCGGGCACGGTAGAGGTCGCGGAGGCGGGTCAGCTGCTTCTCGCTGGCGCGGTCGTCGTTTTCCATCTGGTCGAGTCGGTCGAGCGCCGACTGCGCCGCCTCCATCCGCGCCACCGCCTCTTCGTCCGACCAGCGCCGCGGGTTCTCGAGGCCGAGGGCGCGGACGATGAAGGGCAGCGAGAGCCCTTGGCCGACGATCGTGACCACGATCAGGGCGAAGGTGAGAAAGATGATCTGCGGCCGGCCGCTGACGCTGAGCGGCACCGCCAGGGCGGCGGCGAGGGAGACGGCGCCGCGCATCCCGCTCCACCCGACAGCGAAGCGCTGGCCGGCGGTTTCGCCGGCTTCCTCGCCCATCGCGAAGACGAAGGCGAGGCGGGCGGCAGTCGAGGCCGCAGCGATCGCCGCCACCGGCGCCAGCAGCTCGCCGATCCCGGTCGAGCTCGCTTCCAGGGTGTCGACGATCTCCGGCAGCTGCAGGCCGAGGAGGACGAAGAGGGTGATCTCGAGCCCGAAGACGAGGACGCTCCAAAAGGCGACGGCGTTAAGGCGGACGTCGGCGTCGAGCGTGTGGGGCGAGCGGTAGCCGGCGTAGACGCCGGCGACGACGGCGGCGAGGATGCCGGAGACGTGAAGCTCCTCGGCCCCGATGTAGGCGCCGTAGGCCGTGAGGACCGAGAGCATGATCGTCAGGTCGGAGTCGCTGAGGCGGGCAAGGACGCGGTCGGAGAGGTAGCCGATTGCGAGCCCCGCGGCGATGCCGCCGGCGGCGACGCCGACGAACTCGAGGGTGGCGCCGCCAAGGCTGAAGGCACCGCCGGTCGCGACCCCGATCGCGATCCGGTAGAGGACGAGCGCGGTGCCGTCGTTGATCATCGACTCGCCTTCGACCAGCAGCCGCACCCGCTCGGGGGCGCCGAGGCGGCGGAAGATCGAGGTGGCGGCGACCGTGTCGGTCGGAGCGAGCACGGCGCCCAGCACCGCTGCCTCGGCCCAGCTCAGCCCCGGCACGGTGGCGTGGGCGACGAGGGCGACGACGCCGGCGGTGACGAAGACGAGGCCGACCGAGAGCAAGGCGAGCGGCCGCACCACCGTCCGCAGCTCCAGCGGGGAAGTCCGCCAGCCCGCCGCGTAGACGAGCGGCGGCAGGAAGACGAGGAAGATCGTGTCCGGGTCCAGTTCGACGTCCGGCAGCCCGGGAATGAAGGCAATCGCCAGGCCGCCGACCACGAGCACGATCGGCGCCGGGATCCTGCCCAGCTCGGCGAGCCGGACCAGCAGGGCCGCGGCCAGGACCAAGACGAGGATCGACTCGACGTCGTGCACGCGCACATAACATCAAGGGGGACGTGGACGAACTGCTCTCACCGCCGCTTGAGGACCTTGACCACGTCCGCGGCAAGCCCGGCGCCCCGCTGCAGCTGGTGATGTTCGGCGACTTCCAGTGCCCCTTCTGCCTCGGCGCCCAGTCGGTGCTGCGCCGGGTCCGCGAGCGCCTCGGCGAGCGGCTCCTCTTCGGCTTCCGCCACCTGCCGATCCCCGAGCGCCACCCGCTGGCGCCATTGGCGGCGGAGGCCAGCGAGGCGGCTGCGGCGCAGGGAAGCTTCTGGGAGTTCCACGACGAGCTCTACGCGAACCAGCCGCGGCTCTCGCCCGAGGTGATCTTCGAGGTCGGCCAGGGCCTCGGCCTCGACGTCGCGCGGATGCGGGCCGAGGTCGATTCCGGCGCCCACCGCGACCGTGTCGCCCGCGACCTCGCCTCGGCCGAGGCCAGCGGCGCCACCGGCACCCCGACCTTCTTCGTCAACGGCAGGCGGTTCTTCGGCGCCTACGACGCCGGCTCGCTGGTCGAGGCGCTGGAAGGCGCCTCCTAGCGCCGCGATGAAGGCGCTGGTCCAGCGGGTCAGCCAGGCGGCCGTCGACGTCGAGGGCGATCGGGTCGCGCAGATCGGCCCGGGGATGCTGATCCTGCTCGGGGTTGCAGTCGGAGACAGGGAGGAGGAGGCGGACCGACTCGCCGAGAAGGTGCGCAAGCTGCGGATCTTCGACGACGCCGAGGGGCGGATGAACGAGCCGCTCGGCGGTCGCGAGGTGCTCTGTGTCAGCCAGTTCACCCTCTACGGCGACGCCCGCCGCGGCAACCGGCCGAGCTACGTCGATGCCGCTCGGCCAGAGGTGGCGGAGCCGCTCTATGACCGCTTCTGTGAGCGGCTGGGAGCGAAGAAGGGAGTCTTCGGGGCCTGCATGGGCGTGGCTCTGATCAACGACGGGCCGGTGACGCTGATGCTCGAGGTGCCGGCGAGCTTGCGGTCAGCCTGAAGGCTCGGCGAGCGAGGGCGGCGGCCCGCTGCTCCCGCGCCGCCTTCGGCACGCCGGCAGCCGCATAGGAGACGGTCAGCCAGCGGTTGCCGCGGACCGCGTAAAGGGTGCTCAAGGCGGGGATCCAGCTGGCGCTTTGTTCGTAGGCGCCGGGGTCGCCGACGCCGGCCACCGCGTGAGGCCTTTTGGCCGGGTCGGTCCCATAGAACTGGACCTGCTCGGTCATCCGGTTGAAGTAGCGCTGCCGCGCCGCAGTGGAGGCGTCGAGGTAGACGGAGACGTGGAGCCCTCGCCCCGTGATCAGGCAGTGCGAAGCTGGGGGAGACGGCTCGGACTCGATCCGCGCGCGTGCACGCGCCTGCGCCTCGACCGCCCGCCCCAAGGCGCGGCAGTCGGCGCGACCGATCGCCGCATTGGTCGCCTCCTGTCCGGGGTGGTCGCCGAAGTAGCGCGTGTCGTCGGGGTTGGAGGTTGACCGGCACCCGGCCGTAATGGCCATAGCCAGGATGGAGATCGCCACGGTGATGCTGAGCCGGAAGTGTTTTGTCCGAGGCATGCCGTAATGTTCTGTCTGAAATGAAAAGCCTGGTTCTAACCGGAATCTTTACGGAAGCGATTTCTAATCTTCTTGCGGCGCTGGTGGCAACGACTGGGTTCGCTGCGGCCGCGTCCCGCTACGCCGCCGTGCTGGCGGAGAAGACTGCGCCCGAGGTGGAACAAGCGACGGCGATTGGCTTCTTTGCGGGCCTCGCCTGTGGTCTACTTGCTCTTCTGATGGAGGTAATGACGTGACCTACAATCGAGCTGTGTCTCGAGTGCTGCTGCTCGGCCTTCCGCTTGTCGCCGTAGTGGGTTTGGGAATCCTGCTGGACAAGCTCGACGCTGGTCCCGGTACTGGATTCGTAGGGCTGTGTCTGATCTCGGTTTTCACCGGCATCGGCATTGGTCTCTCCGTCGGTCGCAAGAACGGACCCCGCAAGCAGGGGCCTGTCGTTACCGCCAGCCGTCGCGCAGCACGCGCCGGGCGTTAGCTCCGAGCACGGCCTCGACTTCGGGGCGGCCGAGGCCCTTGGCTTCGAGCATCGCCCGCACGCGGGGGAGCTGAGCGGCGGAGTCGCAGTCGTCGGGCGGGTCGGTGAAGCCGTCGAAGTCGGTGCCGATCGCGACGTGCTGCCAGTTGCCGCCGCTCCAGGCGTTGACCTGCTCCATCGTCCGCCAGATCGCCTCGAGGCCGGGGTGGGGGTGGGACTCTTCCAGCCAGTAGGGCATGAAGATGACGCCGACGACGCCGCCGGAGGCGGCGATCGCCCGCACGTCCTCCTCGTCGAGGTTGACGGGGATGCCGTAGAGGGCCTGGACCCCGATGTGGGTGGCGACGACGGGGATCTTGTCGCCGACCAGCTCGTAGATTCGGCGGCGGGAGACCGGCGTGCAGTGGGTGACGTCGGGGACGATCCGGACCTCGGCCATTTTCTCCACCACCGCTTCGCCGGCCGGGGTGAGGCCGCGGGAGTCGTCGACGCCGGTGTCGAGGCGCCAGAAGAGGATCTTGTGCTGCTGGGGCGGGATGCACTCGCTGTGGCCGGCGAGGTCGTTGGGGAAGAGGTGGGCGATCGTGATCGCGGCGACCCCGCGGCGGGACAGCTCCTCCACCCGCGCCAGTCGTCCCGCGACGTCTCCGGCGGCAAGGCCGGCGCTGATCATGTGCCCGCCCTCGACGGTATGGACGAAGGTTCTCCGCCCCGCCGCCAGGGCGGCGTCGAGCTCGGCATTGGAGCGGGCGACCTGGAACTCGTCCCCGGCGCGGGCCACCTGCTGTTCCATCTCGCCCATCATTCGCAGCATGCACTCCCAGGCGTTCAGCTTCAGCATCGTGCGGCCGCCGCGGGTGAAGTGGGCGAGGAGCCGGATCGCCGGGTTGCGGAAGTAGTCCTGCTCGGGGACGTGGAGGACCGACCAGAGCACCCGCACGTCCCCCTCGCGGAGCATCTTGAAGTCGGTCAGGCTGGCAAGCGGGTTGAAGGTGCTGCCGGTGAAGTAGTGCTTGCGCAGATCGCGGTCCCAGAAGTAGGCGTTCATCGCCGGGTGGGCGTGGATGTCGGTCAGCCCCGGGAAGGTCGTGGTGTCGCTCACAGCGGGCCCAGCCTCTCTTCGAGGTAGTCGTTGGCGAAGATCGGGTTGACGAGCGGTCGGAAGCGGTCGAAGTCGTGGTTCTGGCGGACGAACTCGGGGTCGATGAAGTTGACCTTGCCCCAGTGCGCCTTGAAGGGGATCCCTTCGCGCCGCAGGTGCTGCCAGAGGCCGTGCAGGTGGGCGAAGATCGCCTCCTTCTCGCCGGGCGAACGGCAGACCTCGGTCAGGTACATCCAGTTGAACTTGACGACGTAGGGAACCTCGTCCCAGCTCCAGGGCGACATCAGCGCCCCGTCGACCTTGGTCAGCTCGATCTCGGTCGGGATGTTCGGCCAGCCGGCCTCGTCGAAGTACTCGCGGCACTCGCCCAGCACCCGCTGCAGGTCCTGCGGGCGGAAGCTCCACTCGGCCATCGCCACCCGCAGCGGCGCCCGCCGGTCGACCGGGAGCATGTTGCGGAGCGGGCCGGTGACGCGGGACTCGCGGTAGGTGAGGGCGAGGAGGTTGTAGACGCCGTCGAGGACGGGGTTCAGCAGCGGCCCGGTATCGGCGACCTTGTCCATCGCCGCGAAGACGAAGTCGAGCACCTGCTCGTCGCGGTCCTCGGGGTAGTCGCCGTCGGCCTTCGAGGCGGCCGAGGGCACCGCCGCGGCGGCCCACAGCAGCGCCTTGTCGCTCTTCTGAAGCCAGTTGACGCGCCAGAAGTCGTAGCGGGCCGAGGTGGCGTCGAGGTCGGTGAGGACGTCGCCGAGGTGGACGACTTTCTGGACGACGTCGAAGTAGAGCTGGTCGACGAGCTGGAAGTGGACCCGGGTGATGACGCCGAGCAGCCCGAGCGAGCAGATGACGGCGGCGAACTCGGGCTCGCCGCGGCCGATCCGCCGCTCCACCGCCTCCCCGGAGTCGTCGACGGCGACCAGCTCGACCCACTCCAGCTTCTCGTAGAGGCCGTGACGGGAACTGGCGGGGGCGGTGCCGGTGGAGATCAGCCCGGCCAGGGTCTGGTGGTCGGTGCCGCCGGTCGCGGTCACCGATTTGCCGCGCCTGCCGAGTTCGGCGAGGAACTCGTGCAGGGTGAAGTTGGCGGTCGCGGTCACCGTGCCGTCGCCGCTCTCGAACTCGATGCTCCTCGGCAGCGCGGAGACGTCGACGACAGCCTCGCCGACGGCGATCTCGGAGCAGGAGTGGAGGCTGCCGGGGACGCGGACCCGGCCGTTGCCCACCTCGCCGCTATGGACCTGTTCGAGCATCCGCTTCAGCTCCTCGACGCTGGTCGGGCGCAGGACGTCGGCGGGCGAGAACGAGATCAGCTCGCCCCAATCCCGCAGAGGCAGATTCGAGTAATCGGGCATCTCGCACCCGACCCTATCCGGGGCTCAGCGAACTCGCTTGTCGGTGACCCCCTAAGCCTGAGCAGGTCTAGCTCGCCGGCGCGGTGGCTGCCTCGACCCGGGAGCGGGGCGCCTTTGCAAACCATCGGTTCCGCAAGGCGCCCCGCCGACGCCCCATCTCGCTAGTTGCTCGCGGGGTCGGGCCGGACGACGATCGTGTCGAGGATCGGGACGATCTCGTCGCAGGGCAGGCCCGCGGACTCCGCGTGGGCCCGCACAGTCTCGGGGCTCTCACCTTCGTAGACGCAGAAGGTGCCGATCTCACCGCTCTCCTCGCCGAGAGCGTAGGAACGGATCCACCGCACCCCCGAATCCGGTTCGTCGCCCACTTCGGCCGATTTCTTCCCGGCCACCTCCAGGTCCTCCGGGGTCCGCCATCCATTCCGGCGAAAGATTCCGTAGAGCTGCATGTGCTGCCTCCTCAACTCGTGTATTGACCTTGCCCAGCCAGCGTAGGGGTGCAAGGGAGGCGGCGCATCAGTGAAGTTGCCGTATTTCAGTCGCGGAATGCTGTGCTCGTCCAACTTTTGACCATGCGTGCCGCCCCAGGCGGGGATAGGCTCTTCCACACTTAAAAGCTCTGAATGGAGGAGTAATGAAGCGAGATTGGGGAGTTCGTGCAGCGCTGGTTGTCCTCTGCGCGATGTCGATCCTGCTTGCGATGGGTTCCGTTGCAAGCGCACAGGTCACCTTGGGCCAGCTGGCCCCCGCGGGCACGACGTTCAGCTGCGAATACCCGCAGCCCTATGACGAATTGCAGACTTCGCTGGCCGCGGGCAACAGCTACGTCGCCCCGAGCGCTGGTGTGATCACCGCTTGGAGCACGCAGGTGGGGGCCACGCCGGGCCAGGTGCTCGGCATGAAGGTCTATCGCCCGAGCGGTCCGGGTGCGTACCTGGTCGTTGGCCAAGACGGGCCTCAGACCCTGGTGTCCGGGCTGAACACGTTCACGGTGAACGTCCCCGTCCAGGCCGGCGACATCCTCGGCATCTTCCTGCCTGCCAGCGTCCCCACGGACTGCGGCTTCGCAACCGGTCTAGAAGGGGATGTGGTCAGCTATCAAGAAGGAAACCACGCGCCGGGCAGCTCCTTCTCGATTCAGGAAACGTATTCGGAAGCTCGTCTGAATATCTCAGCTTCGCTGCTGCCGCCGCCGACCATCAGCTCGATCACTCCCGCGGAAGGATCGGTCAAAGGCGCCACCGTGGTCATTGCTGGAACGAACTTCGCCAGCGTTACCGGTGTCAGCTTCGGATCGGCTCCTACCACCTTCACGGTGGACTCGGAAGGACAGATAACGGCAGCCGCTCCGCCGAGCAGCACGTTGAGCGCGGTGCCGGTAACCGTGACCACCGCGGCCGGCAGCGCCAGCAGCGCGCAGGCCTTCACCTACAAAGGCTGCAAGGTGCCGAAGCTGAAGGGCAAGAAGCTGAAAGCGGCGAAGAAGAAAATCCGCAAAGCCGGCTGCCGTCTAGGCAAGGTCAAGAAGCTCCACGGAGCCACCGCCAAGACCGGCAAAGTGACCAAACAGGGTCCCAAGCCGGGCAAGATCCTGGCCCCGGGGGCGAAGGTCAAGATCACCCTCGACGACTGACGTTTTCCTGCGACCTCGGCGCCGCGGCGCCGAGGTCGCGCCTGCTTTTCGCCCCTGCGCGATGCCGGAGGAGGGACTCGAACCCCCGACACGCGGATTATGATTCCGCTGCTCTAACCAGCTGAGCTACTCCGGCGGGGAGGGGGATGGTAGCGGTGCAACGAGGCGGCGGATCTGCTCAAACGGGGTGGGCGGCGATGCGGCCGGTGCTGGTCGGTTTCCTTCTGGCGGCGGATGCTTTTGCGGTCGGGGCGCTGGTGATCCTGCGGCCGGATGGGTGGGTGCCGCCGTTCGTGGGCTTTGGGATCGTGCTGGTGGGACTGGTTTGGTTCGAGGCTTGGGCGATTGGACACCGGCGCGACGATGGTTGAGCTTCAAAGCGCGGGTATTAGTCGGGCTCGCTTTTGTAATCTGCTGCAAATGGCGCACGTGCAGGGGGAAACGGCTGCGCACTCCGGGCAGCGAGGATAGGGTTGCGCGGTGACCGCTGAACTGGACAGGGCAGTGAAGACTGTCGTCCGGCAGTGCATGGGGATCGCGCCGGGTGAGGAGGTGCTGGTCGTCTGCAACCCGGTGACCGAAGAGATCGGGGCGCTGATGAGGATCGAGGCGCAGGGAGACGGGGCCGACGCCACCCTCGCCGTGATCTCCGAGCGCGACTCGGCCGCCGCCGAGCCGCCGCGGGCTGTGGCGGCGGCGATGGCCGCGGCCGACGTGGTGCTGGCGCCGACGATCCAGTCGCTCTCCCACACCGCCGCGCGCAAAGCGGCGAGCGAAGCTGGGGTCCGCATCGGCACCCTCCCTGGCGTAACCGAGGAGATGCTCGGACGGCTGATGACCGGCGACCTGAAGGAGATCCGCCGCCGCGGCTGGGCCGTCGTCACCGCTCTGAACCGAGGCTCGGAGGCGCGGATCACCTGCCCGCAGGGCAGCGACCTGCGCATCGGCCTTGAAGGGCGCAAAGGGATCGTCGACGCGGGCGAACTCGGCAATCGCGGCGCCTTCGGCAACCTGCCCTGCGGCGAGGGCTTCATCGCCCCGCTCGAGGGGACGACCGAAGGCACGCTCGTCGTCGACGGCTCGATCGCCGAAATCGGGCTGCTGGACTCGCCCGTAACGCTGAGCGTCCGAGAGGGGCACCTGGCCGAGGCCAGCGGCGAGGACGGCGCCCGGCTGATGGAGCTGCTGACCGTCCACGGCAGGGACGGGACCAACGTCGCCGAGCTTGGGATCGGCACTAACGAAGAGGCGATCCTCACGGGCAACATCCTCGAGGACGAGAAGATCCTCGGCACCTGCCACGTCGCCTTCGGCGCCTCGGCGGCGATCGGCGGGACCGTCCAGGTCCCCGTCCACCTCGACTGCGTGGTCCTCGAACCGACGGTCGAGATCGGTGGCGAGACGATCGTCAGCGGCGGCGACCTGCTGGTCTGAGGCACCGGACGATGCCGCCCCTGCTCTCGGTCCCGAACGTCTCGGAGGGGAGCGACGAGGAGCGACTCGGCCGCCTCGAGCGGGCCTTCACCCGCGGGGTGACCCTGCTCGACCGCCACTCCGATGCCGACCACGGGCGCAGCGTCTTCACCCTCGCCGGCAGCGGCGGCGCCCTGGTCGAGGCGCTGAGCTCCGGCGCCGAGGAGGCTGCGGAGACGATCGAGATGGACCGCTACCGCGGCGCCCACCCGGCGATCGGCGCCCTCGACGTCTGCCCGATCGTCTGGTTCGACCCGGGCGACCGCGAGGCGGCGCGCGAGGAGGCGGTGGCGGCGGCGATGCAGATCGGCGGCCTCGGGATCCCCGTCTTCCTCTACGGCGAGCTGGCGCGCGACCCCGGCCGCGCCGAGCGCGCCTACTTCCGCAACGGCGGCCTGGCGGAGCTGTGGCTGCGGATGGAGTCGGGGGAGCTGCGGCCGGACTTCGGCCCGGATCTGCCGCACCGCAGTGCCGGCGCCACCCTGGTCACGGCACGACCGCCGCTCGCCGCCTTCAACGTCGAGCTCGATAGCGCCGACCTCGAGGTCGCCCGCGCCGTCGCCGCCGGCCTGCGCGAGGCGGGCGGAGGCTTGACCGGAGTCCGGGCGATGGGGCTGCTCCTCGCCAGCGGTCGCGCCCAGGTCTCGACCAACGTCCACGATCCGCTCACCGTCCCCCTCGGGGAGGTCGTCGAGCGGGTGCGGGCGCTGGCGGCGCCTCTCGGCGCGCGGCCGCTGGAGGCCGAGCTGGTCGGCCTGATCCCGCAGGCTGGGCTCGCCGGCTACCCGGCCGACGTACCGATGCGCGGCTTCGATCCGGCCCGGCACACGATCGAGGCGCGGCTTGCCGAGGCGACCGACTAGATTTCGAGGCCGATGGCCCAGACGAGGAAGAAGCGCCAGCGCAAGCGCCGCGGCACCCAGGGCGGGCGAATCGACACCAAGCCCCGCAGCGGCCGCCCCCGCAGCCGCGAGGAAGCCAAGGCGCGCGCCCGCTCCCGCCGCAAGCCGGCACCGCAGCAGGACCTGCCGCCGACCTGGCGCAGCTCGTTCCTGCGCGGCATCTTCGCCGCGGTGATCTTCGCCCTGCTGCTGATCCTGATCTTCAAAAAGCCGCTCGTCGGCTCGCTCCTCTTCGGCCTCTTCATGCTGGTCCTCTACGTCCCCGCCGGTTACTTCATCGACATGGCGATGTGGCGGCGGCGCGAGCGGGCGCGGATCCGCGCCCGCGGCGACTAGAGAGCCCGATGGCCCTCGACGTCGAGATGCTCACGGTCGGCCAGGTAGCCGAGAACTGCTTCCTGGTCCGCCCGCAGGGCGGGGACCGCTTGATCGTCATCGACCCGGGCGAGGAGGCCGAGCGAATCCTGGCGGCGGTCGAGGCGACCGGCGCCGGCGTCGAGGCGATCCTGATCACTCACTGCCACTTCGACCACGTCGGCGCCGTGGCCCCGGTGGCGAAGGCGACCGGGGCGCCGGTCTACTGCCCGGAGTTCGAGGTCCCGATCCTCGCCGACATCATGCGCTGGGTCCCCTGGGAGGGATTCGGCCCGTATGAGAGCTACGAGGCCGACGAGGTCGTCAACGGCGACGAAACCCTCGAGTTGGCCGGACTCGAGCTGGAGGTGGTTCACACGCCCGGTCACAGTCCCGGCCACGTCACCTACGCGGTGCGGGGAGAGCCGGCGATCTTCTCCGGCGACGTCCTCTTCCGGGGCTCGGTCGGGAGGACCGACCTGCCCGGATCCGACGGGCCGACGCTGCTCGCCTCGCTGGGCAAGCTGCTCGACACGTTCCCCGACGAGACCGTCGTCCATCCCGGCCACATGGGGCTGACGACGATCGGTGCCGAGCGCGCGACGAACCCCTTCCTCAGCTCGCTGGCGCGGTAGACCGGCCCCGTTGGACTA
>Ga0207661_10002884_pt1 | contig 11893 bp, 13 predicted proteins | sample KBSC713LmetaG_FD_184337 | JGI IMG/M metagenome (GOLD analysis project Ga0207661, IMG submission 184337) | Corn rhizosphere microbial communities from Kellogg Biological Station, Michigan, USA - KBS C7.1-3L metaG (SPAdes) (version 2) | ecosystem: Host-associated > Plants > Roots > Rhizosphere ... | reverse complement strand
GAACCGTCTCATCCGGCCCTCGCGGCCCTACGGTTGGCGCGCCCGGTGGGATTGGCGCGGCGAGCGCTGGAACAGCACCAGCAGCCAGGCCAGCGAGGGCAGCAGGATCAGCGTGCCGACGCCGGTGACGATCAGGGTGTCCACGAGCACCGCCTGGTCGGCCTGCGCGGCGGCGTAGTCGGTGTCCGGCGGGAGCATGTGCGGGTACTGCGCGACGGCCCAGCCCCACACGATCGCGGTGACCGCGGCCGCGGCGGTGAACCGGACCAGCAGGTAACGGCGCAGCGCCAACAGGATCAGCGAGGCGACGCCGGCCACGGCCGAGGCGACCACCAGCGGCAGGGCGCGGTGGGTCAGCCCGTGGAACAGCCCGGGCGCGTCGGAGCGCAGGACCGCGATGCCGCCCAGCGCCACGACGCCGACCACCACGCCGGTACCCAGGGCCCGGCGCCGGTACCACTCGGCGACGTCGGTACCGGCCAGCCGCCTCGCGTCCCCGCACAGGTAGGCGGTGGCGAGGTAGGCGCAGGTACCGATGGCGAGCACCCCGCCCAGCCAGGAGGTCGGGTTCCACCAACTGCGCACGAGGTCACCGGTTGCCAACCCGGGCGGTACCCGGCCGGACGCGATCGCCCCCGCCACGGCGCCGAGGAAGAACGGCGTGAGTACCGACGAGACCGCGAACGTCGCACCGAACACCCGCTGCTGCCACGGCACGGTGCTGGCCTTGCGGAAGGCGAAGGCGGCGCCCCGCCCGATGATGCCCAGCGCGGCCAGGGTCAGCGGCACGTACAGCGTGGACATCACCGCCGCGAACACGCTCGGGAAGCCGGTCCACAGGAGAACGAGCACGAAGATGAGCCAGACGTGGTTGGCTTCCCACACCGGACCGATGACGTGCTCGATGAGATCCCGCCGGGTCCGCCCGGCGCCGCCCCGCCCGGCGAACAGGTCCCAGAACCCCGCGCCGAAGTCCGCCCCGGCCAGCAGCGCGTAGAGCGTCAAACCCGACCACAGCACGGCCAGCAGCGCCTGGCCCGCGGTCACGGGATCGCTTCGGACGGCTCAGGTTCCTGCGGCGCGTCGATCGGCGGCTCCTCGTCCCGGCCGGCGCGGGCGATGCGGCGCAGCACATAGACCGTCGCCACGGTCAGCACGAGGTAGGTCGCGGCCACCAGGACGAGCCCGCCGACCAGTCCCGGCGCCGGGTTCACCGCGTCGGCGGTACGCAGTACGCCGTAGACCACCCACGGTTGCCGGCCCACCTCGGTCACGACCCAGCCCGACTCGAGCGCGGCGGGGGCGGCGAGGCCGGCCAGCACGCACAGCCGCAGGAACCACCGGTACCGGGGCAGGTCGCGCCGGCGCCACCAGGTCAACGCGAGCCACAGGCCCAGAGCCAGCAGGCCGAAGCCGATCCCCACCATGAGGTCGAAGGCCAGGTGTACCACCGTCACCGGGGCGCGGTCAGCCACCGGTACCTTGTCCAGCCCCTGCACCACCGTGCTCGGCTTGTACCCGACCAGGAGCGACAACCCGTCGGGTATCTCCAGCGCGTAGCGCAGCCGGCCGTCCTGCCAGACCCCGCCGATGTGCAGCGGGATGTGCGACCCGGTCTGCGGTACGCCCTCGATCGCGGCGAGCTTGGCCGGCTGGTACCCGGCGAGGAAGCGGGCCGCGTAGTCGCCCGCGGCGATCTGCAACGGAGTCACGATCGCGGCGAACGTGAACGGCACCAGGAACCCGAGGCGGTGGTACACGTCGCGCCGCCCGCGCAGCAGGCCGACCGCGTAGACGGCGGCCGTACCGAAGCCGGTCACCATGAACGCGGCCAGGATCATGTGGATCGTCTCGGGAGCGGTGGCCGGGTTGAACATGGCGGCCCACGGTCGTACCGAGGTGAGCTTCCCGTCGACCAGGTCGAAGCCGCGCGGCTGGTTCATCCACGCGTTCGCGCACACCACGAAGAACGCCGACGCGACACCGGACACCGCCACCGGTACGGCGGTGAGCAGGTGGACGCGCGGCGAGAGCCGGTCCCAGCCGTACAGGTAGATGCCGACGAAGACGGCCTCGATGAAGAAGGCGAACCCCTCCAGGGCGAACGGCAACCCGATGACCTGACCGTACGTGCCCATGAGACCCGGCCACAGCAGGCCCATCTCGAAGCTGAGGATGGTGCCGGACACCGCGCCGACGGCGAACAGCACACCCATCGCCTTGGACCACCGGTGCGCGAGCGCCGTGTACTCCGCCTTGCCGGTGCGGATGCCCCGCCACTCCATGAACGCGGTCAGCCCCGGCAGCCCGACTCCGAAACAGGCCAACACGATGTGCCAACCCAACGACAGTGCCATCTGCTCGCGGGCCGCCACCAGATCCCCCGGTGACACGGCCCGGGCGAGCACCCCCCAGCCCATGGTCAAGATCGTACATAAGGCCTCGGGGCGCCGATCAGCCGGCTTGGAAACCGCTGACTGTAGGCGGCTCCGCAGGCGTCGCCGACTAGGCTTCGTAGGCATGGCAGGCGGACCCGACGCAACGTCGGGGTACCGCCGCGCCCTGTACCGCGTTGGAGCGCGCCTGCGCGAACAGTGGCGCGTGAAGCTGAGCCAGAGCTGGCGCCGTACCAGGGCCAGCGGGACCATCTCGATACAGGCGGCGGTCTCCGCCGGTGGCGCGTGGTTCGTCGCGCACCACCTGCTGCACCATCCGAAGCCGTTCTTCGCACCCATCTCCGCCGTCATCGTGCTGGACATCGCGGTCGGGCAGCGGCTGCGCCGGGCCGCCGAGCTGATGCTGGGCGTGGCGCTGGGCATCGCGATCGGCGACGCGCTGATCTACGAGATCGGTACCGGTGCCCTCCAGGTCGGGCTGGTCGTGTTCCTCGCGACGGTGGTGACCGTGTTCCTGACCGGCAACCCGGTGGTCGTCGCGCAGGCATCGGCCTCGGCGGTGCTGATCGCCACGCTCAACCCGCCGAGGGGTACCGGCATCTACTACTCGCGCTTCGTCGACGCCCTCATCGGCGGGGTCATCGCGCTGATCGTGCTGATCCTGCTGATACCCGCCGACCCGCTGGCCAGGGTCGCCCGCAAGGCGGGGCCGGCCTACGAGGTGCTCGCCGACGGGTTGGCACAGGCGGCGTACGCGCTGACCGCCCGCGACGCGCGTGAGGCGGACACCGCGCTGAGCCGGCTGGAGTCGGGCGGCAGCGCGGTGGCCGCGTTCCGCGAGACGGTGCCCGAGGGCACGGAGACCGCCCGGGTCTCGCCGCTGCGCTGGCGGTCGCGCGGCGCGCTGCAACGGTACGGCGACGTCGTGCAGTACCTGGAACGGTCGCTGGGCAACGCGCAGGTGCTCGCCCGGCGCTGCGTCACGCTGATCCGGGACGAGGAGCCGGTACCCGAAGCGCTTTCCCGGTCCATCAGCACCCTGGCGGACGCGACGCGCGAGGTGCGCCGGGCGTTGATGGAGCCGGGTACCGAGCACCGCGTGGCGGAGCTGTCCCTGCAGGCGGTCGGCGAGGCGTCCGACGCCTACCGGTCCGGCCTCAGCTTCTCGGGCAGCACCGTGGTCGCGCAGATCCGGGCCATCGCCACCGACCTGTTGACGGCGGCGAAGTGGCCGTACGCGCAGGCGAACGATCTGGTACGCAGAGCCGGCGGCACCCCCGGCCGACCATGACCCCGGCCCGCCGTCGTGTCGTACCCGAGGAGTATGACTGACATCTCTAACCTCGACGCGGCGGAAGGAGAGCTCATGAGCGGCGTGAGGGTACTGGTCGGCACGCGCAAGGGCGCGTTCACGCTGACCTCTGACGGCACACGCGGTAACTGGACGGTCGACGGACCGCACTTCGGCGGCTGGGAGATCTACCACATGGCCGGGTCACCGGCCGATACAGACCGGCTCTACATGTCCCAGTCCAGCGGCTGGTTCGGGCAGCTGATCCAGCGCTCGGACGACGGCGGCCGGAACTGGCGCACGGTCGGCAACGACTTCGCCTACCAGGGCGACGTCGGCGAACACCTCTGGTACGACGGGACTCCGCGCCCCTGGGAGTTCAAGCGCATCTGGCACATCGAGCCGTCCCGCGACGACCCCGACACGGTCTACGCGGGCGCCGAGGACGCGGCGCTCTACCTCACCACCGACGGCGGCGAGAAGTGGACCGAGCTGACGGCGCTGCGCACCCACCCGACCGGCCCTTCCTGGCAGCCGGGCGCGGGCGGCATGTGCCTGCACACCATCATCCTGGACCCGGTCCATCAGGGCCGGATCTACGTGGCCATCTCGGCGGCGGGCGCGTTCCGCAGCGACGACGCGGGCGCGAGTTGGCTGCCCATCAACAAGGGCCTGCGCTCGGGCGAGATCCCGGACCAGGACTCCGAGGTCGGCCACTGCGTGCACCACATCACCCAGCACCCGTCCCGTCCGGACACGCTGTATATGCAGAAGCACTGGGACGTGCTGCGCACCGACGACGCGGGGGCGAACTGGCGCGAGGTCAGCGGCGAACTGCCGTCGGACTTCGGGTTCCCCATCGCGGTGCACGCGCACGAACCGGAGACCATCTATGTGGTACCGATCAAGAGCGACTCGGAGCACTACCCGCCGGAGGGGAAGCTGCGCGTGTACCGCAGCCGCACCGGCGGTGGGGACTGGGAGCCGCTGACCAACGGGCTGCCGCAGTCGGACTGCTACGTCAACATCCTGCGGGACGCCATGGCGGTGGACACCCTCGACCCGTGCGGCATCTACTTCGGCACCACCGGCGGTCAGGTGTACCACTCGGCCGACGGCGGCGACAGCTGGGCGCCGATCGTACGGGACCTGCCGGCCGTACTCTCCGTGGAAGTCCAGGTGCTGCCGTGATCCGGGTGGTCCTACCGGCCCACCTGAAGAACCTCGCGCACGTCACCGGCGAGGTGACGCTGGAGGTGACCGGGCCGGAGGACGCGGCCGACGACGCTTGCGGAGCAGGCGCCAGCCAGCGGTTGACGGCCGGGCAGGTCACTCAGCGCCAGGTGCTCGACGTGCTCGAGGCGCGGTACCCGATGCTGCTCGGCACGATCCGCGACCGGCACAGCGGCAAGCGCCGCGCCTTCGTGCGCTTCTACGCGTGCGAGGAGGATCTGTCCAACGAGTCGCCCGACTCGCCGCTGCCACAGGAAGTGTGCAGCGGGAAGGAGCCGTACATCATTCTGGGCGCGATGGCCGGAGGGTAACCGCTTACGCTGCCCGCGAAACCATCGGCGCACCGGTACGGGCCGGGGCCCGGCCGTGGGTATGGTGACCACGTGTCCGAACTGGCGTACATCGGCCCGGGTGGGCGCAGGCCGTCCCGGCCCTTGCTGCGCACGCTGATCGGCGAGGCGCTGCGCCGCAACCGGCAGGGGCAACGGCGCACGCTCGCCGACGTCGCCCGGCAGGCCCGCGTGTCGGTGCCTTATCTGTCCGAAGTGGAGCGTGGTCGCAAGGAGGCCAGCTCCGAGGTGCTGGCCGCGGTGTGCGACGCGCTGCGGGTGGAGCTCTCGGACCTGCTGGTCGAGGTCGGCCGCGAGCTGACCCGCGACGCCGCCCCCGCGCCCGTGCTGCGGCTCGGCGACGCGGAGTTGCGGCGCGCTGACCTTCAGCGCGACACCCTGCGGCGTGCGGCCCCACGCTCGGGCGACGTGGTCCTCCTCGCGGCCTGACAACCGGTTGGGCCGTCGCCGCACGCCCGCACGAGCGAAGGAAGCGAACGAACTCAGCTCGCCCGCGCCAGCATGGCCGGGCCGGTACCGCGGTAGGCCAGAACCCGGTCGGCCAAGCCGTAGGCGACCGCCTCGGCCGCGGTCAGCGTCATGCTCCGGTCCGTGTCGACCCGGATCTTCGCGGCCGGATGCCCGGTGTGCAGGGCCAAAATCTCGTCCATCTCGGCCCGCACCTTGGCCAGCTCCTTGGCCTGTACCGCGAGGTCCGGCAGAGTGCCGCGGGCCTGGCTGGACGGCTGGTGCAGGGTCACCTTCGCGTGCGGCAGCAGCGCGCGCTTGCCCGGCGTACCGGCGGCCAGCAGCGCCGCCGCCGCCGACGCCGCCTGCCCCACGCACGTCGTCGCCACGTCGCAGTGCACGAAGCGCATCGTGTCGTAGATGGCGGTCAGCGCGCTGAACGAGCCGCCGGGAGAGTTGATGTACAGGCCGATCTCCAGGTCGCTGGCGGCTTCGAGATGCAGCAGCTGCGCGATGACCACGTTGGCCACGCCGTCGTCGATCTCGGTACCGAGGAAGATGATCCGCTCGGAGAGCAACCGCGAGTAGACGTCGTAGGCCCGCTCGCCGTTGGGCGTCCGCTCGACCACGTTCGGGATGGTGTACTGGCTCATGCCCCCACCCCCACCGTGCGACGGGCCGTGGCCGGGCGCACGTCGTCGACCTCGTCCAGGATGTGGTCGATCAGGCCGTAGTCGCACGCCTCCTGCGCGGTGAACCAACGGTCCCGGCGGCTGTCCCGCTCGACGGTCTCCACGGACTGCCCGGTGTGCTCGGCGATCAGCCGCATCATGGTGGTACCGGTGCGCTCCAGTTGCTCGGCGTAGATCTCGACGTCCGCCGCGGTACCGCCGAAGCCCGCCGACCCCTGGTGCATGAGGATCTGCGCGTTGGGCAGGCTGTACCGCTTGCCGTGCGTACCCGCCGTCAGCAGGAACTGGGCCATGCTGCCGGCCAACCCCATCGCCAACGTGCTCACGTCGTTGGGAATCAGGCGCATCGTGTCGTAGATGGCCAGACCCGCGGTCACCGAGCCGCCGGGTGAGTTGATGTACAGGCTGATGTCGCTGCGCGGATCCTCCGCGGACAGCAGCAGCAACTGGCCGCACAGCCGGTTGGCGACCTGGTCGTCCACCTCCGCGCCCAGCACGATGATGCGCTGGTACAGCAGCCTGGCGGCCACCTGGTCGTCGAGCGACCCGGCGTAGAGCGCGGTGCCTCCGGTGTTGAGTTGCATGACCCCTCCCTGGTACTCGGCGAGCGTTCCCGGGATCCACGATGGAACCGCGAACGGTCCGGTACCAAGGAAATCTGCCGCAGGCAGAAGGGTCTACTGTGGACGGTCGGTCAGCGCGCGACGGCGGTCAGCTCGTTGACCTCTTCGCGGGACAGCTCGACCGAGGCGGCCGCCACGTTGTCCTCCAGGTGCGGCACCGACCCGGTGCCCGGGATGGGCAGGATCGACGGCGAACGGGCCAGCAGCCAGGCCAGTACGACCTGGTGCGGTGTGGCCCCGTGCCGCTGCGCGACCCGGGTGACCGCGTCGCGGCCCTCCATGTCCTGGATGGGCGCCCACGGCAGGAACACCATCTGCTCCTGCTCACACAGGTCGACCAGCGACTCCGACTGCCGATCGTCCACGTTGTACCGGTTCTGGATGGACACGATCGGGGTCACCCGCTGGGCGCGACGCAGCTGCTCCTCGTTCACGTTGGACAGGCCGATGTGCCGGATCTTGCCCTGCTCCTTCAGCATCACCAGGGTGCCGAGCGAATCCTCCAGCGGTACCCGCGGGTCCGGGCGGTGGAACTGGTACAGCGGGATCTGCTCCAGGCGCAGCCGCTGCAGGCTGCCCTCGCACGCCGCGACCAGGTGCTCGGGCCGCCCGTTGGCCGTCCACTGCCCCGGGCCGGGCCGCTCCAGGCCACCCTTGGTCGCGATGACGAGGTCGTCCGGGTACGGGTGCAGCGCCTCGGCGATCAGCCGCTCGCTGACGTCGGGACCGTAGGAGTCGGCGGTGTCGATGAAGTTCACGCCCAGTTCGACGGTGCGGCGCAGCACGGCCTTCGCCTGTTCGAGGTTCTCGGGCTCACCCCAGATCCCGGTGCCGGTGATGCGCATCGCGCCAAAGCCGAGCCGGCGCACGGTCAGGTCTCCACCGACGTCGATTGTCCCGGCGGCCTCGGCGGTAACGTTTTCCTGCGACATGCTGATCACTTTAGCCGCTGCCTTCGGGCAATGTGCCGGGTACGGGACGCTCCCCGATCGGCACCGCCAGGGGATGTGCCCGGGGTGATCCGGCGGTACGGTTTCCCTGCGCCTTCGTTGCACCGAACGGACATCGGCCCGTCGGCAGGCGAGCACACGCGAGCGGACGGAGGAGAAAGATGGCGGACCCGACCATTCCCCAGCCCCCGGACCAGGTAGGCAGCGCGCCGCCGCAGCAGCAGCAGCCGACCGTCACGCCGCGGCCGACTGCGACGGCGGAACCGGCCGAGGCGACCGAGACCCTGGCGGCGGAGACCCCGGCCGCGGAGACCGCGGCCGTGGAACCGGACGAGACGGTTGAGACCGCGGCTGAGGAACAGACCAACGGGTCGACGGACGTGAGTGAAGCGCCCGCTCCCGTGGCCGAAGCGACGCAGGCCACGGCCGTCGAGGACGCCGCCGAAGACGCAACCGTGGACGAGTCCGCAGCCGAGGAGGCCGCGTCCGAGGAAGCCGCCGCGCCGGTCGAGGACGAGCCCGTCGCAGATGAGCCGGTTGCATACCAGCAAGTTGCAGGCGAGCCGGTTGCAGACGTCCCGGCCGAGGACGAGCCGGCCGCCGAGGCCGCTGTCGTGGACGAGTCGGCCGCCGAGGGCGAGCCCGTTTCGGCCCTGACCGTCGCCGAGCCCGTCGCCTCCGCCGCCCCCCAGCCACCGCGCGGCATCTGGACCGAGGAACAGGCCGAGGCTCTCCGCACCCGGGTGCGCGAGGCGACCACCAGGGTCGTCGACCGGGCCGCGGGCGCCGTCATCGAGACCGTCAACAACCTCGCCAGCGCGATCCGCGCCCGTACCTCGGACCGCCGGGGCGACGGTACCCGGCGTTAGACGATTTCCCGCCCACCCGATGCCTGGGCGGGCAGCGGCTCGTTGATCGTCGTGAATGATCAGATCATCACGGGGGATTCATCGATGACGGGCTGCGTAATCGCCGTGCTGGCCACGGTGCTGCTGGCCTACCTGCTGGTGCAGTCGTGGAACGACCGGACCGCGACCGACACCACCAACGGGCCGACCCGGCAGACCATGACCAACACTGTCGCCGGCGCGCTCAAGATCGGGGCACTGCTCGCCCTGGCGATCGTCATCTTCGCCATCATGGCCGTGAGCGTGGCGGGCACCCGCCCGCACCGGTAGCGCGCGCTACACGGCCGGCGCGGGCTGGCGGGGCTCGACCGGTACCGGTTCGGGTCGGCGCAACTGGCGCCAGGCCGGGAAGACCAGCGGCGCCAGGGTGGTCAGCAGGTACGCCGCACCGAAGCCGAGCAGCGTGGCGCGCAGTCCCAGCCACGCCACCGCGTACCCGGCGAACAGCGCCCCGAACGGGATGCCGATCCAGGCGCTCGCCCGGATCGTGCCGAGCACCCGGGCGCGCAGCTCGTCGGGGATCCGCTCGTACGACGTCGCCCCGATCACCGAGTTGAGCGACCCGCCGAACGCGTCGCTCACCAGGTACAGCGCGAGTACCGGCGACAGCGCGGCGGTCAGCACGAGGACGAAGAACCGCGGCGAGCCGCCCACGAGGAAGCCGACCGTGAACAGCTTGCGTCGGGAAAGGCGTGGACCCAGCCAGGCGCCGACCAGGTTGCCCAGCACGCTGCCGAGCCCGCCGATCCCGGCGATGAGCCCGAGCGCACCGGCCGAGCCGATCCGCTCCCGTACCCACACGGGCAGCATCACCTCGGACAGGCCCTGGTCGAGCAGATTGGTCACCGCGGACATCGTGATGATGCCCAGCAGCAGCCGGTCGCCGCGCAGGAACGTCAATCCGGCGGCGAGGTCCCGCCGGTACCGGCGCAGGGCCGACCCGGCGCCCGCCACTGGCAAACGCTGACCGGCGCCACTCCGACAAGCTGCGTGGCGGCTGGGCGGCACCGCGACGCGTACCCAGATGGCCCCGATCACCGCGGCCACCGCGAACGTCGCGGCGTCGATGGCGACGACCACCGGCGCGCCGGCGACGACCACGAGCGCGCCCGCCAGCGGTGCGCCGAGCAGCAGCGCGGTGCGGTTGGCGCCGGAGGTGAGGCCGGCGGCCCGCTCCAGCGGGGTGCCGGCGGTCTCGGCGGTCGTCGGCACGAGCGCGCTGTTCGCGCAGTCGGCGGCGCCGCGGGCCACGCCGGCCACCGCGACGAGGGCGAGCAGCACCGGCAGGTGCAGCGCGCCCAGCGCCTGCGCCAGCGGGATCGCGCCGACGACGACGGCCGCCACGGCGTTGCCCAGCACGAAGGACCGGCGCAGCCCGGCACGGTCGACCAGCGGCCCGATGAGGGCCATCGCCGCGACGTACGGCGCCATCGTGGCGAACCCCACGAGGCCGGTCTTCGCGGCACTGCCGGTGCTCGTCAGCACCAGCCACGGAATCGCGAGGGCCGACATGGAGGTACCGGCGACCGAGATGGTGTACGAGCTGAGCAGCGCCAGGAACGGCGCGCGCCGCTTCACGACGGCTCCTCGGGCAGCGTCGGGGAATCGTCGGGCAGCATCTGGAACTGGAAGGTGGCCCGCACGGCGTTGTCGCGCCGGGGATGCGGCCCAGCCGGACGCCGGTACCGCTCGATCAGCGCCCTTATGTCCGTGGTCAGTGCGCGCGCCTCGTCGTGGGTCACCTCGATGGGGTACTCGCTGAACGTCCACGGCGACGTGGGCAGCTCGCTCAGGCGGCCGGCCAGACTGTTGACGTAGTTGAGCATCCGCTCGTAGTAGGTGTCGATGACGATGCGCAGGTACTGCTCGGCGACCTCCACGGTCTCCGGGTCGCCGGGATCGTCCGGGGAGCGGAAGCTGACCGAGGACGACCGGTACCGGGTGCGCCACCAGCGGTCGCGGCCGTTGCCGCGCTCCTCGTCCTCCTCGACGAACCCGAGCTCCCCCAGCATCCGCAGGTGGTAGCTGGTGACCCCGCTGGACTGGCCGATGCGCCGCCCCAGTTGTGAGGCGGTGGCCGGACCGTCGGTCTCCAGCAGCCACAGCAGCCGTACCCGGATCGGGTGCGCCAGGCCGCGCAGCCGTCGCGGGGTGATCATGAGATCGCGCGACGGGTCGAAGAGGCCGGGCCAGCCGCCGGGCGGCGGGGTCGGCGCCCGGCCCGGCTCGTACCGCCGCTCGCCCTGCTGCCCGTCGTCGTGCCGCTCAGCCTCGTCCATGCCGCCCACAATAAACCGCAGAGGAATTTTTGCAAAGAGCTCTCTGCGGTTGCTCAGAGTCATCGTGATCTTTTAACGAGACCTTCTTGCGGATGGCGGCGCTGCGAGTACCGCACATGACTTTGGACCACTACGATGCCCGGCTACCGGCTGCGAATCATCGGACAAGGCCGGCCACCCAGGGTGATCCGGAGTATCGATCCGCGTCACTTTGGGAACTAACCTTCCATGTGGCGCTTTGGGGAGACGTGCTTGCTGTACCTCTACCTCACCGTGGTCGTCGGCGGCCTGCTGCTCGCCGTGGCCGGCGTCATCGAGCAACGGCGCCATGACCGTAACCTCGATGACATACCGCTTCGGGTGCTGGTCAACGGCACCCGCGGCAAGAGTTCGGTGACCCGGCTGATCGCCGGAGCGCTGCGCGGCGGCGAGCTGCGGACGGTGGCCAAGACCACCGGTACGGCGGCCCGCTTCATCCATCCCGACGCGAGCGAGGAGCCGGTACGGCGCCGGTTCGGGATGGCGGACGTGGCCGAGCAGATCGGGGTGGTGGCCCGCGCCGCCGCGTACCGGCCGGACGCCCTCGTGGTCGAGTGCATGGCCGTGCAGCCCAAGCTGCAGGAGGTCAGCCAGACCAAGCTGATCCGCAGCACCATCGGCGTGCTCACCAACGTGCGCCCCGATCACCTCGCCGAGATGGGTCCGACACTGGACGACGTGGCCC
>Ga0207661_10002882_pt1 | contig 11898 bp, 15 predicted proteins | sample KBSC713LmetaG_FD_184337 | JGI IMG/M metagenome (GOLD analysis project Ga0207661, IMG submission 184337) | Corn rhizosphere microbial communities from Kellogg Biological Station, Michigan, USA - KBS C7.1-3L metaG (SPAdes) (version 2) | ecosystem: Host-associated > Plants > Roots > Rhizosphere ... | reverse complement strand
CTTTTGTTAACAATTATCCCTGAATCGGGCCATAGCGTCGAACAGGCAGCATATCATGGGTAAGCGCGGCGCCATTAGTGCAGCTGAACTTGCGACCATGCAGCCGCGTATCGGAAAACGCGTCGAGCCGCCTGATACCATGCCCGACGCCCAGAAAAAATTCTGGAATGTCATTGTGAACAGTCTGCCGGTGGACTGGTTCTCCGAAGAAAACGAAGCCTTGCTGGTTCAGTACGTCCGCACCAAGGCTCGCGCCGACTACATCGCCAAGCGTATCGATAGCGGCAAGCTGAATTCAAAGGAAATGGCGGACGCCATCAAACAAGAGGGTGCTCTTACGCGTGACATGGCCATGCTGGCCACCAAGATGCGTCTCGCACAGCAATCGACCTATGACAAATCAAAAGTCAAACGCCGGGGACCAACCCTTGTTGTGGACGACCGCCCAGATGCGGAAGAAGAAACCGACGGAGCTGACACGAGGCGAGAAAGTCTGTCTTTGGATTGAAAAATATTGTCGTGTTCCGGAAGGCCGTGATGTCGGCAAGAAAGTAAAGCTACGCGCGTGGCAAATAAAAGAGATAGTGAACATTTACGACAACCCGGCCGGCACGCGGAGGGCGATATTGTCCTTCGCTCGTAAAAACGGTAAGACCGCATTGGCCGCTTTCCTGCTACTGGTTCACCTTGCGGGGCCGGAAGCCATCGCCAACAGTTCGTTGAACTCAGCCGCCCAATCCCGAGATCAGGCGGCTTTATTGTTTGAGTTGGCGGTAAAGTGTATTCGGCTGTCGCCGGAAATGTCTGAGGTCATGGTGGTGCGGGATTCTGCCAAGCAGATCCTGTTTCCCGAAAAGGGCACCAAGTATCGCGCGCTCTCGGCCGATGTTAAAACAAACTTTGGTTTAAGTCCGTGTTTTATTGTTCACGACGAGCTGGGTCAATGCCACGGACCAAAGTCGGATTTGTATGAAGCGCTGGAGACGGCGACTGCTGCACAAGAGAAACCACTAAGCATCATTATATCCACTCAAGCACCGACGGACGCAGACCTGTTGAGTGTGCTTATAGATGATGCCTTGGCTGGCCATGATCCTCGGGTCACGGTCAGCCTTTATACCGCCGATCCGGAATTGGATCCGTTTTCCATTGAAGCCATATCACAAGCCAACCCGGCGCTTGGTGATTTCCAGAATGAAGAAGAAGTTTTGGCGATGGCGGAAGACGCTCGTCGAATGCCATCCCGGGAAGCCGACTACCGCAATCTCATACTGAACCAGAGGGTAGAACGGGCTTCACCGTTTATTGCTAAAGCGTTGTGGAAGACTTGCGGGGCAGCGCCAATCGAAAGCTTTGCGGGGAAAAGGGTCTGGGGTGCGCTCGACTTGTCATCGGTCAATGACTTGACCAGTCTGACGTTGATTGCTGAGGAAAAAGGGGTCTGGCAGGTCCATTGCTATTTCTGGCTGCCTGAGGTGGGGTTAGTGGAACGGTCACGACTGGATCGGGTGCAGTACGACGTATGGGCACGCGAGGGTTACATACAGTTGACACCGGGGAAGTCGGTCGAATACGAATATGTGTCAAATGAAATCTACGACATCCTCCACGGGTTGAATGTCGCCAAGATCGCTTTTGACCGTTGGGGATGGCGACATTTAAAGCCGTGGATGAAGAAAGCCGGCTTTGATGACATTGCGCTTGGGGAAGGTACCACCGACGAGGAAAAGGCCCGGGCGATTTTTGTCGAGATGGGTCAGGGCTACCAAAGCATGAGCCCGGCCTTGCGGGCGACTGAAAGCGCCATCCTCAATGGAAAAATTGCACACGGGAATCATCCGGTGCTGAGTATGTGTGCTGCCAATTCGGTTGTTACAAAAGATCCGGCGGGGAATCGGAAGCTGGATAAAGCCAAGTCTCGAGGACGGATTGACGGAATGCAGACGCTGACGATGGCAATGGGGGTTGCCGAATCCAGTCCGGTCGAAAGGCCGAAAGAATATCAAATGCTATTTGTGTGAGCCATATGGGCGGACCTTTACACTACGATAAGCCTATGGATATCGAAGGGGCGCCGCTGTCTGCGGACGAAGCTCGAAAGGTGCGGGCGTATTTGGAGGCCGCGGCCAAGAAGATCGAGACCTTTCAGGTCAACAACAGTTATCGGTTTGCGTTTAAGTCGGCAGCGCGAATCATCAGACAGTTGAAACCGGACTAATGAATGAAGCGCTGGATAAAATCAGATTGGATGTTCGGGCGCAATGTCTGGTTTGCGGCGACAAGATTATGCGGCTGCGGCCATCGGAGATGCTGCTAATGCATTTATTGATTGACGCCTATCCAAGGCCGCTGACCTATCACGAGATTGAAGAGCACGAACAATGGTCTTGGAGTTCGTTGTCAGTCATTTTGTCATTGTTTCGGAAGCGCCTGCGGAGCGAAGGGTTTCCGGTCTGGGTCGCCTACGAGGACAATATGGAGCTGGCGCAGAGGACGAGATGGAAGAACGAAAAGGCCTACAGAGTTGGAGGTATCAAGTTATGCATACAGTAGTAGCAGCATGTTTGTTTTTCTTATGGGCGAGCGTTGCAGCGGCGTTGCCGAATAGCGGCAGTACCGGAGGCACAACTACGCCGCCCCCACCGCCGGCTGATCCCTATGTGCTGGTGTTGGTATTCAACGGCGGTGATCCGGCTGCGGTTATTGTTACCGATAGCACTGGCGGGCTGCCAACTCGATATACAACACTGCAAGCTTGTACAGATGCCGGCAATGTCTGGCTAAAGCCCGGTTCGAATCCAAGTCAAACAGTTTTGAAATTCAATTGTATTCAGGTAAAGCCTGTAGGTTCTGCCCTCAATTATTTGTTGGATGGTCAGGGAAATAAGCTATTGACGGCTGTCAACGGGGATAAACTTCTTGCGCGCTGAGGCTGTGCCTCTTGGAGAGTGATAATGCAAAACCGAGCGTATAGTGTTCTCAATATCAAGTCAGTCAGTGAAGACAAACGGATTATTCGAGGCACTGCAACGACCCCCGCCCCTGATAGGGTCGGCGATGTAGTTGAACCGCTCGGTGTAAAATTTAAAAATCCAATGCCGCTGCTGTGGCAGCACAAATCAGATCAGCCGGTTGGTACGGTCAGGTTTGATAAACCAACTGAAGACGGAATAGAGTTCGAGGCGCATCTGGCGGCGCCGGTTCAATCGGAAAACCTTCGCAAGCGCGTTGATGAAGCTTGGGAGAGTGTGAAGCTCGGCTTGGTAAAGGCCGTCTCGATCGGTTTCCGCGCCAAAGAATATTCATTCATGGACGATGGTGGAATTCACTTTCAGGAAACTGAAGTGATGGAGTTGTCATTGGTCACAATCCCGGCGAATGCCGAGGCGACCATCAGCTCAATTAAGTCTCTCGATGCACCAGTGTTGGCCGCGTCAGGTTTAAACACAAAGGGCATGGAAAGACCTATCAGACCCGCGACAGGGGTAACGACGGAAAAGAGGGCTAAGATGCCGCAGACTATTGCCGAACAGATTTCGGCATTTGAGGCCACGCGCGCCGCGAAAGCTGCACGCATGGAAGCGTTGATGGAAAAGTCCGCCGAAACCGGCGAGACTTTGAATGAAGCCGAAGGCGAGGAATACGAGACGCTCGACAAAGAAGTCGCGCAAATCGACCTTCACCTTCAGCGCCTTGCTCGCATGCAGAAGTCCCAGAAGGCAAAGCTGGCACTCGCCAGTTCAGCCGGTAAGGCAGCTGCGGCGCAAGCTTCTGGCACGACGGAAGTCGAGCTGGTGGAACCGAAGCACGGTGGCGTGGGTCACAATTCCGGCGTTCGCGCGCAGGTCATTGGAGCCAACGTTCCGAAAGGCACCGCGTTCACCCGTCTTTGCATTGCCATGGCGGCCGGCAAAGGCGACACGATGAAGATGATCCAGCGTGCGAAGGCTTGGGAAGCGGATATGCCCGAGCTGCAGTCGATCATCGAAGTCGGCGTGCAGAACATGATGGACGGTGTCAAAGCCGCTGTCGGTGCTGCAACAACGACCGATGCGACTTGGGCCAGCCCTCTCATTGCCTACAATGTGATGGCTTCCGAGTTCATCGAACTGCTTCGCCCGAACACCATCATTGGTAAAATCCCGGGCCTCCGACGCGTTCCCTTCAACATCCAAATGCCGGCAACCACGACAGGTAGCTCGGTCGGTTGGGTCGGGGAAAACGCGCCGAAGCCGGTCACCAACATGGCGTTCTCGACTGTCACGCTCCGCTGGGCAAAGGCAGCCGGCATCATCGTTCTCACGGACGAACTGGTGCGGTTCTCCAATCCGGCAGCTGAAGCAGTCGTGCGCAATGACTTGATCGAAGCCATGACGCAGTTCCTTGATGGCCAGTTTGTTGATCCGGCGGTGGCAGCTGTCACCAACGTGTCACCGGCTTCCATCACCAACGGCGTCACACCGGTCAGCCGGTCAGGCACCAACGAGGCGGCGTTTCGTGCAGACGTGAAAACCCTGCTCAGCACGTTCCTCTCGAACAACCTGTCCACCGCTGGCGGCGTTTGGATCATGACCCAGCAACAGGCGCTTGCCCTGTCGCTCATGATCAACTCGCTCGGTCAAGCTTCCTTCCCCACCATCACTGCTGAAGGTGGAACGTTGCTTGGCTATCCGGTTATCGCTTCGGAAAACGTCAAGACGATGGGCGGCTCGCCGGCAGACGGCAGCAACCTCATCTTCGCGAAGGCTTCCGAGATCATGCTGGCCGATGACGGACAGACCGTTATCGACGCGAGCAATCAGGCTTCGGTCCAGATGGATTCGGCGCCCGATTCTCCCCCGACGGCTTCGACCAACATGGTCAGCCTTTGGCAGATGAACATGACCGGCATTCGTGCAGAACGTTGGATCAACTGGGCCAAGCGTCGTTCGACGGCAGTCCAGTTCATTCAGAACGCTCTGTACGCTTAAACTCTTTGAGGCGCCCCGAGCGCCTTAATCGAGTGGGTGGGGGTCGGTTGCCGCGTGGCTCGGTACCGATCCCCACTTTCGGGGGCAACAGAAGGAGACCCTGCCAATGCCAATCGCAATTGCTTACTGGGTGTTGATGTTGCTTCTGCTAATCTTTGGCGCACTGTATGTCTGGCCTCACGGTGCGTTTTTGTTTTCAGGCAACTTCGTCATCGTGTATCTGCTACTTCTGATTATCGGCTGGCGCCTATTCGGCAAGCCGGTTCAATGAAAGGCCACCAAAGATGCGAATGAAAGCTCTCCAACGCTTCCCTTACAATGGTCAGCAGCTTGAAATTGGCGATCATTTTGACGTGGAACATGACATTCACGGCGGAATCTTCGAACATAAAGGCTGGGCTGAAAAGGCAGACAAGCAAGATGCCCCGAAGAAACAGGTTCCGCCACTCCCGCGCCACTTGCTACCCGTGCTATGGAGGCAGAACAATCTAACTCCACTGCCGTGGCTCCAATAACTTCAGGCGACATGCCTGCAACGGCAACGCCTCGAAAGCGTTACCTTCGCCGTGACCAGCGAGCGGAAGAATGAGATTTCTCGGCTACGAACTAAGCTTACGTAAAGCCGCGCCGCCTGCTCTCCAGCCTCCGCAATATGCTAACAGTGCGGAGAGCTGGAGATTTGGCGGAACGGTCGGGGAACCCTACACCGGCGCTTGGCAACGCAATGTTGAATGGCGCTATGATTCGGTATTGACCTTCAGCACAGTCTACGCTTGCGTGACGCTGATCGCCTCCGACATTGGCAAGCTGCATCTCAACTATGTCGAAAAAGACGCTAACAATATTTGGCATGTAGAACAGAATGCGGCCTTTAGTCCGTTCCTTCGCAAGCCAAACAGATACCAGACCCGGCAAAAGTTTATTGAACAGTGGATGACTTCCAAGCTCATTCATGGCAACACATATGTTTTGAAAGAGCGCGACGCTCGTAATGTCGTTGTTAACGGATATGTACTTGACCCCAATGGCGTAAAGGTAATGATTGCGCCTGATGGTTCGGTTTGGTATTCGCTGAATACCAGCAACCTTGCGGGGATCGAAAGCAATGAAACATTGGTCCCGGCTTCGGAGATATTTCACGACATTAATGTGGCGCTGTATCATCCGCTTTGCGGTGTCAGTGCTCTTACTGCGTGCGGTCTTGCAGCTTTGCAGGGCATCAGGATGCAGGAGAACTCGGTAAAGTTCTTTACCAATGGCAGCCGCCCCGGAGGTGTGTTGACGGCGCCGGGCTTGATTGCAGACGATACCGCAAAACGAATTAAAGAACATTGGGACAATAACTTTACCGGCGCCAATGCCGGCAAGGTGGCTGTGCTTGGGGACGGACTGAAGTATGAGCAGATGTCGGTGACGGCAGTCGATGCCGACCTCATTAACCAATTGAAGATGTCGCAGGAGCAGGTCTGCAGCGCTTTCCATGTCCCGGCTTTCATGGTCGGGGTCGGGGCGCCGCCGGCTTATAACAATATCGAATCGCTCTATCAGATGTACTACAATCAATGCTTGCAAGCGCATATTGAAAGCATTGAAGCGATTCTCGATGATGGTCTTCAATTGAATACGCCTAATCAAAATGCTGGGACCGAATTTGATCTCGATGACTTGCTGCGGATGGATACCTCGACCCAATACAAGACCTATGGCGAAGGTGTTAACCGCGGCATCATGACACCGAATGAAGCCAGAGGGAAATTAAATTTAAAGCCGGTTCCGGGTGGGGATAATCCTTATCTGCAGCAACAAAATTATTCGCTCGAGGCATTGGCCAAGCGCGATGCCAAACCCGATCCGTTTGCTGGACCCAAACCGGCTGAACCGCCAGCGGCACCCCCTCCGGCTGAACCTCAGAAACTTTTGCCTCCACCTTTACCGAAGCTTACGTTTCAGTCGGCATTGGATGGACTTATGAAAGGCGTTTCCAATGCAGCCTGAAGAGCAAACAGAATTTCTTAGGGCTGTTGGCGCCTTTGTTTGTGACCAAGTCAAAACTGCTACTGATCCTCTGCTAAAAAGAATTGGTGAGTTGGAAGACCAGCTGCGGGGCTTTCAAAGTCGCGCGCTTATGGAAGAAGACGACGTACAGGTTCTTATTGAAGGGGCTCAGACTGCTCGCATAACTAACGACAAAGAAGAACTTGGTTTGCTTGCCAAATGTATGGTTGATGAAGCCATTGCCAATTTATCGGTAGAGACTGTGGTCGAGGGGATAGTTCAAAAAGCCATGCAGAGAGCTGTGGCAGACTTGCCGGCTCCAAAGGATGGCAAAGACGTGGATCCGGAAGAGATTGTCAAACGGATAATTTTTACGATCGATCCTAACTATACATTTACTATGGGGCTCAGTGTATATCAGGAACTGGGCGAATTGTTAAAGGGCAAGGATGCCGACCCTGTCGATTATGAAATGATAGGGGTCACGGTTAACAACATCATCAAAGCCTCCCTTGAGGATGAAATCAAAAAGTTCTCTGTGGTCGATGGGAAAGACGGCAAGGATGGCAAGGACGCTGTTCTCGACATGGATAAGGTTACAGAGCAGATTCTTTACGCCGTTGAAGGTCATGTTACGGCCGAAGCCCTTGGATTAAGGAAGTTTGTCGAAGAGCTGCCTAAACCAAAAGACGGCAAGGATGGAAAAGATGGTCTTAATGGCGCTGATGGCAAAAGTGTTTCGATGGATGACCTTACCGATCACATTAGTGATTTGGTTGTTGCTGCCGTTGGTGCCCTTCCTGTTCCTAAGCATGTGGTGGCTGGTCACATTGATCGTCACGGTCATCTTTATCATACGTATAATGATGGTTCGCAGCTGGAACTCGGTATGGTTGTGGGTAAGGACGGCACGGACGGCAAGGATGGTGCGCCGGGGGCAGATGGCAAGGACGGCGCGGCTGGTAAAGATGGCAAGGACGGAATCGGCATCCCGGGCAAAGATGGAAAGGATGGAGTCGATGGGTTCAAGCTCGAGGAACTTACAATTAGCTTTGACGGCGAGCGCGGATTTATCTTTAAGTTCGACAACGGACAAGGAGAAGTCAAAGAGTTCGTCGTTACAGTCCCATTCCCACTCTACAAGGGAGTCTGGCAGGCCGGAGAGTATAAGCATGGAGACTGTGTTACCCGTAGTGGCGGTCTATGGGTTGCCCTCCGCGATACAGACGGAATGCCCAACACCGCCGACAGTGGATGGCAGCTGTGTGTGAAAGCCGGTCGTGATGGAAAGAACGGTGAGCCCGGGCCGCAAGGCAAGGAAGGCAAAGCCGGTAGAGACGGTCGTGACCTAACCCAGCTTGGACCGGATGGCAGCAAATGGCGTTGAAATTAATATCGCCACCGGCGTCTGAGCCAATCACTTTGGTGGAAGCCAAAGCGCATCTGCGTGTCACTGATAGCGACAACGACACCCTAATTACGGCGCTGATAAAAGCCGCGCGAGCGAATGCGGAAGGCTTTATGGGTCGAGCGTTGGTTGACCAGACTTGGGAATTGTATCTTGACAGCTTCCCGACCTATTCAGTCAATGTTAATTCTTATTGCAATGTGACCAGCACGGCCCCCGGCGCTTTGGCGATCGAAGTTCCGCTTCCTCCGCTTATTCAGGTTACTCAGATTGCCTACGACGATGCAAACGGCGATGAGCAAATCATTGCTTCCGGCAGCTACTATGTCGACAATGTCAGCGAGCCCGGCTGGGTAGTGCCGAGCGGCATCAGCCAATGGCCAACGCCAATCAATGCAATTAACAGTGTGCGCGTCAGATTCCGCGCCGGTTATTTGACAAACGATTCTCCGGCTGACACCTTTGTCCCGGAGGATATTAAAGCGGCGATCAAACTAATCCTTGGTAGCTTGTATGAACATCGCGAGACTCAAGTTGTTGGTCTTATCGCAAACGAATTGCCTTTAGGGGTCGAGCAGCTCCTGAGGCGTTACAGGGTCCTGCTCGGAATGGCCTAGCACAAGGGAGCTTACATATGACCATTTCAAATACGACCGAAACGGCAATCCTGAAACTAGTGTTTCAGGCTGTCGCTTGGGGCAACTACGCTGACAACGCGGCTTCGTCGCCACAAACAAACGTCGACGTCGCTTTGCATACTGCCGACCCGGGCGACACCGGTACGCAGACAACCTCTGAAACCACATACACATCGTATGCGCGTGTTTCAGTGGCACGCACAACCGGTGGTTGGGCGGAAAGCTCGGGCACGGTTACACCGGTGGCGACGATCGCCTTCCCGGCAGGCACTGGCGGCTCGGGCACCGTCACCCACTTCTCAACCGGCAAGACGGGCGGCGGCGCTTCCGCTATCTTGTGGTCGGGCACGGTTACGCCGAATATTGTCACCGGCAACGGTGTCACCCCGCAGCTGACCACCTCGAGCACCATTACGCTCGACTAAAGTTATAAACTGAGCCACACTTTTATAAGGAGACTTGCTATGGTTGATAAAGTAGCAGCGGCGGTTGGTACCGCAACGGCCACCAAGAAACGCGGCCCCGGCGTTCAGGAAGCTATGGACGCGGTTATCGGTGAAGTTCAGGTCGAGAGCGAAAAGATTTGGAATGACCCGAAACTATCGCAAGAGGAAAAGAACAAAAAGATTGCCGCACTTAATAGCGACAAAGCAATCCTTGAGCGGAAGTTAAAGGCGCGCCAAGATGCCAAGGATGCATTTAGGTCGGAGCAGGAAAAGAACTCTGCTGCTGCCAAGGTGCAAGCATTGAAGGATGCGGCGAAGGCGGTGGACTAATGGCACAGCATAGTGCGGAGATGACCCGTTGCATCCGCGAAGTGGATGTCGGCGGGTTCATTAAATTGACCAAGCATGTTAACCCTGACTTGGCACCTGAAGATGATTGGCAGGCCATGTTCCAAATTCATTTGGTTCGGACTGGTATGCGGTCTATGGCCGACAAGCTTCGGTTCTATTCGCACTGTTGGTTAAGGGATGCCGGCTTCGCCAAGTATTCCTTGTTGCCTGATAAACTTAAACCGCGAGCTGAAAAGATGTACCCGGTCGGCGCACAAGCGGTCGGTGTTGCCACTCGTACTCAAACACCACGGGCGTTGGCCATTCGAGGCACCATGGAAGATGCTATCCGTGAATGCCAAGCTGACGGGTTGGACTTAGGTGACCGACGTGTGCATAAGCGTATGTTGGAAATGCGTCAGCGATTTATCAGGAGCGAATGAATATGGCAAAATTCATTCACCATACCGGCACGAATGGTTTTGGGTCAGCTGTTTCGCTAATGGGCAGCACAGACTTAAATGCATTGTCTTCCGGAGGCACAGTTACTGGGTCTCAGAAGCAACAGAGCGATTTTGCTTCGGCACAGCGCGCTCTTTTGGTGCTTGAAGTTTTAACCGCTGGTTGGAACGTTTCGGCAGGAGGAAATCTTACAGGATGGTTTCTCTTGTCTCCCGACGCAGGAAGTACTTATGAAGCTACAATCACTAACGTCGGCCCTGCGCGGGTTCCGGATTTTATTATTCCATTGCCTACAGTATCTCCGATTGCAGCTGGTTTGTATGTATCTGAAGGCCCTTATATTCTTTTGCCTTATGGATATTTCAAAACAGTAATTTTGAATAATACCGGGGCGAACACTTCAAGTAACAATCACACCTTGAAAGCTTATCCGGTATTTGACACCTATGTCTGACACATGGATAACAAATAGGTCTAAGCTGGCTAGACCTTTTGGTGTCCCAGCCCGCATGAACCAGAGGCACTTTGCTCTGCGCAGCGGAATTCTGAAATGTGCCTTTGTCTGCACGGGAGGCGACGCCAACAATTCAATCCCAAGTGTTATCGATCCTTCTTGCGGTCAAAAGATAGCGACTTTGAATAATGATGCTCACTATAAAATTTATAAGACCATAGGACCAACTGTTAAGACCGGCGGAGCTGTTCAACGAGACAGTATCATTATAACTAGACCAAGCACCTACGCAGAAAAGCAAGACAGAGCAACACTTGCGGGCATCTGCTGGCTTGAGTCGGCTCCGTTTAGCAATTTTATTTTTGGAGGATCTGGATACAACACCGCTGGATTTCAAATGTGGCGGTTCACCAATAGTTGGAATTTTGAAATAACAAACGTTGGGCGTTTTAATGCCAGCTTTAATCAGGGCACCAATAGACCGTACTTTTTTATCGCTTCTGGCGACTACCAATTAGGTGTTAATTTCCTTCAGCTTGATCTGCTTACTGGCTCCATTCAGTATGAGTCTCAGTCAGGCTCCACGTGGACACCCAATTTGGGCGTTACCTTTGCGAATGATTTTGGTCTTGAGATATGCGGAGACAATAGCGGACTAGCTACGCTTAATGGCGGGCTGGCAGCAGGGGCTCATATTTCTAAATCTTTTCTGACGGCGCAGCAGATGGTTAAATGGGCGCAAGATCCTTGGGCGCTTTGGTATGACAAATCAACATTGCCGACTATGGGCACCTTCAGCATGCACCCTGACGGGGATATATACAGCGGCGACTGGACAAAGGGATAGAAAATGCTTCGCGGTGATAATGTTGTTAGTGGCACTTCCAGCACCGGGACCGGCACGCTTACTTTGGCAGCTTGCCCGTCTCCCCCCGGAGGAATTGACTTTGATGTCTACGCTCGCGCGGTTGGTTTTGGAAACAGCGCGGCTGTCCCGGTCAGCTACACCATCATTGAATATACTGACACATCGTTTGCCGTTGCCAAGAAAACTGAAAAGGGCGCAGGCATCCTGACCTTGGGTAGTTCGTCAGGGATAGCCAATTGCACTTTGACAAGGACAACTATTCAAACTACTGCGACCAATATGAATACTTCTGCGGCAACCCAGAACATAGGCGGTACGGCTGTGTCT
>Ga0207661_10002875_pt1 | contig 11909 bp, 5 predicted proteins | sample KBSC713LmetaG_FD_184337 | JGI IMG/M metagenome (GOLD analysis project Ga0207661, IMG submission 184337) | Corn rhizosphere microbial communities from Kellogg Biological Station, Michigan, USA - KBS C7.1-3L metaG (SPAdes) (version 2) | ecosystem: Host-associated > Plants > Roots > Rhizosphere ... | reverse complement strand
CTCCGCGAACAGCTGGGGCACGTTCATCGCCTGGAAGCTGGTGATGCGCGTGCCGTCCACCGCGACGCGCGTCTGCGGCTTCGGCGCGCCGGCGCGCGCGTCCAGCTCGATGTCCTGGCCGGCGGGGGAGACCAGCAGCAGCTCGCTGCGCGCCATCGGCGCGTCGAACGACTGGAAGAAGAAGCGGTCGATCAGGAATCCGGGCGCGAACGCGGCCGACGGCGATCGCGTCTCCAGGTACTCCCATTCGATGAAGTCGCCGATCGCGACGTCCGCGGCCGAGATCGTCTCCTTGCCCGCGATCTCCTCGGGCTCGCGTGTCGATCCGTCGCGCTTGTGCGTGCGCACGCTCAGGATCTCGGCGCCGGCCGGGATCGCGATCTCCGCCCACTTGTCGACGGCGTCCTTGCTGTCGACGCGGATGATCTGGTGGGTCAGCGTCATCACCGCGCCGCTCGCGAAGACCCGCATCACCGCGCGATCCAAAACCATCACGGCAGGCGCCGTGTAGCGCACCGCCGCCTCCTGGAAGGCACGGATGATGGCGCGGCCGTCGACGCGGAAGTCGTCGAGCGGCAACGGCACGCCCAGCGCGCGCGCCGCGCGTTGCACCTCGGGGACGTCGGGGCGGCTCGCCAGCACCGCCGCGATCGTCTCGCGCGCCGCGGTCGCCTGCCCCGCCGCGGCCTGAGCGTCCGCCAGGCGCAGGCGGCGCTGCGGATCGTTCGGATCGCGCGCCACCAGCCGCGACATCTCGGCCAGCGCGGCGTCGTGGCGGCCCGACGCCGACAGCAGTGTCGCCAGATCTCCGACGAGGTCGTCGCGCTCGGGATCCAGCCGCAGCGCCTCGCGCAGCGCGGCCAGCGCGCCCGTGAAGTCGCCGCGCGCCCGCATGCGCTCCACGCGCGCCTCGACGTTCCCGCCGCAAGACTTCAGCGCCGACTCGAGGCGGGCCTCCTGCTCGAGCGCGCGCCGATCCTGCGCGCGCCGCCGCAGCGCCTCGATCACCGGACAGGGCGCGTCCGCGAGCTTGTGGTCGTCGTCGTCGGCGGGCCCGGCCGCCGCTTCGACGGCGCGGCTGGCGTCGAACTCCAGCCCGCGCGCCGTGAACGCGCGCGCGAGCAGCAGGTGCGGCGCGAACCATCCGGGCGCTGCGCGCACGGCGGCGCGCCCCGCCTCGATCGCGTCGCGCGGCCGCTCATCCTCCAGCGCGAGCGCGGCGAGATCGTGCCAGGGCCGCGCCAGCCCCGGATCGACCGCGACCGCCGTCCGCAGCGCCGCGCGCGCCGCGTCCCGGGCGATGCTGGCGGGGCGCGACGGATCGTCGTGAGCGACGGCAGCTGCCAGCGCGAGCCCGAGCGCGAAGCGGGGCCGCGCGCGCAGCCGCGCGATCGCTGCCAGCGCGTCGTCGGTGGCCTCGGTCCGCTGGGCGATCGCGGCCGCGCAGTAATCGGCCAGCGGCCCGGGCAGCGCCGCCTCGCGCTCGACGGTCGACGCCGGCAGGACATGCAGCATGAAGCTCGCGACCCCGCCGCGCGTGGCGAGGCGCAGCTCGATGTCGTGACGGCCCGCCGCGAGCGCGAGCCGCGTCGCCGAGATCCGCGGGCCGTACCGGGTCGCGGATCCGTGCGAGGTCGCCGCGCGGCCGTCGATCGACAGGCGCCCCTCGCCGGCGTAATCGACGACGACGTCGTAGCGGCCCGCCGGGACGTCGAACGACATGCGGATCATCCGCGCGCCGCCCCGACCGTCGGGCGTTGACGGCAGATCCAGGCGGCAGCCGGAGGCGCTCACCTGACGCCAGTTGCGCGGCGCGCGCGCCGACGGTGGCGCCGGCGCATCGAGGTCCGTGCTCGCGAGCGGCCCGATCACGCCGACGTCCGCGGCGGTCGTCACGCAGCCCGCGGCGCGCGCGAGCTGCGCCAGCGCGTTCGCGTCGCCGACCTCGCGCGCCGCGTGGCTCGCGAGACGCAACAGCTCGACGCGCGCCAGCCAGGGTAGCGCCGGGTTGCGCGCCAGCTCGGCGGGCGCCGTCCGCGCGATGAACCCCGCGCGCGCGTTCGGGCCCATCTCGTCGAACAGCCCGTAGAGGCGCACGGCGGCGACCGGGGCGATCTGCCCGGCGGCGCCGGATTCGGGCGCGTTCGCGAGCGCGCGCAGCGCCGCCGAGTAGCCGTCGATCGACGCGGCGGATCGGCCCGCTTCGTAGTCGATGCTGGCCCGCCCGAACAGCGCGATCGCGTCGGCCGGCGCCGCGCGCAGCCGGCGATCGAACAGCGCCTCGGCATCCGCGCGGCGGCCGTCCGCCAGCGCCTGCCACCCCGCGACCGCTTCGTCGCTGGCCGGCTGCGACGGCCGGGCCGGCGCCGTCGCGCAGCCGGTCGCCAGCGCGGCGAGCGCCGCCGCGAGCACAGCCTCTGTCACGCGACGACGCCTCATGAGCCCGCCGGCGCCGGCGGCAAGACGCCGACCGGATTGCCCAGCACCGCGTCGACCTCCATCAGAAAGGCGCGGAAACGTGGATAGTCGTCGGCGCTGATGCGCGCGCGCGACACGTTCAGCGACGACCGCACCCGGACCACGCTGCCGTCACTCTCGACGTCCAGCGAGAAGTTGCCGAACGGACTGTCGATGGTCCGCCGCGCCGGGGGCGTGCCCGACGCCAGCCGCCACCCCGGCGGGAGGCGGTAGCTCAGCTCCTCGTCGTGCTGCCACGGATAACCGAGCACCAGCTCCTGCGCGCGCGCCGACAGGCGCGCGTACGTCCGCACGAAGTCCGCGTCGCGCCCGGTGACCGGCAGGTCGAGGCCGCCCGCCCCCGACAGGCGCGCCAGCCGCGGCACCGTCACGCCCGCCCGCACGGTGACCGGCGCGTTGCGATCCTCGATCGCCGGCATCGCCACCGTGTCCAGGCGGGCGCCCGGGAAGCGGCCGCTCCAGACGCGACCGTAGCGATCCTTGCGCTCGCCTTCCGTCTGGTAGTGCTCGCGCCAGTTGGGCGCCGCCTGGCCGCGGATCACCAGCTCCTCGTCGACGCGCGCGTCGCCGGACGCCTCCAGCGCCACCTGCCAGCGGCGCTCGACGTGGTTGTCGCTGGACGGCAGCACCGGCGTCTGCGTCAGCACGCTGCCGCGCGGACCGACCCGCAGCACCTCGACGCCCTGGTCCTGGGCGGGCAGCTCCGACAGGCCCGAGAACTCCGCCGTCCCGTCCAGGTACCGATCGAGCTTCGGGATGTAAACGATCGCGTGGTCGAAGATCGCCAGAGACGCCGGCTCGCGATCCAGGTGTCCGCCCCGCCGCGTACGCACCAGGACCAGCTCGGCAGGGACGCCAACCTCGCGCAGCAGCGCGATCGTCAGCGCCGCCTTGTCCTTGCAGTCGCCGAACCGTCGCGCCAGCACCTGCGTCACCTTGTAGGGCTTGTAGCCGTGGATGCCGAACTCGAGTCCGACGTAGCGCGTGCTCTTGACGACGAAGTCGTAGACGGCGCGCGCGCGGTCCGCGTCCGACATGCCGCGCTTGACCAGCCCGCGCGCGGTCCGGCGGACCTCGTCGTCGGCGGCCAGCGATTCCTCGACGAGGTGCCAGTACCACGCGCCGACGTCGTTCCAGGATGCGTACGTGCTGACGTGCAAGTACGGCGACGTCTCGCCCACGCCGGGCATCGCCGGCTCGGCGTCGACCTTGGCGACGTCGCGCGCGGCGAAGCGGTAGACGCGATCGCTGCCTTCGACCGTCACCTGCCGGTCCAGCCGGGGCAGCCGCGGGACGTTCGAATAGATCGGCCGCGAGACGGGCGCGATCAACGTGTAGTCCCAGCGCCGCTTCGGGATGGTCTCGCCGATGAACTGTAGATCGCCGAAGTAGTCGGCCATCTGGTTGTCGCTGCCCACGTCGTCGACCAGGTACTGGATCTCGACGACGTCGCCCGGGCGCAGTCCTTCGAAGCGGACGACCTCGGCGCGGTTGTCGTAGTACAGACCGTACCACGGCTCGGACAGGTCCTCGTCGCTGCGGTCGGTCGCCTCCAGCGTCGTCACGTCGCCGCGCGCGTTCCGCCGGTAGACGCGCGCCTGGCGGATGTCGACCTCCTCGCGGCCGGGCGTGTAGTGGACGGCGAACTCCTTGTTCTCCTCGGCGCCCCGCTCCGTCAGCACCTGGACGACGCGCTGGGCGAACGTGCGCGACAGGCCGTTGCGGTGGACGCGCACCACGCGCCGGTCCAGCAGCACGACCGCGCCGCTGCCTGTCGGATCCGCGGTGGACTGCGCGGGCGGGGGCAACATCGTCGTCGCGTCCTCCGCGAAGCGGCGCGCGAGCTCGTCGGGCACGCCGACGTCGCCGTGCTCGCCGGCGGCGAGCCGATCGGCGTAGCGCTTCAATTCGGGATCCTGGGGCCGCAAGGCCAGCGCCGTGCGCAGCGGCGCCACCGCCTCGTCGCTCTTGCCCATCCGGTGCAGCAGCTTGCCCAGGGCCACCAGCGCCGCCGGCTCGTCGGGCAAGCGCGCCGCCAGCCCGCGCAGCGTCGCGAGCGCGCGCCCGCTGTCGCCCGCGCCTTCCATCAGACGCGCCAGCTCGATCTCCAGCGAAGGCGCGTCGGGCCGCAGCGCGACCACGGCCGCCAGCCGCGTGCGCGCGTCGTCGCCGTCACCGCGGCGCCGCGCCCGGATCGACAGCTGGTGCATCAGGTCCGTGTCCTGCCGCCGATCCCGCGCCAGATCCGCGAGCACGCGATCCGCCTCGCGCTGTCGGCCCGCGGCGTCGTACAGGCGCACCGCCGCGCGCCGCACACGGGGCAGCGTGCGGCTGAACGCGGGCAGCGCCTCCAGCCGCGTGACGGCCGTCAGCGGCAATCCGGCGTCCGCCTCATCCTGGGCGATCGCCAGCGCCGCCGGCCAGCAGTCGGGATCGATCGCCAGCGCCTCGCGCCACGCTTCCAGCGCCCGGACGTCGCGTCGGGCGGCGCGCGCGTTGACGCCCAGGCGCGCGAGCAACAGCGCGCGCCACAGCGGGGGCGGCTGCGCATCGATCGCCTGCTCCAGCATCCGGCGACGCTCGTCGTCGTCGTCGGTCGCATCGGCGGCGGCCAGACGGAGCGCCGGCTCCGCCACCGCCACCGGCGACCCGGCGGGCTGCAGCAGCTTCAGCGCCTGCGCGAACGCGGCGGTCGCCGCCCGGTCGTCGCGATCGCGCGGCGTTGTCCACGCGAGCACGCGCCCGACGTCGGCCCACGCGCGGCCGCCGGCCGCCCCGAGCCGCCGCGCGCGCCGCTCCAGCAGCCCGTCCAGCGTGTCGGCGCGCGACGCCGGTTGCACCGATCGACGCGCCAGCGTCCCCGCCGCCGGGGGCGCGCCGACGTCGTCGCGCAGGCCCAGCGACGTCCCGGCCGCGTCGGTGACGCGCGCGAACAGCCGCCACGCACCTTCGCTGATCACCGTCTTGATCAGGATCCGGTTCCAGCCCTTTCCCAGGCGGATATTGACGGCGTCCTGATCCAGCCAGGTCGGGCGGACCACGTCATGCGTGAACACAACCGCGCCGTTGATCCACACCTTGATCGGTCCGGGCGATCCGAGGCGCAGCACCGCAGGGCGATCCCGATCGCTGCGCACGAACGCGACGGCGTAGGCGACCGCCTGGTCCGCAGGACGCAACATGCCGTCCAGATAGAGGACGCCGTCGCGCATCGCCGCGTCCCCGGGACGCCAGCCGACCTCGTGCGTCTTGCCCGGATAGGTCTTCACGAGGTCGGGCGCCGCCGCCTCCGTCTCGGGCGGAAACGCCGCGTTCAGGCTGGCGCGCCCCTCGCCGAACGGCCCGATCACGAAGTAGTGCGACAGCAGCCCCAGCGACGCCCGCAGGGCCGCCGCCTCCGCCGTCTGACCACGCTGCTCGAGGAGATGCGCCAGCAGCCACGACGCCTGCGCCGCCACCAGGGGGTTCGCCCCCTTCGCGACGGCCGGCCGCACAGCGGCCTCCAGCGCCTGGGGGTCGACGTCTTCATCCAGCGTCGCCAGCGCCGCGAGCGCGCCCGCCGCCTCGGGCTGCGACGCGTGCGCGGCCAACCGCTCGGCCTCGACGGCGAGAACCTCCTCGTGGGGCCGGCGCGCCAGCGCCGATCCCGCGCTGATGACAACGACCGCGCAAGAGAGGAGCGCCGTGCGGAGGAACATCGGCGCCGCAATTATAACGGGAATTCGGGCGGTTACGCCCGCAGTCCGTCACCGTTTATCGAAGTAGTTGGCGATCGTGTCCCGCAGCGCGATGCGGGCCCGATGCAGGCGCGTCTTCACCGTCGGCACCGAGATCGAGAGGATCTCGCCCGTCTCCTCGGTCGACAGGCCCTCGACGTCGCGGAGAATGAACACCGTCCGGTAGATCTCGGGCAGCGCATCGACCGCGGATTGAATGTGGCGACGCAGCTCGTCCGACTGCAGCTCGTCGTCGGGCCGCTTCGCCCAGTTCTCTCCCCACGCCGGCAGCTGCCCGTAGTTGTCGAGGTATCCGACGGGCAGCTCTTCCGTCGACACCTCCGGGTGGCGGCGCTGCGCCCGCAGCCGCATCAGCGCCGTGTTTGCGGCGACGCGGTACAGCCAACTTCCGAACTGCGAGTCACCTTTGAAGGTGTCCAGCTTGCGCCAGATCGACAGGAAGGTGTCCTGTAGCACTTCTTTTGCTTCGGTTTCGTTGCGGACGAAACGGAAGGCGAGCCGGAAGATCTTGTCCTCGTACCGGTCCAGCAGCTGTTCGAACGCCCCGAAATCCTTGGCGCGCGCGCGCGCGACCAGTTCCTCGTCGGTCGGGGCGGAGGCGGGTGAATCGGGAGGCGGCGTGGTCGGCATCGTTGACCCAGCGGAACTTACCGAGATAATCACGTCACCGACGGCTGCGCCATAGTGATGCTCGGGTCCATTCTAAAAGCCGTCCGTCCCCACCAGTGGGTGAAGAACCTGTTCGTCGCGGCGCCCGTGGTTTTCGCGAAGCGGCTGGGGGATCCGCACTCGTTGCTGCAGGCCGCCGTCGCGTTCGGCGCGTTCTGCCTGCTCAGCAGCGCGGTCTACCTGGTCAACGACCTCGTCGACATCGAGAAGGACCGGCAGCATCCGACCAAGCGAAACCGGCCGATCGCGGCGGGCAAGCTGAGCCCGCAGTTTGCGCGCGCGCTGGCGGGGCTGTTCGCGATCGCGGCGCTGGGCAGCGGGCTGGCGCTGGGCTGGGGCTTCGCTGTGACCGCGGCGGGCTACCTGGCGCTGAACGCCGCGTATTCGTTCCGCCTCAAGCGCATCGCCTTCGTCGACGTGGCGTGCATCAGCGTCGGATTCCTGCTGCGCGTGCTCGCGGGCGCCTTCGCGATCGACGTGCCGCCGTCGCGCTGGCTGCTGGTCTGCACCCTGCTGCTGTCGGCGCTGCTGGGGTTCGGCAAGCGCGCGCACGAGCTGCGCATCGGCGGCGAGGGCGGCCACAAGCACCGCGAGGTGCTGGGCGACTACGACGCCGACGTGCTGCGAATCCTGCTGTGGGTCCTGGGCGTCGCGACGACCATCGCGTACCTGGTCTACACGCGCACCCAGCGCACGAACGAGCTCTTCGGCGGCGGCCAGCTGGTGTTCACCGTGCCGTTCGCCGCCTTCGGCATCTACCGCTTCATCCGCATCGTCAACCGGACAGACAAGGCCGACAGCCCGACTGATTCGATGCTGCGTGACCCGGCGTTCGTCGTGAACCTGGTCCTGTACGCCATCGCGGTCGTCGTCATCATCTGGCACTTCGCCCCGTGACCCGGGGCCGGCCGAGGCTCGACCGGCCGGCGAACGAATCGGGCCCCGCAACGCGCGTCGAGGCGCGGCGCGTGGTATCAGATCGGCTCCCACGATGCTGACCGCGCTGATCGCGTTGTTGTCGGTGGTGACGCCGCCCGGGGCCGTGCGCTCGCCGCAGGCCCCACCCACCCAGGTGCAGGCTCCGACGCCCGCTACCGCGGCACCGGCGGCGCCGGCGACCGCGCCCCCTTCCGACCTTCCCCAGGTCGCGTTCGAGAAGTACACGCTGCCGAACGGCCTCGAGGTGATCCTCCACGAGGATCACCGGATGCCGGAGGTCGCTGTGGACGTCTGGTACAAGGTCGGCGCGCGCGACGAAGCGCCCGGCCGCACCGGCTTCGCCCACCTGTTCGAGCACGTGATGTTCCAGGGAACGAAGCACATTCCCGAGGACAAGCACTTCGAGTACCTGCAGAAGGCGGGCGCATCCAGCGTCAACGGCTCGACGTCGCACGATCGCACCAACTACTTCGAGGTCGTCCCCGCGAACCAGCTGGAGCTGGCGATGTGGCTGGAGAGCGAGCGAATGGGATTCTTGCTCGACCGCACCGGCTTCAAGGAGACGGTCGACAACCAGCGCGACGTGGTCAAGAACGAGCGCCGCCAGCGCTACGAGAACCGCCCCGCCGGGATGATCACGAAGGTGCAGCTGGAGGCGCTGTACCCGCCCGACCACCCGTACTACCACCAGGTGATCGGATCGATGGAAGATCTCACCGCCGCGTCGGTCGACGACGTGAAGGCGTTCTTCCGCACGTACTACGCGCCCGGCAACGCGACCTTGGTGATCGCCGGCGACTTCGACAAGGCGAAGACCAAGCAGCTGGTCGAGCAGTACTTCGGTCCGATCCCAGCCGGCGAGGCGATCACGCGGCGGCCGGCGCCCGAGGTGCGACTGACCGCGATCAAGCGCATCGCCATGGAGGCGAAGATCCAGCAGCCGCAGCTTTACGTGTCGTATCCGACGCCGGCGAACTTCGCGCCCGGCGATCGCGAGCTGGATCTGACGGGCATCGTGCTCGCGGGCGGCAAGTCGTCGCGCCTCTACAAGCGGCTGGTGTACGACATGAAGATCGCCCAGTCGGTGAGCGCGGGGCAGCAGAGCCAGCTGCTCGCGTCCAGCTTCGAGATCACCGCGTCGCCGATGCCCGGCCATACGCTGGACGAGATCCTCACGGTCATCGACGAGGAGATCGCCGCCTTGCAAGCGAAGCCGATTGACGCGGCCGAGATGGAACGCGCAAAGAACCAGCTCGAGTCGGACACGGTGCGCAGCCTGGAGAGCCTGCTCGCGCGCGCCGAGCGCCTCCAGTCGTACAACTACATGGCGGGCGATCCCGGGTACCTGACGGAGGACCTCCGTCGCTACCGCGCCGTCGACGCGGCCGCCATCCAGCGCGCGGCCCAGCAGTACCTGAGAAAGGACGGCCGCGTGGTCGTGACGATCGATCCGAACGCAGACGCCCCCATCATGGGACGGATCAAGAAATGACCGCGCGACGCATCCGAACCCTGGTCGGCGCGCTGCTACCGGCAGCGGCGCTGTCGTGCGCGGCCACGCCACCGCCCGCCGCGAACGCCCCCGCTGCCGGCACGGCCGCGCCCGTCTCGTCGAAGGCGGCGCCGTCGGGAGAGGCCCACGCCGCCGCGACGACGGTGCCCAACCGCGAGACGCCGGACGCGCCGTTCCGCCAGCTCGCGCCGCCCGCAGGCGCGGAGCCGAGCTTCAAGGCTCCCAAGCCGAAGCGCTTCAAGCTGAAGAACGGCCTCGAGGTGTTGCTGATCGAGTTCCACGACCTGCCGCTCGTGGACTTCAACCTGATGATCAAGACCGGCGGCGCCGCGAACCCGTCCGACCGCGCCGGCCTCGCCGATCTGACCGCCCACATGCTGGACGAGGGCACGAAGACGCGCAGCGCGCTCGTGATCGCCGATCAGGTCGCGGCGCTGGGCGCGTCGCTGTCGACGGGCAGCACCTGGGACTCGTCGAACGTCAGCATGTCGACGCTGACCCGGAACCTCGACCCGGCGCTGACGCTGTTTGGCGACGTGGTCGTGAACCCTGGCTTCGATCCGAAGGAGTTCGAACGCGTACGCGACAACCTCCTGACCGCGATCACGCGCCGCAAGGACAGCCCGCCGACGGTGGCGAACCTGGCGTTCACGCGCCTGCTCTACGGGCAGAAGCATCCATACGGGTGGCCGATGGCCGGCGTCGAGGCGTCGATCAAGAAGCTCACGACCGCCGACCTCCGCGCCTTCTACGACAAGTACTACCGGCCCAACAACGCGGCGCTGCTGGTCGCGGGCGACACGACCGAGAAAGAGCTGCGGGGCAAGCTGGAGGCGGCGTTCTCGAAGTGGCATGCGAAGGGCGGCGCCGCGCCGAAGCTGCCGGCGGCCGAGGGCGCGTCGCCCACCACGCGCATCTTCCTGGTCGACAAGGCCGACGCCCCGCAGTCGTCGATCCGCGTCGGCCTGATCGGGATCGACCGCAAGAGCCCCGACTACTTCCCGGTCACGGTGATGAACCTGATTCTGGGCGGCGGCTTCTACCGGCTGGACCTGAACCTCCGCGAGGGCAAGGGCTGGACCTATGGCGCCCGGTCGACTGTCGACAGCCGGCGCGCGCCCGGGCCGATCTCGGCCGGCGGTGAGTTCGTCGCGGCGCACACCGCCGACTCGGTGGCGGAGATCCTGAAAGAGCTGGCGAGCATGCGCGACGCGGACGTGACCGACGTCGAGCTGGCCCGCGCCAAGGATCAGATCATCAAGTCGTTCCCGGCCCGGTTCGCGACGCGCGCCAACGTCGCGGCGCAGCTGGCGGAGCTGGCGGTCTTCGGCCTGCCCGACAGCTACATCACCGACTACACGAAGAAGGTCGCGGCGGTCACCAAGGACGACGTGCGCCGCGTGGCCCGCAAGTACCTGGATCCGAACCACCTCACCATCGTGGTGGTCGGCGACAAGAAGACGCTGGCCGAGCCGCTCGCAAAGGTCGCTCCGGTCGAGAACCGCGATCTCGACGGCAATCCGCTGCCCGGCGGGCCATGATCTCCCGCGGGCCATGATTTCGTTCAAACGCGTGGGGAGCCGGCGAGCTTGGCTCGCCGCGTACCGGCGCGGGAGGGTATGGGTCGCGAGGGGTACATCGCAGCGCAGCTGCGATGCCCCGACCGCGCGTCAGCCACCCTCCGAGGGTTCCCATGATTAATGACGAATGCGCGCACGCCGAGCCGGCGTCGGTCGCGCAACGTCTCGCGGATGAGAGGCGGGCGGCGGTCCGCCGCGTGTTCCTGCTGACGCTCGGCCTCAACGCGGTCGTCGCGCTCGCCAAGGCCGGGTACGGCTACCTGTCGGGGTCGCTGACGCTCGGGACGGACTCGCTGCACTCGGCCCTGGACGCGTCGTCGAACGTCCTGGCGCTGTTCGGGTTGCGCTGGGCGGCGGTGCCGGCTGACGCGCGCCACCCGTACGGGCGGCAGAAGATCGAGATCCTCGCGGCGCTGGGCATCGGTGTGCTGATCGTCGCCGGCCTGTTCGAGTTCGGCGCCGCCGCGATTCATTCGCTCATCGACCGCCACCCCGCCCCGCGCATCGGTCTGGCCGGCTTCGCGATCGTCCTCGCCACGATGGCGGTGAACTTCTGGGTCGCGCGCTACGAACAGCGAAAGGCCACCGAGCTGGGCAGCGCGCTGCTACGGGCCGACGCGCGCCACACCCAGTCGGACCTTTACGCCTCGGTGGCGGTCGTCGCGTCGTTCATCGCGGCGCGCGCGGGCGTGGGCTGGGCGGACGGCGTCGCCACGTTGCTGCTCGTCGCGCTGATCGGCCACGCGGCGTGGGATGTGTTCCGCGAAAACGTTCCGATTCTGATCGACGCCGCGATGCTGGACCCGCGCTCCGTTGCTGCCTTCGCGGGCCCGCTCGCCGGTGGCGGGTCGATCCACCGCGTCCGCTCGCGCGGCGTTCGCGGCGCGGTCGAGCTGGACCTGCACCTCGAGGTCGCGCCCGACATGAGCGTCGCGGAAGCGCACGACCTCGCGCGCGCAATCACGAACGAATTGAAGGTTAAGTTCCCGGAGG
>Ga0207661_10002867_pt1 | contig 11914 bp, 12 predicted proteins | sample KBSC713LmetaG_FD_184337 | JGI IMG/M metagenome (GOLD analysis project Ga0207661, IMG submission 184337) | Corn rhizosphere microbial communities from Kellogg Biological Station, Michigan, USA - KBS C7.1-3L metaG (SPAdes) (version 2) | ecosystem: Host-associated > Plants > Roots > Rhizosphere ... | reverse complement strand
TGCTCAACCACGGCGCCCATCGGCACCGAGCGCGAATTGCCGCGACCGAACGGAATGATGCAGAAGGTGCAGCGGTGGTCGCAGCCGTTCTGCACCTGGACGAAGACGCGCGGCAACCCGCGCTGGAAACCGTCGACGAGATGCGGCGCCATCTCTTTCACGGCCATGATGTCGCTCACCGCGACCTTCTCGCTCCCACCGAGGTCGAACGCCGCCCGCGCCGCGCGCCAGGCATCGCTCCGCATCTTGTCGTCGTTGCCGATGACGCGATCGACCTCGGCCATGTCGGCAAACATGCTCGCCTGCGTCTGCGCCGCGCAGCCGGTGACGACAATGCGTGCGCCCGGCCGGTCGCGCTTCAGCCGGCGGACCTGCTGCCGCGCCTGCGCCACCGCTTCGTTGGTGACGGCGCAGCTATTAATGACAATGGTCTCGTCGAGCCCCGCGCGCTCGGCCTCGCGCGCGATCACCTCGGATTCGAACGCGTTGAGGCGGCAGCCGAAGGTGATGACCTCGACGCTCATGGCTTACGCGACCGAAGCAAATAGCGCCGGATCGAACTCGCCCTCATATTCGAACGACGCGGCGCCCGTCATCAGCACATGGTCGTCGCGCTCGCGCCATTCGATCGCGAGCTTGCCGCCAGGCAGCGTGATCTCGACCTTGCGGTTCGCGCGCTTCAGCCGCGCGGCGGCGACCGCGGTGGCGCACGCCGCCGAGCCGCAGGCCTTGGTCAGTCCCGCGCCGCGCTCCCAGGTGCGGATGGTGACGTGGTCGCGATCGACGATGTGGGCGAGCGTGATATTGGCGCGCTCGGGGAAGATCGGATGATTTTCCAACAGCGGGCCGAAGCGTTCGAGGTCGTGGGCGTTGACGTCATCGACCCAGAAGATCGCATGCGGATTGCCCATGCTGACGGCGGAGGGCGAATGCAGGATCGGCTTGTCGATCGGCCCGATCTGCAATTCGATGTAACGGGTGTCGCGAAACTCCTCGGCGAGCGGAATGTCCTGCCAGCCAAATCTCGGCGCGCCCATGTCGACGGTGTAGAGGTCGGGCGCCGGACCCTGCCAGCAGTTCAACAGGCCCGCCGCGGTTTCGAAGGTGACCGCGGTCTGGCCGGTCTTCTCGAACAGTCGGCACACCACACAGCGCATGCCGTTGCCGCAGGCGCCGGCCTCCGAGCCGTCATTGTTGTAGATCTTGATGAAGGCCTCGGTGCCGGCAAGCCGCGGGCGCTGCAGCACGATGAGCTGGTCGTAGGGCACGCTCGCGGCGACGGCACGAGCATCGGCTGCCGTAATCTTGCCCGCGCCATCGCGCAGATCGACCACGACGATCTCGTTGCCGATGCCATTCATCTTGACAAAGCTGTGGTTGGCCAGTGCGCTCATGAAATGCTCTAACTTCTGCCTGTCTTATATGGCGAATCGCGCCCGGATGACTACCCTGCAGGGCAGATGACCGATCTGTTAGGGGACGACCACGGAACGAGCGTGTTAGGGTGGTCGGCACCGGGACACCAGCCTTAAGGCCATGGAGAAATCTGGATGAATCTCCCCTTCCTTCCCCACTCTGTCATGGTCGCGTTGATCCCGGCCGCAGCGATCTGGCTGGGGGTCGGAAGCGCGCTGGCCCAGGCGCCCTCCGCCTCGCCGGCACCCTCCGCGACCGCAAGCCCAACGCCTGCCCCGGCAGCTTCGCCGAGCCCGGCCCCAGCGGCGTCCCCCTCCCCCTCCCCCTCCGCCTCACCTTCGCCCTCGGCGGAGCAGAGCCCTGCCCCCTCACCTTCGGTCCAGACCGCCGATGCTTTCGGCGAGCAGATCACGCTGTCGGCCAAGAAAGTCGTGATCGCCAAGGGCAACGCCAACTGGGATTCGGCCTTCGACGCGCTCATGGATTCGTTCAAGGCGCTGAACGCGCTGCTCGACAAGCAGGGCATCAGGCCGGTGGGCAATGTCATGATCGTCTATACCTCGACCGACGATACCGGCTTCACCTATCTGGCGGAAGTCCCGGTCGAGCAGGAGCCGAAGAATCTGGCCAGGAACATGAGCATCGGCCAGTCGCCTGAAGGCAAGGCGCTGAAATTCGTCCATCGCGGCTCCTACGACAACATGGACAACACCTATGAGGCGATCACCAACCACCTCGACGACAAGAAGCTCGAAGCGAAAGACACCTTCATCGAGGAATACGTCACCGATCCCTTGAAGACCTCGGAGGACAAGCTCGTGATCAACGTCTATGTGCCGCTGAAATGAGAAGCGCGTCCCTCCTCGCCATTCTTGCGCTTCTGTTGAGCGCGCCCGCATATGCCGAATCCGACTTTCCGCCGGCGATTTCCGTCACCGGCGAAGCCAGCATTTCCGTGCCACCGGACCTTGCCTTGGTCGATGCCGGCGTCGCCTCGGACGCCAAGACGGCGCGTGAGGCGTCGGAAGCGAACAACAACGCAATGACCAAGGTGCTGGCGGCACTCAAGGCCGCCAATGTCGACCCCAAGGATATCCGGACCTCGCGGCTGTCGCTGCAGCCGCAATATGCGCCGAACCGCTCAGGCACTTCGCCGGTCGTCGGCTATCGGGTCAGCAACCGAGTCACCGTGCGCATCCGCGACGTGACAAAACTCGCCAACGTCATCGACACGCTGGTCGGCGCCGGCGCCAATGACATCGGAAATGTCTCGTTCGAGGTGTCGCAGGCATCGAAACTGCTCGACGACGCCCGCGAGAAAGCGGTCGCCGATGCGCGCCGCAAGGCCGAGATCTATGCCAAGGCCGCCGGCGTGGCGCTGGGCGCCCCCCTGAGCATTGCGGAGGAAGGCGCCCCGCGGCCGGTCTTCCAAGCCAAGATGATGCGCAACGCGCCCATGGCGACCTCATCGGCGCCGGTCGAGCAGGGCGAAGAGACGCTGTCGGTTTCGGTCGCCGTGACCTGGCAAATCAAGCAGGCGCAGTAGCCGGCCACGCCGTCATTGCGAGGAGCGAAGCGACGAAGCAATCCAGAATGTCGCCGCGCAGACGGTCTGGATTGCTTCGCTTCGCTCGCAATGACGATTAGATCTCGAACACCTGCCCCGGCTTCAGCACCGCGAATTTTTCCCGCGGCACCTTCGCTTCGTCGAGCGCCTCGGCGAGCGCAATCGCCGGTGCGCCGATGGCCTCGTCGGTCAACTGGAACGTGCCGTGATGATGCGCCAGCGCCTGCTCGGCGCCGCAATCGGCCAGCGCCTTGACGGCATCCGCCGGGTTCATGTGCTGGTCGCGCATGAACCAGCGCGGTTCATAGGCGCCGATCGGCAGGATCGCAAGCTTCAGCGGCCCGTGCGTCTCCGCCACGCTGCGGAAATGCTTGCCGTCGCCATAACCGGAATCGCAGACGATGTAGAGCTTTCCGGCCGGCGTCTCCAGCACGAAGCTCGCCCACAGCGCCTTGTTGCGATCGAACAGGCCGCGTGCCGACCAGTGCCGCGTCGGCACCAGCGTCACCGCCACATCATTGCCGAGATCGACACGATCCTTCCAGTCATAGGCCTCGGCCTTGATCGCCGCGTCCGCTTCCTTCATGGTCACGTCGTTGCCGAGCGGCGTGATGATCCGCGGCGAAAATTGGGCCACCAATCGCGAGAGCGTCGCGACGTCGAGGTGGTCGTAATGCCCATGCGAGACCAGCACGACGTCGATCCTGGGCAAAGCTTCGAAGGCGATGCCGGGATCGTTGTGGCGCCTGGGACCTGCAAAGGAAAACGGCGAGGCGCGCTCGGACCAGACGGGATCGATGAGGATGTTGAGCCCACCAACCTGGATCAGCCAGCTCGCGTGTCCCACGAAGGAGAACCGCACCTTGCTGCCCTCGACACGCGGCGGCGGCGCATCCGAATAGGGGCTCGGCGCCCAGTCCGGCCACACCGCGCGCTTGCGGCCGCGGCCAAACTGCCAGCGCAGCACCTCGGTGAGTTTTTTCGGTGGCGAGCCATCAGGATCAAAAAAGTGCAAGCCGTCAAAATGATCGGAGACGGAGCCGGAATAGGTCTTCATACGGGATAACCAGACGGGCAGGAGGCCAATCGCCGCGCCGGCTCCGGCAAGCGCTGCCAAAACACGTCGACGGGTGAGTTTCATGGTGGAATTGGTCTCGAAACCGCGGATTTAAGCAAGATGGGGTGGCTTCCCGAGACCGGAAAGACAGGCCTTTTCAGCAAGTTTCCTTGACTTTGGGGCCTCTCTTGTATTTAAAGCTGCCGTTCATCGGAAAGAGCTTCTTTTCGACCCGCCGACCGGTCCAGGAGGCCGGAGGCCAACGCCCGACAGCGCGATGCGCCCTCGGGCGCGAACGTGTTTGGAATAACGTTTTCAGCACTATCTGCTGAAGCATGGGAATCCGTCATCACCCGCGAAGGCGGGTGATCCAGTATTCCAGAGGCAGCTCGGCTCAAGCCGAGGCGCCGCGGCGTACTGGATGCCCCGGTCAAGCCGGGGCATGACAGCGGTGAATAAAGCAACCCTGCGTGAGCAGGACAAAGGACAACGGCATTGTTCGACAATCTGTCGGAAAGGCTTGGTGGCATCCTCGATCGGCTGACGGGCCGCGGCTCGCTCAGCGAGGCCGATGTCGATGCCGCCATGCGCGAGGTGCGCCGCGCGCTGCTCGAGGCCGACGTCTCGCTTGACGTCGTGCGCAGTTTCACCGAACGCGTGCGCGAGCAGGCGGTCGGCGCCACCGTGGTCAAATCGGTCAAGCCGGGCCAGATGGTGGTCAAGATCGTCCACGACGAACTGGTCGCTACGCTGGGGGCCGAAGGCCAGACCATAGATCTCAACGCCGTGCCGCCGGTCGCGATCATGATGGTCGGCCTGCAAGGCTCCGGCAAAACCACCACGACCGCAAAGCTCGCCCGCCGCCTGGTCCAGCGCGACAAGCGCAAGGTGCTGATGGCGTCGCTCGACGTCTACCGTCCGGCGGCGATGGAGCAGCTCGCCGTGCTCGGCCGCGATCTCGATATCCCGACCTTGCCGATCGTCGCCGGCCAGCAGCCGCCGCAGATCGCCAGGCGCGCGCTGGAAGCGGGCAAGCTCGGCGGCTATGACGTGGTGCTGCTCGACACCGCCGGCCGCACCACGCTCGACGAAGACATGATGGCGGAAGCGGCCTCGATCAAATCGACCGCCAATCCGCATGAAGTGCTGCTGGTCGCCGACGCGCTGACCGGTCAGGATGCCGTCAACCTCGCGCGCTCCTTCGACCAGCGCGTGGGCCTGACCGGCATCGTGCTGACGAGGGTGGACGGTGACGGCCGCGGCGGCGCGGCGCTCTCGATGCGCGCGGTGACGGGCAAGCCGATCAAGCTGATCGGCACCGGCGAAAAGACCGATGCACTGGAAGATTTCTATCCGAGTCGCATCGCCGGCCGCATCCTCGGCATGGGCGACATCGTCTCGCTGGTCGAGAAGGCCGCCGCCAATATCGACGCGGAAAAGGCGGCGCGCGCCGCCGAGAAAATGCGCAAGGGCCAGTTCGACCTGGCCGACATGCGCGAGCAGCTTTTGCAGATGGCCAACATGGGCGGCATCTCCGGCCTGATGGGCATGATGCCCGGCATCGCCAAGATGAAGAACCAGATCGCGGCGGCCGGCATCGACGACAAGGTCATCAAGCGCCAGGTCGCGATCATCGATTCGATGACGCGGCAGGAGCGCAAGAGCCCCGACATTCTCAAAGCCAGCCGCAAGAAGCGTGTCGCTGCCGGCGCGGGGCAAACCGTCGAGCAGGTCAACAAGCTCCTCAAGATGCACCGGAACATGGCCGACATGATGAAGGCCATGAGTTCGGGCAAGCGTGGCCCGCTCGCCGGCATCGCGCAGGCCATGGGCTTTGGCGGCGGCATGAAGCCGCCGTCACCAGAGGAGCTGAAGGCGATGCAGGAGAAACTGCAGAGCGGCGGTGGCGGGCTGCCGAATTTGCCAAAGGATCTACCGCCATCGCTGCGTCAGGGTCTGCCGAATTTGCCGGGCCTCACGGGGCTTTCCGGCAAGCCCAATCTTCCCGGCCTCGGTTTCCCGGGGAAGAAGAAATGAGTTCACCCGTCATTGCGAGCGCAGCGAAGCAATCCATGTCGCCGCCTAGCAGAAGCTGGATTGCTTCGTCGCTTTGCTCCTCGCAATGACGAAAACCAACACCGTTCAATTCGTTTCGATTTAACAGGAGAACTAAATGCCAGTCGTCATTCGCCTCGCTCGCGCGGGCACCAAGAAGCGTCCGGTTTATCATGTCGTGGCCGCCGACTCGCGCTTTCCGCGCGACGGCCGCTTCATCGAGCGTCTCGGGCATTTCAACCCGCTGCTGCCAAAGGACAGCGAGGCACGGCTGAAGCTCGACATGGACAAGGTCAAGGCCTGGCTCGCCAAAGGCGCGCAGCCGTCGGACCGCGTGATGCGTTTCCTCGACGCCGCCGGCGTCAAGAAGCGCGAGAAGCGCAACAACCCGGAAAAGGCCGTGCCGCGCAAGGAGCGCAAGGCACAGGCCGAAGCTGCGGCGAAGTCGGCATAAGCCGCCTGACGGCGCGCCAAGATGTCCGCGCAGGTCTGCGTCGCACGGATCGGCGCCGCGCATGGCGTGCGCGGGGCCGTCAAGCTGTGGACCTTCACCGAGGAGCCCTTTGCGGTGACCCGCTACGGGCCGCTGTCAACCAAGGACGGCGCACGCAGCTTTGAGGTGGCGCACGCCCGCGAGGCCAAGGGTTTTCTGGTCGCTACCCTGAAGGGCGTGACGACCCGCAACGAGGCCGAGCGCCTCAATGGCCTCGAGCTCTACGTCGCGCGCGACAAGTTGCCCGCGACCGACGATGACGAGTATTACCACGCCGACCTGATCGGGCTCGCCGCGGAAACCACGGCAGGCGAGCCGCTCGGCAAAATCATCGCCATCCATAATTTCGGCGCCGGCGACATCATCGAGATCGCGCCGCCGGCTGGCGCGACGCTGATGCTGCCGTTCTCGAATGCAGTGGTGCCGACGGTTGATCTCGCCAGCGGACGCGTGGTGATCGAATTGCCAGACGAGATCGAGGGCGACGAACCTGACGACAATCTTTCTGGTCGTCCCCGCGAAAGCGGGGACCCATAACCACAGGCCGTGGTTTTGGGCTAAGCTAGTCGTCCCAGCCCTCGCAAAACTCGCATCGGTGGTAATGGGTCCCGGATCGCGCTCACTTCGTTCGCTTGTCCGGGACGACAGTGGAATGAATGTAATGGCAAAAACCCACAAAGCCTGGCGGCTGCACGCGCACAACGATCTGCGCTTTGATGATGTCGAAACACCAAAGCCCGCACCCGATGGCATGCTGGTCCGCATCGAAGCCGGCATGGTGCTGTCCTATATGGGGCGTGTGCTGTCGGGCCAGGTGCCCTATAGCCTGCCGCCGATGCCGTTCGTGCCCGGCACCAATGCGATCGGCCGGGTGATCGCGGTTGGCGAGAACGTCAGCCACGTCCGGGACGGCGATCGCGTGTTCTTGAGCCCGCATCTGCGCGGCGACGTGCCTGACGCCGAGCCGCCACAAATCCTGATCGGCCTCACCGCCACCGTGACGACGCCGGCCGCGCTCGCCTTGCAGATACGTTGGCGCGATGGCGTGTTCGCCGAGATCGCGCATTGGCCGGCGGCCTGCGTGACGCCGCTGTTCAATCTCAACGACAAGCCGGCCGCCGACCTCATCGGTCTCGCCAAGCTGATCGTGCCATTCGGCGGTATTCAGCGCACGGGCCTGCGCGGCGGCGAGACGATTCTGATCAACGGCGCGACCGGTTATTTCGGCTCGGGCGCGGTGATGCTCGCCGCCAGCATGGGCGCCGGCCGTGTCGTCGCCGTAGGGCGCAAACGCGAGGCGCTGGAAAATCTGCGCGAGGTGTTCGGGCCGCGCGTGATTCCGGCGATCGTCACGGGCGAAGCGGAGCAAGACCTCGCGATCATCCGCAAGGCAGCCGGCGGCCGCGCCGACGTCGCGCTCGACCTGCTCGGCTCGGCGAAGAGCACGTCGACCACGCTGTCCTGCCTGCGCGCCCTAAAGCGCGGGGGCCGCCTCGTGCTGATGGGCCGCGCCGACGTGCCGCTCGAATTGTCCTTCCGAGAGATGCTGGCGAATGATTGGGAAGTGGTCGGCCAGTTCATGTACACGCGGCAGGCGCCGGGGCAACTGGCAGCGCTTGCGGCCGAGGGTTTGCTCGACCTGAAGAAGATCGTGGTCACGACCTTCAAGCTTGCGGACTTCAAGCGCGCGGTCGAGGCCGCCGCCTTGATGCAGGGCCTCGATCTGACGGCCGTGGTGCCGTAACAGGAACGTCATGACCGCACCCTGGCGCGCCACCGTCCTCACCTTGTTCCCGGAGATGTTTCCCGGACCGCTTGGCGTCAGCCTCGCCGGCAAGGCGCTCGCCTCCGGGCTTTGGGCGCTGGAGACGCGCGACATCCGGGCGTCCGCCACGGACAAGCATCGCAGCGTCGACGATACGCCGGCCGGCGGCGGACCGGGCATGGTGCTGCGTGCCGACGTGCTGGCCGCTGCGATCGATGCGACCGACGTGCCGCAAGCTTTCCCTCGCCTCCTGATGAGCCCGCGCGGTCGGCCATTGACCCAGTCGCGCGTGCGGGAACTGGCGGCCGGTCCCGGCGCCCTGATCGTCTGCGGCCGGTTCGAGGGAGTCGACCAGCGGGTGATCGAGGCACGGCAGCTCGAGGAGGTCTCGATCGGGGACTATGTGCTGTCCGGCGGCGAAATCGCGGCAATGGCGCTGGTTGATGCCTGCGTCCGGCTGCTGCCGGGGGTGATGGGAAAGGCGGAATCCGGGGCGGAGGAGAGCTTTACCGAATCCCTACTGGAATACCCCCAATATACTCGCCCCCAAGCCTTCGAAGGCCGCCCGATCCCGGAAATTCTCGTTTCGGGCGATCATGCCAAGGTCGCGGCCTGGCGGAAGGCTGAGGCCGAGGTGCTGACCCGCTCGCGACGGCCGGATCTATGGGCGAAGCGGCAAGGCCAGCGAAAAAACACGACAGACGGGTGACAAAGGTCCTCCCATGCCGTATAGGACCGCACAAATCCGCAAGTGATGGCCGGATCGAGCGCAGCCCCCGTATTGGCTGGGCGCGCCGCCGATGGAGATTTCCAATGAACCTCATTCAGCAGCTCGAGAAAGAGCAATTCGACAAGCTCGCCGCCAAGAAGGAAATTCCGGCCTTCGCGCCCGGCGATACCGTGATCGTCAACGTCAAGGTGGTCGAAGGCGACCGCACCCGCGTGCAGGCCTATGAAGGCGTCTGCATCGGCCGCTCCGGGTCGGGGCTCAATGAGAGCTTCACCGTGCGCAAGATCTCCTACGGCGAAGGCGTCGAGCGCGTCTTTCCGGTGATGTCGCCGATGATCGACTCGATCAAGGTCGTGCGCCGCGGCAAGGTCCGCCGCGCCAAGCTCTATTACCTGCGCAACCTGCGCGGCAAGTCGGCCCGCATCGTCGAGAAGCAGGACCGCGCCACCGCCGTCGGCGAGTAAGCGCCGTCCCATCGGTTCGATAAAAGGCGCGGGAACACCCCGCACTTTTTTTGTTGCGCCGCCGTCATTGCGAGGAGCGATAGCGACGAAGCAATCCATCTATCGCCTTGCGTCGGCATGGATTGCTTCGCGGAGCCTGTCATCGGGCCGCGCGTTCGCGCGGACCCGTTGGCTCGCAATGACGACCTTCGAAGGCCCTCGCGCTTTTAACTTCGCGTGATATATTCTTCTGCAATGGTTCCAGGTCAGACCAGCATTGAGCTCGTAAAGCGCGTCGTGATCGACGATCGCTCGCGCCTGCCTGGGCGCTTCTTCGGACGGTTCGCGACCTCGGCGACCTCAGAGCTTACGCGCGCAGCGTAATGCTGCGCTGACGTTTCTCTCTGGCGCGCTTCGTGCCGAACCGCTTACTCATTTCATTCGGAGCTCGAGCTCATGTCCAAACCGACCACGCTGTACGACAAGATCTGGAACGACCATCTGGTGCACGAAGCCAGTGACGGCACGTGCCTGATCTATATCGACCGCCATCTCGTGCATGAGGTGACCTCGCCGCAGGCGTTCGAAGGCCTGCGCGCCACGGGCCGCAAGGTGCGTGCACCCGAGAAGACACTCGCCGTCGTCGACCACAACATCCCGACCACCGATCGCTCCAAGCCGAACCCCGACCCGGAGAGCATCGAGCAGATGCGGGTGATGGCGGAGAACGCCAAGGAATTCGGCATCGAATATTACAACGAGTTCGACCGCCGCCAGGGCATCGTCCACGTCATCGGCCCCGAGCAGGGATTTACGCTGCCCGGCACCACCATCGTCTGCGGCGACAGCCACACCTCGACCCATGGCGCGTTCGGCGCACTCGCGCACGGCATCGGCACCAGCGAGGTCGAGCATGTGCTGGCGACGCAGACGCTGATCCAGAAGAAGGCGAAAAACATGCGCGCGATCGTCGACGGCAAGTTGCCGGAAGGCGTGACCGGCAAGGACATCATCCTCGCCATCATCGGCGAGATCGGCACAGCCGGCGGCACCGGTTACGTGCTGGAATATGCCGGCGAGGCGATCCGCTCGTTATCGATGGAAGGCCGCATGACCGTCTGCAACATGTCGATCGAAGGCGGCGCGCGCGCAGGGCTTGTGGCACCTGATGAAGAGGCGTTCGACTTCCTGCGAGGACGGCCGAAATCGCCGCAGGGCGCGGCCTGGGACGCGGCAATGCGCTACTGGGAGACGTTGCGCTCCGATGACGGCGCGCATTTCGACCACGAGATCCGCCTCGATGCCGCAAAGCTGCCGCCGATCGTGACCTGGGGCACCTCGCCCGAGGATGTCATCTCGATCACCGGTGTCGTGCCAGATCCGGACAAGATCGAGGACGAGGCCAAGCGTCTCTCCAAACATCGCGCGCTGAAGTATATGGGGCTATCGGCTGGAACGAAGATCACCGACATCAAGCTCGACCGCGTCTTCATCGGCTCCTGCACCAACGGCCGCATCGAAGACTTACGCGCGGCTGCCAAGATCGCGGAGGGCAAGACTGTCAACGCCAGCGTCAATGCGATGATCGTGCCCGGCTCCGGCATCGTGAAGGAGCAGGCGGAGGCCGAAGGCCTCGACAAGATCTTCATCAAGGCAGGCTTCGAGTGGCGCGAGCCGGGTTGCTCGATGTGCCTTGCCATGAACCCCGACAAGCTGAAGCCGGAAGAGCGCTGCGCCTCGACCTCGAACCGCAACTTCGAGGGCCGCCAGGGCTTCAAGGGCCGCACCCACCTGGTCTCGCCGGCGATGGCGGCCGCCGCGGCGATCGCGGGGCACTTCGTCGACGTGAGGGAGTGGCGGTAAAGCGCCACTTGCCTCAACCTCGACGCGGTTCGGCAACGACCCGTTAAGTCTCAAGGCGCACACTGCTCGCTCGCCTACGCGTGCAGCGAGGATTGGGCCATGGCCAACAAGCCTGAATTCGTCGACCTCATTTCCGACAGGACGCGCCAGAATTGGCGTCGCCCGATCAAGCGCGTCGCAGCCGAGCCCGAAGCTGTCGAAGAGAAGCGCCTCAGCCATTGGCCGCCGGACCGCATGGAGCAGTGGCGGTTGGTCAATCTGACGCTCTGGAAGATCAGGCTGAAGTCCTGGAAGTTCAAGGACTGGGTCTGACCGTCATTGCGAGTTGGGACCGGCGTTAAGGCGCCGACCCGCGTTGGATGAAACTAGGCGAGCGGAAGCGAGCGCGGTATTTTGGGGAGCCGTCGGCAAAGAGGTCGGTTTCTCCCTGGTGCGCGAGAGCCCGGTTGCGAGTTGGACCCGGGTGGCCTGGATGACCCACACTGGCGCGGAGGGGCAATGCTGCCCTGGAGCCCGCTTCCTAGG
>Ga0207661_10002866_pt1 | contig 11916 bp, 12 predicted proteins | sample KBSC713LmetaG_FD_184337 | JGI IMG/M metagenome (GOLD analysis project Ga0207661, IMG submission 184337) | Corn rhizosphere microbial communities from Kellogg Biological Station, Michigan, USA - KBS C7.1-3L metaG (SPAdes) (version 2) | ecosystem: Host-associated > Plants > Roots > Rhizosphere ... | reverse complement strand
CCATCCCCTCACGGTGATGCTGGACGTGGACGGCACACTCGCCCCCATCGTTCCCCGTCCCCAGGATGCGCTCGTACCCAATGAGACGCGGCAGGTGCTCGCGCTGCTCACCGCGCTGAGGGATGTTCACGTCGTCCTGGTTTCAGGCAGGGCAGCGTTTGACGTGCAGCGCATGGTTCCCGTGCACAACGTCTGGGTGATTGGCAATCACGGATTCGAAGTCATTGCGCCCGATGGCGAGGAGCAGACCCCGGCGGAGCTCGCGCCGGTGCGCAGCGCGGTGGCACGGGCCGCGCGCCGCCTGGAAGCCCTCGTTGCTCCGGTGCCCGGCGTGACGGTGGAGGACAAGGGGTGGACCATGAGCGTGCACTATCGCCAGGCCGATGAGGCGGTCGTGCCGCGACTGCTCGACAGCGTGCGACACGTAGCGCTGCCGCTCGGGCTGCGGGTGACCGAAGGGAAGAAGGTGATCGAGGTGCGGCCGCCGGCGCGCATCGACAAGGGGACGGCCGTGATCCGCCTCGGCACGGCGCTCGGCGCGTTCGCCGATGGCGCGAGCGTCCTGTTCGTGGGCGACGACAGCACCGACGAAGATGCCTTTCGCGCGCTGCGCGCCCGCCACGCCGCAGCGGTCACGGCTCGAGTGACGCACGGCGACGAGCAAACGCCAACGTCCGCCGAATTCACTCTGAACGATACGGCGGACGTTCTGGAGTTTCTGACGTGGCTGCTGCAGCAGCGGCTGTGAGAGCCGCTACTTTTTCTTCTTCTTTGCCGCTGGTTTCGCCGCCGCCTTGGCATGCGCCGGTTTTGCAGACGACGACTTTTTCGCGGACGGTTTGGCCGCGGCTTTGGACACCGGTTTGGACGCTGACTTGGACGCCGGCTTGGACGCCGGCTTGGCGAGACGAGCGCTTTTCGCGGGAGCGGCAGCCTTCACGGGCCTGGGCGCCGGCCTGGCCGCTGCACTCTTCGCAACCGCCGGCTCGTGCGCCGTGGTCCGCGGCGGTGCCGGAGCCGCTCCGCTCGGCTTCGTCGCGGCGGACGGCTTTGCCGCCGCACCCTTGGGTCCGCCGCCCTCGGCTTCCCATGCGCTTCCTCGACCTCGCGCATGAGACGGTCCGCTTCCTCCTGGGCCATCTGTCCACGACGAACCATGTACTGCACGAGATCGCGAGCGCTTTCCATGGCAAAGGAGGAGAGACCGGCTGCCGCGCCAATCACATCCTTCATGGCTGAGGCAATCTTGCTGCCGGCCTCCTGGCTGATTTCCTGAGCACGGAGCGCCATTTCCGCGACAGTGTCGCGGGCGTCCGCGCCACGATGACCGAGTCCTCGTCGCGGGGGCGGCGGAGGGGTCGTGGCTCCAGCAGTCGGGGTAGTCTGTGCTGCCTCTGGCTTGTCCACCATGTGAAATCCCGCTCCGTAGTACGCGGTGAGAGAAGGGTCTCAGCTGCAGGAATGTAGGGGCCGGTGCGACCGATGCGCTGGTGCGGCTGTCCGGGCCGGATTGGCGAGGGTAAGTATAGATTTTCCGGTGCGATCTGCAAGTGCGTTCGGCAATTGACTTTGCCGTTCCGCGGCAGACTCTGCATGGTGCGGCACCAGCCAATAACTAACAATCAGCGTACAGTAACGAAACACGATGACGACAGTAACGAGCGATTTGCCACTTGCAGGGCTCCAAGTGCTCGATTTGACGCGCGTTCTGGCTGGTCCGCTCTGCACCATGATGCTCGGCGATCTTGGTGCCAATGTCATCAAGGTCGAGCGCCTGGGCGCTGGAGACGACACCCGGGGATGGGGGCCGCCGTTCGATGCACGGGGGGAGAGCGCCTACTATCTGAGCATCAATCGCAACAAGCTGAGCATCGCGGCGGACCTCACGGTGGCGGCGGACAGGGAAATGGTCGCCGAACTCATGCTTGAGGCAGACGTGGTCGTGGACAACTTCCGCCGCGGGACACTGGCGCGTCACGGGCTGGACCCTGACCAGGCGCGTGCCGTGCGGCCTGAGCTGGTGTGGTGCACCATCACCGGTTTCGGCCCCGAGAGCCAACGGCTTGGTTATGACTTTGTAGTCCAAGCGGAAAGCGGCTGGATGGCGATTACGGGCGAAGCCGGCGGCGAGCCGATGAAAGTCGGTGTCGCGCTCGCGGATGTGGTCACGGGCAAGGACGCCACGATCGCGATTCTGGGCGCGCTCGTGCGCCGCTTCCGGACCGGGGAGGGAGGACTCGTCACGGTGTCGCTGGCGCACAGCGCGAGGGCGGCGCTCGTGAACGTCGCGCAGAATGTGCTGGTCACCGGCCGGGATGCGGGGCGTTGGGGGAACGCCCATCCAAATCTGGTGCCCTATCAGCTCTTCGACGCGGCCGACCGGGCCGTGGTGATCGCCGTGGGCAATGATGCCCAGTGGCGTGAATGTGCTCGGGCGCTCGAGCTGTCGGATCTCGCGCACGATGATCGCTTCGCGACCAACGCCGGACGTGTCGCGCACCGGGCAGCGCTCGTTGACGCGGTCGCGCGTCGCGTCCGGGAGCGGCCCGCGGCGGAGTGGCTCACGGCACTCGAGCGCGCTGGCGTGCCGTGCGGCCTCGTGAAGGGTGTGCTCGAGTCGCTCCGCGAGGTGAACGCGTCGGCACTCACCGGCGTAGCGTCACCGGTAGGCGGCGTGGTGCGGCTTCCGCCGCCCGCACTCGACGAGCACGGCGTGCGCGTCAGGCGGGAAGGATGGAAGGTCTTTCAGTCCCTGGGCAGGACCTGAGCCGGCATGTCGCTGGGAATCGCGCGCGCGGTGCACTGCATTTTCGACTGGTCTCACCGCCTGCATCGGTTACGCCGCGTGCGCCACGTCGTCTTCAGGGCATGACAACTCTTGCTCACCCATTCCCGGCCGTCGCGGGTCTATCGAGCGGGCGTACGAAGCGTTACACTAGCGGCGTGAAAACCACAGCCATGGTGACGCCGGCCATCGACGCCCAGGAAGCGGATCACGAAGTGATCACGCGCATTCTCGCCGGCGATCGTGATGCATTCGGAGTCCTCATCAAACGCTACAGCGATGCGCTCTATCGGCATGCGCTGGGCATGACCGGGAGTCCGGATGTCGCGGAAGACATTCTGCAGGCATCATTCATCAAGGCGTATCAGCACCTTGGCGAAGTGCATGGCCGCTTCGACGCCTGGATCTTTCGCATCGTGGCCAATGGGTGCAAGGATTGGCTCAAGAATATCCGCCGCTCGCACCTGAGCTACGAGGAAGATGATCAGCCTTCGTCGTTCGCGACGCCGGATGAAGACCTCGATCGCACGGAGCTGCGCACCGACCTCGATCGTGCGCTCGCGTCGCTCGCACCATCACTGCGCGAGGCGTTCATCATGAAGCACGTGGAAGGACGCTCCTATGAAGAAATGGCGGAGCTGTTGTCCACAACTGTCGGGGCACTAAAAATGCGCGTGCACCGAGCACGCGAATCACTTCAGGCTCTTCTTGAGGAAAAATACGCCTAATGCTCGATAACCTTGATCCCAGAGACTCCCGGTCCGACGAACCGGCGCGCACACGGGGTGACGCGCCAGCCCCGGGTCGGCCAGTGAGTGACCGTGAAGTGCCTCTTACAGGGCGGACGGCCACGGCGGACATCCATGCGTGGCTGGACGGTGAGGTTCCCGAGAGTGCCGTGCGGCGTGCCGACACCGCGCGCGACGTCGACTTCTGGAACCGCCTCGAGAAGGACGTGGAGGTGCGCCGCCAGATGAAGACCCCCGTGCACGTGTACGCGCAGATCATGGACTCGCTGCCCGAGAAGGTGCCGCAGGTCACACCGTGGTGGCGTACGGAGCAGACCGTCTCGCCCATGCTGCTCATCGCGGCCGGCGTGGGTCTCCTGGCCGTTGGCGTCGCCGTGGGAGCGCTGCTGCTGCGCTGACAACACACAGTTGGTGTGGCAGAACCGCGATCAAAGGGGTCAGAGTCGATTGATGGACTTATCCATCAATCGACTCTGACCCCTTTGAACGCTCAGATGTGGATCGCTCTGCCCAGCACCGCGAGCGCTGCTTCCTTCGTGGTCTCACTCAGTGTGGGATGGCCGTGCACGGTGATGCCGATATCTTCGCTCGATCCGTCGTACGCGAACGCCAGCACGACTTCGCTCACCAGCTCGGACACATTCGGTCCGATCAAATGCGCGCCGAGCAGCGCGTCGGTCTTCGCATCCGCGATGAACTTGATGAGGCCCGTCGTCTCGCCCATGGTGCGGGCGCGTCCATTCGCTGAAAACGGGAAGCGGCCCACGCGATACTCCCGCCCGCTTTCCTTCACCTGCTGTTCGGTGAGTCCAACCGCCGCGATCTCCGGCCAGGTGTAGACGATCGCGGGGATGTCGCGGTACTGCATCCGCGACGGCTTTCCCGCGATCACCTCGACGGCGACCACGCCCTCCTCCTCCGCCTTGTGCGCGAGCAGCATCCCGCCCACGACGTCGCCAATGGCGTACACGTTCGGAAGATTGGTGCGCATCTGATCGTCCACGACGATCTCGCCGCGCGTACCGAGCGCGAGCCCGAGCCCCGCGGCATCGATGCCGGTCAGCGCCGGTTTGCGCCCGACGCACACGAGCACGTAGTCCGCGTCCAGTGTCTCGCTCGCCCCATCGTGTTCCACGTCCACGAACACGCGCGTGTCCTCGCGCCTCGCGCCGGTGACTCGGGTGTTCGTGCGAATGTCGAGCCCCTGTTTGCGGAACACCTTGTCCGCTTCCTTCACCACCTCCGCGTCGTTCCCGGCGAGAATGGTGGGGAGCAGCTCCACGATGGTGACCTTCGCGCCGAGCCGGCGCCACACGGAGCCCAGCTCGAGGCCGATCACGCCGCCGCCCACCACGATCAGGTGCCTGGGCACCTCGGGGATGGACAGCGCGCCGGTGTTCGACAGCACCCGCTGTTCGTCGAACGGCAGGAAGGGAAGCTGAATGGGAACGGAGCCGGTGGCGATGATGACGTGGCCGGCCTGGTATTGCGTGACCGTGCCATCCGCCGCGGTCACGTCCACGAGGTTCCCCGCGCGCAGCGTGCCCGCGCCGCGCGCCCACGTCACCTTGTTCTTGCGGAACAGGTATTCAATGCCGCGCGTGTTCTGCGCAACCACTTCGGTCTTGCGACGCAGCATGGTGTCGAGATCGAGCGCCACATCGCTCACGCGCACACCGTGCTCCGCCAGGTGCAGGCGCGCGAACTCGAGGTGTTCGGACGACTGCAGCAGCGCCTTGGATGGAATGCACCCCACGTTCACGCACGTGCCGCCGAGCGTGGCGTCCTTCTCGACGCACACGGTGGCCAGTCCGAGCTGCGCGGCGCGAATGGCGGCGACGTAGCCACCCGACCCGCCGCCAATGATGATGACGTCTGTCTGCTGTAGTGGCATCAACTGATGAGCATGGCCGCCGGATCTTCCATGAGCTCCTTCACGCGGACGAGGAAGAGCACGGCCTGCTGTCCATCCACGATGCGGTGATCGTAGGAGAGTGCGATGAACATCATGGGCCGGATCTCGACGCGACCGTCAACGGCGATGGGACGATCCTGGATCTTGTGCAGGCCGAGTATCCCGACCTGGGGATAGTTGAGAATGGGTGTGGAGACGAGCGAGCCGAACACGCCGCCATTCGTGATGGTGAACGTGCCGCCCGTGAGATCGTCCATTGTGAGTTTGCCATCGCGCGCACGCTTCGCGATCGCCGAGAGATCGCGACTGAACTCGATCATCCCCTTGCGATCCGCGTCCTTGATCACCGGCACGACGAGTCCCTGATCCGACGCGACGGCGATGCCCAGGTTCACGTAGTGCCGGTAGACGATATCCGTGCCGTCAATCTGCGCGTTGACGACCGGATACGCCGCCAGCGCCATCGCCGCTGCCTTCGCGAAGAACGGCATGTAGGTGAGCTTGACGCCGTGCTCCTTCTCGACGCGCTCCTTGAGACGCTCGCGGACCGCGCTCACGGCGGACATGTCCACTTCGTTGAACGTGGTGAGATGCGCGGTCGCGTGCTGCGCCTGGAGCAGATTCTCCGCGATGCGTTTGCGCCGCGTGGACATCGCCTCGCGCGTCTCGCGGGGCGGGCGGTCCCCGGCCGCAGGCCGGGGACCGCCGGGAAGCGGCGCCTCAGGCGCCTGCGGGAAGCGCTCCGCTGCGGGAAGCGGCCGGCCGCCTTCGGCGGCGGCCTGCGGGAAGCGAGCCTGGGCCGGCGCGGGTGGTACGGAGGCTGGCGCCGATGCTGGCGCCGACACCTGCGCGGCGGCCATGACGTCTGTCTTGGTCACCACCCCACCGCGAGCCGACCCGGCAATGGTTGCCGGGTCGATCCCAGCGTCCGCCGCCGCACGCCGGGCCGCAGGGGCAACCTTTCCCGACGCCGCTGCCGCTTCCCGCAGGTCTCCGGCCTGCGGCCGGAGACCGCTTCCCGCAGGCGCCTGAGGCGCCGCTTCCCGCAGGTCTCCGGCCGCAGGCCGGAGACCGCTTCCCGCGCTGTCCTCGATCGCTCCCAGCTCCTCACCCACCTTCACCACATCGCCTTCCTTGTGCTGCTGCTTCGCCAGCACTCCGGCCTGCAGTGCCGGGACCTCCACGGTGATCTTGTCCGTCTCCAGCTCCACCAGCGTCTCCCCCTGCGAGACCGTGTCACCCTCCCGCTTCAGCCACCGCGCAACCGTGGCCTCGACAATGGACTCTCCAAGTGGTGGAACCTTGATTGCGATCATCGTGACATTGACTGTTGAATCCTGTTCGCGCGGCCCTTGGGCCCACGCACTGCTTCCCGTTACCTTAGCGCCTGAATATAACCGGACGTTCCCCACGTGCGAGCACTGACCATCTCCGCTCACGGCGGCATTGAGCAGCTCCAACTTCGCGATGACGTTCCGCTCCCGGAACTCCGCACGAGCGACGATGTCCGCATTCAGATCCGCGCCACCGCGCTCAATCATCTCGATCTCTTCGTGCTGCGCGGCATTCCCGGCGTCACCATCACCCCGGGGTGGATCATGGGCTCCGATGGCGCCGGTGTCGTCGACGCCGTGGGCGCCACCGTGCGCAATGTCGCGCCGGGCGACCCCGTCATCATCAACCCCGGCATCAGCGACCGCACGTGCGAGTACTGTCGCGACGGCGAGCAGTCGCTCTGTGTGCGCTACAAGCTGCTCGGCGAGCATCTCCCGGGCACCACGGCCGAGTACGTCGTCGTGCCCGCCGCGAACGTCAGGCGCATCGCGGCCGGCACGCCGTGGGACGTCGCGGCCGCGCTCCCGCTCGTCTCGCTCACGGCGTGGCGCATGGTGGTGACACGGGCGCAGGTCCGCGAAGCCGACACGGTGCTCATCTGGGGCATTGGCGGCGGCGTCGCGCAAAGCGCCATGCAGATCGCGAAGGCGCGCGGCGCGCGCGTGTGGGTCACGTCGGGCAGCGATGCCAAGCTCGAGCGAGCCACGCGGCTCGGCGCCGACGTCGTGTTCAATCACCGCACGCAGGATGTCGCGAAGGAGATCCGCGCGCGCACGGGAAAACGCGGCGTGGATGTCGTACTCGACAACGTGGGAGAGGCAACGTGGGCGCAGTCGCTGCTCGCGCTGGGCAAACGCGGACGGCTCGTGACGTGTGGCGGCACCTCCGGTCCCATGGTGCAGACGGATGTACGGCGCCTCTTCTGGAATCAGTGGACGATCATGGGATCCACCATGGGAAACGATCGCGAGTTCGCTGACATGCTGGAGGCCTTCGCGGCCGGCGTGATCGCGCCCGTGGTGGACAGCGTGCACGAGCTGGATCAGGGCCGGGCGGCATTCGAGCGCCTCGCCAGCGCGGAGCATTTCGGCAAGGTCGTCATTCGGGTGAGTCGCTGACATGCGCTTCCCGCTGAGCACGCGCTATTCCGACTACGACACCAAGGGCCACGTCAACAACGCGGTGTACCTCACATATTTCGAGATGGCGCGGCACCATGCCTGGGTGCACGCCATGGGCGGGGACGCCGATTTTCCGTTCATCGTCGCCGAAGCCACCGTGACGTACGTCAGCCAGGCGATGATCGGCGAGAGCCTCGACATCGAGATCAGCACCGCCGAGATTCGAAACAAGGCCTGGGTGTGGTCGTACGTCATTCGGGACACGAGCGACGATCGCATCGTGGCCCGAGGGAAGACGGTGCAGGTCATGTTCGATTACGAGCATGCGCGCACGATGCCCATCCCTGACGCGTTTCGCGCGCGGTTGGCGGAGGTGTGATGCAAGTCGAGGAAATGATTGCGGTGCGCGCGCCGGCCCCACGCGCACGGAGGGCACTCGTGACCGTGGCCGACATGCGCCGCTGGGTCGCGCCGGATGTCTCCGTCCACACCAGCTCGGCGGCAGCGACGCTCGTGCCCGGCGACCGGTTCGCGCTCGACGTGTTCGGCGGCCTCCGCTTCGATTATCTGGTGGAGGGCGCCAGCGATCGTGAGGTGGCCTTTACGTTCAGCGGCCCGTGGCGCGGGCGCGAGCGCTGGAGTTTCGTTCCGGATGGCGCCGAAACACTGGTACGTCGGCGCTATGACGCGGATGATCTTTCGCTGCTCGGAGCGCTCGCGTGGAATACGGTAGGCTGGGCACTGGTGAGCGCGCATTACCGGCTCGAACTCTCACGATTTCGCGAGCTCGTGGAGCGCGAGGCCGGCCCGCCCGCGGAGATCGAATCCGGTGGCGCGGCGTACATTCCGTCCGCCGTCACGGAGGCGGGCGAGCTGCCCTTCCCGGTGGACGATGGTTGAGCGCGCGCAGTACGACGCGACCGAGCAGCGCACCATTCGCGACGCGCTAATGCGCGGTGAATCGCCGCACTGTCCGCGCTGCGACGTCGGCATGTCGTCGCGTCCGATCGGCGGAGGCTCGTTCGGCCTGGGCTATGCGCGCCGTCGCGAATGGCTCATCTGTCCCACCTGTCATCGCAGCGCGATCTTCGACATCAGGCGAGGCACCCGGAACTGAGGGCGTCTTCGCTCCGGTCAGGCGGAATGCAGGCTTTCATATCGGGAGGATAGCGCCGTGTTCACTCACCCTTCACTCGCGTTCCTGGGCCTCGGCAGCATGGGACGTCCCATGGCCGAGCGGCTGCTGGCGGCGGGCTATCCGCTGGCGGTGTGGAATCGCACGGGTGCGCGCGCCGACGCGCTCGTGGATGCGGGCGCACGGCGCGGAGGAACACCCGCGGCCGCGGTGGAGCACGCGACGGTCATCTTCATCATGGTGTCCGACCCGCCGGCGGTGGAGCAGGTGCTCTTCGGTCCCGCGGGCGCGATCGCCGGCGCCAGGCAAGGCGCCATCGTCATTGATTGCTCGACCATAGATCCGTCGCACTCGCGCGAGTTTGCGGAGCGGTGCGCCGCCGCAGGCCATCGCTATGTCGAATGTCCGGTGATGGGGAGTGTGAACCAGGCGCGTACGGGCACGCTCGTCGCACTCGCCGCAGGCGATGCCGACACGATTTCGGAGGTCGGGCCGCTCCTGCTGCTGATCGCCAGGCAGGTGGTGCGGGTCGGTGGCCCGGGCAGCGCCAGCACGCTCAAGCTGGTCATGAATCTGCTCGTTGGTGGCCTCACCGAGCTGCTCGCCGAATCCATTTCGGTGGCGGAACAGGCGGGGCTGCCGCTAGACGTCCTGCGCGAGTCGCTCATGACCTCGGTGCTGGCGTCTCCCTTCCTGGGCTACAAGGCCCCGCAGTTGCTCGAGCGGCGCTATGATCCGCTGTTCAGCGCGCATCTCATGCTCAAGGATCTGACGCTCGTGCAGCAGCTCGCCGCCGAGGTGGGCGCGTCGCTGCCGGCGCTGGATGTCATCCGGACGCAGTATGCCCGCGCTGTGGCGGCCGGTCATGGAGACCAGGATTTCGCGGTCGTGCGCGAGGTGGTGGGCCGGCCCTGACCCTGTTTGGCGATTCGGAAGCGAGTAGCTTTCCCACCATGGATTTCTGGACACGGCTTCAGAACAGCTTCCTGCAGGTCGCGGACTATGTGCCGGCGCTCATAGGCGCGCTGGTCATTCTGTTCGCGGGGTACCTGCTGGCAAAGCTCATCGAGCGGGGTGCGGACCGCCTGCTCGCGCGCATGGGGCTCAATCGGTGGCTCGAGCGCGGCGGTGTGCTCGATGCCGTGGAGCGCACGGGGTGGCGTCGCGCGCCATCGCGGCTCCTCGGCACGATCGTGTTCTGGTTCGTGATGTTCTCGGTGATCCTGCTCGCCGCGAATGCGCTGGGCCTGTCGTCGCTGGCCACCGTGTTCACGCAGCTCGTGAGCTACATCCCGAGCGTCATCGCGGCGGTGGTGATCATTCTCGTCGGCATCGTGCTGGGCGAATTCGTGGATGGCCTCATCATGGCGTCGGCGGGCGGCATCCACGGCGGCCCGACGCTGGCGCGCGTGGGCCGCGGCGGTGTGATCGTGCTCGCGATCTTCATGGCCATGCAGGAACTGGGCGTGGCGACGGAGATCGTGACGATTGCGTTCGCGATCGTCTTTGGCGCGCTCGCGCTGGCGTTTGCGCTCTCGTTTGGCATGGGCAATCGCGATCTCGCGGGGGAAGTGACGCGTCGCTGGTACGAGCAGATGCGCGCCGAACGCGAGGCCATCGCGCGCGAGGCGGAAGCGCGCGAAGCACGGGAGGCGGCCGAGGAGGAGGAGTTTGCGCACGAGCGCGATGGCGCCGAAGCCCAGACGGTCCGCCTCGACTGACTTTTCGACGGTTTCAATGGGGTCAGAGTCGATTGATTTTCAATGGGGTCAGAGTCGATTGATTTTCAATCGACTCTGACCCCATTGAAACTGGCTGCTAAATATCGCTCCCCCAATAACTTAATCGCTGTCGCGGAGGTTGAAATCAACCCCTCCGCGGGGTTATATTTCGCTTGTTGTCCGCCACCGTTTCGTCCCACCTCAGTTCAGCCTCATGACCGCTCCGAACAATCGGGAACGCATCGTTTCGCGCCTCATCGACGAGGAAATCAAGGAATCGTTCATCAACTATTCGATGAGCGTCATCGTGTCACGCGCACTGCCCGATGTGCGCGACGGGCTCAAGCCCGTGCACCGGCGCGTGCTGTATGCGATGAACGAGCTCGGCCTCGTTCCCGGCCGCCCCTACAAGAAGTCCGCGACCGTGGTGGGTGATGTGCTCGGCAAGTATCACCCGCACGGCGATGTGAGCGTGTACGACGCACTCGTGCGCATGGTGCAGGATTTCTCGCTGCGCTATCCGCTCGTGGATGGCCAGGGGAACTTCGGTTCGGTGGATGGCGATCCGGCCGCGGCGTACCGCTACACCGAGGCGCGCCTCACGCAGATCGCGATGGAAATGCTGGGCGATATCGACAAGAATACGGTCGATTTCTCGCCCAACTTCGACGACCGGCTGGAAGAGCCCAAGGTACTCCCGGCGGGCTTCCCCAACCTGATCGTCAACGGGTCGTCGGGGATCGCCGTCGGCATGGCGACGAACATTCCGCCGCACAATCTGCGTGAAGTGGTCGCCGCGGTCACGCACCTGGTGGATCATCCCGAAGCAACCTTCGCCGAGGTGCGCAAGCTGGTCACGGGACCCGATTTCCCGACGGGCGGCTACATCTACGGCCGCGCCGGCATCAAGGACTATCAGGAGACGGGGCGCGGCCGCATCGTGATGCGCGCGCGCGCGGTCATCGAGGAGAAGGAGTCCTCGAGCAAGTCGCAGATCGTGGTCACCGAGATCCCCTATCAGGTGAACAAATCGCGACTTGTGGAGCAGATCGCCCAGCTCCATTCCGAGAAGAAGGTCGATGGGATTTCCGCGCTGCGGGACGAGTCGGACCGCGAGGGCATGCGCATCGTGATCGAGCTCAAGCGCGATGCGAT
>Ga0207661_10002865_pt1 | contig 11917 bp, 14 predicted proteins | sample KBSC713LmetaG_FD_184337 | JGI IMG/M metagenome (GOLD analysis project Ga0207661, IMG submission 184337) | Corn rhizosphere microbial communities from Kellogg Biological Station, Michigan, USA - KBS C7.1-3L metaG (SPAdes) (version 2) | ecosystem: Host-associated > Plants > Roots > Rhizosphere ... | reverse complement strand
GTCGGGCGGGATGGTGAGGGCGGTGAAGTTGTGCCAGTCGTCCTCGATGTCCGGACCCTCGGCCCACGTGAAGCCCATCTCGCCGAAGATCGAGGCAAGCTCGTCCATCACCTCGCCGATCGGATGCAAGGTGCCGCGGGCCTCGGGGCGTGTCGGCAGGGTGACATCGACCTTCTCGCTCACGAGCTTGGCGGCGAGGGCGGCAGTGCCGAGCGTCGACTTCTGCACTTCGAGGGCCGCTTCGATCTCGCCCTTGAGCTGATTGACCCGCGCGCCGAACTCCTTGCGCTGCTCGGGAGCGAGCGTGCCCAGGGTCTTCATCAAACCGGTGACGCTGCCCTTCTTGCCGAGGACAGCAACGCGCACGGCATCGAGCGCGCCGAGATCGGCCGCGCTCTCGACGGCGCTCAGCGCCTCGTTACGGATCGTCGCAAGATCATCCATCGCCAACTCCAGACGAAAAGAGGGAGCCTGCGGCACAGGCTCCCTCTGGATTTCGTTTCCGGTGCGCCGTGCGGCGCGCGCGGATTACTTGAGGGCGGCCTGGGCCTGATCGACCAGGGCCTTAAACGCTGCCGGCTCGCGCGCGGCGAGATCGGCCATCACCTTGCGGTCGACCTCGACGCCGGCCTTGAGGATGCCGTTCATGAACTGCGAGTAGGTCATGCCGTGCTCGCGGACCGCGGCGTTGATGCGCTGGATCCACAGGCCGCGGAACGCACGCTTCTTGTTGCGGCGATCGCGATAGGCGTACTGCAGGCCCTTCTCGACCTTCTCGATGCCGACGCGGAACGCCGCCTTGGCGCGGCCGCGATAGCCCTTGGCGAGCTTCAGGACCTTCTTGTGACGAGCGTGTGCAGCCACGCCCCGCTTGACGCGTGCCATGGCGGATTACCTCTCGTACGGGAAAAAGTTGCGCTTGATGATGCGCGTGTCGGGTTCGGAGACGATCGCCATGCCGGTGGCCTGGCGCAGGAACCGGTTGCCCCGCTTGGTCATGCCGTGGCGCTTTCCGACCACGCCATGCTTCACTTTGCCGGTGCCCGTGAAGCGAAAACGCTTCTTGGCCCCGCTCTTGGTCTTCATCTTGGGCATTTTCTTTCCTTTTCAAAGGGTTACGTTAGGCGATCGAGGCAATGCCCTTTGGGCCAGACCGCCGAAGGAAGGGGGCTTATAGCGATGCCCCTTGAGCCACGCAAGCATAGGCAAATAGGGAGTTCCCATGAAGTTGCACGGTAAAGTCGCTTTGGTCACCGGAGCGCAGCAGGGTATCGGGGCGGCGATCGCGCTGGCCCTGGCGGGCGAGGGCGCCGACGTTGCGGTCAACTGGGTCGACAACCAGGCCGATGCCGAGGCGGTCGCCAAGGGCGTGCGCGACAAGGGCCGGCGGGCGGCGCTGATCAAGGCGGACATGGCGAAGCTCGGCGACATCGAGCCGATGGTCGCCGAGGCCGCGCGACAGCTCGGGACCGTCGATATCCTCGTCAACAATGCGGGTGTTTATCCGCGCGTGCCGTTGCTCGAAATGCGCGAAAGCGACTGGGATTACGTGCTCGACATCAATCTCAAGGCCGGATGCTTCGCGGCTATCGCGGTCGCCAAGGCGTTGATCGCGGCGAAGAAGCCGGGTGCGATCATCAATCTCGCCTCGGCATCGGTGCGGGGTGCGGTACGCGGCGTGCACTACAGCGCGAGCAAAGGCGGCGTGGTGTCGATGACCCGGGCGATGGCGCTCGAGCTCGCGCCGCATGATATCCGCGTCAACGCCATCGCGCCCGGCCTTACCGACACTGCACAGCCGCGCTATGGAAATACCGATGTCGAGCTGATCGAGATGGCGCGCAGCACGATTCCGCTCGGCGGCAAGCTGCTGACTCCCGATCAAGTCGCGCGAACTGCGGTTTTTCTCGCCTCCGATGAAGCAAGTGCGGTCACAGGCCAGGTCCTGCATGTGAACGGCGGGTCCTACATGCCCTGACCGACTCTTTGTCGCGGTGTGTTTCCTTTGTGACGGTGAGGCGTTCATGGAACGGCGCGTCGACACAGGAGGAGTTTCCCGATGATGCAGTCCCGGCCCCGCATCCTGGTTGTCGAAGAGAGTTATCCCACCGCACTCGCGGTGTGCGACATGATCGTGCGGAATGGCTGCGAGGTCGCGTGCATGGCCGAGCACGTCGACAAGGGACTCGCGTTCGTGCGCGACAACGCGCTGGACGGTGCGGTGATCGACGGCAACCTGCAGGGCGATGGCAGCTCGCCGCTGTGCGAGCAGCTGCGCAAGCGCGACATCCCGTTCATGATGCTGAAGAAGCCGGTCGACGATCACGAGTTCGGTCGTGCGCTTGCGGGCCTTGCGCGTCCCTCGACCGAGGCGGCGACCGAGGGCGGGCGCGGCAACCAGGTGCTCGAGCATCTCGCGTCGGCCGACTGGCAGGCGCTGCAGCCGCAGCTCGAGCGGGTCAGCCTGGGAGCCGGCGAAGCGCTGAACACGGCCGACGGCGAGATCGAGTGGGTCCATTTCCCGATCACCGGCCTGGTGTCGGTCTCGGCGCGCAATGCGCGTGGCAAGGCGGTCGAGGTCGCGCTGGTCAGCCGCGAGGGCATTGCCGGCGGCATGCTGATGCTGGGGCCGGCGCGGTCTCCGGGACTGGAAAGCGTGATGCAGGTCGCGGGTGCAGCATGGCGCGTGCCGGCCGGCGCGCTGATGCCGTTGCTCGAGCGGCGGCCGGAGTTGCGCCGCGTGCTGCTCGCCGCGGTGCATGCCTTCGTCCGGCAGATGTCGGACAGCGTGGTGTCGATCGGCAGCACCACGATCGAGCAGCGGCTGGCCCGTCGCCTGCTGCTCGCCTCGCTGCGTCTCGACACGCCGCAGCTCGCGTTGACCCACGAGGCGCTCGCCAAGCTGCTGGCGGTGCGGCGCTCGGGTGTCACCGTCGCGCTGCACATGCTCGAGGCGCGCAAGGTGATCCGTTCGCGCCGCAACCTGGTCGAGATCCTCGACTATGAGGGCCTGGTGCAGGCCGCGGGCGAAGACGCGCTCAACTACACGGAGGCTGGCGCGCTCCCGTCTCGATGAAGGCGTGGATGCAGGCGCCGAACTTGCGCGGGAAGGTGTTGCCGCCGGCCGCGCCGTGGCCGGTGAAGCCCTGCGGCTCGGCGATCACCAGCGCCTGCACGCCCGAGGCCGCGAAGGCTGAGCGCGCGTCGTCCATGCGGCCGCCGACGTCGTAGTCGTCGTTGGCGAAGTTGACGACGACCAGCCGCGGACCGGGCTTGATGCCGCGCACGATCTGCCGCCATTCGGAGCGCGCGATCGACACGTCGCGCATGTTGCGGACATAGCCGTGATGGGCGGCGGCGACCGAGATCACGCCGTCGACCGGAGCGCCGCGGGCGGCCGCCGCCATCGACACCCAGGCGCCGGCCGACTGGCCGGCCAGGACCACGCGCTTGTAGCCCATCGCCCTGGCCTGCTTCGCGGCCTCGGCGAGCGCCGTCGCGTCACCCGGCCAATCGTGGATCCATTCGCGGTCGAAGCGATAGAGGTCGTAGCCCTCGCGCGTGAAGTTCGCGACCTCGCCCTGCGGCGCCGACGAGGTGCTGTCCTTGCCCGACATGTAGCCGTGGCTCCAGACGATCAGCCCGGCGGCCGCCTGCGGCCCCTTGTTCTGCCAGTAGGGCTCGGGCCGCAGCCGTCCGATCGCCGGCAGCAATGGCGGCGCGGCCGATTTCCAGTCACGGCCATTCAGCACGATGTTGTTGACGGCGTAGAGCGTGCACTTCGACTTGCTGCGCTCCTCGCAGCTCTTCAGCACGCTCGCGGCGGCAGAGCCCGGATCGGCGCCGCTGGCGCCGGCCCACGGATAGCCCTTGCCGTCGGCGGCAATCGCGAAGGCGCGGTGCGGCGCCAGTCTCTGGAAATCGTCGTAGCTCTTCTGGGCATCGGCGCCGAGCTGCGCCGATGCCGGCGCGGCGGCGAAGGTGACGGCGAGAGCCGCCAGCCATCGGGCGAGGCGCGACGTCACTTGCTCATATCGCTGGACGTCATTCGGGCGTCACGTCGCCGGCGTCACTTCGGCGCCAGCACCATGACCATCTGGCGACCTTCCATGCGCGGCATGGATTCGATCTTGGTGAGCGGATCCATCTCGCCGCGCACGCGGTTCAGGACCTGCAGGCCGAGCTCGGAATGGACCATCTCGCGACCGCGGAAGCGCAGGGTGACCTTCACCTTGTCGCCTTCCTCGATGAAGCGCTTCATCGCCTTCATCTTCACTTCGTAGTCGTGGTCGTCGATGTTCGGGCGCATCTTGATCTCCTTGACCTCGATCACCTTCTGGTGCTTCCGGGCCTCGTGAGCTTTCTTCTGCGCCTCGTACTTGTACTTGCCGTAGTCGGAGATCTTGGCGACGGGTGGAACGGCGTTGGGCGAGATCTCGATCAGGTCGAGACTGGCCTCCTCGGCCATCTCAATCGCCTCCCGTGTGCTGAGCACGCCGACCATGTCGCCGTTCTCATCGATCAATCGCACCTGCGGTGCCTTGATCTCGTTGTTGACGCGCGGACCGTCGCGGGTCGGCGCGCTCTGTTGGGCAGGACGTGCTATGGCTAACTTCTCCCTCGTTGAAGCCCCTTCCGGGGCGGAAAACGAGGCCGCAACCGCCCCTAGAAGGGCGGCTGGGCCTCCTTTGAAAGTGTAGTGACGGCGGCCCCCAATTCAAGGACCTCCTGCTTTTCCGAGCCCAGGCGTCGGATCGCGACTGTCTGGTTGTCCATGTCGCGCCGGCCGACCGCCAGGATCAGCGGCACGTGGGCCAGCGAGTGCTCGCGGACCTTGTAGTTGATCTTCTGGTTGCTGCTGTCGACCTCGACCCGCATGCCGGCGGCCCGCAGTTTCGCAGCGACCTCCTCGGCATAGCTGTCGGCGTCGCTGACGATCGTGGCTACCACCGCTTGCGTCGGCGCCATCCACAGCGGGAAGCGGCCGGCGTAGTGCTCGATGAGAATGCCGATCATCCGCTCGAAGCTGCCGAAGATCGCCCGATGCAGCATGACCGGCATCTTGCGCGCGCCGTCCTCGGCCACGTACTCCGCGCCGAGGCGATCGGGCAGCACGAAATCAACTTGCAGCGTGCCGCACTGCCAGTCGCGGCCGATCGCATCGCGCAGCACGAACTCGAGCTTGGGCCCGTAGAACGCGCCCTCGCCGGGATTGAGGATCAGGTCGAGTCCGGCCGCCTTGGACGCCGACTTGAGCGCGCCTTCGGCCTGGTCCCAAACCGCGTCTTCGCCGGCCCGCACCGGCGGGCGGTCGGAGAACTTCACGAAGTAGTCCGGGAAGCCGAGGTCACGGTAGATCGAGCCGAGCAATTCGCAGAAGCGGATCGTCTCGGCCTCGATGTGGTCCTCGCTGCAGAAGATGTGGGCATCGTCCTGCGTGAAGTTGCGCACGCGCATGATGCCGTGCAGCGCGCCCGACGGCTCGAAGCGGTGGCACGATCCCATCTCGGCCATGCGCAGCGGCAGCTCGCGGTAGCTGCGCAGACCCTGGTTGAAGATCTGCACGTGGCATGGGCAGTTCATCGGCTTGAGCGCGAAGATGCGATGGTGCTCGTCGGCGACGAACTCCTTCAGCCCTTCCTCGTTCTCGCTGAGATACATGTTCTCGCGGAACTTCTCCCAGTGGCCCGACTCTTCCCACAGCTTGCGGTCGACCAGCTGCGGCGTCTTCACCTCGACATAGCCGCCGGCCTCGAGCTTGCGTCGGAGATAACCCTCGATCGTGCGCCACAGCGTCCAGCCCTTGGGATGCCAGAACACCATGCCGGCGGCTTCTTCCTGCTGATGGAAGAGACCCATCTCGCGGCCGATGCGGCGATGGTCGCGCTTCTCCGCTTCCTCTATCCGATGGAGGTACGCCTTTAGATCCTTGTCGGAGAAGAACACCGTGCCGTAGACGCGCTGCAGCTGGGCGTTCTTCGCGTCGCCGCGCCAGTAGGCGCCCGACACCTTCGTCAGCTTGAATGCCTTGCCGAGCTTGCCCGTCGAGGGCAGGTGCGGGCCGAGGCACATGTCGAGCCAGTCGCCCTGCTTGTAGACCGTGATCTCCTCGCCCTTCGGCAGCTCGTCGGCCCATTCGGCTTTGAACTTCTCGCCGTGGTCGACGAAGTACTGCTTGATCGTGGCGCGATCCCACACCTCGCGCTCGATCGGCAGGTTGCGGTCGACGATCTCCGCCATGCGCTGCTCGATCCTGGCGAAGTCCTCGGGCGAGAACGGCTGGTCGCGCACGAAGTCGTAGTAGAAGCCGTCCTCCGTCGCCGGACCGAACGTGATCTGCGTGCCGGGATAGAGCTCCTGCACTGCCTGCGCGAGCACATGCGCCGCGTCATGGCGCAACAGTTCGAGCGCCTCCGGATCCTTCGACGTCACGATGCCGATCTTGGCGTCGCGGTCGACCACCGCGGAGAGGTCCTTGAGCTTGCCGTCGACCTTCACGGCGAGGGCCGCCTTGGCGAGGCCCGGGCCGATCGAGGCGGCGATGTCGGCGCCGCTCACCGGCTTGTCGAAGTGCCGGACCGATCCGTCCGGCAAGGAAATGTTGATCATTGGAACCACCAGGAAAGAAGAATGCGAACAGGAGGCCGCGGCCGACGCAAAGCGCCGGCAGCCGCAGGCCGGGAGGCGGCACGAGGGCGCGCGCCCGGCCGAATCAAGTTCGAACGGTGGTCAGTAACGTCGGGACGGGGAAAAACATCCGGTCCATGCGATCGGAGATAGAGATCACGAGCATTTCAGTCAAGTCGCCGCGTCACAGCCGCGTGCCGTTCCAGCGAAACGGAATGGCCGTGCCGTCGGGCTGGTAGGAGCCGGTCAGGGTCCGCTCGTCCCTGAACTCCAGGCGGAAGTGGCCGTGGACCGGGAAGTCGGCCTCGTCGGATTGGGCGAACTGGCCGATCCAGACGGTCTGGTTGAAGCCCACCGGGCCGCTCAGCGTCGAGGCCGGCCCATTCGACTTCCACACGCCTTCCAGTCCGCCGTTGTGATTGACCGAAATGGTGAGCGTGCCACGACAGGGGCAATGCGAATCGACCGGCCCGTCCCAGGTCAGGGTCCAGACGCCGAGGAAGTTTGCCGTGTTGCCCGTCGGCGGCCCGAGGAACTGGCCGGTCCGTCCGCCGGCCGGCGGTCCCGAGAGCTGGGCCCAGGCGGGCGTTGCGGTTAGCGCAAATACCGCGAGCGCGATCAGAGACTTCATTCCGCCGGCTCCGCCAATCGTTCGTAGAGCCGCATCAGGCGCTCGTTGCTCTGCTTCAGCGAGTAGTGCTTGCGCACATGGTCCTGCGCACTGCGGGAGAGCTCCGACCGCCGCTCCGGCGGCAGCGAGATCGCCGTGTTGATCGCCTGGGCGAGCGACGTCGCATCGGCAAGTCCGGCGAGCCAACCGGTGATGCCGGGCCGCACCGACTCGGCGGCGCCTCCACCTTCCTCGGCGACGACCGGACGGCCCATCGCCTGCGCCTCGACCAGGGTACGGCTGAAGCCGCGGCGCGTGCCGCCGGTCGCGACCACGACGTCGGCCAGCATGTAGGCCGCCGGCATATCCTCGACATGCGGGCCGATCTGTACCTTGCCGAGAAGGTCGGCCTGCACGATCTGGCGCTCCAGCTCCTTCTCGAAGGCCGTCTTGGTGTCGCCCGATCCCAGCAGCAGGCAGAACACGTCGTCGCGGCCGAGCTGCTTGATGGCCTGGATCAGCGTCAGCCGGCCGGGCTCGTCGCGCGCGGCGCAGATCACGACATGGGCGCCGTCGGGCACGCCGAGCTCGGCCGACAGCCTGATCAATCGCTCGGCCCGCACCGTCGCCGGATCGAAGCGCTCGAGGTTGATGCCGGGGCGGATGGTCTCGATCCGCTCGGCGAGCACCGGCATGTGGGCGATCGCATTCCTGGCGATGTAGTCGGACACCGCGACCAGCGCGTCGGCGCGCGCCTGGCGCTGCTCGACCAGGTGCGCGATCCGCGTCGTGCCGACGAACGGCGTGTGCAGGGTGGCGATGCACTTGGCCTTGAGCCGTCGCGCCACCGCGCGGCCGATCCAGGTGGTGACCGGCGTGCGCGTCTGCACGATGTCGATGCCGTGGTCGCGCACCTCGCCGAACAGCCGCGCCGGCAGCGAGAGCCGCGCCCATACGGGGTTGCCGTCGCAGGAGAAGTCGACGTGCTTGACGTGCGACCGCAGCAGCTGCGGGATCAGCATGCCGCCGGCCGAGGCGACCGTGGCGCTGCCGCCGGCGGCGATCGCGGCCTGGGCGGTGTCGAGCGTGGCGCGGGACAGGCTGCCGCCGTCGAGCGACGGCGCGATCTGAAGCAGGTGCGGAGGCGACACGGCTATGGCACGTAACACGCCATGGACAACGGAAACAGGGTCGAGCGGCTCCCGCGCCCCGATGGCAACACCGTGGCCTTTGCACGAACCGAGGGCAGCGAGCCCACCGTGGTGTTCCTGGGCGGCTTCCGCTCGGACATGACCGGCACCAAGGCGATGGCGCTGGAGGCGTGGGCGCGCCTCACCGGCCGGTCCTACCTGCGCTTCGACTATCTCGGCCACGGGCAATCGTCGGGCCGCTTCGAGGACGGCACGATCGGTCGCTGGCTCGACGATTCATTGGCGGTGATCGATGCAAAAACAACCGGCCGCCTTGTGCTGGTCGGCTCGAGCATGGGCGGCTGGCTGTCGCTCCTGGTGGCGCTGAAGCGGCCGTCGCGCCTGGCCGGCCTGGTGCTGATCGCCGCCGCGCCCGACTTCACCGAGCGCATGCTGCTGCGGAGCCTGTCACCGGAGGATCGCGCGCTGCTGCAGCGCGAGGGCCGGCTCGAACGGCCGTCGCAATACTCGCCCGAGCCGTCGGTCTTCACATGGCAGCTGATCGAGGAGGGGCGCAATCACCTGGTGCTCGACAAGAAGCTCGCGCTGCCCTGCCCGGTGCGGCTGCTGCACGGCCAGCGCGATCCGGACGTGCCGTGGGAATACTCGCTGCAGATCGCCGAGCACCTCGAGGCGCCCGAGGTGATCACGACCTTCGTCAAAGGCGGCGACCACCGCCTCAGCACGCCCGCCGACATCGCCCGCCTGGTCGCGACCGTCGAGGAGCTCGCGCACTAGGGGCACCACATCACAGCGCGCCACCATGCCACCAACGCGCAATCCCACCACAGTGCCCAACCACACCACTTACGAGCAACCACACCACCACCTCACCCTGAGGAGGCGCGAAGCGCCGTCTCGAAGGGTGGGCCACAGGCAAGGTGCTCGTCCCACCCTTCGAGACGCTCGCTGCGCTCGCTCCTCAGGGTGAGGTGGTGATGGTGCTCGCGGTCATGACGGTCGGAGAACTCGCGCACCAATGAGCCGCCGATGCGGTCAGCGGGAATTCGCCGCTAGGCACCGAGGCCGATGTCTCGCCGGTGATCCTTGAGCACCATGCGCCAGCGCTGGACCTGCGCCATCACCATGAGCTGGTCCTGCGACTTGTAGGTGCGGAGCGCGGTGTCGAGGGCCATCCGCAAGGCCGCCGACTGGAGGTGGATCTCGGCGGCTGCCATCCGCATCGAGCCGCGCGCGGACGCCATGCCCGCCTGCTCGAGGAACGGGCCTCGTGCCTCGAGCTCGTTGCGAAGCGCCGTCGCGCCGTGGACGGTGTAGGCGTCATCGAGCGGCGACAGCATCGTCTCGATCCGCAACACGGTGCTGGTGTAGCGCGTGCTCAGGTCGTCCGACATGCCGGGACTCTTGCACGGCGAAGCGGCGCGCAGAAGGGCAATCGCCGTCCGTTGGCGTACCAGTCATGCGCCGGCGGCAACGGTAAACGAGCGTGCAACGTTCGCGTGTATGACCTTCTCGCGGGAGCGTACTTCATGCGGGCTTTGTGCTGGCACGGCAGGAATGACGTTCGTTGCGAGAAGGTCCCTGATCCGACGATCGAGGACGGGCGCGACGCCATCATCAAGGTCACGGCCTGCGCGATCTGCGGGTCGGATCTCCATCTCACCGGCGGCTTCGTGCCGAACATGAAGGCGGGCGACGTGATGGGCCACGAGACCATGGGCGAGGTGGTCGAGGTCGGCAGCGCCAACGGCAAGCTCAAGGTCGGCGACCGCGTCGTGGTGCCGTTCACCATCTCCTGCGGCGAGTGCCGCCAGTGCCGGTGGGGCAACTATTCCCTGTGCGAGCGCAGCAATCCCGCGGCCGACGAGTTGGCCAAGCAGATCGGTTACACGACCGCGGGCCTGTTCGGCTACTCCCACAGCTATGGCGGTTTCGCCGGCGGCCAGGCCGAATACCTGCGAGTGCCCTATGCCGATGTCGGTCCGATCAAGGTCCCGGAGGGATTGAGCGACGAGCAGGTCCTGTTCCTGTCCGACATCTTCCCGACTGGCTACATGGCGGCGGAGAACGCCAACATCGCGCGCGGCGACACGGTGCTCGTCCTGGGCTGCGGCCCGGTCGGGCAATTCTCGATCCGCTCGGCCTTCCTGCTGGGCGCCGGCCGCGTGATCGCCGTCGATACTGTGCCCGAGCGACTGGCGATGGCGCGCGCCGGAGGCGCCGAGACGCTCGACTATCGCAGCGACCGGCTGCTCGACGAGATCAAGGACAAGACCGGCGGGCAGGGACCGGACTCGGTGATCGAGGCGGTCGGCCTGGAGAGCCACGGCGTCGGCAGCGTGATGGAGACGCTGCAGACCAGGCTGACCGAGCAGGAGCGGCCTTACGCGTTCGAGACCGCCATCATGGCCTGCCGGCCCGGCGGGACCGTGTCGCTGCCCGGCGTGTTCATCGACAAGGTGACGGTGCCGATGGGCACGGTGGTCGGCAAGGCTCTGACGCTGAAGACCGGCCAGACGCACGTGCAGAAGTATCTCGCGCCGCTGATGCAGAAGATCGTCGACGGCGAGGTCGACCCGTCGTTCCTGATCACCCACCGGATCGGGCTCGAGCAGGGCCCCGAGCTGTACAAGACCTTCCGCGACAAGGAAGACGGCTGCATCAAGGTGTTCATCAGGCCCTGAAGCCCGTGGCGGGAAATCCTGAGAGCCATCCCCCTAGAGCAATGCTCGGACAGGTACCGCACGGACGCCGACCGATCCGCCGGCATAGGGTCCGCACCGTGACAACTCTTGTCGAAATCTCCGCGGAGGTGGCGCGACACGCGCTGGAAGTCCGCCACCGGTGCAATGCCAGCCTGCGTTGCACGTCACCGATCCAGCTCATGCGGGGACCGTCCTCGTCGATCGAGGGCACGGTCCACGTGTTCGCGCTCGCGGATTGTCCTGGCGCTGCCGAGGCTTCCGTCTGGGCGGCGTGGGCTTTAGATGGCGCTGCCATCACTATTCACATCGTGCTGCATACCGACGGCATCGTTACCGCGGTCGACGCGGTGAGATCGATCTACACGACCTGACGGCAGTCCGCCTTCAAGGCAGCAGCGTCATCTACGGTCCGTAGAAGAGGACGGCTCTTTCTCAGCGACGGCCCGGGCTTTCGCTTCCGCCCCGAGCTTCCGCCAATGGGTTGCCGCTTCGAGCAGTACGGCCTTGTTGGCGCCGTCACTGGTATCTTCCGCCTCTTCCTCACACCGAACGGCGTGGTGGAAGCATTCGAGCGCAGACATCATGACGCCCTCCACTGTTTGGGCGCGATGGAGGTCAATGCGGACGGGGCTGGCGCGGTTCCAGGGCAAAAACGGGGCGAGGCCCGTAGCGATTAGCGCGAAAGGATGGAGCGAGACCGTACTAACCAGTTCGGAGCACCTGCTACCCCTAAAGAGGTATGTGCATTTCCCGTTAAGTGCTTCAGGTCTTCAGGCTCACAGAGGGAGGCACGCCTCTAGAGTGCGATGACTCAAGCTCCCTCC
>Ga0207661_10002860_pt1 | contig 11933 bp, 7 predicted proteins | sample KBSC713LmetaG_FD_184337 | JGI IMG/M metagenome (GOLD analysis project Ga0207661, IMG submission 184337) | Corn rhizosphere microbial communities from Kellogg Biological Station, Michigan, USA - KBS C7.1-3L metaG (SPAdes) (version 2) | ecosystem: Host-associated > Plants > Roots > Rhizosphere ... | reverse complement strand
ATCCACTTCTTGTTTGGCGAGAGACGCGAATCGTGCGTCGCGTTGCCGGCGTCGAGGAGCGCGAACCCGGTGCCGTCGAGGCCCACGCGATACAGATGCGAGTAATAGGGGTTCTCCGTTCCCTCTCTTCCGACCCCCGCGACGTACAACACTCCCTTCACCGAATCGACATCGACGATGCGCTCGGCGCGCCACGCGCCGCTGGTGAGTTGGCGCTTCAGCTTTCCAGAATTGTCATACAGGTAGTAGTGACCCCACCCCGAACGTTCCGACCACCAGATGAAATCGCCGCCCGTTTTGACGTATCGGACGTTCTGGCGCTCGCTCGAGTTGTTCTCGATGTCTTCCTTGAGCAGCTGCGTCACCGTCTGCGACGGCATCGCGAAGTCGATCAGCTCGAAGTGCCGCTGCGTGCGGTCGCGGCGGACCATGCGCAGGTGCTCCGACGTTCCATTCCAATGGATGTCGAAGAGGCGCTGGTCCTTCCATTTCTTGATCGAGACCGGCGTGAGCTTGGTGTCGCCGACCTTGAACATGTACAGCTCTTCCTGACCGACATTCGTCTCGCCGGGCATCGCGTACGTGTACGACATCAGCGTCGGACGCGGGTTGCCGAGGTTGTTCACGAGGAACAGCTCGCCGACCTTGCGGTTGTCCATACGCGTCACGGCGAACGCCTTCGAATCCTGCGACCAGATCACGTTCGCGCGCACGCGAGGATCGCGACTCACGCCGCCGCGTCCACCACCGCCGCCCTGGTCGTCGTTCTGGTTGTCGTCCTGCTGCTGCTGTTGCTGCTGCAGCTCCTGCTGCTGTCGCTCCTGCAGCGTATCGCGCGCGCCGAAGCTGTAGTTCTTCACGCCGTCGCGCGTCAGCTGAACCGTGTCTTTCGTCGAAACCTTGACGACATACAGGTTGTGTTCGCGCGAGAAGGCGAACATGCTGCTGTCGGGCGAGTAGTTCCGGAAGTCGCCACCGCGGCCGCCGCCGAATTGGCCGCCGCCGCCGCCACCTCCGCCCGCGCGTCCACCGCCCGCGCCGCCGCAGGTGCTCACCGAGTCGGCAGCCGGCGCCGCAGCTTCACCACCCTGCACGACGCCACCACCGCCCTGTCCGCGCCCACCGCGCCCTGCGCCGCCGCCGGCACCCGTAGCCGGTCCGAGCCGCTTGAGCATCTCCGTCGCGATGTCCCACTCCCAGCGCGAGCTATCCGCGTTGAAGGTGAAATTCTTCCGATCCTTCGAGAACGTGATCTGGTTGAACGGAAGGTTCTGCGGGTCGTGCGCGCGGTGGCTCTGCTCGGACAGCTGCGCCGCCAACTTCCCCTGGTCGAACAACGGCTTCTTCGTCTTGTTCGTCGGAACGACGAGGAAGAAGGTCGAGCCGCTGTGATCCTTCCAGTTGTAGCAAAGCGAATCGCTCTGCCCGAGCCAGCGCGGATTCACCGCGTTGGTGAACAACTTGGATCGGAGATTCGCGGCCGAGAACTTCTCGGCGAGCTCCCAGTTCGCCTTGTTCGGCGTTGCCTGGGCGCGAGCTGCGCTGGGAAGGAGGATGAGAGCAGCGCAAGCGACGCCGCGGGTAAGGCGGGTCACGGGAACCGTGAATGACATGGGGTACCGTCCGGTGGCGGAGGGCAAGGGTCAGCGAACTGCGTTTCTACTATCGCCGTGCTGATGGAGTTACGCCAGAAGACGGCTAGTTGTTGGCGTTGTTTGCGCCGTCTTCGTCCTGGGCGACCTGCACGACGATGGCTGTGATGTTGTCGAGGCCGCCGCGGCCGTTGGCCTCCGAAATGAGCGCGTGCACCTTTCGCTCGGGCTCGGCACGCGACATTAGCAGAATCTGAAGTCGCCGGTCGTCCACCATGCCGGTGAGGCCGTCGCTGGCGACGAGGAAGAGGTCGCCGATTTTGACGTCGCCGCGATAGATATCGGGCTCGACGTCCGGGCTCGCTCCGACGCAGCGCGTGATGACGTTGCTGTACGGATGGTAGCGAGCCTGCTCCGGCGTGAGGAATCCCGCGTCCACCTGCTCCTGAACGTAGGAGTGGTCCTTCGTGAGCTGGGAGAGCGCGCCGTCGCGGAGGAGATACACCCGCGAGTCTCCGACCTGGCCGATCATGTAGTGCGTGTCCCAGATCAACAGCACGGATGCCGTGGTGCCCATGCCCTGCTTGTCGACCTCGGCGATCGTGCGGTCGTGGATGGTCCGATTCGCCTTGCGAAGCGCTTCGGTGAGCCGTTCGGCGGCGAGGTTCTCGCTGATCTCTTTCAACGTGTCGAGCTCGCGCTCGATCGTCTGCACCGCCATCTCGCTCGCTACTTCGCCCGCCGCGTGACCACCCATGCCGTCAGCGACGATGAACAAGCCGCGGCTTGCGCCGGCGGGTGCTTTGACGGAGAAGTTGTCTTCGTTCCCGGACCGAATCATGCCGACGTCGGTCCGAGCCGCGTGAAGCAGGCGTACCATCACTTGGTCAGCATGTAGAAAGCACTGACCGCGAGTCCAATCAGAAGGACAAACCAGAGCCAAGCCAGGTTGCCTTCACTGCGCGGTCGCGAATTGGCGCTCGTTACAGCCGTTGAGCGCGCGGGTGTTGGTGGAATCTGACGCTCGGCCGTAGCAGCCGCACGAGCCAACCGGGACGGGGTCGCGTTCGCGGCCGCCGGCCGCTTCGCCCCGATCTGCACGCTCTCCGGTCGACGCGTCTCTCCGGTCCGGCGCATCGATTCGGAGCGACGAGGCGTCTCGGACGGCCGGCGAGCCGGAGGCTCGGGCCGACGAAGACTCGGTAAGAGCGGAAATGGTTCGGTTGGTTCGTCCGCGGCTCCTTGTTCGCCTTCGCGAATTCGATCGGATATGGCGGAGAACTCGATCGTCGGCGCGAGCGCGACGACGTCGGCGTGAAAACGGAATTCTTCGGTGCCGACGCGCACGACGTCGGAGCGATTGAGGATTTGAGCCTTGGCCACGCGTGAGCCGTTCACGTAGACGCCGTTCGAGCTGAGATCCTGAATTTCATAGCCGCGCTGTGTCGGCGCGACGACGGCGTGCTTGCGCGAGACCTGACGCTCGGCGACGACGATGTCCGAAGCGGCGTCGCGGCCGATGGTGACGCCGGCGGGTCCGACGGGATACTCCTTGCCGTCTACGAGCGACACGAGGCGTCCGCCGGTCGGCGCAGTGCGAAGCGGCGGCGAGCCTTTGTCGGCGGCGATCCGCGCCACCTCGTCCGCCGCCACGTACTGCGTCTTTCCGTCCGTCGAGTCGTCGCTGAAGCGCAGCTCTTGTCCGGCGACGTCGATCTTGTCGCCGTGGAGCAACGGCATCGGATTGGTCAGCAGCATACCGTTGACGCGAATGCCGCCGCCATCAGTTCCCGGGCGAATGAAGCTTCCGGTCGGAGTCAGGTCGATGACAGCGATCGCGCCCACGACGCCGGCGCCGTCGACCGGAATCTCGACTTCCCCCATTCCGAGCCGGTTGGAGCCTGGACGTAGCGCGAATCGCTGTTCATTGAGCTTTATGACCGGCATGTCCTTAGGCGCGCTCGGTGCGGGCGGGGAATGGTTCGGCAGAAAGTACCCTTTCGCCCCTCAGGCTGGCAAGCGTCACGCACCCGCCTTCAGCGCATCGCGCGCTGCCCCTACTTGCAGACGATACAATCGGTCGTACAGGCCCCGCTTCGCGAGCAGCTGACGATGCGTTCCACGCTCGCGAACGGTCCCGTGGTGCAGCACCAGAATCTCGTCGGCATCGACAATTGTACTCAATCGATGCGCGATGGCGATCGTGGTCCGGCCGCGCGTCAGCTCGCCGAGCGCGCGCTGGATCTCGGCTTCGATCTCGCTGTCCACGGCACTCGTCGCCTCGTCCAACACGAGAAGCTCCGGGTCCGCCGCGACGGCCCGTGCGAACGACAGGAGCTGTCGCTCGCCGACGCTGATCGACGCCCCACGCTCGCCGAGCACCTGGTCGTAGCCGCGCGGGAGCCGGCGAATGACCCGGTCGGCGCCGACGCGCGACGCCGCGGTTGCCACCGCCTCCTCGGAGATCGGGCTGGAGAGTCGAATGTTCGTCAACACGTCGCCTGCGAAGAGAAAAATGTCCTGCTGGACGTAGCCGATGCGCGAGCGGAGCTCTTTGACGGGGATCGTGCGAATGTCGACACCATCGAGGAGGATGACCCCCTGCTGCGGATCGTAGAAGCGCAGCAGCAGGTTGATGATTGTCGTCTTTCCGGCGCCAGTGTGGCCGACCAGGGCGAGAGTCCGGCCCGGCTCGACTTTAAAGCACACGCCTTTGAGAACCCACTCCGGTGACACCGGCTGGCCGTCGTCGCGGGCGACATGGCCTGTATCGTACGCGAACCAGACATCTCGGAACTCGACGGTGACCCCACGTTTCGCCGGCGGCGTACGCGTTCCCTCGACGGCAGTTGGCTGAGTATCGGCGTGTGGCTGGGTGTCGGTTACCGACGGCTGCTCGGCCGGGTGCCCGCTTGCGGGCGCACGGCTGCTCGGCCGCTCGGCCGGGTGCCCGCGAGCGGGCGCGTGGCTGCTCGACAGGTCGGCGGCGGGTGTGTCGAGGAGGCGGAACACCCGTTCACTCGCCGCCATCGCCTGCTGAAGGGTGTTGAACTTGTCGGACAGGTCCTGGAGTGGCTGGAAAAAGCGGCGGACGAGCTGCAGGAACGCCGCGAGCGTCCCGATGGTCAGCGACGCGTTGGTCACGCGATGCGCGCCGGTCACGATCAAGCTCGCCAGCGCAATCGTCGTCAGGACTTCGATAACCGGGAAGTAGAGCGCGTAGTAGGTGATCGAGTGCAGATGCGAGTTCAGGTGGTCGCGATTGAGTGCGTCGAACCGGTCCGCCTCGGCGCGCTCGCGGCCGAACAGCTGAATGACGCGCATCCCCGTGATGTGCTCCTGGAGATACGCGTTGATGCGCGCCAACCGCGTGCGAATGTCGCGATAGGATTCGCGGACCTTGGCGCGGAAGACGTGCGACGCCCAGTAGACGAACGGGATCACGCCGAACGCCGCGAGCGCGAGTCGCCAGTCGATGAACAGCATGAGCGCGCTGATCGCCAGCAGCGTGAACAGGTCGCCGAGCCCCGCTACGACGCCCGACGCGAACAATTCATTGAGAGATTCCACATCGGACGTCACGCGTGTCACGAGACGTCCAACCGGGTTCCGGTCGAAGAACACCACGGGCAGCCGCTGGACGTGCGCGAAGATGTCGCGCCGGAGGTCGCGCATGACGCGCTGGCCGAGGAGGCCCGTGAGGATCGTCTCGCCATACTGACAAACGAACCCCACGGCGAGCGACGCGCCGAACAACGCCGCCGACTGCCAGACGAGACGCGATGAATGCGTCGGGAGGGCGACGTCGATGACCCGTTGCGTCATGAGGGGCCCGACGAGCTGCATCAGCCCGTCGATCATCAGGCATACGAGCGCGGCGGCGACGAGGCTCATTTGAGGTCTGACATAGCCCATGAGCCGGCGCACGATCCGCGCGTCGTAGATCTTGCCGACGACGTCGTCTTCTTGCATCGGCGAAAGCTAAAATCCTGCTCGCTTCGCTCGCGGCGGTGGGCGGTCGGCGAAGGGCGATGGGCGGTGGGCGGTGGGCGGTGGGCGATGGGCGGCGTACGGCTGCCTCACACCGCCCAACGCCCATCCCCCATCGCCGGCCCCACTCGACAGCCGTGGTCGTCAGTCCTGTCTGGTACACGCGTTGCGATATCACCGAGCGACGTAGACCCCCTTTTTCGGAGGCGATCGTTATGGGTATTATCGCGTGGATCGTTCTTGGCTTGATCGCGGGCGCGATCGCCAAGGCGATCATGCCAGGGAACGACCCGGGTGGGATCATCGTTACGATCCTCATCGGCATCGTGGGGGCGTTCCTCGGCGGGTTCTTGGGCAACCTCCTGACGGGCAGCGGCCTGAACGGCTTCTCGCTTTGGAGCGTCCTGCTCGCCATCGTTGGCTCGCTCATTCTGCTCTGGATTTATCGGGCAACGACCAGGTCGCGCAGCACGACGCCGCTTTAAGCGTCACCGCGCGTCTGGCGAACCATTGGCGGCCGACGTCGGCCGTCGCGGGGAAGCCTGGGACGTGAGGTCCGGTGTCCAAGGATGAGTGGTGTGGCATTATCCTCGGACCCGACCGCTCGCCCTAGGCTTCTCTCGCATGCCACTCTGGTTGTTCTGGATCCTCCTCGGACTGATCGCGGGCACGCTCGCGAAGTTCCTCATGCCCGGCCGCGATCCGGCCGGCTGCATCTTCACGATCCTACTCGGCATCCTCGGAGCAGTTTTCGGCGGAATGATCGGCACGCGACTCGGCTGGGGGCGCGTGACCGCCGGTGATCTCGATCTTCGCTCCATCGCCATCGCGACCTTCGGCGCGCTGCTGGTGCTGCTCCTGGGCCGCCTGATTCGCCGCCCCCGCCAATAGCCACCGAGATGGGGTCTGACCCTATTTCGCATTTTGGAAATGGGGTCTGACCCTATTTCGAATTTTGGAAATGGGGTCTGACCCTATTTCGCTGTTTGTTCGGTGCAGTGCGACGGCTAGATTTGGCGCCATGAAGGATCGCATCGTCGTCCGCGGCGCCCGACAGCACAACCTGAAAGGCTTCGACCTCGAGATCCCGCGACGCGCCTTCACCGTCGTCACGGGACCGTCCGGGTCGGGCAAGTCGTCGCTCGCCTTCGATACGATCTACGCCGAGGGACAGCGGCGGTACGTGGAATCGCTCTCGGCGTATGCGCGGCAGTTCCTCGAGCGCATGGAGAAGCCGGACGTCGATTCGATCGACGGGCTATCGCCGGCGGTGGCGATCGAGCAGAAGAACCCAACGAAGACGTCGCGGTCGACGGTCGGGACGGCGACGGAGATCTACGACTATCTCCGGCTGCTCTGGGCGCGCGTTGGACGCACGTTTTGCCCGTTGTGTGGCCGTGAGATGCGTCCGGACACGGTGCAGTCGGTGACCGACACCGTCCTCGCGCTACCGTCGGGCACTCGCTTCTACGTGACCTTTCCTCTGGCACTCTCGGGAGAGGTGACTCACGAAGTCGTCGTCGAAAACCTTCGCGCGCAGGGATTTGTTCGTGTGTCGGTCGACGGTGTCATCAAGCACCTCGACGACCTGCTGACGGAGGCGATCGACGTCACGTTCGCCAAGGAACTGCTCGTCGTCGTGGATCGCCTGGCTGTTGGCGACGACGCGCGCGGCCGCCTCGCCGACGCCGTCAGCACCGCGTTCCGTGAGGGCGACGGCGACTGTGTTGTCATCCGGAGCGAGGCATCACCCACCGCCCATCGCCCGTCGCCCGTCGCCCTCCGATTCACCGAGCGCTTCGAATGCCCCAATGATGGCACTCGCGCGCCGGCGCCAACGCCGCAGCTCTTCTCCTTCAACAGCCCCCGCGGCGCCTGCAAACGATGTAACGGCTTCGGCGCGACCCTCGAGTACGACGAAGCGCTGATCGTCCCCTACCCTACACGCACTCTGCGCGAGGGCGCGATCGATCCGTGGACCAAGCCGCGCTACGACAACAAACGCCGCGCCCTCGCCGAATTCGCCAAGCGCGAAGGCATCTCTATGGACACGCCGTGGGAAAAGCTTCCCCTCACGGCAAAGAACAAGCTCCTCAAATCGAAGGCTCGCGGCTACAAAGGGATCTTTCCTTTCCTCGAGGATCTCGAGGAGAAGAAGTACAAGCAGTACATCCGCGTCTTCCTGCGCCAGTATCAGACCGCGCAGGAATGCCCTGATTGTCACGGCGCCAAGCTCCAACCTGAATCGCTGCGTGTCCGCATCGCCGGTCGCAGCATCGCCGAAGTCAGCGAGCTCCCCGTCGACCAGCTGCTCGTCTGGCTCGACAGCGTTCAGCTGACCGCGTTCGAGCAGCAGGTGGCCGCGCACATCCTCAAGGAAGCGCGCGATCGCGTGCAGTTCCTGTGTGACGTTGGGCTCAATTATCTCACGATGAATCGCGCCACTCGCACGCTCTCCGGCGGCGAAGCGCAGCGCATCGGACTGGCGAACTCGCTCGGCTCGCAGCTCGTCGACACGCTCTACGTGCTCGACGAGCCGTCGATCGGTCTTCACTCGCGCGACATGGACCGCTTGCTGCGCCTGCTGCATCGGCTGCGCGACACCGGCAACACGGTGCTGGTCGTCGAGCACGATCCCGACGCGATCCGCGCGGCGGATTACATGGTGGAGCTCGGACCGGCGAGCGGCGATCGCGGTGGCCAGCTCGTCTTCGCCGGACCGATCTCGCGCATCGCCGAGAGTCCGCTCACCGGCGCTTACATCACCGGCGCGCGCGAGATCCCGGTTCCGGAGACGCGGCGCCGGCTCGGGCCCCGGTGGATCACACTCACCGGAGCGCGCGAACACAATCTCAAGGGCGTTGACATCAAGATTCCGCTCGGCGCGGTGACCGCGGTGACCGGCGTGTCGGGCTCGGGTAAGAGCACGTTGATTCACGACGTGCTCCTTCGGGCGCTCGAGACACGGCTGCACGGTGAGCACAGCGCCAAGACCTATCTCGGCGAGAAGGTCGGCACGTTCGACACGATCACCGGCGCCGAGGCGATCGACGACGTCGTCGGCATCGATCAGAGTCCGATCGGCAAATCGCCGCGCTCGAACCCGGTGACGTACGTGAAAGCGTTCGACGAGATCCGCCGCATCTTCGCCGACGCGCCCCTCGCCCGCGAGCGCCGCTACACGCCGGCGACCTTCAGCTTCAACGTCGCCGGCGGCCGCTGCGAGACGTGCGAGGGCGCCGGCTATCTCCAGGTCGAGATGGTCTTCATGGCCGACGTGTTCGTGCCATGCGACGAATGCGGCGGCAAGCGCTTCAAGCCTGCCGTGCTCGACGTGCGCGTCAACGGCAAGAACATCTACGACGTCCTCGAGCTCACCGTCGACGAAGCGATCCGATTTTTCCCGCGCGAGGAAAAGCTCGGCCAAGCACTGTGGCAGCTGCAGCAGGTCGGGCTGGGCTATCTCCGACTCGGCCAGCCGGCGACGACGCTCTCCGGCGGCGAGGCGCAGCGCCTCAAAGTGGCGCGCGAGCTCGCGCTCGGTAATAAGAAATCTGGAAAGAAGCTCTACATCATGGACGAGCCGACGACGGGCTTGCACCTGGACGACATCCGCAAGCTCGCCCAGGTATTCGACCGGCTCGTCGACGCGGGCCACACGCTCGTGCTCATCGAGCACAACATGGACGTCATCAAGCTCGCCGATTGGGTGATCGATCTGGGGCCCGAGGCCGGCGAGCGCGGCGGCGAGGTCGTCGGCAGCGGACGGCCGGAGGAAATCGCGCGCCTGGCGGGCTCGTACACCGGTCAGTGGCTGCGCAACGTGCTGCCCGGCTTCAAGGAATTCGACGCACGGCGGCCCCGGGCGCCGAGACCAACCCGGGTGTCGCAAGCGGTTTAAGTCGCTGCCGCGCTTGGGTTTTGAGCGCACACCTCGCGGTTGACTTCGCGACCGTCGGCGCTAGCTTTCGATGTTCGTTGCACCACAATTCCCGGGTAGCTCAGTTGGTCAGAGCGGGTGACTGTTAATCACTAGGTCGGGGGTTCAAATCCCTCCCCGGGAGCCTTCCCAAAGAGGCCGCCATCGGCGGCCTCTTTGTTTTACGCCGCATCAAACTCTTTCATTTGGGGTCAGACCCCACGTCTTAGCTCGCTCTACGCGAAGTTAACAGCCACGAATGGGGTCAGACCCCATTTTTAGGATGGGGTCAGACCCCATTTTTAAGATGGGGTCAGACCCCATTTTTAAGATGGGGTCAGACCCCGGCGGGCTGACGTTGCGCGCGGTTTTTCGCACAGTCCGTGCGGTATGTTGATTACGCCCGACGTGTTTCAGTCATCGCAGCCTCGACCATGATGTTCTGGATTTCAAAGCGCACTTACATCGTCTCCGCGATAGCCGCCTGGGCGATTTCAGCGGGCGCGTGCAGCGAAAAGCATGATGCCGGAGCCGTCCCGCCGCACAAAGGCACCGAAGGCGGGGACGTGTCCCGAAAGGGGACGCCGACCACCTCAGCGACCACCGTCGGCAAGCCGGCGATGTTCCTCGCGGGCGACACCGCGCGGCCCAAGCTGATCGCCGGCCGGAACGCGCACGACAGCGTCTCCTTCTTCTCCGCCATTCGACGAGGCCAAAAGTCGCTCGACAAGTGGCCCGTCGAGAAGGATCCGCTCTCCGGCGCAATTCTGCCGGCGAAGCGAATCGTCGCCTTTTACGGCAACCCGCTTTCGAAGAAAATGGGCGTGCTCGGCGAGTATCCGGTCGACCAGATGCTCGGTAAGCTCGATCAAGCAGTCGCCGAGTGGAAGAAGGCAGACCCCACTACGCCAGTTCAGCCTGCCCTCCACCTCATCGCGGTCGTCGCGCAGGGAGCGCCGGGACGCGACGGGATGTATCGCTTGCGCATGGACACTTCGCTAATCGAAAAAGTCTATCGATGGGCGCAGCAGAAGGACGCGCTGCTCTTTCTCGACATTCAGGTCGGCAAAAGCAATCTCGAGGCGGAGATTCCGCGTCTCCTTCCCTTCCTCTCACGCCCGAACGTCCACCTCGCCGTGGACCCCGAGTTCTCGATGCACTACGAGCGCGAGGGCATGGCGCCCGGCAGGAAGATCGGCGAGATGAGCGGTGACGACGTCAACTACGCCATCCGCACGCTGACGCAGCTCGTCAAAGAAAAGCACCTGCCGCCCAAAGTCCTCATCGTCCATCGCTTCACACAGAAGATGGTCCTCAACGCCGCGGCGATTAAGCCGACGCCGCAGGTGCAGGTCGTCATGGACATGGACGGCTGGGGACCGCCCTGGCTCAAATTCGACTCGTACCGTGACTACGAGGTCGCGGAGCCCGTCCAATACACGGGATTCAAGATTTTCTTTCACAACGACGTGAAAAAGGGCGACGCGCTGCTCACGCCGCACGAAGTCCTCCGGCTTCTTCCTCGTCCTCTGTACATCCAATACCAGTGATCGCTCGGCGACTCGGCGTTTCAATTCTTTTACTGGCGGCCGTTCCATTCGGGACGGCCGTTGCGCAAGGCGCCCGCGCGTTCACCGTTCGCGCGGACAACGACGCCTTTGATTTCTGGATGCTGCCGTGGAATCGGCCGGATGAGGAGTACACGAGCGGCGTCCACCTCACGTATGAGGGCGGAGACGCGCCGCGTTGGGCGCGCCGATTCCTCCAGGGGCGTCCGACGTGCGCCGGCGGAGCCGCGACATGCCGCAGCAGTCGCGTGGAGATCGGTCAGGACATCTACACGCCGTCGGTGTCGCTGGACGATCCACACGCGAGCCCGGGGGCTCGGCCCAACGCCGGATGGCTTTACCTGACGCAGGCAGCGCGCATCGTTTCACCGACGCGATTCGACGAGCTCGCCCTCACGCTCGGCGTCACTGGTCCGCCCTCGCTCGCTCGTCTGACGCAGCAGCTCGCGCACCACGCCGCACCCGAGTTCAATCGTCCGACGGACTGGTCGCAACAGATCGACTTCGAGCCTGGCGTGATTGTTCGCTATGAAGCGCGACGGCGCGCTGCCTCATCCGCAAACGATGGCGTTGGCGTCGACGTCACGCCGTACGCCGCGGGATCTGTCGGCAACGTGGTCGTCGCCGCGGACGCCGGCTTCGACGTCCGACTCGGCTGGCGCCTCGCCGCGCCCTGGCTCCCATCGAACGATGGCTTCAGCTTCGCCGTCACCGGCGGGGTCTCCGCGCAGGCCGTCGCGCGAACGCTGTTCCTCGACGGGAACACCTTTCACGGCGGGCCCCGCGTCGGACACGAGCCGTACGTCGGCAATGGAAGGGCGGGATTCGAGCTTCGGTATCGCGGACTATCGGTTGGGTATCGGG
>Ga0207661_10002859_pt1 | contig 11934 bp, 13 predicted proteins | sample KBSC713LmetaG_FD_184337 | JGI IMG/M metagenome (GOLD analysis project Ga0207661, IMG submission 184337) | Corn rhizosphere microbial communities from Kellogg Biological Station, Michigan, USA - KBS C7.1-3L metaG (SPAdes) (version 2) | ecosystem: Host-associated > Plants > Roots > Rhizosphere ... | reverse complement strand
CGGCGACCGCCAGCCCGGCGATGAACAGCGCCACCCGCAGGATGCCGGCCGCCGCCTCCGGGCCGCCGCGCGTGATCCGGTTGACCACGTCGCCGGCCAGCACCGGCGTAGCCACGCCGATGACCGCGTCGAACACGACGACCACCAGGAACACGGCGATGTCGCGCCGGTAGGGCCGGGCGAACGCCGCGATCCGCCGCGAGGTGCCGCGCGCCACCCGGTGCCCCGCGAGGTCGTCCTTCTTGCGCAGGGCACGCAGCGTCTCCCAGCCACCCATCATCGGGGAACTCACGAAGACACCTCCCGAGAACACGAAGTAGAAGCCGATCGAGGCACAGTGTGCCCTGCCCCTACGACAATTTCGGGAGTAAGCAGCTTGTTCCCAGGCAAGCCTTACGACGATTGACTTAGGTCCCCGATGCGCCGTAGCTGCGCGGCCCGCTCAGCTGCGTCCTGCTCGGCATAGGACCGGCCCCAAGCCGCGGCAACCAGGGCCTTGATCTCCACAACTGCATCCCGCGGCGCGGCCAGCACAGCCGACACCAGGTCAGAGACCGCTGAAGCCAGATCAGAGCCGGGCACAACGAGATTCGCCAGCCCGATCCGCATGGCCTCGGCCGCGTCCACCCGCCGGCCGGTGACGCACAGCTCCAGTGCCCGCGCGTAGCCGACGAGCTCCACCAGCCGCTTCGTCCCGCCCAGGTCGGGGACCAGGCCGAGCTTCACCTCGGCCATGGTGAATTTCGCGTCATCTGCCAGTACACGGAAATCGGCGGCCAAGGCCAGTTGAAAGCCGGCGCCTATGGCGTGGCCCTGCACCGCCGCGATGGTGATCAGCGACGGCTGGCGCAGCCAGGTGAACGCGCCTTGAAATTCGGCGATGCGGGCGTCGCCGCGCTCCGGCGACTCGATCAACTCGACGAACGGGCTCTCGCTGCCGAAACCGCCGCCGTCGCGGGCCACGCCCGCCGCTGCGAGGTCGAGCCCGGCGGAAAACGCTCGACCCTCGCCGCGGACAACGACGACTCGGATGTCGCCGGATAGGTCTTTGCCAATGTCACGCAGGCGTCCCCACATCTGAGGGGTCTGCGCGTTGAGGACCTCAGGCCGGCACAACGTGACGGTCGCCACCGGCCCGTTGAGGTCCAGCCGAACGACGTCGGCTCCGTTTGGGCTGCTCACGCCTTCTTGCGACGACGTGCCCCGCCGCGCTGACGCAGCTGGACCCCGGACTCGGTCAGCACCCGGTGGACAAAACCGTAGGACCGGCCGGTGGACGCTGCGAGTGCCCGGATACTCTCACCGTTGGTGTACCGCTTCACGAGATCCTTCGCCAGCGTCTGGCGTTCGGCCCCGACGATCCGTCGGCCCTTCTCGGTGCTGGTGGTGGCGGTGGCTGCCATGCTGTTCCCTCACGTCCCAGACGAGCGGTTGGTGCGGTCTCATCTATTAGACCGCCTTGAACGATCATGCGCTAGATATCGACAGCGCGCCAACCGACACGCAGTGCATTGTCATCAACCCGATACCGTAATGCGGCGCGATGAGCGATCAAGCCGCTGACCTCGGCTCCATTGCGCACCGTGAATTGTCCGACGCGCTGAGTTGGACGATTTTCGCAGGCTGTGGTCTTGCTCTTTCGGCACTGGCGGTTCATCTCGACGCCCGCTTGGGCACCGCCTCGGCGCCCTTTTTAGGGCGATATGATCTCCGCCTCGGACCGGCGTCCCTGCTTGCCCCAATCGTGGCCGCGACGGTCATTTTGCTGACTCTACGTCGATCTTTCGAGCACTTACCGTGGCACATCGTGCAAATTCTGGGGTACGGGTCGGCCCTTGCGTGGGCGCTTTCGCTCGCCCTCGTGGACGGCTTCTCGGGCCTCACCAAGGCCCTCGGCGCCCCCGAGTCGTACCTCGACGATGTTCATCAGATCGGGGGTCACCCATTCGAGTACATCGCTACGTTCACGGATAACCCGGCCGTCCACTCCGACGCCGCACGCGGCCATCCGCCGGGACCGGTGCTCCTTTTGTGGGTTTTTGACAGGATCGGCGTCACCAACCACACCGCGCTCGGCGCGCTCATCGCCGCATTGGCCACGCTCACTGTCCCGCTCGTCCTCGCCGCCGTCCGCGACGCCTGCGGCGAAACCGCCGCCCGCCGCTTCGTCCCGGTCGTGGTCCTCGCCCCGTACGCCGTCTGGGTCGCGGTCAGCATGGACGCGTTCGTCGCCGTCCTCGGCGCGGCCGGCGTGGTGCTCGGCATCCGGGCGACCCGTCAGCGCGCCAAGATCTCCCCGCTCTGGGCCTTACTTGCCGGCGTGCTGATCGGCGTGGCCTCGCTGTTCTCGTACGCCGCGCCGTGGCTCGGCATCTCGATCGTCTGCGTGTACTTCGCCCGCCGCCGGCCGTTCCTCAACGTGGTCAGCGGCCTCGGCGCGCTGATCCCGGTCCTGGCCGCCAGCCTCGCCGGCTTCAGCTGGCCCAACGGGCTGGAGATGGCCGCCGAAGACTTCTCGCTGCGCGTCGAGCCCTATCGCTCGGCCATCTGGTGGGCCGCCCTCAGCGTGGTCGCGCTGGTCGTCGCGGCCGGACCGGCGATCGTCGCCAGCGCCCGGAAGATGCGCAACACCCCGGCCTGGCCGTTCCTGGTCGGGGCCGGCTCGGCCGTGCTCTTCTCGATCATCGCCGGCCAGGCCCGGGGCGGCGTCGAGCACGCCTGGCTGCCGTTTTTCCCCTGGCTGACGGTCGCCGTCGTGGCCCCCGAGGAGCAGGGCGGCCCGCCGGTCCCGACACCGGTCCTGCTGGCGGGGATCGGCGCGGTGGCCGGCATCTTGACCGAAGCCCTGGTCAATACCCCGTTTTAGGCGAGCTCAACGAGCTCCAGCAGGTCGTCGCTCCACGCGTCCTCAACCCCGTCCGGCAGCAGGATGGCCCGATCCGGCTTGAGCGCGCTCACCGCCCCCGGGTCGTGCGTGACCAGCACGATCGCGCCCGGATAGCGGGCGATCGCGTCGAGCACCTGCTCCCGGCTGATCGGGTCGAGGTTGTTGGTCGGCTCGTCGAGCAGCAGCACATTGGCCCCCGAGCAGACCAGCGTGGCCAGCGCCAACCGGGTCTTCTCGCCACCCGAGAGCACCCCGGCCGGCTTGTCGACGTCGTCGCCGGAGAACAGGAATGCCCCGAGGATCCGCCGCAGCTCGGTGTCGGTCTGCTCGGGCGCGGCCGAACGCATGTGCTCGAGGATGGTCCGCTGGACATCGAGTGTCTCGTGCTCCTGCGCGTAGTAACCGAGCCGCAGGCCATGACCCGGCCGGACCTCGCCGGTGTCCGGCTGCAGCAGGCCGGCCAGGACCCGCAGCAACGTGGTCTTGCCGGCGCCGTTCAGGCCGAGGATGGCCACCCGCGAACCCCGGTCGACGGCCACATCGACGTCGCAGAAGATTTCCAACGACCCGTATGACTTCGAAAGCCCCTCCGCGGTCAACGGCGTGCGGCCGCACGAGGCCGGGGCCGGGAACCGCACCTTGGCGACCTTGTCCGCGGCCCGCTGATCCTCCAGGCCGCCGAGCAGGCGTTCCGCGCGGCGCACCATGTTTTGCGCGGCCACCGCCTTGGTCGCCTTGGCCCGCATCTTGTCGGCCTGGGCCATGAGCGCGCCGGCCTTCTTCTCGGCGTTGGCTCGCTCGCGGTGGCGGCGCCGCTCGTCGGTCTCCCGCTGCTGAAGGTAGGCCTTCCAACCGAGGTTGTAGACGTCGATCGTGGCCCGGTTGGCGTCGAGGTACCACACCTTGTTGACCACCGAGTCGAGCAGCGCCACGTCGTGGGAGATCACGACGAGGCCGCCCTTGTGCCCCGACAGGAAGCCGCGCAGCCAGGTGATCGAGTCGGCGTCGAGGTGGTTGGTCGGCTCATCGAGCAGCAGCGTCCCGCCGCCGGTCTCGCTGAGGTCGCGGAAGAGAATCCGGGCCAGCTCAATGCGGCGGCGCTGGCCGCCGGACAGGGTGCCGATCGCCTGGCCGAGGACCCGGTCGGGCAGGCCGAGGTTGGCACAGATCCGGGCCGCCTCGGCCTCGGCCGCATAGCCGCCGAGCCCCACGAACTGGTCCTCCAGCGCCCCGTAACGCCGGATCAGCTTCTCGTCCTCGCCCAGCCGGGCCTCGAGAGACTTCATCTCGGCGAGGATCGTGTCGAGACCGCGCGCCGACAGCACGCGGTCACGCGCGGTGACCTCCAGGTCACCAGTTCGCGGATCCTGCGGAAGGTAGCCGACCGGTCCGCGGCGGTCGGCCCGTCCGGCGAACGGCGTGCCTTCCCCCGCCAACACCTTCAGTGTGGTGGTCTTGCCTGCGCCATTGCGGCCAACGAGACCGATGCGGTCTCCTGGCTGCACGCGCAGATCGGCGCCGGCCAGCAGGATCCTGCTGCCGGCGCGCAGTTCAAGGCCGGTTGTGGTGATCAACGGAAGGCTCGCAATCCAGACGAGATGAGCAGCCCCCAGTCTACTAGCCACAGCCATGCGATTATCGGACAAGATCATCGGGTACGAAGCGCACAACCGGTGATTGGGAGGACGGTCGAGCGATGGAGCTGAACGAGAACGCCGAACTTGGCTCTGGCCAGGTCGAGGACATGCGTGGCTCCACCGGCGGCGGAGGCGGCTTCGGCGGCGGTGGCGGCGGCTTCGGCGGCGGTGGCGGCCGGTTCCCGATCCCGATCGGCGGCAAGCTCGGCCTGATCATTACCGTGCTGATCGTCCTCGGTGGCCTGGTCTGCGGCGGCACCAAGCTGCTCGGCGGCGGCGGAGGCGGCGGCAACCAGCAGGCCGACAACACCAGCCTCGAGCAGAAGTGCGCCAAGAGCAACCCCAACCGGTTCCAGGAGGAGGACTGCCGCAACTGGCTGTACGTCACCTCGATTCAGGCGTTCTGGACCGACGGGATGCCCCAGTACTTCGGCAAGCAGTACACGCAGGCGACGACCCGCTACTTCTCCGGATCCGTCACCACCGGCTGCGGCCAGGCCGACTCCGGCGTCGGGCCCTTCTACTGCCCGGCTGACAACCACGTCTACATCGACCTGACGTTCTACAGCGAGCTGTCCAACCGGTTCGGGGCCAAGGGCGAGTTCGCCGCGCCGTACGTGATCGCCCACGAATACGGTCATCACGTGCAGACGCTGCTCGGTACCGATCAAAAAGCCCAGCAGATGGGCCAGCAGGGCGCGTCGTCCGGCTCGGTGCGGCTGGAGTTGCAGGCCGACTGCTACGCCGGCGTCTGGGCCAACCACGCGACCGAGACCAAGGACGCCAAGGGCGAGGCACTCTTCAAGTCGATCACCGATCAGGACATCAAGGACGCGGTCGACACGGCCGGCGCGATCGGCGACGACACGATCCAGAAGCAGTCCGGCGGCCAGGTGAGCCCCGACACATTCACGCACGGCACGTCCGCGCAGCGCCAGAAGTGGTTCACGACCGGCTACGACGGCGGCGACCCGCGCCGATGTGACACGTTCAGCACCAACAACCTTTAATTTTCCGGGACTCGGGTCCGCCGGGGGCACGACCGTCGCTCCCGCCAGACACCGCTCCGGCGCTGGGCGCCTCCGCTGCCACGTCCGCGTTCAGTTGCGCTCGGTCAGCTTGATCCGCACCGCACGGGCCGACCGGATCGCGTCCTCCAGCACGGCGCGCTTCGGGTTCGGCACGTTCAAGAAGCGATCCGCCACCAGCGGGCGCAACGGGGCCAGGCGAGCGTCGGCCAGGACCGCCTCCACGAAGGGCCGGTCGCCGCCGGTCACCAAGGCGGTCAGTCGTTTCGTGGCGGGCACGAGAAGCCGGACACACTCGTCCGCCGCCTCCCCGGCCGCCGCCTTGGCCTGGTTGTCCCGCCGCCGCGCGAAGCGCTGCTGCGACCACCCGCCGGCGGCCGTCCGGCTCTGCACGTAGCGGCTGTCCACTTTGGACGCCACCAGCTTCGCGCCCTCGACCACGCCGACCGCGTAGCCGGCCCGCCGCGCGAGCAGCAGCCCGAGCGGGCCGGTCGCCTCCCGCGGCAGATCGACCACCGTCACCGGGGGCGGCAACCCGGGCGGGCCGTGGAACTCGGCGACGGCCCCGTCCGGGGCGACCAGCGTCAACCCGCCGTCGCCTTGGTGGAGCGCCGGGGCACCCCCGTGCCGCTCGGCGAACCCCTCCAGCCACCGGGGCATCCGGGCCGGGTCGACGTCGATCCAGCGGACATCCGTCACCGGCTGACCGTACTCTCTGCCGGTATGAGAACGGTCCTCGAACGGCTGACCCGCGAGTACGAGGCGGCGCGCGACCCCGACCTGGCCGCGCCGATGACCGCATACATGCGAGACCTCTTCCCGTTCCTGGGCATCAAGTCCCCGCCGCGGCGGCTGCTCAGCAAGCGCGTCCTCGACGGCGTCGAGAAGCCCGGCGAGGCCCAGCTGACCGAGGTCGCGCTCGCCTGCTGGGCGCTGCCCGAACGGGAGTACCAGCACTTCGCCGTCGACTGGCTGCGCGGGCACGCCGAGGTCCTGACCCCGGCGTTCCTGCCGACCGCGCAGTTGCTCATCACCACCAAGTCCTGGTGGGACACCGTCGACGAGCTCGCGTCCGACGTCGTCGGGGTCATGGTCCGGCACCACCCCGGCCTCCTGTCCACGATGGACGCCTGGGCGGCCGGCTCGGACCCGGCCGTCGGCTGGCCGGCCGCCTCCCCCAGGGCGTCGGAAATCCCCGAGCTCTGGCTGGCGCGGACGGCCATCCTGCACCAGCTCCGGTACAAGGCGGCCACCGACACCGACCGGCTCTTCCGGTACTGCGCGGACAACGCCGGCCACCGTGACTTCTTCATCCGCAAGGCAATTGGGTGGGCGCTGCGCCAGTACGCGAAAACCGAACCGGACGCCGTGCGTGAGTTCGTCGCCCATGAGCCCGGCCTGTCCAACCTCTCGAAGAAGGAAGCGCTGAAAAACCTGTAGCGGTCCGGGCCGACACCGGTCAGCATGGTCGCCGTGAAGATGACCTGGAGTCGACGCCCCGCCCCCGCCCCGGCGGCGGAAGGCGCAACGCGACAGCCGGTCACGAAGCGGACGAAGGCGAGCTTTACGAGCCAGTCGTGAGCGCGGCGATCGTCGCCGGGCTGCTCGCCGGCTACGGCGTCGCCGTTCCGGTGGGCGCCATCGCGGCCCTCATCGTCTCGCTCACCTCGCGAACCTCACTCAAGGTCGGCGCGGCCGCCGCGCTCGGGGTCGCCACCGCCGACGGTCTCTACTGCACGGCCGCGGTCCTCGGCGGCGCCGCACTGGCCCGCCTCGTCCAGCCGGTCGCCGGCCCGATGCGCTGGATCGCCATGGTGATCCTGATCGGGATCGCGGTGAAGATCGGCTGGACGGCGCTGCGGCACCGGCACGAGGCGGCCACGGCGCGCGCGGCGACCGGGCGGATGGAGCGGCCGCTCGGGGCCTACCTCACGTTTCTCGGGCTCACGCTGCTCAACCCGGCCACGATCATCTACTTCGCCGCGCTCGTGCTCGGCCGGAACGCAGGCGGCGACCACCAGGTCGTCTGGGTGCTGGCCGCCTTCCTCGCGTCGGCGAGCTGGCAGCTGGTCATCGCGGCCGGCGGCTCGATCCTGGGCCGGGTGCTGACCGGGCCGAAGGGTCGCCTGGCGACGGCGCTGGCCTCAAGTGGCGTGATCGCCTTCCTGGCCGTCTCGCTCGTCGTCTAGAAACTCGTGGCCCCGCTTCTGCCGAAGCGGGGCCACGAGCCGGTCAGACGTTGAAGCCGAGCGCCCGGAGCTGGTCGCGCCCCTCGTCGGTGATCTTGTCGGGGCCCCACGGCGGCAGCCACACCCAGTTGATCCGGATATCGCTGACCAGCCCGCCCCCCGGCCCGGCGCACAGCGCCTGCCGCGCCTGGTCCTCGATCACGTCGGTCAGCGGGCAGGCGGCCGAGGTCAGCGTCATGTCCAGCGTGGCGACGTTGTCGTCGTCGACGAAGATGCCGTAGACCAGGCCGAGGTCGACGACGTTGATGCCGAGCTCGGGGTCGACGACGTCCCTCATCGCCTCTTCGATGTCGTCAATCGGCGCTTTCGCCGTCGTCTCACTCATGACGTGCCTCCAACCGCCGTCGTGCCGCCGGCCCGGGACAAGGCGTCCTTGTAGGCCATCCAGGCCAGCAGCGCACACTTGACCCGCGCCGGGTACTTTGCCACGCCCGCGAACGCGACCGCGTCCTCCAACAATGCCTCATCGGGCTCGACCTGACCCCGTCCGGCCATCAGCGTGGCGAACGCCTCATGCCGCTTGAGCGAGTCGGCCACCGACGAGCCGCGCATCAGGTCGTGCAGCACGCTCGCCGAGGCCTGGCTGATCGAGCAGCCCATCCCCTCGTAGGAGACGTCTTCGACCTGCCCGTCGACCAGGTGCACCCGAAGCGTCACCTCGTCGCCACAGGTCGGGTTGACGTGGTGAGCCTCGGCCTCGAACGGCTCGCGGAGGCCGCGGCCGTGCGGCCGCTTGTAGTGATCCAGGATGATCTCCTGGTAGAGCTGGTCGAGCTTCATCAGCCGAACACCTTTCGCACCGAGTCGAGCGCCCGCACGAGCGCGTCGACCTCGTCCGTGGTGGTGTACAGGTAGAACGAGGCTCGGGTGGTCGCCGGTACCCCGAATCGCACGCAAGTCGGCCGCGCGCAGTGGTGGCCGACCCGCACCTCGACCCCCTCGTCGTCGAGGACCTGGCCGACGTCGTGCGGGTGCACACCGTCAAGGGTGAACGAAATCGTCGCCCCCCGGTCCTCGGTCGACGCCGGCCCGACGATGCGCAGGCCGCGGACCGACTGCAGGGCGTCGAGCGCGTGCGCGGTGAGCTGCTTCTCGTAGGCCCGCACGTTTTCCATGCCGACCGCGGTCAGGTAGTCGACCGCCTCGCCGAGCCCGATCGCCTGGGCGATCGGCGGCGTGCCGGCCTCGAACCGGGCCGGCGGCGGCAGGAACGTCGAGCCGGTCATCTCGACCGTCTCGATCATCGACCCGCCGCCGAGGAACGGCGGCATCGCGTCGAGCAGGTCGGCCCGCCCCCACAGCGCGCCGATGCCGGTCGGGCCGAGCATCTTGTGCCCGGTGAACGCCATCAGGTCCACGCCCAGCGCCTGCACGTCGACCGGCAGATGCGGCACCGACTGCGAGCCGTCGACCAGGACCAGCGCGCCGACCTCGTGGGCCCGCGCGACGATCCGCTCGATCGGGTTGATCGTGCCGAGGATGTTGGAGTAGTGGACGATCGAGACCAGCTTGGTGCGCGCGTTCACCAGCTCGTCGAGGCGCGACAGGTCGAGCCGGCCGTCGTCGGTGATGCCGAACCAGCGCAGGGTCGCGCCGGTCCGCCGGCACAGCAGCTGCCACGGCACGATATTGGAGTGGTGCTCCATCTCGGAGATCACGATCTCGTCGCCGGGCCCGAGCCGCAGCCGAGGATCGTCGGCGATGCCCGAGAATGCATGAGCGACCAGGTTGATCGCCTCGGTCGAGTTCTTGGCGAAGACGATCTCAGCGGCGTCGGAGGCCCCGACGAACGCGGCGATCTTGGCGCGCGCCCGCTCGTAGGCCTCGGTCGCCTCCGTGCCCAGCGTGTGCACCGAGCGGGCCACATTGGCGTTGTGCCGCTCGTAGTGCTCCCGGATCGCGTCGATGACCTGGCGCGGCTTCTGCGAGGTGTTGCCCGAGTCCAGGTAGACCAGCGGCTTGCCGTTGATCTGCCGGTCCAGGATCGGGAAGTCGGCCCGGATCTTCTCGACGTCGAGACTCGTCATGCTGCGTACCGCCTTACGCGATGGAGGCCGGGCCGGCCCCGGCGAGGTAGCGCTCGTAGCCGTGCTCTTCGAGCTGGTCGGCGAGCTCGGGGCCACCCTCCTCGACGATCCGGCCGCCGACGAAGACGTGCACGTAGCCCGGCTTCACGTAGCGCAGGATCCGTGTGTAGTGGGTGATCAGCAGCAGGCCGGTCGTGCCGGTCGCGGCCACCCGGTTGACTCCCTCGCTGACCACGCGCAGCGCGTCGATGTCGAGGCCGGAGTCGGTCTCGTCGAGGATCGCGATCCGCGGCTTGAGGAGCTCGAGCTGCATGATCTCGTGGCGCTTCTTCTCGCCACCGGAGAAGCCCTCGTTGACGTTGCGCTGGGCGAACGACGGGTCGATCTGCAGCTGCTCCATCGCCCCGCGCAGCTCGCCGGCCCAGGTGCGTAGCTTCGGCGCCTCGCCGTCGATGGCCGTCTTGGCCGTGCGCAGGAAGTTGGCGACGGACACGCCGGGCACCTCGACCGGGTATTGCATGGCCAGGAACAGCCCGGCCCGCGCGCGCTCATCGACGGTCATCGCGAGCACGTCCTGCCCGTCGAGCGTCACCGAGCCGCTGGTGACTGCGTAGCGCGGGTGGCCGGCGATCGAGTAGGCCAGGGTCGACTTGCCGGAGCCGTTGGGGCCCATGATGGCGTGGGTCTCCCCCGCCCGGACCACCAGGTTGACCCCGGCCAGGATCGGCTTGAGCTGCCCGTCCGGCAGCTTGACCGACACCTGCAGGTCACGGATGGAAAGCTCGCTCATGATGGGTTGACTCCATTGCTCGGTTCAAGAGAGATGTAGACGTCGCCGTCGCGGACCTCGACCGGGTAGACCGGCACCGGCTCGGTGGCCGGCAGGCCCGTCGGCTCGCCGGTACGCAGATCAAAGCGCGATCCGTGCAGCCAGCACTCGAGCGTGCAGCCGTCGATCTCACCCTCGGACAGCGGGACGGCGGCGTGCGAGCACTCGTCGTAGACCGCGTAGAAGTTGTCGTCGTCGGCGTGCACCAGCGCGATCCCGACGTCCTCGACCGTGATGGCCTTGGCCGAACCCTTGGGCACGTCCGCCACCGAACACACCCGGATCACTGACCGGCCTCCTGCAACCGCGACTCGATCGCCTCACCGAGCCGCTCGCGCAGGGCCACCACCGGGATCTTGTCGAGCAACTCACCGAAGAAACCGCGCACGACCAACTTCCGGGCGACCTCGTCGGAAATTCCGCGTGACATCAGGTAGAACAGCTGTTCATCGTCGAAGCGCCCAGTCGCACTCGCGTGCCCGGCGCCGACCACTTCCCCGGTCTCGATCTCCAGGTTGGGCACCGAGTCGGCCCGCGCGCCCTCGGTCAGCACGAGATTGCGATTCACCTCGTAGGTGTCGGTGCCGGTCGCATCCGCGCGGATAAGCACGTCGCCGACCCACACCGTGTGCGCGCCCGCGCCCTGCAGCGCCCCGCGGTAGCCGACGTAGCTGCGGCAGTCGGGCACCGAGTGGTCGACCAGGAGCCGGTGCTCGAAGTGCTGGTGGTCGCCGGCGAAGTAGAGCCCGTAGGCCTCGCAGTCACCGCCGCGGCCGGCGTAGTCGACGCTCGTGTACTGGCGGACCAGGTCGCCGCCGAGCGTCACCTGGATGTGGGTGATCTTGGCGTCGCGGCCCAGACGGAACCGCAGGTGCTGGGCCTGGACCGCGTCGGCCGCCCAGTCGGTGACGGTGACGAACGTCAGCCGGGCGCCGTTGCCGACGACGACCTCGACGTTGTCGGCCAGCGTGACCGAGCCGGTCTGCTCGAGGACGAGCGTCGCCTCGGCCAGCTCACCGACGTCGACGAACGTGTGCCCGCAGGCGAGCTCGGTGCCGGTGCCGACCAGCCGGACCCGGACCGGCCGGTCGAGCACGGCCTCCTTGTCGACGCTCACCAGCAGCGTCTCGCTCGCGACGCCTGCGGCGAAGGCGCTGACCCGGTCAAACGGGACCAGCACCGGCGTGACCCGCGGGTCGTTCCGGTCCACCGTGGACACCGTGGCCCCGGCCGGCAGGTCGTCGACCTCGACGCTCGGGGCCACGCCGGCGATCGGC
>Ga0207661_10002857_pt1 | contig 11935 bp, 12 predicted proteins | sample KBSC713LmetaG_FD_184337 | JGI IMG/M metagenome (GOLD analysis project Ga0207661, IMG submission 184337) | Corn rhizosphere microbial communities from Kellogg Biological Station, Michigan, USA - KBS C7.1-3L metaG (SPAdes) (version 2) | ecosystem: Host-associated > Plants > Roots > Rhizosphere ... | reverse complement strand
TCGGCGCGCAGGCGACGCTGCTCGAACGCGACGACGACATTCCGTCGCTCGACGATCTGGTGGCCGAGGCACGGCGCGCGGCCGACGTCGTGGCGGCCACGGAGGCGGCGTGAGCGTGCGCCTCGCCGACACGCAGGCGCGTTTCCACGCGCTGGTCACCGCGCGCGAAGACGTCGCGGCGATCGCGGGGCGCGACACCGCCGCGCGCGGGGCGGTGGATGCGATGGTCGTCGGCGACGAGCGGCTGTCGGCGGTCGAGCGGCTGGACCTCTACGCGACCATGTACTTCGTCCGCATCCACGACGTGCTGCGCGACGAGTACGCGCGGACGATCGCGCTGCTGGGCGGCGAGGCGTTCCACGCCCTGGTCACGGACTACCTGCAGGCCTGTCCGCCGGCGCATCCGTCGCTGCGCGAGGCGGGCGCGCGGCTACCGGGGTTCGTCGCCGGGCACGCGCTCGCCAGCGATCGGCCGTGGCTGGCAGAGCTGGCGCGCCTCGAGCGCGCGCGACTCGAGGTGTTCGATGGGCCGGACGCGACGCCCGTCTCCCTCGCGGCGCTTCGCGCGATCGCACCCGAGCGGTTCGGCGCGCTTCGCCTGTCGCTGATTCCCGCGCACCGCGTGCTCGCGAACCGCTTCACCATCGCGCCGCTCTGGCGGGCCCAGGCGCCCGAGGACGCGGCGCTGCCGCGCGAAGCGCCCGGGACACTGCAACCGCGCGAAGCGCGGGAGGTGTTGATCGTCTGGCGGGGCGACGTCGACGTGTTTCATCGGGCCGCCGACGACGACGAGGCGCGGTGGTTTCCGCGGCTCGCCGATTCGGGCGGTGTCGCGTTCGAGACGTTGTGCGCGGCGCTCGCCGAGACGCGCGACGACGCGGCCGCCGCCGCGCGCGCCTTCGAGCTGGTCGCGCGCTGGGCCGGCGAGGGCCTGCTCAGGGCCGACGCGATCGCCGGCTGACCGACGATCGCATCTATTTCACGCCGAGCCGACTACAGGCAGGCGGGCGGAGGATCCGCCTGCGTCCGCGCCTGGGTCAGCACGCTCTGGCACGCCGTGATGATCGACGTCTGCTGCTGGCCGGTCGCGCTCGCGCAGGTGGTGGCGAGGTTGCAGGACTGTCCGGACACCAGCGCCGAGCAGCACGCGTCGGCCGCCGTGCAGACGGAGCAGTCGCCGCCGCCGCTGCCGCCGCTGCCCGTCGTGCCGCCGCTGCCGGTGGTCCCGCCCGTGCCGGTCGTGCTCTGGCAATCCGGGACCGTCGTCGTGAGGCAGTTCAGGTAGGCGTCGCACGCCATCGGAAGGCACGCGTTCAGCGCGCTGGCGATCGCCGCCTCGTTCGAACAGTGCGTGGCCGGCACCTGCGTCTGGCAGTTCGCCTTGCACTGCGTGGCCGCCTGCTGGCCGATCGAGCCGGCGTCGGGCGTGCACTCCAGGGCCTTGTCACACGTCTTCTCGCAGAGCGCGACGTTGTTGTTGCTGCTGCTGCTGCTGCCACAGCCCTGCATCGTGCCGGCGGTGAGCGCCAGCGAAGCGAAGACACCCGCGAACAACACCATCAGCTTCCTCGACATGAGACGCTCTCCCTTCGGTTATTGAAACGTCGAGACGCTAACACGGATCACCGAGGCGATCGCGCTACTGGCAGGCGGGAAACTGCTTGCCCGTATCCTGGTTGCTCGTGCCGCTGTTCATCGTCACCGTCAGCGAGCGGCCCGCCATGTCCTTCAGATCCAGCGTCGCGGGCGCCGAGATCGCATTGCCGACGTGCCACGCGCCGTACGACTGCCGCGACGCGGCCGTGCCGTTGACGCTGACCGACGCGATAGGCGTGATCACGTTCTCGACGAAGAATTCGTTGTTGTTGCCCGACTTGAAGCGGACCTTCACGTTGCCGCTGACCGGGCACGGGACGAACTTCCAGTTCGTGCCGCTCGGGTTGCCGACCGGGTAGCCGAGGCGATCGAACGCCGCCTTGCTGAGATCGAGGTGGCCACCCGCGTTGGCGGCGCAGGCGCTGTTGCCGCCGTCGCTGCCGTACGGGCACTCGTCGATGACCGTCGCGATGATCGTGGTGCCGTTCTGGCCGGTGATCGACACGCACTCGCCGCAGTGGCTCTTCGAGTCGAAGCCGTTCTGGCCGGGGATCGCGGCGAAGTAGGTCGCCGAGGCGGGGCTCATGGTGGCGATGTTCTCGACGGTGTCGGTCTGGCCGTTCTCGGTGCCGTAGTAGCCGCAGGCGGTGCGGTAGCCGCTGCCGTCTCGCGCCGTGCCTTGCCCGAACCAGTAGTACGTGAACGACCCGTTGCCCGAGTGGTTCTGCAGCGTGCACTGCGTGGGCGGGCTGCCGCCCGAGCCGGTCGTGCCGCTGCCCCCGCCAGTGCCACCGGTGCCGGTGGTTCCGCCGCGCCCCGCGGCGCCGGTCGTTCCGGCGGTGCCGGTTCCCGCGGTGCCGGTGGTTCCACCATGACCCGCGGCGCCGGTCGTTCCGGCCGTGCCGGTGGTTCCGCCGCGGCCGGCGGTGCCGCTCGTCCCGGCGAAGCTGGTGCCGCCGGTGCCGGTCGTCCCGCCATGCCCCGCCGCGCCGCCGGCGCCGGTGGTTCCGCCGTGGCCCGCGGTGCCGGCCGCGCCGCTGCCGCCCGTGCCCGTCGCGCTACCGCCGGTGCCCGTCGTTCCCGCGTTGCCAGGGTTGCCGGTGGTGCCGGCGCTGCCCGACGTCCCGGCGTTGCCGGAGATGTTCCCGCTGCCGGTGGTGCCGGCGTTGCCCGACGTCCCGGCGCCGCCGGAGGTGTTCCCGCCGCCCGTCGTGCCGGCCGCTCCGCTCGTCCCCCCGTCCGTTTCACCGACCTCGCCGGTCTGGCATCCGGGGGCCATCGCCAGGGCCAGGGCGCACGCCCCGGACAGCGAAATCACGAGACGGCGGATTCGGCGCATGAACCTGCTCCTTGCAAAAGAGAAATAAAATCAACTAGTTCTAAAGGGAAGCCGAAGCGAACGGCCATGGTAGCACACGCTTGACCACATGTAGCTGCGACCTCAGGTTTTGCCTGAGGGATTGCGCGGGGAGGTGACGGATGTCGGGTAAGTGGAGCGGCCTTCTAATAGTCGTCGGGGAAGTTGTGCTGATGACGCTGCCGGTGGCAGCGCAAGACCGGTCCAACGGGCCCGACCAGGAGCTGGTGACGCGACTGCACCAGCTGGGTCAGGACGAGATCGCGATGGCCCAGCTGGGGGAACAGCAGGGGGTCAGCCAAGGGGTTCGCAATTTCTCGTCCGCGCTCGGGCTGGAGCAGCGGCTGAGCGACGCCAAGATGGTGCTCTACGCCCAGCAGCGGGGTATGGACCGGGTCCAGGTGACCGAGCCGGGCGGGGCGCTGGAGCACGGCGTCCTGAGGCGGGCACCGGTCGCGAACGCGCCGATGGACCAGTTCGACTACCGTTTCATGAGCCAGGTGGTCGCTGACCACCAGGGCGTGATCGACGCGGCGACGGCGGCCCAGCGGTTGGCGCGCGATCCGGCGCTGCGGGCGATGATCGACGAGGTGCTGCGGCTGCAGACCAGCCATCTCGTGTCGGCGCAGGAGGTCCTCGCGAAGATCCCGGCGCCGCAGCCGCCGCTGAACCCGGTGCCGCTGCCTGCGTTCCCGACGGGCGTCAGCCGGACGAACACGGGGGCGGACGTGCCGCCGCCCGAGGCGTTGAAGCCCGGCGCGCTGAACCGGTAGCGCGAACCGGGCGCGCGCGTCGGCGCGCCAGGCAACTTCAGAGTTGACTCGGCATGCATATGCACATATATGCATATGCATGCCGATGCATTCCGAGGCGCACGCCGACCTCTTCGCGTCGCTGGCCGATCCGATGCGCAGGCGCATCGTCGAGGTGCTGCGCGGCCATGAGAAGCCGGTGAACGACATCGTCGCCGAGCTGGACATCCACCAGTCCGGCGTCTCGCGCCACCTGCGCATCCTCAACGACGCGGGGTTCGTCAGCGTCCGCGCCGACGGGCCCCGCCGGCTGTACGCGCTGCGCGCCGAGCCGTTCCGCGAGCTGGACGCCTGGATCAGCCGCTACCGCAGCCTCTGGGAGTCACGGCTCGACCGGCTGGGCGCCGAGCTGGAGCGCAGGAAGAAAGCGGGCGCGACGCGCGGCCGCAACAAGGAGAAGGGCACATGAGCAGACGGATGATCAAGATCGAGCGGACGTTCAACGCCGCGATCGAGGACGTATGGACGCTGTGGACCACCGTGGACGGCATCGAGTCGTGGTGGGGTCCGGACGGCTTCCGCGTGAAAGTGCGCAAGCTGGAGCTGCGGCCGGGCGGCGCGCTCCACTACGACATGATCGCGGTCGAGCCCGACAAGATCGCGTTCATGAAGCAGGCGGGGATGCCCCTGTCGGTCGAGACGCGCGCGACGTACAAGGAGGTGAAGCCGCACACACGGCTCGCATTCGATCACGTCGTCGACTTCGTGCCGGGCGTCGAGCCCTACCCGAACGCAACGGTCGTCGAGCTGGCCGCGCGCGGCGCCGACACACAGCTGACGCTGACCGTCGAGGCGATGCACGACGAGGTGTGGACGGAGAGGGCCGTCAGCGGCTGGGAGAACGAGCTGGGCAAGCTCGCGCAGGCGCTGGCGAAGAAGTCAGCCTGACCCGTTGATAGAAAGAAAAGGAAGGAGCATCCACCATGCAGAAGATCTCGACGTGCCTGTGGTTCGACGACAAGGCTGAAGAGGCAGCGAAGTTCTACGTGTCGATCTTCCCCGATTCGAAGATCATCGGCGTGGCGCGCTACACCGACGTCGGGCCGGGGCCGGCGGGCAGCGTGATGACCGTCGACTTCGAGCTGGACGGCAAGCCGTTCATCGCGCTGAACGGCGGGCCGCTGTTCCAGTTCAGCGAGGCGATCTCGCTGGTCATCAACTGCGAGACGCAGAAGGAGATCGATCACTACTGGGAGCGGCTGTCAGCGGGCGGCAAGGTGCAGCAGTGCGGCTGGCTGAAGGACCGCTACGGTCTGTCCTGGCAGGTGGTGCCGACGCTGCTCGCGACCGAGATGCGGCAAACGAACGATCCGGCTCGCCTGAACCGCGTGATGAAGGTGGTGCTGGAATCTGTGAAGCTGGACATCGCCAAGCTGAAGGCGGCGTTCGCCTAGCCCTCGTCTGGTCCTCCTTGGTCAGCCGCTGCCGACGAGGCGGAACAGACCCTCCGGCGACTGTTCGAACAGCGGCGAGCTGCGAAGCAACCGCCAGATCGGCGTCCACGGCAGACCGACGTCGCGGATCAACCAGCGGATCTGCGCCTCCGGCAGACCGCGGCGGGTCGCCTCGAGTAACGGCACGACGCGCGACTCCTCTTCGTTGAGGTGCGCGCGCCGGTCGAACGCCTTGTCGACGACCACCATCCCGTCGGCGACGCGGACCTCGGGCACCGCCCGGCACAACCCCTGGACCACGGTCGGCGAGGGCCGCGGGCCGGCGCGGGTACGGAACAGCACCGACGCCAGGCGCGCCAGCGGCAGGCGCGGAACGACCGACAGCACCTTGCGCAGGTTGGAGAGCAGCGGGTTCGAACGCTGCTCGAACCAGAACCAGCCGCCATCGCGGTCCAGCCACTTGAAGGCGGGCAAGCCGCTCAGCAAGCCTTCGACGAACCTCTCGTCGACGGCGCTGCGCGTGGTCGCGCGGACCTGTCCGGCGATGCTGTCCGTCGTCGCGGCGCCCAGCGTGCGCACCGTGCGCGTCGCGATCCGGTACGCGGTTCGCGCTGCCGTCAGATCGCGAAGGTGAACGACGACGCGCGTTCCGCCCAGGTCGGTCACCCGGAACGAGAACTCGTGGCCCAGCTGCGCCGCGCTCTTCAGCAGGGTGGTCACGTCGATCGGATCGGGCCGACGGCCGCCGCTCCGGTTCGTGTCCAGCTCCAGCTGGTGCTCCGCGATCGGCAAGCGCTGAGCGATCGTCAAGAGCAGGCGCTTGAGGGCGCGATCATCGGCCAGGCCCAGGTTGGAGAGGTTCGGCAGCGCGATGCCGGCGCGGGCTTCGAGCGCCGCGAGGAGATCGACCAGCGCCCGGCCACCGAACCAGCGAATGGCCAGGTAGCGGCCGACCGTCCAGGGCTGGTCTGCGCCGCGTGTCGCGGTGACGCGTCGGAGGGTGTTGGCTGTCCGCCGTTCCAGGGGCAGCGCGAGCGCGGCTTCCGGGGTGGGCAGCACGGTGTCGCGGATCGGCTGCGGCAATGCGCGCAGCCGCATCTGCACGCGGTCGACGACCAGAAGGCCGATGCGCCGACAGGTCTCCTCGGGAAAGCGCTTCCACGCGTCGGCCCCCAGCTCGTGCTGGGCGAACAGCGCGCTTTCTGCATCGGCTGGCAGACCGGTCGGATGGCGTTCCAGGACCAGCGGCCGCAGCAGGCGGGGGACGATCGGTTCACCGGGGCGGGGATAGTTCATCGCCGCTCCATCAGAAGAAGAGGCGCGAGATCAGCGCGAAGACGGGCAGCAGGATCGCGCACGACCACGCCATGTAACCGAAGAAGCTCGGCGTCCGGACCCGGTGCTGCTCGGCGATCGCCTTGACCATGAAGTTCGGGCCGTTCCCGATGTACGTGACCGCGCCCATCATCACGGAGCCGCAGGAGACGGCGGCGAGCAGCTGCTGGCCGGTCGGGTGTACCGCCAGCGCGCCGAGGTTGGTCGCGGAGAGCAGTCCGGCGCCCGCGTCGGTGACGCCGACCGCGAGCGACGCGAACGTGAGATAGGTCGGCGCGTTGTCGAGCACGCTGGACAGCGCGCCGGACGCCCAGAAGAACTGCCACGGCTGGGTGACCCCCAGCGACGCGCCCCGTTGCTCGAGGTAGCTCAGCGCCGGGATCATCGTGACGAACACGCCCAGGAAGACCGCGGCGACCTCCACCATCGGCGCCCAGGAGAATCGGTTGCCCTCGCGGACCCCGCGCGGCGTGGTCACCCACGACAGGCCGGCGAACAGCGCCATTCCGGCGACCTGCACAAGCGTTTGCACCTGGGGGAAGCGGACCAGGTGCGGGCCGAGCAGGCCGGTCGCGAACACGACCCCGACGATGCCCAGCAGCCAGAGCAGGTTGATTCCGCCTTCGATGCGCAGGGGGCCGACCTCCAGCGCCGGGTCGGACGGCCGCGTCGGGCGCGGCTTGCCGCGTTCGCGGACGATCGCGATCCGATCGAACGCCGCGAACAGCGCCAGCAGCACGCCGTTCACCAGCGCCCACGCGGGCGCGAGGCGCAGCGTCCACGCGAAAGGAACGCCCCGCAGGAACCCGAGGAACAGCGGCGGGTCGCCGAGCGGCGTCAGCAGGCCGCCGGCGTTCGCGACGATGAAGATGAAGAACACCACGAGGTGTGTCGGCCGCGCGCGGTGCGCGTTCGCGCGCAGCAAGGGCCGGATCAGCAGCGCTGACGCGCCCGTCGTCCCGATGAGGCTCGCCAGCACCGCCCCGGCCGCGAGCAGCGCCGTGTTGACCAGCGGCGTGCCGATCAGCGCGCCGCGCAGCCGGATGCCGCCGGAGATCGCGAACAGCGCAACGAGCAGGGCCATGAACGCGACGTAGTCGCATCCGGTGTGAAAGAGTGAGGCCAGCACGCCGTCGGGGTGGCCGGACAGGCTCACGACCGCGGGGATGCCGGCGAGAATCGCCAGGATCAGCTTGTTGCGGTTGCTCTCCCAAAGGCGCCCCGCGAAGAGCGGCAGCGCGGCGATCAGGAGCAGGTAGCCGACGAAAGGAATCACCGCCCAGGGCGGCGTGACGTGCATCGAAGCTGGGACCGCTTCATTCATCGTTTGAAAATCAGTGTTGCAGGTATAGCGGGATGGACGTCCGCTCGACGAGGCCGCGCGTGACTGAACCGTGAAACAGGTGCGCGAGTCGCGAGTGCGCGAACGCGCCCATCACCATCAAGCCGGCGCCGATCTCCTGCGCGAAGCCGAACAAGGCCTCGACGTTGGATTGCGCAGAGACGAGGTTGTTCGGCACGGCTGCGACACCGACGTCGGTCAGGGCTTTCACGCCCGCCATGGCCAGCTCCCACGCCTGCTCGCCGCTGTCGTCGACGGTGGCGACGTGGACGCTCCGCCTCTGGGCGAGACCGCTGGCGGCGAAGCTGGCGATGGCCCGTTTCGCGGCCCGGCTTCCGTCGTAGGCGACCACGACGGTTTTTCCGATCGGGACCTCGGCGCCTTCAGGCACCAGCAACACCGGCGTCGGAGCCCGGTGCAGGATCGCTTCGCGTGTCGCGGTGTCATCACTGTCAATCTCGAACCGAAAGTTGGCGTCGCGTCCGATGATCGTGAGGTCACGGGTCTCCATCTCGGCGAGGATGCTGTCGGCGGGCCGGCCGACGATCTCCAGCGTGCGCGCGTCGACGTTTGCCTCGCGGCAGCGGCGCTCGAACAGCGCCAGCGCATCCGCGGCGTTCGCCCGCGCGTCGGCGAGGAGCGCCTCGTCGCGTTCGTGCTTGAAGCTGGAGCCACCGATCCCGGTGGCGGTGCCGGCCCTGATGTCAGGCTCGTCGACGATGGCGAGACCGACCAGGCGGGACTTGAAATCTTCCGCGATCGTGATGGCGACGCGGGTTGCGGCTTCGCTGCTTCGCGAGCTCTCGAGACAGACCAGCGCTTCTTTGATCATGAGCGTGCCGGGCCTCGATGGATTGGCTCGAGGCCCGGCCGTTTTGTCGTGCTGGTCAGACCGCCTTCGCGGCGGCGATGGCCGGAACGAGCTCCTCTTCGTCCGGCTTGAGGAACTCGGGATACCCCTCGGCTCCCATCTCCGGAATGTCGAGGCCCTTCAGCTCGACCTCGGCCGAGACGCGGTTGCCCACGAGCTTGCCGATGATCCAGAACGCGGCGCCGCCGACGGCGACGTTCCAGATGACGCCGACTGCCACTTCGACCAGCTGGGCGACCAGCTGCTTCGAGTCGCCGTAGAACAGGCCGGTGACGCCGCGGCCAGCGACGCCCAGGTAGTCGGTCGCGCCGACGCCGTTCCAGCCCCCACCGTAGCTGCCGTCCGAGAACAGACCGACCGCGATGAGGCCCCAGGCGCCGTTGACGCCGTGGACGCTGATCGCGCCGACCGGGTCGTCGATCTTCACCTTGTCGAAGAAGTTGACGCTCCAGATGACCAGCACGCCGGCGACAGCGCCGATGATGAAGGCGCCGACCGGCGACACGAACGCGCAGGGCGACGTGATCGCGACCAGGCCCGCGAGCATGCTGTTGCACATCATCGACGGATCCGGCTTACCGGTGGTCAGCCACTGGTAGACCATGCCGAAGACCGTCGCCGACATGCCGGCGAGCATCGTGTTCGTGGCGACGATGCCGATGCGGCCGTCGCCGCCCGCCAGCGAGCTGCCCGCGTTGAAGCCGAACCACCCGAAGGCGAGGATGAACGTTCCGAGCATGACCATCGGGATGTGGTGGGCCTTGATCGGGTTGATCTTGCCGTCCTTCCCGTACTTGCCGATGCGCGGTCCAATCATCAACGCGGTGATGAACGCGAGCGCGCCGCCTTGCAGGTGGACGACGCCGGAGCCGGCGTAGTCGACGGCGCCGTGTCCCAGTCCGGATCGATAGCCGAGCTGCGCCAGCCAGCCGCCGCCCCACACCCAGCCGCCGAACACCGGATAGATGAAGGCGCCGATGAGCACGCTGAAGATGCAGAAGCTCTTGAAGCTCCATCGCTCGGCGCACGCGCCGGTGACGATGGTCGCCGTCGTGTCCATGAAGACCATCATGAACAGGAACAGCACGATCGCGCCCGCGTCGTAGCCGTTGCCCGTCAGGAAGAAGCCGGTGGTGCCGAGCAACCCCCAGCCATGATCGCCGTTGACCGATGCGCCCGTGGTCAGCATCGAGTGCAGCGTGGGAACGCCGCCCAGCGAAGCCGGACCGCCGATGCCGGTGCCGTTCAGGCCGCCGCACATGAACGCGAACCCGCAGATGAAGAACCCGAGCATACCCAGGGCGTACACCGCGAAGTTCATCGACATCGTGTGCGCGGCGTTCTTCGCGCGAATCAGGCCGGTCTCGACCAGCGCGAAGCCCGCCTGCATGAACATGACCAGGAAGCCGGCGACCAGCGTCCAGACGAAGTTGCCCGCGAAGAGCCCGTGCGAGGCCGACTGGGCGACCGCGTCGACGGCGACCGCCAGATCCTTCGTCGTGGCCTTGGCGGGATCGGGCTTGGTGTAGCCCGGCACCGAGTAGGCGGTCGGCGTGGTCTGGAAGGCGCCGGTCTTGTCGGGGACCGGGTCGTCTGCCATCGCGGGCGTGGCGGACACGGCGAGCAGCGCCGCCAGAACCCCGGCAGCGAGCCAGCGACGCTGGCGGTGCATTCGACTTTTGGTCATGTGACGTCCCCCTGTTTCGGTTTGCTTGCTAGCGCGCATGTGGATCGAGCCTCCTCTTGATTCGGCCCGCCCAGAGCGCGCCGGCGAGCGCCGCGCCCTGCAACACGAAGAAGAAGGACGCCGTCGGTGACCAGCTCCGGTACATCCCGAAATAAACGCCGGCGGTGATGAGGGCGATCACCGTCTGCATTCCGAAGAACGTCTTCTTGTACTGGGTCAACCACATGGCGTGATTCCTCGTGTTTGCGTTTGGCAAGCCAGGTTTTGCATCTTGCCAAGTCATGCTAGCGAGGCTGTGTTAACCCACGGTTTCCGGCTGACCTTGTTTTCGTAAAACCGACATGTCCTGCCCTTGCGCCCTCCCACGTACCCCCGAACCACGCGATATCTCACGTAGTATCCGGTCGTCTTGAAAGCGCTCGCGAGCATCGCCGTCATCCTGGCCGTCCTGGCGCTCATCGTGGAGCTGTCGGTCGCCAGCGCGCGGCGCGAGGAAGGGCGCCTGCTGGACGAGTTCACGACCGCGACCCGCCGGCAGGCGCACGCCTCGGCGGAGGTGCTGTCCGCCCGGCTCGACGCCCTCGATCAGGACACGCGCGTGCTCACCGACCTGGTCGAGCGGTCACGTCACAGCCCCGAGCACGATCCCCGGATCGAGCACCGCGTCTCCGAGACGGCGTTTCGCGCGCTGGTCGTCGTCGTTCCGCACTATCGGATCATCTCGCTCAACAAGGCGGACGGCACGGTCGAGATCCTGGCCGTCGATCCGACCGAGACCAGCCCCACGGTCGACGGGCTCGCGGCGCCGATGCAGCACCTGGCGCGCGAGGTGTCGTCGCGGCGGGTGAAGGCCATCGGCGAGCCGGCGCGTTTCGGGTCGCGCTCGTTCCTGCTCTACGGGACGCCGGTGAAGGGCGGCGGCGCCGTGGTGGTGGCGAGCGACGCGGCGATGTTCCTCGCCGCAGGGGCGTGGCCGTCGGTGCCGGTGTCGCGGCTCTTCGTCACCGATCCGGGGGGCGTCGTCTGGACCGGCTGCGCGACGGCCGGCGGTTGCAGCGCCACCGATTCGGAGACCGTGACGAAATACTTCCAGGCGCCCGCGCCGTCGGCGGCCCAGATCGCGCCCGAGGCCGGCGAGATCCTGGGCGTCAGCCGCGCGCCCGCCGTGCAGGTGTCGGAGGCGGTCGAGCGTCCGACCGGGACATGGGTCGTCACCTGGGTCGCGTCGTCGCGCGCGATCATGGATCGCCAGGCCTGGCTGCTGTCGCGGGTGGTCATCTCGGCGATCGGGGCGGCGTTCGCGGTGGCGGGCGTCGGCTTCTTCATCTTGCGCCAGCAACGCCGGGCGCTCGCGCTGGAGAACGAGCTGCGCTACGCGCGCGCGGTCGCCGCCGCGCGGGATCTCGAGAATCAGCTGGTGCGCGCGGAGAAGCTGATCACGGTGGGCGTCCTCTCGACCGAGATGGCGCACGAGATCGGCAGCCCGCTGGCGGTGATCCGGGGGCGCGCCGAGCAGGTCCTGCGTGAGGTGTCCGGCGGTC
>Ga0207661_10002856_pt1 | contig 11936 bp, 10 predicted proteins | sample KBSC713LmetaG_FD_184337 | JGI IMG/M metagenome (GOLD analysis project Ga0207661, IMG submission 184337) | Corn rhizosphere microbial communities from Kellogg Biological Station, Michigan, USA - KBS C7.1-3L metaG (SPAdes) (version 2) | ecosystem: Host-associated > Plants > Roots > Rhizosphere ... | reverse complement strand
ACATTCTTCTACCTGAGCTTCGAACACATTATGTGGAGAGAAAAGGAAAAGTAATTCCAGCCTAATACTCTCCGTTCGGTGGCGATTTGGAAAGCCCTAGATCGAAGCTAATAGCTAATAGCTAATAGCTAATAGCTAATGGCTATGCCAACTAGCCAGAAGCCAGCAGCTAGAACGCCGCCCTCACCCAAACAAAAACTCCTTCTCCCTCAGCTCCTTGATACTGTCCCGCAGCTTCGCTGCCTTCTCAAACTCGAACTTCCGCGCCGCATCCCGCATCTCCGTCTCCAGCTTCGTGATGAACGCGTCGACATCGGCCTGCGAAGAAAACTCCGGCAGCCCTGCTACTTCTGTTTCTTCAATCTCGCCATACTCGGCCTTGAGAATGTGCGCCAGACCCATATCCACCTTGCTGATAATCGACTGCGGCGTAATGCCATGCTCTTCGTTATACGCGCGCTGAATGGCGCGACGCCGATCCGTTTCGCCGATCGCTTTGCGCATCGAGTCCGTCATCTTGTCGGCATAAAGAATGGCTCGCCCCTCAACGTGTCTGGCAGCCCGCCCGATCGTCTGAATCAGCGAACCCATCGACCGTAAAAACCCTTCCTTGTCCGCATCCAGAATCGCCACCAGAGAAACCTCCGGCAAATCCAGCCCTTCCCGCAGCAGATTGATACCGATCAGCACATCGAACTCGCCCTTGCGCAATCCGGCGAGCAGCTTCACCCTCTCCAGCGTCTCAATCTCCGAGTGCATATACCGGCACCGCACGCCCACCTCGGTGTAGTACCCCGCAAGGTCTTCCGCCATCCGCTTCGTCAGCGTCGTCACCAGAACGCGCTCGCCCCGCTTCGCCCGGTCCCGAATCTCCGCCAGCAGATCGTCGATCTGCCCCTTCACCGGCCTGATCTCCACTTCCGGATCGACCAGCCCGGTAGGCCTGATCACCTGCTCGACAACAACACCCGCCGCGCGCGTCAGCTCATACGGCCCCGGCGTCGCCGACACATAAATCGTCTGGTGAATCCGATTCTCAAACTCATCAAACTTCAGCGGCCGATTATCCCGCGCCGAAGGCAGCCGAAACCCATAGTCCACCAGGTTCTGCTTCCGGCTCTGATCCCCATGCCACATCCCATGCACCTGCGGAATCGTCGCGTGGCTCTCGTCCACAAACAAAATGAAATCCCGCGGAAAATAATCCAGCAGCGTCGGCGGAGGCTCCCCCGGCAGCCGTCCGCTGAAGTGCCGCGAGTAGTTCTCGATCCCGTGGCAATACCCCATCGACTTGATCATCTCCAGGTCGAACCGCGTCCTCTGGTGAACGCGCTGCGCCTCCACCATCCGCCCCTCGGCCTCAAGCTGCCCCACCCACTCACTCAGCTCCGCAACAATCGAGTCAATCGCCTGCGACTTCCGCTCCGGCTGCACCACGTAGTGCGACTTCGGATAAATCGGCAGCCGCGAATACTTCTGCTTCACCGTGCCAAACAGCGGATCGATCTGCGACAGCGATTCAATTTCATCCCCGAAGAGCTCAATCCGATACGCCAATTCGTCATACGTGGGATACACCTCGATGATGTCGCCCCGCACCCGAAACGTCCCGCGCTTGAAGTCAACATCGTTCCGCTCGTAGAGAATCTCGACCAGCCGCCGCGTAATGTCCTTCCGGCTGATGTGCTGCCCCTTTTCCAGCAGCAGCAACATCCCGTAGTAAGCCTCCGGTGAACCCAGGCCGTAAATGCAGCTCACCGAACTCACAATGATCGCGTCCCTCCGCTCAAACAGAGACCGCGTCGCCGACAGCCGCAGCTTGTCCAGCTCCTCGTTGATCGTCGCTTCCTTCTCGATATACAGATCGCCCGCCGGAATGTAGGCCTCCGGCTGGTAGTAGTCGTAGTAGCTGACAAAATATTCAACCGCATTGCCGGGGAAGAACTGCTTGAACTCGTGGTAGAGCTGCGCCGCCAGTGTCTTGTTGTGGGCCAGGATCAGGGCCGGCCGGTTCGACTGCTCAATGATCTTGGCCATCGTGAAAGTCTTGCCTGATCCGGTCACTCCCAGCAGCACCTGGTGCTTCTCCCCCGCCGAAAGACCGCCGACTAGGTCCTCGATAGCCCGAGGCTGGTCCCCGCGAGGCTTATAGCTGCTTACCAACTGAAAATCCATTTGACGATTATATATTGGAAGCGAAGATTAGGCGAAAGTTCTCGGATCGCCGGTAATTCGGATCTGCCCACAAATTAGGGATAACAGCCGCTCTAAAAGCTGTGATATTGTTGCGAGCAACCCATTCTCAATTCAAGGAACCTGTCCATGTTCGAATCGCAGGATACACAGAGCAGCATTCTTGCGCCTTCCACGAATGCGGAAACTCCGCAGTTTTCCAAAGCTGAATACACTGGTACACCCGGCAGCGATCGGTGTGGCATTTGTGGCAGTTCCTTGACCGGCCAGTACTACCGCGTAAATGCTCAAATGGCGTGTGCAACCTGCGCAGGACAGGCCAAAGCAGGACAGCCCACCGACAGCCACGTAGCGTTTGCGCGGGCGGCACTCTTTGGAGTCGGTGGAGCGCTCGCCGGACTGGCGCTCTACTCCACCGTTGAGATCGTCACCAACATGACCATCGGCTACCTGGCTCTGGCAGTCGGCTGGCTCGTCGCCAAGGCCATGATGACCGGATCCAGGGGAATCGGCGGTACGCGCTATCAAGTGACGGCCGTGCTACTGACGTACTTTGCTATTTCGATGGCGGCTATTCCTGTAGGCGTCTCCTACCTCGTCTCGCATCGGCACGACCCGGCAGCGCAGACGCAGAGCGACGCTTCGCCGCAAACCGCAGAGACAAACTCAGACAGCAGTTCTACGCAAGGGGCGGCGCATGACAGCAGTTCAGGCCACCCGATCCTTATGCTGTTGCTCTATGGCATTGCTTCTCCATTCATGGAACTGGCATCACCCGGCTCGGGACTCATTGGCCTGGTCATCCTGTTCGTCGGCCTCAGCATTGCATTCCGCTCGACCAAGGCGAAGCCTCTCGTAGTAGACGGTCCATACGCACTTGCGGGAGATAGAGCCATCTCCTGATGGAAACTACTGCGTGGAATGCTGGCCTGATCTCTCATTGTCCTGACTGCGGCCATGAACTGCCCCTGGCTGCACTGGCCTGCCCGGAGTGCCACGTGCTCGTGCATGGCGCGGACCTGGCGCGGTTGTCAGCCGAGGCGAAACGACTTGAGGCGCAGAATCGCTTCGCAGAAGCGCGCGAAGTGTGGAATCGCGCACTCACACTGCTGCCGCCAGATGTGAAGCAAGCCGAGTGGGTCCGCGAGAAGATGGCGGCGCTGCATCAGGCCCATGACGAATCCCTCAGCGCGCCTCCGAAGCCAAGCCACGTATGGGCGAAACGCCTTGGACCGCTGGCTCCGCTCGCCATCATCTTGGCCAAGAGCAAGGGGCTGCTGCTGACGGTTTTCAAGCTGAAGTTTCTTTTCAGCTTCTTCTCGTTCATCGCTGTTTATGTAACGTTCTGGGGCTGGAAGTTTGGCGCGGGTTTCGCCGTCAGCATCCTCATTCACGAACTTGGCCACTATGTCGACATCCGACGTCGCGGTCTCCCGGCCGAGATGCCGGTCTTCCTCCCCGGGCTCGGTGCGTATGTCAAGTGGGACGCGCTGGGTGTCACAAAGCGACAGATCGCGGAGATCAGTCTTGCTGGCCCGCTCGCTGGCTGGATGGCTGCGGCGGCGTGCCTTTGGATTTATACCTCGACGGGCAACATGCTTTGGGTTGCTCTGGCACATACTGGAGCGGTCATCAACCTGCTGAATCTCATTCCCGTCTGGCAGCTGGATGGTGGCAAGGCAGTTGAGTCGCTCGGGAAGAACGAACGAGTGGCGCTGCTGGTTGCAGCCATTACGCTCGGCGTGGTTGCCCGCCAAGGAATGTTTCTGCTGATCGCGGCGGGAACCGTCTACCGCCTGTTCACCAAAGACAAGCCCAAACGCGAAGACTGGCGAACCCTTATCTACTACGTCGTCGTTATGGCGCTGCTCGCGGCCGTGATCTGGGTGAGCCCGTATCAAGGGATTCCGGGTTCGCGGTAAAACATGATGGTTCGTTTTACCACTACGGGTGGGTCTACCTGAAATGAGTGAAAACTCTTCCGAGGTGTTAAGTTCTTCGCAGCCGAGAGTAGGGGCGCTGAAGGCGTTCTTCAGGGCAGTTTTCGGCTTGGTGATTAGTGGCGTCGCAATCTGGATCTTTCCCAAGATCCCTGTTACCCGCAGTGAGTTTGGACTGAAGGTGGCCCTGATTATTCCTTTAGCAGCGCTCGCAACCATATGGGTTCCGTTTCTTACATTTTGCAAGCGCGAGAGGAAGCGACCGTCAGCTTGGCTTGCTCTCCTGTTCACATCGCTCGCTGGAATGGCTGCATTGTGGGCGGTCACGCATCTGACCGAACTTCAGAAAAGATCCTTGACGGATATGACCTATGAGAATTGTGCAGAAGCTGCTGCGACGATGGGATTCATCGCAGCTCTGGTGTGGTTCGTCCGGTCTCGGAATCTATGCGCTGTCGGCGCAATGATAACGGCAGTCTGGATTTCTTGGGTCTTTTCGCTCTCATATCCTTTCTAGCGACGATCGACGTCCTGCCGTTCCAATCTCAAATGTCAGAATGATCGGTTCACGATAGCTCAGCGGAGACCCATGGCGGCTGGCCCACATCTCACGTCCTCTCAAATTAGGGTGCCCCACATCTCCCTTTTAAGATGTGGGTTTATGTAGGCCCATCCGTCCTCAATTCACGGCCGTACCTCTCGTCGGCAGCACCATCTCGCGACTCCGCTCTCCCTGTCGCACCACAACGCGCGCTCCGCTGAAGAACGGATCGGAAGAAATCTGCGGGCTGAGAAATTCAAACACGCGGCCAGCATCCTCTCCCGTAAAGATCAGCGTTCGCGTGTCCGGTGACGTGATGTGCCCGCTGATCCGCCCAATTCCCGATTCAGCCAGTGCTCCCGCCAGCCCATAAACAAGATTGCGAATCTCCACGTTCGTGCGCGGATCCGCATGGCTCTGATTCGGAACCTCCACAAGCACCGTGCCTCCCGCAAACGCCACTCGATCCCCGCCGCCATCGGCTGACTGAACAGATTCGCGATCCTGCCGGACCCTCGCAAGCTCCTCTTCGACAGGCGTCAACTCGCCCTCACGCCCGAGCCGCTTCAAGGCATCAATCAGCCCCTGCAAATCGTCAAGATAAGCTTCAAAGCTCGGGCTCGCCTGCTTCTTCCGCTCCGCAATTGCATTCTTGAACCAGGTCACAGCCTCTTCGTCTCGCCCCGCATCGCGCAGCGTCATCGCCTTCGTCGAGTAAGCATAGGCACGCTGCGCATCGGAAGCAGGGAAGAGATCAATCGACCTGTCCACAGAAGCGAGTGCCTCATCAAACTTCTTCATCCGTCGATAGCATCCTGCAATGTTGTTATGCAGCAGAGCAATCCGCTCCGGAGGCGTCGCGGCGTTGTTTTCGCGCACCCGCAGGACCTTCGCGTAAAACTCCAGCGACTCATCGTAGCGGCCTTGTTCCGCGCAAAGAATCCCCAGATTCACCCAGGCCGGTGCAGCCGACTGGTACTCGAGTTTCGCTGCATGCATCTCTGCAGCCTCGCGAAAGCATGCCTCCGCCTCTGCAGGCTGCGTCTTGCGCACCGCATTTCCAAGTGTCAGCAAGGTCGCCGACCGCCAGGGATGCTCAGGAACCTTATCCAGAATCTTCAGCGCTGCGCGCAGAGGAATAGCCGCATATTCGCCCAGCCCCATTCGGCTGTAACACTCACCCATCTTCTGCAGCATCTCCGCCACCAGCATCGCATCCGTCTCGGGCTTTGCATGTTGCAGCGCGAGCTCCCAGAACGTAAGCGCGTTGCGATAATCCTGCTGACGGTAAAACTCAAGCGCCATGAAATAGTGGTAGTTCGCAATCGGCACATTCTTGCATTCCTCATCGATCGCCCTCACTGCCTGGTCTCGAAATGCCCGCGACTGCTCCTGATCTCCTTTCTTGGTGCGGACGAGGCCAAGGCCGAGAAGGGCCAAGGGCTTCACATGCCTTAGAAGAGTCGCACTCTCTGCCTCTGCAATTCTGTTCAGGCTCGCGAAACCTTTCTCAGCCATCTCCAGCTGTCCGCGTTCCGCAGCGTCCGCAGCCTGAGCTACCACCTTAATCAGAATGTCCATCTTGAGAAGCGTCTCGATTTCGGCTCTCTCCACGTCTGTACCCGCCTCAATGCAATTTGGTGTCTCCCAGACTAGCGCACCTGCAAACTGATCTGCTGGTCCCTCACCCAGCGCAGAGAATCGATAGGGATCAGCGGGTAGCATCGCGTGACGAACGGTGCTGGAGCATCCCTCGCGAACCATCTAGAATGATCCGTTCACCCGTAGCACCTCCGGAGACCCATGCCCGAACTCACCCGCCGCAAAATTCTTGCCATGTTGCTCACGGCACCCGCAGCCACTTCCTGCTGGGCGCAAGACCCCAGTGACACCAGCGCCTGGACCCCGCTCTTCGACGGCAAAACTCTCAACGGCTGGAAGCCCAGCGAGCATCAGGGCTCATTCAAGGTCGTTGATGGCCAGATCGTGGCGCACGGCGATCGTTCCCATCTCTTCTACACCGGACCCTTCCAGGGCGCCGACTTCCGGAATTTCGAACTCGCCCTCGAAATCAAGACCACGCCCGGTTCCAACTCCGGCGTCTATTTCCATACCGCGTTTCAGCCCTCAGGCTTTCCTTCGGCGGGCTTCGAAGTCCAGGTTGAAAACAACGAACAACAATCCGGAGCGCCGGCCACCGGATACGTCGAGCGCAAAAAGACCGGCTCGCTCTACGGTGTCCGCAACGTCTACAAAACCTTCGCCAAAAACGACGAATGGTTCAAGCTGTCGATTCTGGTCCGCGGCAAACGCGTGCAAACCCGCATCAATGACACGCTCGTCGTTGACTACATCGAGCCCGACCAGCCTTACCAGGCCGATCCAAAATTTCAACGCGTCCTGAAACATGGAACCTTTGCGCTTCAGGGACACGATCCGGGTAGCACCACCCACTTCACAAACATTCGCGTGCGCCCGCTGCCAGACACGGCCGAGCCGCTTCCGGCCTCGCAACCAAGTGATCGCCCCATCGTCGACGATCTTTACCGCGAGGTCATCCGTCTCGGCACGGACAACTATCCCGTGGTGGACTATCACGTGCACCTCAAAGGTGGCCTCACCCTCGATCAGGCGCTCGAGAACTCGCGCCGTCTCGGCATCAACTACGGCATCGCCATCAATTGCGGGCAGGGCTTTCCCGTGCACAGCGACGACAGCGTGCGGCAATACCTCGACGGCATGCAGGGCCAGCCCTGTTTCGTCGCCCTGCAGGCAGAAGGTCGCGAGTGGAGGACGCTCGTTTCGCCCGAATCCATCGCCCGCTTCGACTACGTCTTCACCGATGCCATGACCTTCACCGATAACCACGGCAAACGCATGCGCCTCTGGATTGACGACGAAGTCGGCACGATCCCTGACGCGCAGGCCTTCATGGACATGTTGGTCGATCGCATCCTCGGCGTCATGCGCGAGCCCATCGACATCTACGCCAACCCCACATTTCTCCCCACCCAGATCGCGCCCGACTACGAAACCCTTTGGACCCCCGAACGCCGCCACAAGGTCATCGCCGCCGCCATTGAAAACAACGTAGCCATCGAAATCAACAATCGCTACAAGATCCCCAGCGCGTCCTTCATCAAACAAGCCAAGGTCGCCGGCGCAAAATTTTCCTTCGGCACCAACAACACCGACGCCAACGTCGGCCGCCTCGAGTACCCGCTCCAGATGGTGAAAGAATGCGCCCTCGCCTGGCAGGACATCTTCGTCCCTAGACCCGACGGCCAGAAGAAAATCCAGACAGGGAAGTAAGTACGCTGGGTGCCCCGGCTTTGCCTAAATACCGAGTTTTTCGGCTGATTCTATGTGCAACACAAAGATTTTGTGGGCAAGGGAAGGTCAATAGGTTCAATACCGCACCCCAAATGTTGCTTAAAGAGTAATTGACGGATGGGCGGTCATAGGAAAGCTACGATCCTTGTGGCGAGTTCGCGGCGTTAACGCTCCTCTGCAAAGAGAACAACAAAGCGGAGAGTACCGACAAGATTGGGACGACCATCAGCAGGAAAATGAGCGGACCCACTTCTGAAAAGAAGCGAGCATTCAGCGAACCGAAAAACATGGCCCAGTCATTTGCTCCCTTTGACAGCGACCAAGTTTCACGCCGGAGGATGATGAACGCGGCATAGACGCTCAGCAATGCCGCCGATTGCCAGCATATTGCCCAGGCAGTACGAATCTTCGATCGGGTCAACCGTTTCCACTGGATTGCCCAGACTCCCACGAGCGCCAAGGCGATGAGAGCACCGAATTCTTCTACCCATCGGATCGCTGTTGTTCTCTCGAAGGCGCCACCCTTGCATAACGGTCCGAAATCATAAGCCCACCAGAGTACAAACGCGCTGCATATCCAGAGAAGAATCGTTCCGAGCGTGAATCCAATTATCTCTACTGCACGCTTCGTTTTGTTGGTCCGAAGTGGCATATGGTCGAAGCTGATTATCGCATCGCGAGTACCTCAGAATTCCTGCTTTCGGGATCGTTGGTGACTGGTGAGCGACACGGAACTTTCTTTCACCCCTCTCGGATTGTTTCCGTATTGACGGTGATTCAGGTACAGCCTCGATTTCAACGCGAAAACTGCTTCTTCTGAGAAAATGGTTCGGTGCCACAACAGACCTTCAAGCCGGGCGATCGAACGTACTTTGGAAGTGATTCTCTTACCCATCCGCATAGCGCATCCTTCGAGGATGATGGGGAAACAGGCTACTTCTATGCATTGGACCTGAATCGCTCTGAGAACATGATCCTCGACGCATTGCATATCTACAACGTTGCGAACGTTTCGGACTGTGAGCGCGTATCGTCTCTTTCGATTGTCTGGTCGGGCCGATGGAATCAAGTGCGCCTTGCCAATCAACGGCTATCCCCATGACACACTCAATTTCGCAGAGAAGCAGGGCCGTTGCCGAACGGGTTCTCCGAACTTACCGAATACTGCACCGGATTGCTGGGACTGCTCAGATCATCACTGGTCCGAGGAAGCGATTGCATGGCTGGAGTGAGTTGTTCTCGGGTGGTGGCTGATTTGGAAGTAGGAATGACGAATGACAAGACGCGACGTTATGGATGCGCTTCAGGGGCGAGCGCCGAATCAGGAGCTGAAATGGATGGTCGACCTTGGTGCAAACCTCACAGTGTCGGCTCGTGGCTACTACCCGGTGGACAATCAGCCAGGTAGCCTTTCGCACTTGATAGGTTTCAACGAATTGCAGCATCAGGTATATGGACGCATCCGTGAGTTTGCCCGAAACAAAGAGTGGACGCTCGATAGCTTCTTGGACGGGTTGATTCATAAGGCTGAGTTCTATGGAATCTCGGGTGACCTCGGGTGGGCGATCAAGACTGCGATTTCTTCGATGAACTGATTTCTGTACAGGGCTTCCGTTTTGCACCAAATCTGGTTATGTCAGAGTTGGCGGTGTACTCGGCCGCAATCCCATACTCATCGTGATTGAGATAGAAAAGTCTCGGGCATAAAGCCATGGCGCATGCCAATCCGTTCAGCTCTGTGTCAGACATACGCGCAATCGAGAACCCTCCAGAAACTGGCCAATCGTGGCTTCATCTTCAGAGATGTGAACTTCGGTCGCAATGCCGGGGCCGTTTAGCTGACATGCGATGCAAAATGCCTTCCCGCTCTCTTGCTCAAATCTGATCGCTTGATCGTATCTGACCGTTTCTCGCACTTGGTTGAGTTCATCCGACCATTCAAACTCATAGATCTCGATCTTGGTGACTGGCGTCGCTTGATAGTACTTGATCGTGCATGGGGCCACGACCGCGCCTGTGGAGTCAACATCGATTTGATCCGGCTTGTCCTCGCACGATACGAGCATCTGCCAGTAGTCAGTGAGTGTCACAGGAGACTCATACCGATTGGAGCGGATGACTACGTACTGGTTTGACCAATTTCGAGTGATTTTGTCGAAAACAAGGATGGAGAAGCTCGGAGCCGTAAGGTGTGCGCTAGCCACTTGGAGGCAGGGAGCATAGATACTATGAAAACGATTCCCAATCATGCTCCGAAGGACTTGCAAGCCAGCTTCCGAAATCTGGGCGGAATACTCTGAGTTTCGTGTCTCAGTTCCTTCTGAATGCCTCTGCACGCTCATCTAACTAATTCCTCAAGCTAATACTAACCGCCGCACGTTTCTCTTGTGGAGGCGGCCCAAATGCCCGTCTGAGGAGTCTTCCAGAGGGTTCCGGGCGGGTCGTGGACTATCCGGAAATTGCCAATCAGTAAACAGGCGTAGAGGCTGCACACCTCTTGCTGCTCGAAAAACCCGGCCATGTTCTATGGCGAATACAGCGACCGAATCAGAGGCGTCACAGTCATTTGAAGTGGCCTGAAGTGCGAGCACTCAAAGGCAAAGACAATTCAACTATCGAGTCTCTTGTCACCGGTCCGAACACAACTGCCGGGGCACCCGTCAAAGCGATCTACGAAACCCGGAACGCCTTCACCGCGATTGCATTCGGCCCGCGTCCTGCAGGCAGCATCGTGAACATCGCGGGAGTCTTGCTCTGCGTCCGCACCACGGCTACATCTCCGGACCGCGCATCCACTACAAACAGCAAATGGCCGGCGCTCGAAAACGCCATCGCCGATGGCCCGTCGCCCACATGAATAGCGCCGATCCGCTTGCCATCATCGATCGAGTACACCATCAATTCCTGGGAGTGCAGATTGCCCACGTAAAGCAGGGAATTATCCGCTGAGACGAGCCCGCGAACCGGCCCCGCACCCATCAGGTACGCGCCGCCCACATCACCCGTGCTCGTGACAACTTCCGAGATCGAATTCGACAGCGAATTGGACACAAACATCTCGCCGCCATCCGGCTTTAACGCAAGATGTATAGGAGCCCGCCCCACATCAAGCAGCGACTCAAGCCGATCTGGCGTCGCCGGCCTTCCATCTGGTCTTGCTTGGTGAGCCAGTTGCATCGCCATCACCTGGTGTCCGCCGCCGCATGCCGCAAACGCCTTCGATGAATCCGGCAGAATCACGACATCCGTCGCGCCTGGGCATCCTTCAAACACGGCCCGAATGTTGCGTGCGCCCGTGTCCACCACCGTCACAGAATTTCCGCCGCGGTTCGCGACCACAAGAGTCTTGCCATCTGGCGCCACGCGCGCAGCTGCCGGGTCTTCACCCACCCCGATCTGCGTCACCTCGCGATGTGCTTTCAGATCAAGCACCGAGATACTGTTCGATCCCGAATTCACGACGTATGCAGTATTCCCGTTCGGGTCGAGCGCAATCGCCACCGGCATCTTGTGCACCGGAATCGTTCCCGCAACGGAGTTGTTCTCCGCATTGATTACTGCGACGGAGCCCTGCCCATTCGGCGTGCCCGTGTTCACCACGTACACTTCATTGCGCGCTGGATTCGCGGCCACCGCTGTGGGATTCTGCCCTACCTGGATCTCGCGATCCACGCGCACATTCACGACGTCGTAGACTGACACGGTGCCGCTGCCCGAGTTCGTCACGTAAGCATATTCGCGATAGTTCGCGTCATATTGGGGGAAGTCATGCGCCCTGCATGCCGCAAGCGAAATAGCGCCTACACATGCAGCGGCAACAAACCCGCCTCTCACAAAACCCGGGTGCCGCAGAGCCTGCCCTGAGCCCGCCGAAGGGGCTCTATTTTGAGACCTGGGATACGACCCCGCGATCGCTCCTAATTTTTGCG
>Ga0207661_10002850_pt1 | contig 11948 bp, 10 predicted proteins | sample KBSC713LmetaG_FD_184337 | JGI IMG/M metagenome (GOLD analysis project Ga0207661, IMG submission 184337) | Corn rhizosphere microbial communities from Kellogg Biological Station, Michigan, USA - KBS C7.1-3L metaG (SPAdes) (version 2) | ecosystem: Host-associated > Plants > Roots > Rhizosphere ... | reverse complement strand
ACGCCTCTTTGGCGGGGCGGGCAGCGCGGCCGAACGCAGCGCGAGACTGGCCACGCAGCGCAGCATTCTGGATTCGATCGCCGAGGACGCGAACGATCTCGTCACGCACGCGGAAGCGATGACCGAGCTCGGACTCACGCTGACGTCGCTTGGCATGCTCGATTCCGCGGAGGCACAGCTCGACGCAGCGTGGCAGCTCTGGGAGAGAACCGGCTCGGCGTGGGGTCGACTCCAGGCCCTGCACGCACGCGGTCGTCAGGCGGCCGCGAGCGGCGATCTTCGACGTGCCCGCTCGCTGCGCGGGGAAGCGGTCGCACTTGCGCGCGAGACTGGCGACGCCGAATGGGAAGCTCGCGCGCTCGTCGGCCTTGCGGACGTCGCGCGACAACAGCGCGACTACGGCGGCGCGCGGACGCACTTCGAGTACGCCTTGCGCTTGTATCGAGACGTCGGAAACTCGGTGCATCGGGCGCTCGGCCTTCGGAAGCTCGCGCATGTCGACCTGCACCTCGGCGACTACATGCGCTCGCGGAGGGCATTCCTCGAGAGTCTGGGAACGTTTCGTCGACTCGATCAACGCGGCGCTGTCGCTGCCTGCGTGATCGGGCTTGCGTGTGCTCTCAGCGCCGAGGGCGACGACGTGGCCGCGACGCGTCTGTTCGGAGCGGCCGAGTTGTTGTCGGCGGAGGACAGCGGGTTTCTTCAGCCTGCCGACGTGCGCGACCGTGACGACGCCGTCGCGCGGAGCCGGGCGCGCCTCGGCGATGAGCGTTTCGGCGCGGCGTTGGCTCAGGGACGTGTAACGCCGCTGGAGCAATTGATCGAAAACGTGTCGAGCGACGGACGTCGAGCGGCATCGCGGGAAGCGCCGCCGGCGCCCTTGCACGCCGCTCTCACGCCGCGCGAGATCGACGTGCTTCGGGTGCTTACCGCGGGGCTCAGCTACGCCGAGATTGGCGAACGGCTGTCCATCAGTCCGCGAACCGTGGACGCTCACCTGCGAGCCATCTATGCGAAGCTCGATGTCCGCTCCCGGCACGAGGCGACCGGGTATGCCCGTCAGCATGGGCTTGTTTGACGAACTCCCTAGGGAAGTGCGACTCGGGCGGGCAACGCGCGAGTAGGGAAGTCTCATCGGGAACCTTCCCGATTTGCGACGCCTCAGCGTTGCGTATCGTCCGTTGCGGAATCGATCCGCATCGTGACGACATCAAGAATGGAGAACAGCATGCTTCAGGAATCCACGACCACCATTGGCGCGAGCGTCGTTCAGGCTGGCGAAGGCCGTGTGGTGAAGGCATTCGGGAATGAGGTCCTCTTCAAGCTCACGAGAGCACACACCGGCGGACCGCTCGTGCTCGGCCTGGCGATGGTGCCGCCGGGCGGAGGTCCGCCGCCGCATCGCGAGGGCGGGGATGAGCTTTTCATCATCATCGAAGGGCGCTACGAATTCGTGATCGACGGGAAGAAGAGCGAGGTCGGCGCCGGCGGCGTCGTGTTCGTGCCCCAGGGCTGCGTCCACTCGTTCAAGAACGTCGGCGACACGGTCGGGCGGCACTGGACGTTCAACATGAGCGGTGACTTCGATCAACTCTTCGAGAAGAGCGCTGCGGTCTTCGCGGCACCCGGACCAGTCGATCGCGCGCGCCTGATCGAGATCGCGCGCGAGCACGGGTCCGAGTTCGTCTGAGTCGACGACGACTCAGAGAAACGAAGTCCCGTCGAGTCCCGCGGGGATGGCTTTGCCGAGCGCCGCGAGCGCACTGGGCATCACGTCGACAGTGCGGCGTGGCGTAGTTCGCGTGGGGCGATTGACCAGGAGCGGCACCATCATGTGCTCGCGATGCAGCGCGCCGTGCGAGCTCACGTGCGGAATCGGTTCATAGCGCGCACGGAAGTCCCAGTCGCGCGCGGCGGACAGGATGATGTCGCCGGACCGCGGCGCCAGCGCGAGATGGACGATCTGCACGATGCTGTCAGGATAATCGGTGGCAATCGTGCGGTCGTACGCTTCGTTGCTCGACACGCCGTCGACATCGGCGCCGATACCGAGCGGATCGCCCGTATCGCGGCGATAGAAGTAGCGTTCGCCCTCGCGCCAGGTCATCGCGGAGCCACGTCCGTTCGCGAGCACCTGGACGCGATTCGATCGCAGTGGGAGCAGCATCAGATCGACGGAAGGCCGAGGTAGCAGCGCCTCCGCGAGCTTCGCCCATCGTCCGTCGAGCGACGGCCGCTCCGTCGACCGTGATTTCAAGTTTACATACAGGTGCGCCATCGCGTTGCCGCTCACCATCACGCCGACCTCGGGCGCGATCCTGAAAACCCAGGGATGCGACATCGTGCGAAAGCCCTCGGCGGCGACGACGCGCTCGAGGTCCTCGTGGGACGTCACGCGTGAGTGGCCGTGATCGCTCACGATCCACAGCGACATGTCACGCCAACGTCCGTCGCGTTCGGCCTCGCGACGAATTTGCGCCGCCGCGTCGTCCACGATGCGCAATGCGTCGACGATCATGGGATGTGATTGGCCGCGCGCATGCGAGACCTTGTCGACGCCGGTGAGCGCCGCGAAGACGAACTCCGGCTTGTCGTCGCGGACCCGCCGCGCCACTTCGCGTGCGACGTCACGATCGATGTCGAGCCATCCGGCAACGTTTCCTCGAAAGTGCGTCGTCGCGGCGCGAAACGCGGAGCGCGGCGTGATCGACCCGATACGATTCTGCGGCGCGAGCCCGCGGCTGATGACGTTCAGTGCGCCGACGCTGGCGTCGCAGAGCTCGAAGATGGTTGGCGCGTCGGGATCGATGTCGCGATCGACCGCGCCCATCTGATAGCCGACGTAGCTGCGGGTATAGTCCGGAAGCGTGCACGTCTCGCGCGCTCGATCGTACCAGCGCAGGCCAGGAAGGCCGATGGGCCCGGGGAAGCGGCCCATGAGGAATGGTGCATAGGCCGGCCCGGTGACCGACGGAAAGCACGAGGTCACCGCGTGCAACCCGCCTTCGTCGCGCAATTGCGCGAGTGCGGGAAGGGCGCCGCTTGCGAGCGTCGCGCCGAGCACGTCGGGACGTGCGCCGTCTGCGAGGAGGATGACGACGGACAATGCGTTGAAAGTGTGAGGGCAGAGGTCCCGGAAGCTCGCCTCTGTGCTCTCGCGCCTCAACCCCGTAGACTCCACGCATGCCAGAGACGACGAAGCGGAAGCCCGCCAAAACCACGAAGAAAACTGCCCGCACCGCCAGTGGAAAGAAGGCCAGCCCGGAAGTGCTTGCCGAAGCACAGGCGACAGCAGCCGAATACCTCAAGGAGCGGACTGAAGCGGGTCACCGGGCGGCCGGACGCACGCCGCCGTCGGAGAAGACGCCCGGGCGGACCGCTGGCGCGACGAAGATCGTCGACGATTCCATTCGCGACGTCATGCTGCCCGTCACCGAAGACGAGAAGCTTCTCCAATCGACGAGCAGCGTCGAGGACTTCACGCGAACCGATCCATGGCGCGTCATGCGCATCATGGGTGAGTTCATCGAAGGGTTCGACAATCTCGCGCACGTGCGAAAGGGCGTGTCGATCTTCGGCTCGGCGCGTACGCATCCCGACGATCCGCAGTATCAGGCCGCGCAGGAAGTCGCTCGGCTACTGGCGGAAGCGGGCTTCGCGATCATCACGGGCGCGGGCCCCGGCATCATGGAAGCCGCGAACAAGGGTGCGAAGCAGGGCGGTGGCCAGTCGATCGGATGCAACATCGAGCTGCCGTTCGAGCAGGGCGCCAATCGCTACGTCGATACGCTGGTGAACTTCCGCTACTTCTTCGTGCGGAAGACGATGTTCATCAAATACTCGAATGCCTTCATCATCTTTCCGGGCGGCTTCGGCACGTTGGATGAAGCGTTCGAGGCGCTCACGCTGATTCAGACCGGCAAGATCTATCAGTTCCCGGTGATCATGTTCGGCCGACACTACTGGGCCGGACTCATTCGCTGGATTCAGTCACGGGTGCTCGGCGAAGGCAAGATCTCGGCGGGCGACCTCGATCTCATCTTGTTGACCGACGACCCACATGAAGCCGCGCACGCGGTGATTCAAGCGTGGGAAGCCGCGCGACTCGCGCGATAGACCTCGACAGGCAATGGCAAAGAAGAAGAGCAGCAACACCAATACGGGCCGCGCGCGCGGCGGCTTCAAGGCGTCTCGTCACGGAACTGGAAAGTCGACGAAGCCGGCCAAAGCGAGCAAGGCATCGGCTGCTGGTCCGAAGGCTGAGCAGAAGCGCGCCGCCGAGGCGCGCGAGCGCGCGGGCCAACAGCACACGGCGCATGAGAAAAGCAGATATCTGCAGGGCGACCGCATCGATCCCCGCCCGATCGATGGATCGGAGTCGGCCGCGGATCTGATCGACAACGCGTTTCTTGCGTACAACGCGGCGCGACTGCGCGAGGCGTGCGGCCTCTTCACGAAAAAGATGCTCGATTCGGACGTGACCGTCGGCATGACGCTCACCGGCGCGCTCACGCCGGCGGGACTGGGGATGGCGGCGCTCATTCCGCTGATCGAGCACGGGTTCGTCGACTGGATCATCTCGACGGGCGCGAATCTGTATCACGACACGCACTTTGGTCTCGGGCTCGCGATGCATCGCGGCAACCCGCAGGCGTCGGACGTGGTGCTGCGGGAGGAAGGCGTCGTTCGCATCTACGACATCTTCTTCGACTACGACGTGCTGCTCTCGACGGACGCGTTCTTTAGAAAGATCATGCAGGGAAAGGAATTCCAGCGCCCGATGTCGAGCGCGGAGTTGCACAACCTCTGCGGCAAGTACGTTCGCGAGCGCGAGCGCGCACTCGGCATCGGACAGAAGTCGTTGCTGTCGGCGGCGTATCAGGCCGGCGTACCGATCTATACCTCGTCGCCGGGTGATTCGTCGATCGGCATGAACATCGCGGCGCTCGCGCTCGAGGGGAACAAGTGCGTCATCGATCCCAATCTCGACGTCAACGAGACGGCGTCGATCGTGTTGAGCGCCAAGCGCGGCGGCGGCAAGTCGGCGGTATTGATCTGCGGTGGCGGCAGCCCGAAGAACTTCATGCTCCAGACCGAGCCGCAGATTCAGGAAGTCCTCGGGATCGACGAGAAGGGGCACGACTTCTTTTTACAGATCACTGATGCCCGACCGGACACCGGCGGTCTCTCGGGCGCGACGCCGGCCGAGGCCGTGAGCTGGGGCAAGATCGATCCCGATCGCCTGCCGGACGCGGTGGTGTGCTATCTCGATTCGACTGTCGCGCTGCCGCTGCTGACGTCGTACGCGTGCGCGAGGCACGATGCGCGTCCCCTCAAGCGGCTCTACGAGCAGCGTAGAGCCATGATGGATCTCTTACGAAGAGAGTTCGAACGGGCAGGCAGTGGGCCGGTCGAGGCCGAGGAGACGGACTCCACGCTGCCCATGCATCGATAGTCGTCGTCCGAGCGAAGCGAGTGAGGACCTATTGTGCTCTGCTGGCGGCTCGCTCGAGACTACGGCTCCGCGCTCGGACAGCTTCATGAGAAGGACCACGAAACGGGCTGGGCCGCGGCGAGAGAAGGACCACGGAAGGGCGCCAACAAACACGAACGACACGGAACAACGTCGTGAGTGAACGCTGGATTTGTGAAAAGGCCGCTCGGCACGCGCCTACTGGCGTCCCGAGCGGCGTCTCAGCAAAGACGATGTCACTCTACCCTCGACGCAATCACACTCGCGTTCGAGATGCGTTCCGCGAATCCGGGCAGTGGTCCGCGTAATCCGTGGCCACTGCAGTTCAGTGGCTCACGGTGGCCTCGGTGCTTCCGGTGGTCACCCTGATCAGACGGTGAGGAAAGTAGATCCTTCGTCGCTGCGCTCCGCAGGATGACAGAGGAAGAAGCTCCTCAGGACGACACTCGCCTTCTCACTGCCTTCACCAGATTTCGTCGAGAGTAGTCACCACGCGACGCCCACGCCGCGCGCTCCTCGCCGCCGAGCAGACGTCTCACGATGAGCTGGTCGCTCCAGCCGTCGTGCACACGCTGCGCGACCTCGGCCAACAGGTCGCGCAACCAATCCGCTCTCGCCTCGAGCGCTTTCACCGGATTCGGCACGAGCCCGCGGTGCGCATCGAACATCCGTTCCGGCTCCAACGCGGCGGCCCGCCGCAAGCTGTCGACGATCGCATATGGATCCTCCGACGCATGCAGAATACGCGAGCGAACGCCAAGCCACAGATCGCCGGAGAAGAGCGTGCGCGTCGATGGATCGAAGACGACCTGATGATCCGTGGAATGCCCGGGCGTGTGAATCGTCTGCAATCCGTCGGCGTCGAAGGCCACGGGGTTGGTGCGCAGCGCGGGCGGATGTCCCCACACGATCCGCCGATACAGTTGAATCGACGGGGCGCGGCGGAGGATCTCCATCGTGTCGTCGCGAACCAGCAACGGGATGCCGAGCTCCGCGAGGCGAGAGACGTTGCCGGCGTGATCTTCATGCCAGTGCGTGACGATCGCACCGCGAATGCCCAACTCTTTCACGGCTGCGACCAGCGCTCGGCGCGCGCGGTGAAATCCGGTGTCGATCATCACGCCGCGTACCACGTAGGCGCTGACATCCATACCTGCGATGCGGCTGCCAGGGCTCGACATTCGGAGCCGAGTCACATCGCCGAACCGTTCGACGCGCAGCGTCATCTCGGCCGGGCCTGGCGTTTGCCAGAGTGCGTCACGGGGGATAGCTTCTCAGTATCAAGCGGATTCAACGTGCGCCCGGCCCCACTGGCCGGGCGCTCAAGTTTTGTCGTCGCCTCAGCGCAACTGGCTCGCATGGATATGCTCGAAGAACTCAAGCAGAAGCTCGGAGAAGAAGTCGAGAAGCTCCAGTACGAGCTCAACGTCACGCTCCCGCAGGAGATTCGCAAAGCGGTGGAGCTCGGAGACCTGCGTGAGAATAGCGAGTACAAGGCGGCACTCGAGCGGCAGCAGTTCGTGCAGGCGCGGCTGGGGCAGCTTCGGCAGCGGTTGAGCAAGCTCTCGTCGATCGATCCGGCGCAGATTCCCAACGACCGCGTAGGGCTTGGATCGAAAGTGGTCGTGCAGGACGAGAAGTCGGGGACCCGCGAGACGTACTATCTCGTGTTCGGCGACGCGCTCGAGTTCGAGGAGGGCCACGTCACCATGGCGTCGCCGATCGGCCGCGCGTTGCTCGGTAAGGCCGTTGGCGAGGTCGCGTACCTGAAGCTGCCCACCATGCTCCGCCAACTGAAGGTCGTGGACCTTCGGACCATCCACGACGACGATTCGGACGAGAGCGTCGACTGAATCGCGTCGGCGATCGCGTCAGCTCGCGATCGCGAAGTCGGTGCGCGGTGCGGGATACTTGTAGATGTCGATCGAGCGGATCACGCGCTCGAAGCGCGGAAAGAGATCCGGATCGAACATCTTGCCGACATCCTTGCGCATGATGTCGAGCGCTTCGTCGCGAGTGAACGCGCGCCGGTAAGGACGATCCGTCGACAGCGCGTCGAACACGTCCGCCACGCAGACGATCCGCGCGCTCTCGTGGATGTCCGTTCCCGCCAGCCTGTCCGGATACCCGCGTCCATCCCAGCGCTCGTGGTGTCCGCGCACGAGCGGCAAGATATCCCACGGGAAGTCGATGTCCCGGAGGAGATCGCTCCCCGCGGCCGCGTGGTGCTCCATGATCTCGCGCTCGCGCGCGTCGAGCGGCCCCGGCTTGTTCAAGATCTCTGATGGCACCACGATCTTGCCGACGTCGTGGAGCAGCGCCCCGATGCGGAACCAGAACATCGTGATGTCGTCGTAGCCGACGTCGCGCGCCAGCGCGCATGCGTAGTCCGCCACGCGCTCGCAGTGGCCGAGCGTGTAGGCATCCTTCGACTCGATGCCGTGCGCCCACTTCGTGACGAGGTCGTAGAAGCGGGACTCGAGCCGGGCGATGCGCTTCTTGAGATCGGCGAGATTGTGCTGTGCGCGGAGCCGCTCGTAGAGCTGATGGGAGTTGGACAGTGCTCGCAGCGTGTCCTTGTTCTTTCCCATGATCTCGTAGAGCTCGGCCTGTTCGCGTGCGGTTTCCGCGGCGAGCAGGAGGTCCTCGCGGCGCGTCGCGTTACCGTATGCCGTCGTGAGGTACCGCTCGGCGTCGTCGACCTTCCCGCGCGACCGCGCGATCACGCCCAGGTACTTGTACGTCTCACCAAGCGCGCGCTGATCGTCGGCGACGGTGGCTTCGAGGAGCACGGTGTCGCACAGCGCGGCCGCGCGATTCATGTCGCCGCGCGCCAGCCACAGATCCGTGGAGTTGATGAGCGCGAGCAGGCGATGCGCTTCGTCTCCCGTCGCGTCGCAGTGGACGAGTGCTTCGTCGTACGCGGCCTGAGCATCGTCCAACCGCTCGAGCTGCGTGTAGACGAGTCCCATGTTGTTGAGCACCGGACCCATGAACTGGCGCAGTCCGGCTTTGCGATAGGTCGCGAGACTCGCGGCGTAGTGATTCAAAGCCGCATTGAAGTCGCCGCGCGTGCTCGCGGTGCTGCCGAGGTTCTGCGAGATCATCGCCGTGAGCTGCTCGTCGCCCGACGCGGACGCGTACGACAAGGCCGACGAGTAGATCTGTTCGGCGCCGTCCACGTCGCCGCGATAGCTGTGCGCGATCGCCATGAGATTCAGGCCGTGGGCCATGCCATGCGCGTCCCCGAGCGATTCGGCGACGCCGAGTGCCGCGCTCAGGCAGTCGAGCGCCGATTCGAACTGTCCCTCGTCGACATACGTGCGCGCCACGCGGCGCACGAGCGCCGACGCCGCGCGGCCATCGTTCGGCCGCAGCATGTACAGCGCCGCTTCATAGCGACGACGGGCAATCTCGCGCTGGCCGGAACGCTCGGAGCGCTCCGCCTCCTCGACGAGCGCCGCGACGGCTGCCGACAGCAGCGATGGATCGAGGGGCGGTTTCACCGGACTCATGACTGCTGCGGCTCGTCCCGCGGCGGCCGAGGCATCTTCTTCGCCAGCGTCGGCCGTGAGATGCCGAGGAGGCGCGCGGCCGCAGCCTGGTTGCCCTTCGTCAGCTTGAGTGTGAGCGCGACTGCCTCGCGCTCGACGTCCTCGAGCAGCTTGCCTTCGCGCGGGATCGTGATCTGTCCAATCGCTTCGGGCGCAGTCGGTGCCTGCGCCGTGCGGCGCTGGATCATCAGATGCTCGGCGCGAACGACGGGAGAGTCCGCGGCGAGAATCGCGGCACGTTCCACGACGTTCTTGAGCTCGCGGACATTTCCGGGCCAGCGGTGGACGAGGAGCGCGGCGACCGCGTCGTCCGAGAAGCGCTTCGTCTGCTGATGCTCGCGCGTCTCTTCCGCGAGAAAGTGTCGTGCGGTCGGCTCGACGTCCTCGAGACGCTCGCGCAGCGGCGGCAGCGTGATCGAGAAGACGTTCAGGCGATAGTACAGGTCTTCGCGGAACTCGCCGGCGGCAACCACCTGCTCGAGCAGCGGACTGGCCGCGGCGATGATCCGGCACTCGATCGAGAATTCTTCGAGCCCGCCCAGGCGACGCACGCGGCGCGATTCGAGCGCGCGAAGCAGCTTGGGCTGGAGTTGGCGAGGCAGGTGATGCACCTCGTCGAGAAACAGCGTGCCGAAGCTCGCGAGCTCGAGGAGACCGCGCTTGCGCGAGTGCGCGCCAGTAAAGGCGCCGCGCTCGTGGCCGAACAGCTCGGACTCGAGCAACGACTCCGGGATCGCCGCGCAATTGATGGCGACGAACGGCTCATCGGCGCTGACGCCCGCGTAGTGGATGCCCCGAGCGAAGAGCTCCTTGCCGGTTCCGGTCTCGCCGATCAGAAGCACGGTCGTCCGGCGTGCGCTGGCCACACGCGATGCCAGTTGCAACGCTTCGCGCAGCAGATGGCTCTCGCCCACGACATTCTGGAATCCGAACGCGCGCTCGGCGGGAGCGTCCGCGAGACTGACTTCCGTGCCCACCGGTGCCTCGAGACTGGAGAGATACAAGCCGAACTCACCCGGCGGATCCGGGCGGTTTCGTTACAAGTATCGGCCGCTCCCTCCGTCGCTCAACCGCTCGCGAGCCCGTGTAAACCATTGGCTCGGCTGCTACGGACTCGAAACTCGTGCGCGCACCGATGAGAGGACCTGCACCTCTCACCGATGCGCGCGCGACATTGCGCCTTGCAGGTGGGGCTACTCGTCGGAACGGCCGCTGACGTAGATGTAGCCCGAGAAGTGCGAGATCGTGCTCACACCAACCAGCTTGAGGAGATCGACCTGCACGCCCAGAAGCTCGCTCACGCTCGTGGGATTGCTGGAGTCCGGGAAATAGCCCAGCGACAGGTTCACGTTGACCAACGGCGCGTTCGTGCCGACCAGGCTCTGCGTCATCACGAGCGGTAGCAGGAACTTCGTGCCATGCGGGCCGAACTCGTACGCGACGTTCGAGCCGGCGAGGGCCGTGACGCTGAACGTCATGGTCCTGCCGACCGCCAGCGGCGGCACCACGAGGGTGAGGCCGGCGCCCGGGACGGTGATCGTGCCGCCGAGCACGCCGATGTTCTTCGTGACGGTGATGTTCTTCGCCAACGGCGTGTTGCGCGTCAGCGGCGTGATCTTCTGCGTCGTCGTTGACGTGCCGCCGAGCAGTCCGCCGAGCAGCGACTGCGACGGCTGGGCTGGAGCTGGGGCCGGAGCCTTTGCGGGCGGTGCCGTCGTGCTGTCGCTCGCGCAGCCGAAAGCAGCAAGCGTGGCTGCGAGTGCAACCGAAAGGGTGATTAATGGGCGAAGGCGCATCGTTGCGATCCTCTGAGGTGTTGAACTGCGGACTAATTGCCGAGCCCGCAGTAAGCAGCACGCGTGCCGCTGGCCCATCGCGTGTTGGCGCAAAGACTTACGTGTTTTCGCATGCACACCCGCATTGCCTCGTGACAAAATTCTTCGCCGCAGTTTCTTGCGAACAGCCAAAATTCTTGCGTCGAGGCGGACGGGCCATGAACGACGCTTGATCCGCGATGCGTGCCGTTTCACGTCACGGTGGTTGACTCGGCGCCGGCAGGGCGGGATCTTGTCCCCCATACCTGGTACGGGGAAGCCATGGCCACAGAACCACTCGACCTGCTGCAGGGCACACTCGACGTGCTCGTGCTCCGCACCCTCGCCTGGGGATCGATGCACGGGTACGCCGTCTCGCGCTGGATCCATCAACGCACGGACGGCGTGCTCGAGATCGAGGACGCCCCGCTATATAAAGCCCTCCACCGGCTCGAGCGCGCCGGATACGTTGCGGCCGAGTGGGGCTTGTCGGAGAACAATCGGCGCGCGCGCTACTACTCGCTGACCCTCGCCGGCCGCCGACAGCTCAAGGCCGAGGAGACCGTCTGGCGGCAGTACGCCGCCGCCGTGTTCAAGGTGCTGGAGCCGACGTGAGCTCGCATCACAGAAAGCTCTTTCGACTTCCCTGGCGCACGTCGCGGCAGATCGATCGCGACGTGGACGAGGAGCTTCGCTTCCATCTCGACATGCGCGTCGACGCGTTGATTGCGACGGGACTTTCACCGGGCGTCGCACGCGCGCAGGCACTGAAGGAGTTCGGCGACCTCGACGACGCGCGACGCTACATCGAAGCGGTGGATCACGACATCGAAGCCGCGCAGCGGCGGAGTGACATCATGCGCGATCTCTTACAGGACATCGGCTACGCGTTTCGTAAGCTGCGCGCATCGCCCGCATTCACGCTCGCCGCGGTCGCGACGCTCGCTCTCGGCATCGGCGCGAACACCGCGATCTTCAGCGTCGTGAACGGCGTGCTGCTGCGGCCGATGCCGTGTCCGCGGCCCGATCATCTCGTCCGCGTGGTGTTCACGCAGCAGGGCCATCCCGATGCCAGCACGCCGATGGATCTCGCGGACAACCGTACGC